>Ga0073928_10003278_pt1 | contig 25848 bp, 26 predicted proteins | sample PaiPotPPA55metaG_FD_76969 | JGI IMG/M metagenome (GOLD analysis project Ga0073928, IMG submission 76969) | Iron sulfur acid spring bacterial and archeal communities from Banff, Canada, to study Microbial Dark Matter (Phase II) - Paint Pots PPA... ...
CGTGGTTCTCAAATTGACAACTACTGACGCGGTGGCCGATACTTCAATCGGCGCATGTAGGGTGCATCGGCACATCGCCGAAGGGCAATGCCCACCTACACGATCTCATCGTGGAGGCCCCTATGCCCGATCTAGAGAACCTCAAGAAGCAAGCCAAGCTCATATTGCGTTGGCACAGGCAACGGCACTATCCCGTCGCCGCACAAATCCGCGGGCTCTTGCCTCGTTTCCTGAATATGCCCGACTCCGAGATTCTTGTGGCGAGCTTTAAGCTCCGCGATGCGCAAGAGATGGTCGCAAGACAGCACGGCTTCGATAGCTGGCAAGCCCTGAAAACTGGACTTTCCACCACATCGAGCAAGGTGAAATCACCGCCATCCAAAGCAACGATCGTCAGTGCCGAGCCGCAACTGTTCGTCACCGATTTCGAGAGATCATGCGAGTTTTTCTGTAAGAAGTTAGGCTTTTCACTTGTGTTCAGTTACGGCAGCCCTCCCTACTACGCACAAGTGGGTCGAGACGGGGCGCGTCTCAATCTTAGGTGTGTCGGGAGGGCCGTAATCGATTCGATGATCCGCGATCGTGAGGAACTGTTGTCGGCATCTATGACCGTTGCCACAGCGGACGAGATCAAGCTGCTGTTTCTTGAGTTTCAGTCCGCTGGTGTTACCTTTCACCAGACACTGAAAAGGCAGCCTTGGGGCGCCAAGAATTTCGTCGTCAAAGATCCGGATGGGAATCTGCTGCTGTTTGCTGGATCCGCAGCCTAACAGCCACGTAGCCGAAGCGTTGCTGATCGAGCAAGTATCGTCGGCAAGCGAAAACAATCCGGAAGCGAATCACAAATTGCTCTCAGTCTAGGCGCTCCGTCTTGACGGAATCCTAGAACCCGACTTCTGACACGTGTTCGGCAGGCACCGAATTAGCCGGACAGGCGACCTGCCATGATATATAAGACGACGCGGGGAGAATTATCGATGGCAGCGGCTCAAGTTTCCGATCCACCCGTCCACCATAAGCTTCTGAAGGACGACGAGACGGTTTGTTGCATCGTCGGAGGCGGACCGGCAGGCGCGATGCTGGCGCTAGTGCTCGCGCGACGAAGTGTGCGGGTTACTCTGCTCGAGATGCACCAAGATTTCGACCGCGAATTCCGCGGCGACACGGTTCATCCTTCGACCCTTGAGATCCTCGATCAGCTTGGACTCGCCGAGCGCGTCCACGAACTGCCCAGTAACAAGATTTCAGCGCCCACGCTGCTCACCACGCGCGGCCCCTTTACACCCTTCAACCTGAGCCGCCTGAAGACGAAGTACCGCTACATCCTGATGGTCCACCAGAAGGACTTGCTGGCTCTGCTGACGCAGGAGGCGAAGAAATACTCCAGCTTCAGGCTCGTGATGGGCGCGAAAGTAACGGACCTGATTCGAGAAGACGGCGGGGTTCGGGGCGTGCGATATCAAATGGAGGACGGGATTCATGAATTGCGTGCGCTGCTGACCGTGGGCGCCGACGGCCGGTTCTCGCGGGTGCGTCATCTGGCGAGAATCGAGCCGGTGGGCACTTCACCACCAATGGATGTGTTGTGGTTCCGCTTACCGCATCTAGCAGACGAGATCGACGTGCCGGGTGGCGCTTTCGGCGGATTTGCCTTCGGACATATTCTCGGCGGCTTCGATCGCAAGGATTATTGGCAAGTCGCGTTCGTAATCGCTAAGGGTTCGTATCAATCGCTGCGTGCGGAAGGAATCGGAGGGTTGCGGCGGCGAATCCTTGAAATTGAACCACGCCTTGCAAAGAATGCGGAGTCCCTTACAGACTGGCACCAGGTGTCGCTACTTTCAGTCGAGTCGAGCCGCTGCCGGCGGTGGTATGAGTCCGGCTTGCTACTGATCGGTGACGCGGCCCACGCGATGTCGCCAGTCGGCGGCGTGGGAATCAACTACGCTGTTCAGGACGCCGTTGTAGCTGGAAACTTGCTTACAAAACCGCTGCTCGATGGCCGCGTCACGACCGACCAGCTCCGTTCTGTTCAACGTAAGCGTGAATGGCCCGTGCGGATTATTCAAACCTTTCAAACGCAACTTCAGAAGCGGGTGATCGCGACGGCGCTCCGAGCCAAAGAACAGGAAACTTTGCACATCCCTTGGTTTATCCGCGCTTTCGCGCGAATTCCGTTTCTGCGCGACGTCCCGCCGCGGATGATGGCTCTGGGCGTGGTTCGTGTTCGCGTGGAGAATTGAAGTTGCACTTGAGTTCTCGACGACCCCTTAGCCGACCTGTAGCCCGGAATGACTTTTGGATTGCCCGTCATCCGTCATGTTGGCCCTTGGCGGAGTGCTCACGCCCCTTACACAAAAGGTAATTTTGACCGTCCGCGGGCTCTGATCCTCCTTGTCGAGCGAACCCGAAGGAAGCGGAATGCTGTGACGAATAGTAATGGTATCTTCGCCGACCAGAACCTCTTTAACCAAGAGTCGTACGATTTTCTGGCGTTCAATCACGCTAAGGGTTTCGGCAGCACTGCGCAAGCGAGCAAGGAATGCTGTGAGGGTTTCGCCCAGGCGCAGGAATGCAGGCGATCGTTGGTCTGGTCGGCGGTCGCCTGCAGCTCATCACGGAGTGTCTGTTGGCCCTGACGCAGCACAGGCATGCGCTCACGCAACTGATCGATCGACAAGAGTTCTTCCTGATAGGCGTTCGGCGTTGAGCCCCGGCCTGATCTCACCGATGCTGCGTCCGCCTCGTCCGACAAGAGCTCCTCGATCAGGTCGTCTGGGCTGAGGTGGTCCGCCTGCTGGAAGAGCCAGCTCTGATACAGCAGGAACTTGATCGCCGGCTGGTAGCAGCGCGCTAACCAGTCTGCGCCAGAGTGATATTTCGCTCCGCTCTTCTTTACGGTCCTTTCGCAGCCGATAGCGCCAAGCCCAAATGGTGAGCAATACGACGAAAAAGCATGACTCAACAAATGCTTTTTCCCCATCCAGAGGATCGATTGGGTTCCGCCGAGCCGAAGCCGAAAATATGAGGTGAGTGGGACTACCCCGATTTAGGTACACACTGACCGCGCCTATCGTATTCTCGATCGGTTGAACCGGAGACCTCACTGGAAGCGCCACGTCCAACAGATGCCAACGACTATTCGTCGAAAACAGCAGGATCAGTGGATGAATTAAGACTGACGTGATTAACAGGTAAGCGGTCCAGTTGTGCACCACGAAGACGTTGATGCGTCGATGAGGCCACAGACGCATGGACTGTAGCGCACCGCGATTAGCTGTCCCAGACAGATGTTTGTGGTTCCCAGAAAGACAGCGAGCAATCCAATGTCCGCGGAGAAGTCGAGGGCCGTCATTTCTTAGTTCCCCCAACGCTTTGCACGTAGGACGCGTGACTCCACCCAATCCGCTGCGCTGAAAAGTCTGTTACCCACTGGCTGGTTAAACTCATAACCTCCTGTGACGAAGATTATCAGCTACAGAATGAATTCGGCGTGGCGAACACATGACAAGTTGTTCATGTTCCATCGCGAGGGCCGCCAACTTGCATCAACCATACTATGTGGAGGGTTCCGTCGTGTTCATTGTTTCTCATGGCCGGCCGTGTGCTGATCGCCGTTAATTTCCTGGTCGGAGGCGTTGTGGCGATTGGTCAGGAACCGTCAATGTTGCCGGATGGGCCCAGCGCAAGTCCGACCCAATCGGGTCCCTCAAGCTCTGCACAAGACAGTCAAAGACACGAACCGAGTAAGAATCACATCTTCTGGATAATCCCCAACTATCGCTCGGATGAAAATCCGGCAGAAATCAAGCCGATGGAGCCGAAAGCCAAGATGAAAGTCGCATTGGATGACTCTTTCGACCCCTCGGCGTTTCTAGTGGCTGGTATTTTTGCTGGGCTATCCATGGCAGAGAAGCAGTACAGCTCGTTCGGAACAGGAGCGCAGGGGTTTGGCAAATACTACGGAGGAGCATTCGCAGACCAAGCAATTGGCAACATCATGACCGAAGGGCTTTTTCCAGTCGCTCTCCACGAGGATCCTCGTTATTTCGTGAAAGGTACGGGCGGATTTTGGAAGCGAACTGGATACGCGATAAGCCGGGAAGTCATCACTCGCGGTGATGATGGCCGCAACCACTTCAACACATCAGAGCTGGCCGGAAATGCCGTGGCCGCAGGCATCTCCAACTTCTACTATCCGGCCGCGGACCGATCTTTTGGAAATACCATAAATAAGTGGGGGCAACAAATAGCCTTGGATGCATTCTTCAATGTGGCAAAAGAGTTCTGGCCCGACGTGCGCAACAAATTATTTAGGCACTAATTGCGCCTGAGACTGACAGCTTGGGTAACGCTGAGGCGCAATGAGGCAGAATTGCCGGTTCGGCACGCTCGTGACGGCCCCCGTGCGGTGAATCTTAGACCATTCAAGTAAAGAGGTGACATGAGAATTCTGCTGTATAACCCCGACAACGGTGTGACTCGCAATTTCATGCCGCATCTTTGGATGTTCCTGCTGAAAGCGGTTACTCCTGCCGGCCATGAAGTGCTGTTGGTCGATGGCAACGCCCAGCCCATGGATGAGGCCCAAATCGCACAATTCGTCCGCGAACAGAACATCGAACTAGTTGGCATTGGCGCCATGACCCGAATGATCGCCAAGGCGTATCGCATTGCTGATGCCGTTCGTGCCACCGGAGTTCCGGTCGTCATGGGCGGTCCGCACGTCACCGAACTGTCGGACGAGGCCCTCGGTCGTGATGGCGGCTCCCGCCACGCCGACGCTGTGGCGCTCGGAGAAGCCGATGAAACCTGGCCGCAGATTGTGAACGATGCCGTTCGTGGTGAGCTCAAAGACATTTATGCGCCCATTGACGACGCCGGCAAAGAGCGCAAACCTTCGCTGAAGCAATACCCGGTGATTCCCTGGGATTCAATCGATCTTGATCAGTTCAACCTTGTCCCCAAGCCCGCGACCGCTCTGCTGCAGAAAGTTGGTGAAGGCTGGGGAACTTTTCGCATCGTTCCCGTCGAGTCCGGACGAGGCTGCCCTTACGGCTGCGAGTTTTGCACCGTCACTGGATTTTTTGGCGATTCCATTCGCTTTCGCACTAACGAAAGTGTCGTCAACGAACTGCTCCTCCTAAAAGCTCGTGCTCGCAAAGAGAAAGGCCAAATAGCGGTCTTTTTCATCGACGACAATTTCGCGATCAATGTCAAGCGAACCAAATCATTGCTGCGCGACATCATAGCTGCCAAAGCCCAAGTGCACTGGGTGGCCCAGATTAGCGCCAACCTGTTGCGCGATGAAGAACTCGTCGACCTGATCGCCGCTTCCGGCGGCAAGTGGATCTTTATCGGTATGGAATCCATTGACCCGACCAATCTCAAAGACGTGAACAAGGGATTCAACAAACCCGGTGAGTATGCCGCCGTGCTCGAACGCCTTGCGCGACGCAACGTGTACGCAATCACATCATTTATCTTCGGTATGGACAACGATACTGCCGGTGTGGCCGAGCGCACGCTCGCCCACGTCCGAACCTGGCCTCCGGGTCTGCCCATTTTTGGTTTGCTGACTCCCTTGCCCGCAACCCCTCTTTACAAGCGCCTCGAAACATCGGGTCGCCTCACGCGCCCCAAGCACTGGCAGGAGTTCATCCCGTTTGCCATGGCTCACACGCCACTCAAGATGACCATTGAAGAAGCTCATGCAGAAGTGAAATACGGTTGGGAGCAAGCGTACAACCCAGAAGCGCTGGCCCAAGCGGTTGACTCGCTCAGTGACCAGCCTCTTGGTTATCGCATCAACATCTTCCTCGCGCGCCTATGCTTCCGCGGCATCTATTTTCCTATGATGGGCCGCCTGGCGTGGCCAAAGATGATTTTCCAAAACCGCCGAACTATCTTCAAACTGGCGAAGGCAGCGATTCTCAGCCGTCGAATGCGCCCCAGGAATTCCAACCTCCAAACGTCTCCTACGGATGTCGCAGCGCGCGAGATCTCCGGTGAAGTGAACGCATAGCTCCGCCCGCCACAGACACCTCTGGCGGTGAGGCCACGGTTACGAACGACTATGCCGGTTGGAGTAGGCTCACGGGCAGTGACAAGGTGATAACAGCGCCGCCCCCGACGCGTTCGGAAATTCTAGCCATGCCGCCGTGCGCCTGTACAACCGCATCCACAAACGCAAGACCAAGGCCGTGTCCCGGAGAATGCTTTCCCTTTACAAAGCGCTCGAACGCCCGGCTGCCGATGTCAAGTGGAAACCCTGGACCATTATCCTCAATCACCAGCTCCGCGGACCCGGCATGCGAATGAAGCCGAATACTCACGTGGCATCCCACGGGCAAGTGAGTCAATTCGTTTTCTAGCAAATTGCTTACCACTCGATTCAACAGCGGCAAGTCAGCATCCACGACTACACGTTGTTCGATGTCGCTGGTCACTCCGTGATGGCGCTCAGACATGGCCGGCTGATAAATATCGACAAGTTGTCTCACGATATCGGAAAAGTCGACTGAGCTGCGATCCATGTGAAGCGCACCTGCTTCTGCCTCGGCAAGATCGAGCGTAGTGTTCAGCAATTGCAAGAGCCTATCCAGGTGTTCGATCGCTTCGCCAACCGATTCTCGCCACTTCTCGTTTCCTTCATTGCATAATGCGGATTCGAGCGTTCCGCGAATCAAAGTGACCGGGCTCTTGAGATCGTGCGCCACACTTCCAGTGACGGTGCGAAGCTGATTCACCGAAGACTGAAGGCGGTCTAACATCCGATTAAAAGTCTTTGCCAACCGCGAAATCTCATCCGAATTGGCGGGCTCGGGCAAGCGTTCGGCTAGGTCCTCCGTTCCAATTCGTGCCACGGTTTCCGTGATCCGTTCGACCCGTAGCAGAGTACGACGGGCGCTCCAATAGGAAATCACGAAGCCGAGCAGGAACATTCCGCCCCATATCATGAGAAAGCGACGGGCTAAGGTGTGCAGCAGATGTTTCGCACCATGATCTGAGAGTCCTAAATAAACAACTCTTCCGTTCTGCACTTTCACGACGACTCGAAATGTTTGATGCCATCCTTCCACAAATATGGATCGCGGAATGCCCGGAGCGAGCTCCGCTCGTTGAATCGCCTTAACAAAAGCGTCCTTGGAGTCCGGACCTACCCACAGCGGAGCCTCTTTGTTCGTGGAATCAATGGCTAAGAAGAAAACGGAATTCAGTCTCTCCCCGCGGGCGTTGCGTTCATCGGGCACTTCCTGAGTGGCAAGTTCAGCGACTTCTCCAACGATCCGCTTGTACAAGTGGTCCGTGGGCGTATCAGCCGACACTTGAGCAAGGACCTCTGCTTCGCCGCTAAGCCAAGTGTCACTGCGGTCTCGGACGCCCTGCGCGACAAGGAAGTAAACGATGGTGAATGCTACAGCGGTTCCGAGTGCGAATGCCAGGGTTGTCCAAATCGAAATCCGCCAGGCCGCGGTAGTGCGTAGTGTTTTAGGCATGCTTGAGAACGTAGCCAACACCCCGAATGGTGTGGATCAGCGGTCGCGCCGTGTCATGGTCAACCTTACTGCGCAGACGATAAATATGGACGTCGACGACGTTGGTGGCGGGATCGATCCGCATCCGCCAGACGTGGTCCAGAATCATGGTGCGAGTCACCACCCGACCTTCATTTCGGCAAAGATATTCAAGCAAAGAAAACTCTTGCGGAGTCAATTGCAGCAAGTGCTCGCCCCGTCGTGCTTCGCGACGTACGAGATCGAGCTGCAAATCTGCAGCTTGTAGACGCACGGATTCATTCTGCGGGGCGGCAGAGCGGCGCAACAGATTTCTCAATCTGGCCAGCAGTTCGGGAAGCGCGAATGGTTTCGTGAGGTAGTCGTCTCCGCCTTGTTCCAGTCCTCGAACACGCTCGTCCACAGAACGGCGGGCAGACAGGATTAGAACCGGTGCCGAACTTCCTTGAGCGCGGCAGCGGGCGATTAAGTCCAAACCATCTAGATCCGGAAGGCCTAGATCGATGATGAAGGCATCGTGAATACCTTCCAAGGCGGACGCCTCCCCGGCTTTCGCGGTACCCGCCGTATCTACCTGATATCCGGCCTCTACGAGCGCCCGCTTCAGGAACTGCTGAATGGATGCATCATCTTCTACCAAAAGCAATCGCATGGGATTTCCGCTGATCCAAAACTTTACACCTAACCATAGGATGCAGGAAATAGGACGCAGGAAATTCCCGAATCTGACAACGCCGCCATCACTGCGAATGCCAGGTCATGTCTACGCGCACAGGCATTTCGTTCTTAACTGGGATCGTCAAGAGGGATGGCGGGTCAATTTTGAAGTCGGAAAGTGTCGCCGGAATTGTTCCAGTGATGTGAATCTCGCCGCCGTGTGTTTCAAGTTTGAAGGGAATTTGCTTGTACTGGGCGGTCTGACCCGCGAATTGAATCTCGAGATCGGCATTAACCGTCGACGATGTGGCGGCCGATTCTGGCAGTCGGGTGCGCACTGTGACTAAGGGAAACTCTGCGCCCCGGGTGACTTGCAGCATATGAAGATCACGGTTGCTGTCCCCCGAGTCAAATGATTTGACGGGCACAGCGATCAGAAACTGGCATTGACCTTCGTGGCAAACACCCTTACCTTTCGCTGCGTGGCTCATCCCCTCACTCTGGTGCAATGGGTGCGAGACATGGTAAGTGAGAGTGTTTTGATTCAGGATCCATTGGCTATCCGCTGCAAACGCGGGCAGTGCTACCAGCAACACGGCGATTAGGATTTTCTTTTCCATAAGCGCGGTTTAGAACTTAACTGAGACGGACAGGAGGGCAGCTCCGAATGCCCCGGCGGTGACGATGGCCACCGGGCCATGCGCGGCGGCCAAGCCGTGAACCTTCTCTCCATTATTTTTCTGTGAGAAGGCCATGGCGCCGAGAATCGGAGTCAGGATCATGCCGGGGCCGTGAATCCAAGCCATCGCTTCGTGAAAACGGATCGGGCCGCGCTTTTGGGTACCCTTGATTCTGGGCGCGCGGATGGCGTAGTAGGCGGTGATGCCATAAAGATCGCCGGTGAGTGCGCCGAGCGCGACGTGCAAATCGCGAGTCGCAGTGCCTTCACTCTTGCCGCCGGCTCCAGGGCCAAGGATCACTGTGGCAACCAGCGGGATCGTCGTGATCAAGCCCACGCGCTGGTGAATCTTGAGCATATGCGTCCGTTTATCCAATAACGCTTGCTCGCGGGCGTTTCCCTGCGTCTGCTCCGGGGTAAGGCCTAGGTCGGCCAACGAAGGCGCCGTATTACTGCTCGGGGATGGTGCGTTCGGCAAATTCTCTTGCTGCGCTGGCGGCTTTCCATTGACTTGATCGTTAGCTTCGAGTTTCTTGTCCACAACCGACGGCGCCGTCCCTTCGACTGTTACGGATGCAACCTCCGATGTAGTGAAACCAGCCGCCTCAAACCTCAGCCGATAACCGCCGCGCGGCGCGTCAAACCTAAAAGAGCCATCCGCTCCCGTAGTCACGCTGCGCGTTTGGCCGGTGTCTATGCTGGTTGCAGTAACGGTCACATTCGCAACTACCGCACCTGATGCGTCGGTGACCGTACCCGTCAGTACGCCCGTGTCGACGGTCTGAGCCGCCGCTGACAAGGCAAGCGCTGAGGAGAGACAAACTGAAAAAGCGAGGCCAAGGACACCACGACGCCAACCGCGACAGGTATTCCTCAACATCTTTGACCTCCAGCCCTTCCGATGATGCGGTGACCTCGTTGGTTAGAAGGCTACCGAAACACAATATGGCCGCAACATTACTTTACCTTTTCCGGAAGATGACAATTTGTTCATCTAGGCCCCATGTGTGGAACCTCCGAGAGATCGCACTTCGAAAACACTGGCTGTAGCTGCCAATTCGGGTCATGGAGGCGCGAAAGCCGCCCGGTTCTCTTTCCATGAACTTCTACAGGGGTACTTTACATCTACTGAGCGCCTTTACAGTTTGCGCCCTCCAAAGCATGTCCGTCAGATTCTCTGCTGTATTTTCGTGGATTGCCATCGGTGAGTTGCTGATGGAGCGCCCAACTTCCGCGAACAAGACTCTTTGGTCGCTCAGTTCTATGAGCCTAAGGAAAGCGGATGAACGGGAACACCGAACTATTCATGGCGTAGGGCGACCATCGGATCGACGCGCATGGCCCGGCGAGCGGGGATGTAACAGGCAGTAACCGCAACGCCGAGCAGAACGATGGCCACGGTGCCAAAGGTGAGCGGATCCGTCGCCGAAACTCCATAAAGCAGGCTGCCCATCAAGCGCGAAAGCAGAAGCGCGGCCAGGACTCCGGCGCCTAAGCCAAGCAATGCAAGCTTCGCTCCCTGCCCTAAAATCAGCCGCAACACGTTGCGCCGTTGCGCGCCAAGAGCCATACGGATGCCGATTTCGTGCGTGCGCTGCGACGCCGAGTACGAAATCACTCCGAAAATTCCCACAGCCGCGAGGATCAGGGCAATTCCGCTGAATGAGCTCATCAGCAAAGTGCGGAATCGTTCCTGCGCGACCGACGCGCCGACAGCCTCCGGAAAAGATTCGAAATCCGTCACCGGCAGGTTCGTGTCAATGGACTGAACCGTCTGGCGAATGCCGGCGGCTATGCTCGATGCGCTCAACGAACTTCTTACAACGACCTCCCCTCCATAAAGGGGCGCCTGAGCGAAGGGCACATACATCATCGGGCCGGGTTTCCGGCTAAGCGCCACATCCCGCAAGTCGCCGACGACGCCGATGATTTCGCGAGATACATTTCCGTTGGGCGGAAATCCAAATTTCATTTGTCTTCCGATGGGGTCTTGGTTCGGGAAATAACGCCGCGCCAGCGTTTCGCTGATGATCGCTACGTTCGGATCGGACGGCGAGTCTTGCTCGGAGAAAAAACGGCCTCGTAGCAGCGGGATTCGCATCACGCGAAAATAATCGGGACTCACCGTGGCGTAATCGGCGGTGGTGGATTTACCGGGCGGGAGCGGAGGATTTCCTAAAATGCTGAACCCCAGGTTGGCTGGGCCTTGGCGGTCCATTGGCAGCGGAGCCGCCAGAGCGGAATCTCGCAAAGCAGGCTGCGCATGAAGGCGCGCCAGCAACTCGTTGGAAAACGCTGTCCATTGCTGCGGCGTGGAATATTGAAATTGGGGAAGCGAAACCTCGGCTTCCATGACGTTTGTCGGATCGAAGCCCGGATCGACCGACGTGACCAGCGCAAAGCTGCGCATGAGGAGGCCGCCCGCAACCAAAAGCACCATGGCCAGCGAAATTTCCGCGATCGCCAAGAAGCTCCGCACATGCTGGCCGCCGTGGTGGCCAGTACGCTCGCCGCCCTCTTTGAAGTTCGCCTGCAAGTTGGACCCAGTTGCGAAAAGCGCGGGTGCCAGTCCAAACGTCAGCACGGCAGCAAGAGACAACAGCAGCGCGAATACCAAGACCGAGCCTCCAACATGAATCGGGCTGATCTGGATCACCTCGGACGGCAAGAAAGGCCGGAGACTCCAGATACTCAAAGCAGCAAGAAGCACACCGGCAGATCCGCCGAGCAATCCCAGCAGAGCGCTCTCGGTCAGCAATTGCCGTACCATGCGGGCTCGCCCCGCACCAAGCGCGATTCGCACTGCAATTTCTCTCGCCCGCGAAGAGGCGCGCGACAAAAGTAGGTTCGCAATATTGGCGCAAGCGATCAATAGGAGCAGGCCAACCGCGCCCAGCAAAATAAGCAGCGCGGATTTCACGTCCCCGACCACCACCTGCCGATAGGGCTCGATCCGGATCGTCAATCCTGAATCTTGTGCGGGAAACTCCTTCGCGAGTCGGGTGCCCAGGGTGTTCATCTGGGCCTGAGCTTGTGTCAGAGAGACGCCTGGCTTAAGCCGGCCGATCCCGACCAGCAGACGCACACCGGGCTCCGAAATCAGAGGTCCGAACAGCGGGTCCTGCGCGACAGAAATCCAAACGTCCTGATGGGGAGCGCCGTCAGGATAGCGAAAGCTTGCCGGCAGGATTCCGACAACGGCGAATGAACGCATATCCAGCGTGATAGATTGGCCAATAAGAGCCGGATTCGAACCGAAGCTGGTGCGCCAGAGATTTTCGCTCAGAACAGCGACGGGCGCCGCGCCTTGCTTGCCGTCTTCGGGCCGGAATGTGCGGCCCGCCAGCGGCTTCGCGTTCAGCAGAGGAAATATCTCTGGCGTCACGGCCGCGGTGTTCACAATGACTGGCTCGCCTGCTCCGGTCAATGTGAGATCGTGAAACGCATTTCCTGCCATCTCGCTAAACACGGCGTTCTGCTCGCGGCACAGGGCAAAGTCCCTGTAGGACATACTCGACAGAGCATCTGGCTCTTGTAGCGGCACATCGAACATCAGGACGAGTTGATTGGGATCAGGATACGGGAGCGACCGCAAAAGCACTGCATCCACGATAGTGAAAATCGCGGTGTTGGCGCCGATGCCGAGGGCAAGAGTGAGGACGGCGACGGCGGTGAAGCCAGGATTGTTCCGCAGCATTCGGGCTCCGTAGCGGGCATCCTGCCAACATGACTCGAAATTGGAGATCGCGGCCATCTTGCGAGAGATCTCTCCCAAAATCGCGTGTCGTAGCATTCTACGCCGGAAGGCAGTCGTACGGTCGGTGAAACTGATTCGCAAAGTCTAACGCCGAGAGTGAGGAGGACCCATCCTGCTCCGTCACTGCGGCTGATCACTTCCTTCCACTTCTCGGTCAGAGGGCATCGGCGATCTTATCGCCGCTCATCGTTTACTGTCGGCAGCGTGAGCCGGGCTCCGACGCGGCCGCGGCTCAGTTGCTGCCGAAGCAACTTGCGGGCATCGTCGCTTAGAACCATTGGGCTGATTATTCCCTGTGCCTGCTCTCGCTGGTGTCAGCTTCGCGTGTTGGGGTCGCCAGAAACAATACCATTCAACGAATTCATCGATGGCGTGCCGGTATCCTCGTTGGGCATCCACGCTAGTGAGACCGTTTAGGACAGAGGCTTTTGCGTGCTCCAGGTCAGGCAATCGCAGGACGCATTTTGTCGTCGTGCGTTTTGCTCGTGGTTGTGACTCCGGTTCATGAAGCTGCCCCACAGATATGTTCAGAGTCGCCCGTTATCTGCCCACAATCGACCTCGATCGAGAACGAAGGGTTCAAACCTGACTCATTGCGCCCTCGTTTGATTCTTGTGAGCGTCTTCGGACGGTGAGCTAGGCCGGTAGTGGCGTGGGCCGAGGCCATTTGGGCGTGATGCCGAGGTGCCTTATGCTCCAGGCACACATCGTTTCCATGACCGAGACGAGTTCTTTCCCACGGTCAGTAAGCATGTAATCGACCCGCGGTTGCTTAGTTCGCGTCACCACCCGCTCGATGACGCCATCCTTCTGCAATTCGCGGAGTTGAGCAGTCAGAACCTTCTCGCTGACTCCCGGGAGAAAATCACGAATTTCCGCGAAGCGCCGCGAACCGAAGGATAGATGCCAGACAATCATAACCTTCCACTTGCCGGCCATCACGTTGGCAGTAGCCTGCACCGGGCACCCGAAATTGCTCCTCACTGGCCTGCTCCTGGGCTAACAAAATTGTGCGTACTTCCCGCATTTCAGAGTCCATGCTATCTTGCCGAATCTCATCCTAATTTTAGAGGCGAGGCATGGCAACCAACCTGTCGTTAGAGCAAATGAAAACCATTGTCAGAGACCACTTTGAGGATTTCGTCAATCAGCGAAACGCCGGCGTAATCCGCAAGAACATGACACCAGATTTTTACGACCATGATGGACCAGGCGGCAAGCCTACGGGAGTGGAGGGCGATGAACAGATGATGGTCAACATGTACAAGGCCATGCCGGATCTGCACCTGACGATCGAGGAAATGATCGCGGAGGGCGACAAGGTGGTGTGCCGTAACATTTGGCGCTGGACCAACGAGTCAGGCAAGCAGCTGCAGTTTCGTGGCTTCGTGCTCTGGCGCTTCGAGGGCGAAAGGATCGCCGAGCGCTGGGCCACAGTTACACCGCATGCCGAAGGATCTCCGTGGGCTGATAACCAAGGCGAGAGCCGGGCGAGTTGATCGGGAGAAAAACTTGTGATCAAACCAACTCCATCGAACGCGGAGCTGATCGCCGCATACCTCGATGCCGTGATGCGCAAGGAACCTTCCGTAGTTGAGCGCTTCTTCGATCCGGATGTTGAGTATATGGTTAACGGCACGCCGTCGCCTGATCCGGCCGGGGTGCTGCCACCGATCTCCGCAAATTGCCATGCTGCGCTTCCCTGGCTGTCGAGCAACAGATGCTGGCCAAGTATCCGGAATACCACGTGCGGCAGTTCCTGACGGCTTTCAGCATTCCTTCCTACTTTCCGTTTCCATCTGCCCCTTAGGTCTGGTCGCGAGGGAGACTGGCCTCAAACCCATAATTCGTCGTCGATGTCGAAAATTCCCTCATGCGGACGAAAGTGACAGTCGTGTTTCAATCGGAGTGGGCCTGCGAAACACTGGCACGTAGGCGATCAGCTGTCGACGGCACTCGAACACCTCGAGGAGCGTCGCTGGGCCGTGCGGGCCAGTCAACTTGATGGTGGGGTCCACCTCGACCATGGGCAGCCGCCGGCGGGCTGCCGCGATCGCGTCACCCTCGCGCGTGTGCGCCTCTCCCGAGCCTGCAATACGTCCAGCTCGACCTGGAAAGTTCGCCAATCGACTATCTTAGGCGCTCCAAGTTTGTCCCTCATGAAGTCTGTCATCGTTCTCTCCGTAAGTGCCTGGGGCGCTGTTTCTTTCCTGAGATCGCGTTCGACCTCACTGTCTCCCGTCATATGCTTCGTCATCGTCTTTTCTTTCCGCGGGGTGGACGGAGCACAGTCCGTCAAGATCTCATCCCTGCTATGCTCCGCGCACCCTGTAGGAACGCACGCGCAGATCCCGTGTGAAAAGAGCCGGCTGCTCGAAGGCGACGAAGTGGTCGCCCTTCTTTAGCTCGCTTTCTCCTCTTCGCTGCGCTTTCGGATTGCGACTATTCCAGCGTCGGACACCTTTGCCCACTTTGGGTCATGCGAGGGCTCAGCGTCGTAGTTGTCGTGCCAGTTCCACCATTTGTACGGCGAGGACTGCGGGTAACCCTCTGGCGAATCCTCCCAAGTCTCTTGACGGCCGAGCGGCGTCAGGTCGAGATAGCTCCAGATGGTCCCCATCGACTCGTCGCCGCGGCCGTTGATGAAGTATGTGCGGAACACCTTGTCGCCGTCGCGGAAGAACACGTTGTGGCCGTGCCACTCATCGACGCCGAAGTCCGCGTCGAAGCTGTCGGTCATGGTGTACCAGGGGATTTTTTCCCAGCCCATCCGCGCTTTCAGCCGCCCGACATCCGCCTGCGGCGCACGCGAGGCATACACGAGGGTCGTGTCGCGTGCGTTCAGGTGGGCGAGGTGGGAGACCTGGTCCGCCCCTAGCGAACAGCCTCTGCAGGCATGCTCCGGCCAGCCGAACACTCCGGGCTCGAAGAAGGCGCGGTAGAAGATCAACTGAGGGCGGCCCTCGAACAGGTCGAGCAGGCTGACCTTGCCCTTTGGTCCATCAAACTCGTACTTCTTCTCCACCGCCATCCACGGCATCCGTCGACGCTCGGCGGCCAGCGCATCGCGGGAGCGGGTCAATGCCTTCTCCTTCACGAGAAGCTGCTGGCGCGCAGCCTCCCACTCCTGCGGCGACACGATCGGGGGTGTGTTTCTCGGAAGATTCCCTTTCAGCTGTTCCATGTCTCTCTCTTTGCTTGTTGTCATATCATTTCTCCTTTTCTTTCTGAAACAGACCGAGGCTACTCGCTCTGAAAACTTTTCTGAACTTGCCGATGCCACCGCCAGAATTCCTCCCGTGCATCCGGTTCCGGCGACCATCACGGCTGTGCTTCTGATGCATGCTGGGCACACATGTGTCTCCTCTGAACTTCTTATTCGACCGCGCCGGGCACGAAAGCTGCGAACTGGCGCTCTAACGCCTTGGGCGCACCGTTCCGCCATCCCTCCGCGACGGACTGCGACATGGGATCGGGGAAAATGTCCTCCTCACCGTTTTCAATTCCATCGAGGATGCTTCGCCCTACTGATTCCGGAGAGGCCTTCGGTATTTGGAGGTCTCGGGACATGTCCGTGTCCACGGGACCAGCGAGGACGGCATGAACCTTCACACCCCGTCCGGCCCAAAGCGCGCGCAGCGATTGCGTCAGGGAGAATGCGGCCGCCTTCGAGATCGAGTACGCGGGACTGAAAGGCACCGCGGCCAAACCCGCCATCGACAGAATGTTGACGATGGCTCCGCGAGAAACGGTCAACAACGGCAGGAAGGCCTGGGTCACGCCATAGGTGCCGAAGAGGTTGACGGCGAGGAGCCTTTCGATTGCGGCACGATCGCTCAGGTCATCAAACAAAGTTACGCCTGCATTGTTGATGAGGATATCGAGGGATTCGACGTTCTCGACAGCTCTCTGAATCTGTTGCGGGTTGGTGACGTCCAGGGTGACGGGCGTAACGCGCTCATCGGAGTGGACCAAAGTCTGTCGAGTTGCGGCGTACACCCGCTTCACGCCTCTCCTTAACGCTTCCTCAACTAGCGCCCGTCCGATGCCCCGGTTCGCGCCGGTGATCAGGATTGTCTTATTTTCGATGTTCATATTGGTCATCCTTTCGGTCTGCTGCTTCTTGCCGGAGGGATACGTCCCCACGACGAATTTTTACCCTTTTTCGGTTTCCCGAAGTCGCACTTCGGAGCTCAGGTTCTTGCAGGTAGCGCTATGCCCAGCGGCGCATGCCCCCGAGTGGAGCGATGATTGTCTTTCCCGGTTGCGTCAACGAGTACTCGACAGCAATGGCTATCGATTGCGTCACGCGCCCGGCGATTAAGCTTGCGGATTCGAGATTGCGAAGCGTCCTAGTGAGCATTCGTTGCGAGACGCTACCCAGTCGTCGCCGCAACTGCAGGTGCCGATAGGGACTTTCTTCGAGCGAAAACAAAACCTTGGGTGTCCATCTGCCGATGAAGATGGACGAGGCCATTCTTGACCTTTGTGTCGTATTCATGCCGCTCTTCCTTCTGCGAAAACGTCTCTGCGAAATATCCGCTCTTATTTGCCTCTCACGCCTTTGTTTCGTCGTCGGCACCGTCACAGCATGCCAATTCTTGCTCTCCAGGCGCAATTGGGAACATGTGTGTACCGACTCGAACCACCGGCACCATTCCAAACAATGTGCACAATGGGGTGCGCTATTCGAGCCCGGCTGCTGCCCTCGCAATCAAAAGCAGCCCTACTCCGACCACGACAATCCCGATGGCTCGCGCCACGCGCTCGCCCTTTGGTGCGAGGCGTTCGGCAGTGATTGCCGCCGTTACAAGAGCCATCACCCGCAGATCCATGATCCCGATGACGAGGAGGATCGCCGTCAGACCAGCACACGTGCAGATGCAGCGAAGGCCGAGGCGCAGCCCATCTCGCCAAGCCGTGCCGGCATCCGCCGGAAGCATGCAGCGGTGCCCCGGCATCTCCCGGCAGCAGGCAAGGTGATGGGCCTTCCACGCGCTGAATTGGAGCGCGCCAGCCATCACGACGACAACACTGACCGCGATCGGAACAACTCTCGCCAGCTTCGACCGTTGCATTACGATCTCGGCAAGGGCCGCGCCCAGTGGGAAAACAACAATTCCGAACACAGTCCAGACGAAGAAGTACCCGATGCCGACTAGCGCGGTCAGCCCGCTCAGGCGCATTTCACCTGCCCTGCCAACGGCCTGGCGATAGCGAAACAGTGTGGGCACCAACGACGGCAGCATCATCGCCACCATCATCACGAACCACATGCCAACGAATGATGCCGCGGAGCCCAGCCATGTCTGTCCAGGCATCGGCATCCACGCCATCGACATCGTCCAGCCGCCTGGCATCGGCATCTGGCACATCGTCGACATGGACGCGCACCAGGCGGTCGTCAACGCTGCGCTCGCTACGAAGAGCAGCGCTGAGACGCCGAGAAACGTTTGCCGTGAAGATCGCTCGGAAGCCATGACCCGCTACCTCCTGTGCCATAATCGCATCGCTACAACCACAACATCACTTGCCGTACTCGTCGTGGCGCTTCCACCAGGCACCGGTCTCGTTGCGCCCTTTGGGAGCGCGATCGAGCCACTGATACATTCCCCACAACCCGTCCACTCCGCGTGCGTAGGCGGCGTAGGTGTGATAGACAACGCCGTCTTCGAGCACGAATGAGCTCACGCCCGGCCTCTCGCGTCGATACGTGGGCTCGTCAGTTCCGCACATCGTAGCGTGGCTCTCGGCTGTCTGGCCGCCGTCCCCCTGGTTCAGCCGCCCGTGAAAGACTTTCTCGCGGCGATAGTTGTACTCAATACCTTTCTCGCGCTGTTCCTCCTCCGTGAACGACACGTTAAAGTCGAAGTTGAAATCGCCGCCGACAGACGACGCCCAGGGGAACGTCCATCCCATCCGCTGCTTGTATGCCTGCAGCTTCGCGAACGGGGCGCGTGACACCGCCCAGAGCATCACGTCATGGTTGGCCAGGTGCACGGCGATTCCGTTGAAGCCATCTGCGATCGACGAGCACGATGGGCACCCGGCGGCGTAGTCGGGGCCGAACATGAAGTGGTAGACGAGCAGTTGCGACCGCCCTTGGAAGAGGTCTGCCAGCGAGGCGCTCCCCTCGCCGGTTTCAAAGCGATATCCTTTGTTGACTGGGACCCACGGCAGCTCCTGCCGCTGCAGCACCAGTTCGTCGCTGCGCTGCGTGAGTTCCTTTTCCGCTTTCAGCAGTTCGAGCCGGGCTGTCAACCACTGTTCGCGTGTTCCGGTCTTGTGTGTCGTCATTGTGCTTTTCTCCTCTCGCTGCTTTCTCGCTCTGACTTGGTGTTTGGTTGTCATGAGCTATATTTAGCGTGGGGCATCGAAGGAGTGGGAGTGACAAGTGTGGCGGGATTCGGATGGACTCTCTGATCACGGCTGCAGCGCGTGCGCTCGCGGCGGGTGACCCCCTCGGAGCACTGAAGCGGGTTGCGCTCCGCGACGATGCGCCAGCGCTTGCGCTTCGCGGTATCGCGATGGCGCAGCTCGGCGATTTCGCGCGAGCGAAGGAACTCCTGCGACGTGCCACGCGCGCATTCAGTGCGAAAGAAACCGTCGCGCGCGCGAGGTGCATCGTCGCCGAGGCCGAGATCGCCCTCGCCTCGCGAGACCTCGGCTGGCCACCGAAAACGCTCGACGCCGCGCGTGCAACCCTCGAAGCCCACGGCGACCGCTCAAACGCGGCGTACGCGCGATACCTTGAGGTCCGGCGCCTGGTCCTGATCGGACATCTGGATGCGGCCGAACGCTTGCTTGCCGACCTGGATCCGAGTCCGTTCCCGCCCGCCTGGAGGACTGTGCACGCGCTCGTGGTTGCCGGAATCGCCATGCGGCGCCTGCGCACGAAAGAAGCGCGAGACGCGCTTTCGCTTGCTGAGAGCAACTCACGCGAGGCACGTATCCCTGCGCTCACGGCAGAGGTCGAAAGCGCATCCCGCATGTTGAACACGCCTGCGGCACGCCTGATTGCGCGTGGCGGAGAGCGGCTCCTTCTGCTCAACGAAGTTGAAGCTTTGCTGGCTTCGAAAGCGCTCGTCGTGGACGCGTGTCGCCATGCCGTGCGCAACGCGAGCACGGTTGTTTCACTTGCAAGACGACCGGTGTTATTCGCGCTCGCACGCGCACTGGGAGAAGCGTGGCCTGGAGACGTGCCGAGCGATGTGCTGCTTGCGCGGGCATTCGGTGCAAGGTTCACGGATGAATCGCATCGCGCGCGCTTACGAGTGGAAATCGGACGTCTCCGTAAAGCGCTTCGGTCCCTAGCCGGCATCAGCGCAACGAAGCTTGGGTTTGCACTGGCGCCGCGCGCTGAACGCGTCGTCGTACTGGCGCGGCCAATGGAAGAGGAACATGCGGATGTGCTCGCCTTCCTCGCCGACGGTGAGTCGTGGTCGAGTTCGGCCCTGGCGCTTGCGCTTGGGGCGAGCCAGCGCACTGTGCAGCGGGCTCTCGACTCTCTCGCGGCAGCCGGCAAGGTGCAGTCGTTCGGTCAAGCGCGAGCCCGTCGTTGGATCACTCCTCCTGTACCGGGATTCACGACGATCTTGTTACTCCCAGCTCCGCTGCCAGGCGACTAGGATGGAAAGTATGAATCGATCAAACGCCGAAATCGTCCGTGAGTACGGCCCCTTTCCGGGTGCCGAGCGTGTGAACGGTGTTACCTATGACGGGCAGCACGTCTGGTTTGCTTCGGGGGATAAGCTGAACGCCATCGATCCCTCAACGGGGAACATGTTGCGCTCGATCGATGTCGCCGCACATGCAGGAACGGCCTTCGACGGGCGATACTTGTTTCAGATCGCCGAGGATCGCATCCAAAAGATCGATCCCAAAACCGGCCAAGTGCTCGCCACGATCCCAGCGCCCGGCGGTGGCGGGGACTCGGGGCTGGCGTGGGCGGAAGGTACGCTCTGGGTCGGGCAGTATCGAAGCCGTAAGATCCATCAAATCGATCCTGAGACAGGAACCATTCTTCGCACCATCGAGTCCGAGCGCTTCGTCACCGGGGTCACCTGGGTTGATGGAGAGTTGTGGCACGCCACCTTGGAAGGTGACGAGAGCGATTTGAGGCGAGTTGATCCTAAGAGCGGAGAGGTTCTAGAGAGCCTCGAGATGCCACCTGGAGTTGGCGTTTCTGGACTGGAATCCAACGGCAGTGATCAGTTCTTCTGCGGAGGAGGAAAGACCGGAAAGATCCGGACGGTCCGGCGGCCCCCGGCGAAGTACAGCGAGGGGAAGCAACTCTGAAGGCCCGCTAGGCTCAAAAAAGAGTTAGTCCCAGCGCCCCCCATCCCACGCTTTCCTTGGCGTCGGGATTCCTTCTGAGCGTATCGTCGGCAACTCTTCCCGCAAGCCTCTTCCACAAAAGCCTTAACGGAAGGTTTGCCCATGATTCGGCGCGGAGCAGTCATACGCCGTTCGATGATGCTCAGATACTCCCCCATCTACCAATTTGGAGGAAAACAAGAGGGAAACAAGAGGGAAACAAGAGGGAAACAATATGACTCCCTTGGAGATCCTGTGGCGCAACCCCTATCCTGTGCGCGACCGGTGTCGGCGGCGTAGGTTCGAGCGAGAGGGCGAGAACTCCCTGTACGTTTTGCAAGAGTTCGTGTAAGGATACCTCGGTCACTGGGCAACGATATCCAATTTGGAGGTTGTGGTGGTGGGAGGGTAGTCTAATTCACCGCGAGATTGCGAGCACGCAATAACCCTGGAAGGCCGCCCGCAGCATTGTCGCGGTGGAGAGTGGGACAGGCATCGGAAAGTCGGCATGGGCGAAGTAATCTCCCTGCTCGCGGCGTTCCTCACGGACATAGGAAACCGGAGAGCTGTTCCGGGGCAGAGGTCATAGCGGCGCGAAAAAAGCCGGCGGGGACTGTCGGTACCCGATCCGCCCGCCGTCATCAGCCTTCCCCCATCAGCTTTCATCAGCCTTCACCTTGAATCGTATCTCGTGGAGGGAGACGCAGAGTTTTTGAACCGCCCGGAGACCACGGGTCATCGATTGTGGGGTTGGGTCCTCTGCTCGGAGAGAAAAAATGAACAACACTAAGAAACGCACGCTGGCGATAGGCGGAGTGCTGTGCTCGATCGTGATCGGATTGATTGTTCGGGCCGTGCTCCCATCAAAGCACGCGTTGGGGGCGCCGAATGCTTCACCCGATGTCCAGGTAGCAGAAGTCGAGCAAAAGGACGTTCCCATCTATGGCGAGTGGATTGGCACGCTCGACGGATTGGTGAATGCCGACGTGCGCGCGCAGGTTACGGGTTACATTTTGAAGCAGGGCTATCAGGAAGGCGCGTTCGTCAGGAAAGGTGAGCTTCTTTTCGAAATCGATCCGCGCCCTTTTCAGGCGGCGCTCGATCAGGCGGAGGGCCAATCGGCACAGGCCAAGGCTTCACTCGCCAATGCCGAGGCGGTGCAGCGCCGTACCGAGCTTGACGTAAACCGCTACACGCCATTGGCAAAAGAGCAGGCAGCGAGCCAGCAGGATCTCGACAATGCCGTGCAGAACAACCTGGCCGCGGTCGCCACCGTGGAGACCGCCAAGGCTCAGATCAAAACTTCCGAAGCCGCTGTCGAGACGGCCAGGATTAATCTTGAGTTCACCCGCCTCGTCGCCCCTATCGACGGCGTCGCCGGGCAGGCCCAGCTCCAGGTGGGCGCGCTGGTCAATCCGAGCAGTGGACCGGTCACTTCAGTCTCCACGTTGAATCCCATCAAAGCTTATTTCACGGTCGGAGAGCCGCAATATCTCGCGTGGCGAAAACGTTTTCCTTCCGAAGCCAGCCGACTGGAAGCCGACAAGAATCTGCGCCTCCAATTGATTCTGGCAGACGGGTCCACTTACGCGCATGTGGGCAGCTTCTACTTTGCGGATCGGCAGGTGAACGAGGGCACAGGCGCGATCCGGCTCGCCGGGTTATTTCCGAATCCAGACAACATTCTGCGTCCCGGCGGCTACGGCAAAGTTCGGGCGGTGATCCGCTTACAAAAAGATGCGCTGCTGGTGCCGCAGCGGGCGGTGTCAGAACTCCAGGGCGGATATCAGGTAGCGGTTGTCGACGGTAATAACAAGGTGAGCATTCGAACGGTGGAAGTCGGCGATCGCGTGGGCAGCGAGTGGGTGATCTCCGAGGGGCTCAATCGTGGGGAAAAAATCGTCGTCGAGGGAGTACAGAAATTGCGCGCTGGCGCAACCGTGAATCCCAAGCCGTTCGTCGCGCAGGCAAAGGGGAAATGATCCCATGTCAAAATTTTTCATCAATCGCCCGATTGTGGCCATGGTGATTTCGATTGTCATGGTGCTGGTTGGTTCGCTTACCATCCTGACTTTGCCGGTCGCCCAGTTTCCCAATATCACTCCACCGGAAATTCAAATCATCGCCACGTACGTGGGGGCGGACGCGCAAACGCTGGAGCAGGCGGTGGCCACGCCGATCGAGCAGCAGATGAACGGCGTGGACAACATGAATTACATGTACTCGCTGAACGCCACCGGCAACACCAGCAGCAGCCTGATTGTCGACTTCGACGTAAAGACCGACCCGAATACCGATTTTATCTTGGCGCAGGCCCGTGAAACTCAGGCGGCTTCGCAGCTTCCGACAGACGTCACCAACTACGGCGTGACGGTTCGAAAATCGGTTACGGCGCCGCTGATGTGGGTTGCGCTCTACTCGCCCCACGGAACTTATGACGCCAACTTTCTGGCGAATTACGCATACATCAATATCACCGATCCCATTCTCCGTTCGCCGGGCATCGGCAATGTTCAGGTCTTTGGATCAGGCCAATACGCGATGCGGCTGTGGGTAAAGCCCGATCAGCTAGCCAAGCTTGGCATCACGGTCCCGGAAATCGTCAGCGCGATTCAGGCGCAAAATACGGTCAATCCGGCCGGCAAAGCCGGAGGAGAGCCGGCTCCCAAGGGCACGGAATTTACCTACACGGTTCTGGCGCAGGGGCGCCTGCAGTCGCCGGAAGAGTTCGGCAACATCGTGGTTCGCGAAACTCCCGACGGTGGAGTTGTCCGCGTGCGCGATGTAGCCCGCATGGAGTTGGGCTCGCAGGACTACAGCATTGCGGGCCGTTACAACGGGAGGCCGAGCGCCATCATTGCGGCGTATCAGCTGCCTGGTTCGAACGCGGTCGATGCCGCCGCCGGCGTGAAAAAGCTGATGGCGCAAATGAAGCAACGCTTCCCGGAAGACATGGACTTCGCCATCGCCCTGGATACGACTCTTTCGGTGACGGAAGGCATCAAGGAAATCGTGAAAACCCTGGTGATCGCGCTGGTACTGGTGATCATCGTTGTGTTTATTTTTCTTCAGGGCTGGCGCTCCACGCTTATCCCGCTCTTGGCTGTGCCGGTTTCGCTCGTGGGCACGTTCATACTTTTCCCGCTGTTCGGTTTTTCCATCAACACGCTTTCTCTCTTCGGGTTAGTGCTGGCGATTGGTCTGGTGGTGGACGACGCCATCGTCGTGGTGGAGGGCGTGGAGCGCCACATCGAAGAAGGGATGACTCCCAAGAACGCGGCGTTGAAAGCGATGGAAGAGCTCTCGGGCCCGGTGGTTGGAATCGCGCTGGTTCTCTCCGCCGTTTTCGTGCCCACTGCCTTCATTCCGGGGATTACCGGCAGGCTTTATCAGCAGTTTGCCGTCACCATTGCCATATCCGTTCTCCTGTCGGCATTTAACGCGCTCACTTTGAGCCCGGCTCTGGCCGCCTTGCTGCTGCGTCCGAAGCAACCGAGCCGGGGCTGGCTGCGGAGATTCTTCGATTGGTTCAACCAACGTTTCGAGCGAGCTACTGACGGCTACGTACGTTGGAGCGGTGTGCTGCTTAAGAAAACAACGGTATTGGTTGTGCTGCTGCTGGCCTTTTGCGCGGCGACGGCTTTCTTCTCCCATCAGGTGCCATCGAGTTTCCTTCCCGACGAAGATCAGGGTTACGCCTACATCAATCTGCAATTGCCCAATGGAGCCTCGCTGGAGAGAACAACGGCAGTCGCCGCTGACATTGAAAAAATCATACTAAACACTCCAGGGGTTAAATCCTCTACGGCTGCCGTGGGCTTTAGTCTGCTGAGCTTCGTGCGCACCAGCTACAACGCATTCTTTGTCGTTACTTTCAAGCCCTGGGATGAGCGAACCAGCAGAGCCGAGCAATTTCAGGCAATTAAAGCGCGACTCAATCAGCAGCTAAGCAGGTTGCCTGCGGGGATCGCGTTCGCGTTTTCTCCGCCCGCCATTCCGGGCGTTGGCACCGCCGGCGGATTCACTTTCATCCTGGAAGACCGTTCCGGCGGCGATATCCAGTTCCTCTCGAAGAACCTGAGCACTTTTATGGAAGCGGCTCGCAAGCGGCCGGAGATTGCCAGCCTCAGCACCACTTTCCTGCCCAGCGTCCCGCAGGAGTTCGTCGACGTCGACCGCGACAAGGTTTTGAAGCAAGGCGTGAACCTGAACGACGTCTACCGGACGATTCAAGCTTTCATGGGCGGCTACTTTATCAACTACTTCAACCGCTTCGGCCGCCAGTGGCAGGTCTATATCGAGGCCGAGGGTGAAGATCGCGCCAGGGCGGAAAACGTTGGACAATTCTACGTCCGCAACAACAAGGGAGAAAACGTTCCGCTTTCCACGCTCACCACCGTCAAGCCACGTCTGGGCCCAGAATTTACCATGCGCTTCAACGAATTTCGTTCCGCGCAAATCAACGGCAGCGCCGCACCCGGCTATAGCGCGGACCAGGCTACAGCCGCGCTAGAAGAGGTGTTCAAGGAAACCATGCCGCGCGAGATGGGCTTTGATTACTCAGGCATATCGTTTCTGGAACAGAAAGCCCGCGAAGGCGTCCCTGCATCGGCAATTTTTGCATTGTCGTTGTTGTTCGTCTTCCTCATCCTCGCCGCACTGTACGAAAGCTGGTCGTTGCCTTTCAGCGTCTTGCTGAGCACGCCAGTCGCGATCTTCGGCGCCTTTTTCGTCTTATGGCTACGCCGCGTCATTCTGCAGGCGATCTTGCCCCCGTACATGGTGCAGATCGAGAGCGATGTTTATTCGCAGATCGGGTTGGTCATGCTGATCGGCCTGGCGGCCAAGAACGCAATTCTGATCGTGGAGTTTGCCAAGGATCAGTACGAGCAGGGCAGGCCTTTGGCGGATGCCGCTCTCGA
>Ga0073928_10003282_pt1 | contig 25842 bp, 19 predicted proteins | sample PaiPotPPA55metaG_FD_76969 | JGI IMG/M metagenome (GOLD analysis project Ga0073928, IMG submission 76969) | Iron sulfur acid spring bacterial and archeal communities from Banff, Canada, to study Microbial Dark Matter (Phase II) - Paint Pots PPA... ...
ACACAGACATGCCGGTACGCGGTAAAGCCGGCCGGCATTTCAGTCGGTAGCGTCGGTTCGACGGGATCGCTGACAGTGACAGCTGCCAGCACGTGTTTGTGGACGGCGGCGTCTAACGAACCCTGGATCACGATTTCGGCCGGAGCCAGCGGCAAAGGAAATGGGACGGTGAGTTATACCGTAGCGGCCAACACCGAACTGGCCCGGGTGGGAGCGATTACAGCGGCCGAACAGACCGTCCCGGTCACGCAGGCAGGCGGTCTGCCGACTCTCCAGTTCGGTACACCTACCAGCATCAGCGTGGGCAGTTCGTCGGCCAGCGCGGTGGCGGTGGCGGACTTCAATAAAGACGGCATACAGGACATGGCCGTGGCCGTGAGCGGGGGACAGATCATGATCCTGCTTGGTAAGGGAGACGGCACGTTTGCAGCCCCAGTGTCCTACAGTGTGAACCCCACGACGCAACTAGTGGTGGCGGACGTAAATGCGGATGGATATCCGGATCTGATTGCTGTAGCAGGGGCGAATTTTGCTGTGCTGTTGAACAACGGGAATGGCACGTTCGCGGCACCGGTCTATTACGGAAACGGATATGGCTTGTCTAACATTGCCGTCGGGGACTTCTATCGGGATGGGCGGGTGCACGTGGCCATGGCCGCCAATAGCAGCATTTACATTTACCAAAATCTGGGTAACGGGGAGTTCGTGGCGACGACCAGTGTAGCGTTGCCCTACTATGTCCGTTGGGTCGCGGCGGCTGACTTAAACGCTGACGGCTATGCCGATTTGGCCATATCAGTGTATGGAACCGGTTATTCCATTGCGTTGAACAATGGCGATGGCACGTTTGGACAGCCGACCACGACGACCTTTACAACGGACTTCGTAACAGCGGCGGATGTGAATGGGGACGGAAAACCGGACCTGATTTTGTCGAATGCGACGAACAACCTTCTGAGCGTGCTCCTGAACCAGGGCAACGCGACATTTGGGGCGCCGACGAACTATGCGGTACAGCCTACGGGAGGAAGTTATGGCGCACCGCTCGTGGCTGACCTGGACGGAGACGGCCGGCCGGAACTATTGATTCCCAATGCCAGTGGAATCGGGCTAATGCGGAACCTGGGCGGCGGCGCGTTTGAGCAGGAAGATTTGTTGTTATCTGGTGGAGGCGTTTACCCCACCATTTTTGCGGCGATCGATCTGAAAGGCGACGGACACCTCAGCCTGGCTACGCCGGACCCCGCGTCCGGTTCCGACGCGGTTTTGCTATTCACCAACGTAACCCCACAGGTCTGCAATTACAAGGTAACCCCGGCCTCCGTGACCTTGACTACGCCGGCAGCCACCACTGGGACGCTCACAGTAACAGCGGCGAGCACCTGTTCGTGGAAAGCAGCCTCAAACGAATCCTTCATCACCCTCACGGGCAACGCTGCAGGAATCGGAAATGGTACGCTGCATTATACGGTCACAAGAAATGGCGATACCGCCCGCCAAGGTACGATTTCGATACCGGATGCCATGACGACACTTACACAAGCGGCCGCCTTTCCCTTAATCGTAACCATTCCATCTCAGCTTAATGACTTAGGGTCGGCCGTGACCGGTTTTGTTAACGGAGATTTCAATCGTGACGGGCTTACCGACTATGCCGTCGCGACTGTCGATGGAACTATTACTGTATTTCTCGCAACCTCAGCCGGAAACTTCGCGCCAGGCTCGAAATACACGTTTGGGTCGAGCGTCTCTCCCGTAGTTGCCGACGTCAACTCAGATGGCTACCCTGACCTGGTGATCCTCTCCGGTGGCATTGGAGCGGCCATAAACAAGGGAGATGGGACGTTCTCTGCACCAACGTATTATCCATTGCCAAATCCGTACGCCACAGGTATGGCGATCGGTGACTTTAATCAGAACGGCCACATTGATTTGGCGGCGATCAGCGTCCAAGCCTTTGGCGATTCCCCGTTGCTGAGCGTCTTTGTCAATGATGGGACCGGACACTTCGCGGCGCAACCGCCGATCGGATTAACGGCTGGCGCGAGTTACATTACGGCGGCAGACATTAACAACGATGGTTATATTGACCTCGTGACGGCCAACGGCAATACGCAGGGCACGCGAACCGTCACCGTGCTGCTGAACCAAAAGAATGGAAACTTTGCTTCTCAGACACCACTGGACATACCGGCTTTTAGTCTAGTCGCCGCCGATCTTAACGGCGATGGCTACCCTGACTTGGCTTACTGTAATTCACCTTATCTAGAAGTCCTCCTGGGCGTCGGAGACGGGACATTCGGGCCGGCGACGAGTTATTTCCTGCCAAATACTCCGAACGGCACGCCGATCGTGATGGACTTCGATGGCAACGGCCTGCTGGATTTGGTCGTGCCGACGGCCACTTCGTTGGACTTCATGCGGAATATCGGGAACGGCACCTTGGAATTTCAGGCGTTTGATGTCACGGCCGTAGCTCCGACCGCCATCGCCGCTGCCGATCTCAATGACGACCACAAGGTGGATGTTCTTTCGAATGCCGGGCCCACAGAGCCGACACCGACGGCATACTGGCTGTACACGAATAAGACGAAGCAGGTTTGCGGGTTCTCAGTGACACCGAACAACGTTTTGCTCCCGAGCGCCGGCGCCACGACGGAACCGTTGCAGGTGAAAGCGTCGCCGAAATGCAAGTGGAAGGCGGTGAGCAATTCTCCTTGGATTTCCATTACGTCCGGAAGCACGGGACAAGGCAACGGGACCGTGAATCTCGCCATCACTGCCAATTCTGGAACGACGGGGCGAGTGGCAACGATGACAGTCGCCAGTATTCCAATTGTGATTACGCAACCCGGCCAATAACATGTTTCGAATGACCGCAATCCTATCACGAACCTACGCGCCCTTTCTCCCCTGTCCGCAGAGCGGACCGGCAGCAACACGGGCGGCAGGCGGAAGGCATCGCAGTTCCTTAGATCACGGGGAAGTAAATGCCGTAACGCCCCAAGCACGCGACTGTTGCGTCGCTGGCGCGCGAAGACTATTTCGTTTGAAAGAGCACACACATGAAGAGCTTTTGCCTACCTCGGACCTCATTCGGGTCCATCTGTTTTGTCGCTGTGGTCCTAACCTCACTCGCAGGGACCACGCTCAACGCGCAATCGGAGATCGCGTTTGCGTCGGATCGAACATCGCGATTTCAGATTTACACGATGCCATTCCAGGCGTCCGGTCCGCCGTTTCAGGTGACGACCGGCGGCGTCGGCAGCCAACTTGCGACGGAGCCCGAATGGTCGCCAGACGGTACGCTGATTGCTTACCAATTCGGCGCGCCCGGCGTCCGGGGCATCCATACCATCCATCCGGATGGTACGGGCGACATTCAGATTACACCGCCCGGTTCGGGTTCGTACCCATGCACTGACGACACTGAGCCGGCCTGGTCCCCGGACGGCAAGTATATCGCTTACGTATGCTTGAGTAGCGGCGTCGGCGCACTGTGGAAACACGACAACAGCAAGCCGGCTAACAACCAGGGTAGCGAATCGCTGATTTTCGCCCTTTCCAAAGGTCTGATATTCAACCCCGTGTACACGTCCGACGGCACTTCTCTGGCGTTTGTCGAATCAATCCCAGGCTTTCAGCCGCAAATCCAGCTCTTCAACCTCACTACGAAAAGCTTGAAGCCGCTGACCAGTTCCTCTTTCAATGACTTTGATCCAACATTTTCTCCTGACGGCAGTATGATCGCATTTTCCTCGACCAGGAACGGGGTCCGCCAGATCTTCACCATGAGCGTATCTTGCCCCGAGACCCAGTCCGGCTGCCCGGCGCCAACACAATTGACCATGGATCCCACCGGCGCTCAACACACGGCTTGGGCGCCGAGTAATCAATGGGTGGCATTCGTGTCAGCGCGTATTACGGCTCTGAACCCGAGTGGCAAATGGCAGATCTATTACTTGAGCCCTTCCCAGCCGGAGGGACCTTCGAATCCGGCGATTGCCGTCAGCGACGGGACCGTGAACGATGATTTTCCGGCTTGGCTTGGAGGGACTGCTGTGCAGCCTGGCAAGGAACTCGGCAATTGCAAGTGCTCCACGCACCCAGGCGGTGTGGCTGCCGGAGATCCGATTACAACCGCGACTGGCAATGTTTTCGAGCAGGTCACTGATTATGAAACGGCGGGCCAGAATAAACTCCGCTTTGTCAGGTCCTACAATAGCGCGGGGATCATGAGTAATCCCAACACGGGCGCCCACACGCTGGGAGTGAATTGGCGCACGATCTATGATCGGTATCTCACCGTCTTATCTCCGACGTCCGTCACCGCTGAGCGGGAAGACGGCCAGCTTTTGACCTTTACGTTCAATAGTGGCGGCTGGACCAGTGACACGGACGTGGATATCACGCTGGTGCAGTCTGGTTCGACCTGGACCCTGACCGATCGTGATGACACCGTCGAGACGTATACCGTCGCCTTGGGCAAGGGCACGCTCATGTCGATCCAAGTCCGCGGGGGCTACACGCAAACACTCCAGTACAACGCCAGCAATCAGCTATCGTCAGTCACCGATACCTACAGCCGGACTCTGCAACTCACCTATTCGAATGGTCTGTTGCAGACCGTGACGACCCCCGACAATCTTGTGCTCACCTATGGCTACAACTCGAGTGGCGTATCGCCTGGCGTGCTCGACCGGCTCGCCTCGATCACGTATTCAACCACGCCGATCACGAGCCAGTCTTACCTCTACCAGAATGCGACGGTGCCGTTCGCTCTCACGGGCATCATCGATGAGAATGGCAACCAATACGCCACATGGACGTACGACAGCCGCGGGCGAGCTTTGACGAGCCAGCACGGCTCCGGGGCCGATCTCATAACGATCTCCTACGATGACATAACGGGAAACCGAACCGTCACCAACGCGCTGGGTCAACAAGAGCTGTACAAGTTTTCCGTCTTGCAGGGCGTCCATAAGTCGACTGAGACCGACCGCCTGGCAACCTCCACCACCGCTGCCGCAACCCGCCTCTTTACATATGACCCCAACGGATACACCGGCAGTTCCACGGACTGGAACGGGAATCTCACCACGTATGTTAACGACATCCATGGCGACCCGACGACAATAAACGAAGCTGTCGGCACGGCGCAAGCCCGGACCACCACAATCGTCTACGACTCGACCTTCGTTCACCTCCCGTCGACTGTCACCACCCAGGGTCTCATCACGAGCTTCGTGTACGATGCGAACGAGAATCTGCTCACAAAAACGCTCAAGGATACTACTACCCAGACTGTGCCATACCCGACGAACGGGCAGACGCGCACATGGACCAACACCTGGCAGAACTTCCTGCTGGCTTCGGTCAAAACGCCCAACGGCAATCTGACGCAATACGCCTACGATGCGACTGGCGCGCTCATCTCGACGACCAACGCGCTCCTCCAGGTGACCAAGATCACACAACACACGGGAGGCGGCTACCCGCTCATTACTGTCGATCCAAACAACGTCATCACCACGCTCACGTATGACGCGCGTCTGCGGCTTTTGACCAGCACCATCAGCGCGACGGGGCAGGCATCCTTCACCACGACGAACGGCTACGATCCAGCCGGAAACCTCACGAGCGTCCAGCTTCCGGACAAATCGAAACTGGCCTACGCCTACGACACGGCGCATCGGCTGATCAGCACCACGGATCTTTTCGGCAACGCGACGACGTACACGCTCGACGCGCTGGGCGACGTGACCTTAACGAACGTAACCAACCCTAAAGGCACGCTGACTCGCCAGCATTCCGGTGTCTTCGACGCGCTTGGGCGTGTGCTGCAAGACATTGGCGGCCTGGGCCAAACGACGAAATATACCTATGACAACAACGGAAATGCCCTTACGATAACCGATCCCGACGGCAACCTGACACAGAAAGGTTTCGATGCGTTGAACCGGCTCTCGACTGTGACAGACCCGGCTCCCGGCGGCGTTACAATTAATACCTACGATCAGCACGACCGAATTCTCACGATCACCGATGCGAACAACAACATCACGTCCTACACCTACGACGGTTTCGGCGATAAAATCCAGACAGCCAGTCCCGATACCAGGACGACCGTATACAACTACGACTCGGACGGCAATCTTACGCAATCGACGGATGCGTCCGGCGCTGTCGCTAACTATACGTATGACGCGCTGGACCGGGTGTTGACGGCGAAGTATCCGAATGACGCCGCCGAGAACGTCACCTACACCTACGACCAGCCCAACCACGGGTTCGGGATCGGGCACCTCACTAGTCTGAAGGACGCCGTGGGGACTTTGACTCGCACCTACGACGAGCGGGGGAACATGTTGACGGAGAAGCGCGTTAACGGCACGGTCTCGCTTAAGACAGCCTACGCGTATGATCCCGCGAGCCGCATCGCTTCCATCACCTATCCATCAGCTACCGTCGTGTCGTACAAGCGCGACTCCATGGGCCGCATCATCAAGGTGAGCGCCAAGGTCCCCGGCGCCAGCAGCTTCGCGTCCGTGGCCTCGGGCATCGCCTATGAGCCTTTCGGCCCGGCGAGCGCACTCTCCTACGGCAACGCCGTCAAGGAGACGAACGCCTTCGACCTCGACTACCGGCTCACGACGCTTACAGACAAGGGCACGGCACTCGTACAAAAGTTGGTCTATGGCTATGACCCCGCGAACAATGTGCTCTCCATTGCTGACAAGGTTACCGCTGCCAATAATCAAACCTTCATTTACGACGCGCTGAACCGTCTGACGAGCGCCGCAGGGGCATATGGCGGCCAAGCATGGGCGTACGATCCTGTGGGAAATCGCCTAACGCAGACGGCGAGCGGTGTGACCACCACCTACGGCTATGCACCAGGCACCAACCGTATCGCTTCGATAACGGTAGGCGCAACGACCCAGACCGTGGGCACCTCCGCCGCGGGCAACATCGACAGCTTTTCTCCGGGCTTCGATTCGGTTACGAGCCTTACATACAATCAGGCCAATCGGCTCGCAACGACCAGCGCGGGGGCTGCTCAGCTCACCCAATATATCTATGACGCGTTCGGGCAGCGCATCGTCAAGGTGGGCTCGGCCACAGCGACGACGCTGTCCCAGTACGATCAGGGCGGACATCTGTTGGAGCAGACTGACGGAACGGGTAGCGCCCAGGTGGACTACATGTACCTCGCCGACCGTCCGATTGCTACCTTCCAGCCAAGCAACGGGAAGATGTATTTCCTGCACGACGACCGGCTTGGAACACCGCAACGCGCGACCGACAGTGCTCAGGCGGTAGCCTGGAGCGCCAACTACCAGCCTTTTGGCTACACGAGCACTGGGACAGGCCTGATCGTGCAGAATCTCCGACTGTCGGGCCAGGAATTCGAGGTGGAGACCTGGTGGAACCATAACGGATTTAGGGACTACGCGCCTACGCTCGGGCGATACTTGGAGCCTGATCCTCTTCGCGCTGGTCTCTATCGTCCTGGGACAGGACTATTAATCAGTTCTGACTTAATCAATAACGTACCGGCATACTCTTATGCTCAGAACCGGCCTAGCTCAATAATCGATCCGCTCGGCCTGTGGGGTGTGACGGTATTTAGCGGCGTTACCGGTACATTTATTTTCCCGGTTTTTCTCGGCGTTACCGGTTCTACAGGCGTGTATCTTCACGTTGGATCGGACAACCTTAGTGTGGGCGCATTTACAAGTGTCGGCCCTCAGCTTGGCAAGAGCGCATTCGGCCCGATGAACATCGGCGGTGGGCTTGATGTAGGGACCTTTCTTGGTGATCTTTCGAGCTTTGGTGGAACATCGATTAATGTTTCCTTATTGAACGGTACTGTCGCGTTCAACAAACACGGAGGTGGTGTCTCTTATTGTCTTTATGGCCGATCTCTTCCTGGCGCCATGAACGCCGGAATTACAGAAACTCAAGTATTCCCTGTGCACCCGCTGCAGAGTGCTTACGACGCTTTACAGGGGGTGCTAGCACCTTTGGCCGATTATCGGAATTTTCAATCACCACTTCAATAGTTCCGAAACGTGACCAGCAGCTATAGGTTTATTCTCTTGTCGGGATCGTTTGCTGACCATTTGGGAAGGTGACAGTTCACACATCGGCTGGCAAACCAATTCACTGTACCGCCTCCCAACTTGTAAATCGATCCAGGCCCTCCGGTTCTAAAGAAGTATTCGCGGCATCGAGGGCAGCGCCAAATTGAAAGGTTCCAACCTGATATGATGAATCCTGCGAATCCTGCTCCAAGAAGCATTTGCGTAAGCCATAGTTTCATCGTGACACGAAGTGAAAATAGAGCGGTAAGAACACTCGTCGTGCAGCCGACGGCGAATAACCTGCGCCACTTTTCGTAGTCTTGCCATTGTTGTGAATAGGATCTAGTTCCCACGGAACAAGTTTACAAAGTTATGATGGTAGTGAGCACACTACGACCGTGAAAAGAGAAAGTGTCATAGGATTGCTCTGGAGCAATCCCCAGGAACAGGTGTGCGCGGAGGCAGTGGAGGCTTCGTGCGGGTGGTGCATGTGGGTTCGGTGCACGTGAAGAACACGCCGCGGTAAGGACGCGGTCATTGAAGAGGGTGCCCCTACGCCACTACGACGTTGGCGTCCGCCAGAGCCGCAGTGGGGCGGAAGCAGTTGCGTGGCCGGTCGCTGTGAACCAGGCTCAGCGAGGCGGAGTATGCGGTCGCCGCCGCGACTGAGAAGTCGGCGGCCCGGCGTTAATGGCCGATTCGAATCATTAGCGAACCGCGCCTTGCGGTCCGGGCGCCGTACCGGGCGCCGAGGCGGCCAACTCTCGCAACATGTCCCAGCCAAACGGCCCGCGCGATTTGCCCTTGACATCGAATTTGAGGACGACTTTGGGGCAGGGGTAGTGGTGATCAACTTGTTTCATGCCGACGAAACGCGAATTCAACGGTCCCAAACCGGGGCTATTTGGGAATCTGAAACGCCGCGGCCGCCGTCGAGCGACTCGGGATTTGACCCGGCCGGTTCGGTGCGGGTCTGAGAGGCCTGCGGAGTTGGGGACTGCGGCGCTTGTGATGGGCTGGGGCCCGAGCGTTCGCGAGGCAGGAGATCCTCCAGAATCTTCGCAGCCGTTTCCTGAATGGTGGCCAGCGATTCAGCGAGCGTCTTCTTGTCGCCGTTGTAAAGGGCGATGTAATCGGACGCAGCTTTATTGGTTCCCAGGCCCACGGCGCTGGATACCACAAAAGCGACCGCCTCCGCCTGGGTTTCGCGAACGACTCTGGGCAGAGGCGATGCGCTCTTGCCGTGATGGAGCATCTCATGGGCCAGCTCATGTGTAAGAACCGAGAACTCTTCGGCGGGCGGAAGCCCCGGCTGAAGACGGATACGCCCTCCGCTCGACACGCCGAGCGCGGGCGAGATGGATGCGTCATATTCGACGGAAATCCCGCGCCCGGCGACCACGGATCTCAGCTTTTCTCCGAAGTCTTTAGGGTCGCCGCTTGTTCTCGCAAACTCCGGCAGGGACTTGCCATCGGTCTGGGTGATGTCGAAGACATAGGCGCTACGGAAACCAGCCAGGCGGAACGCAGGATCAGCCTTGCCGGTCTGCACGGTCGGACTGGGTTCGCGGTCTTTGACGAGCATCGGCGCAAAGATCATGATCCCCTTTTCGCCTTTTTTGACGGAGCGCCCCAACTGGTGCCAGGTATGGAATCCCGCGACGTGCGTCGCTTCTGGCTTCTGCGAAGAAATGAGAAGCACGTTCCCCCAACTGTAGCGGTGAAACCGGCCCATCGCCGAGAGATAATTTTTCATGGCTTCGCTGTGGCCGGCATCCAGTTCGGCGGACAGGCGGCCCAGCGCATCTTCAGCCATCTTTCGGAGTTTTTCATCAGCCATCGTGATGCCTCCCTCTTACATGCGTAAAGGCGGGATCATTCCGCTATGAAAGGGCGCGCGGCGCGGAACACTCATGTTCGCTCTGGCGCTTCGTCGCCTCGAGATTGGCTTGCTTGGAGCGACTGCGCCGCTTTCTGGACGGTCAGATCGGCGTAATAGCTCGGGTTGTGCTTATCGAAGCGGCGATAGCTCGCGATAGCGGCAGCCACGATAGCCGGAGACTCGCCGCGGGCCAGGGCGCGTTTCGCGTAGGCCCAGTCGCGCTCGGACTGGGAGGGTTCACCCGGCCGGACGCGGCGCCTTGTACCTGATGGGCCTCGGCTTCCCTGTGTGACAATATCGGGCCAGTTGGCGTGAACCGGAAACTGATCCGGACGGTAAATCTGGCCCATGCCGCCGGCCGGTTCCTCCACGCGAACGAGGTACGGCTCCGAGTACTTGTGGTTGTAGAAACCTGGCACCCGAAGGACACGTGTGCTGTCCGTCGCGGCAGGATCGGCGGTGAGCCGCTGCGCGAGTCCTCTTTGCACCTTTTCCGCCTCCTCCTTGGAGAAGCCCGCGACCTTCCAGATGACCTGCCATTTGTCATGGGAGCTTTTGACGAGGAAACTCGGCATTGGCAGATCCGGATATTTCAGGAGCGCTTGCACGGCCTCCGTGCCGTTCTCATCGAAATCAAGGTAAACGTGTCGAACCTCGGCGATATCGGCTTTGGTGCGGCCCCGGGCGTCCTTTTTTAAGGCGTTCATCGAAACGTAAATTTCGAAGCCCTGCCCGTTCTTGCGCTGGAGCCAAGCCTGGAATGCGGGCGCGGCGATGAGGGCTGCCGTAGACAGCCGCTGGATCACGGCGCTTTCGCGTTTATTGATGAGGACCACGGCCAGGCGGTCGTCCGGCTCGAAATTGGAAAGGATGTATTCACTGGCGTTCATACATGGGTTCCAGATCGTAGCGGTCGAGCGCGGCGTCGTAGCTCTTGATTCGAAGGACCTGGGTCACCATCCGCTTGCCACAGCGTCGCTCAACGTGCACGAGCAGGTTGAGCACGTCGGCGATATTGCCGCGGATCGCCTTATACGGCAGTTCCACGCCGGACTGAAGGATGCAGGTCGTAAAGCGGGCGATGGCCTGGCCGGCGGAATTGGCGTGAATGGTGGCCAGCGTTCCGGAATGGCCGGTGTTTAGCGCCTGGAGCAGATCGAAGGCCTCGCCGCCCCGGACCTCGCCCAAAAGTATCCGGTCCGGCCGCAGGCGTAAAGTGGCCCTGAGCAGGTCCCGGATCGTCACGGCGGGCAGTCCTGGCCGCTCGGGCCGCGCTTCCAGACGCACAAGGTTCGCAGCCTGGATCTGAAGCTCGGAGGTATCCTCAATGACGATGATGCGCTCCTCGGGCGCGATGTAACGCGCCAGAGCGTTTAGCAGCGTTGTCTTGCCCGCGCCGGTTCCGCCGGAGATCAGAATATTCCTTCGGTCCCGGACCGCGCCCGACAAAATGCGCAGAAGCTCCGGCGTCAAGCTCCCGGCGCGGACGAGCTCGTCGCCCGTGTAGCGCTCGCTGTGGAATTTGCGGATGGCCAGGATTGTGCCGGCGACCGAACAGCAGGGCAGAACGGCGCAAACTCGCGAGCCGTCCGGCAGCCGGGAGTCGAGGAGCGGTTTCTCCGGACCGATGTCGTCGCCGAGCGCCCGGGCCATGTTGCGGATGGCGACTTGTAGGGCTCGCTCGGTTAGCTGGACTGCCGGCGCCCGCTGGAGTTCGCCCTGTCTTTCGATAAAGACACGGTCTGGACCGTTGACCAGGATGTCTGAAATGTCCGGGTCGCGGATCAGGGACTCGATCGGGCGAAGGAACGGAATGATGATTTCCCAGCTCACGGTCAGATCGCTCCTTTACTTAGATGCTCGAAATAAGATGTGTTGGGGTCCAGGTAATACGGCTTCAAATAACAATAGGTCGCAGGATGCGGATTGAAGCCGTCATAGGCGAGCACGATGGCTTGCGCATTCTTAAGCTCGCCAAACACCTTGGGCTCAAAAACGAAATCGCGCTGGACGTTGTAGGACTTGCTGGCCGAGATCATGGAGCGCGGCGCGGCGGAGCGTCCGGTCAGGACGCTGACGCCGGCGTCCTGGCCGGTTTCGGAGAAGCTGTAGCTGAGCTTGAGCTGTTCCTCCTTGCCGCAGAGTTCGCTCGCGGTCTTGGCGCTGAAGTCATCGGAGAGCGCCAGGAAGATCTTGGTGCGGAAGGTTTGCAGGAGCGTGCGCCAGGATTCTCCCGGCAGCGTCGAACGCAGCGAACTGATGCTTTGGGTTGCGACAATCGGGATGCATTTGGCCTGGCGCGAAAGGGCAAAGAATTTTTCATCGCCGCTCGGGTCGGACTCGCCCACGGTCGCAAAGGCGTGGTACTCGTCGCAGAGAAACAGGACCTCGCGCCACGGGCGCTCCTTTTCGCGCTCAATCTTGGGAATGCGCCCGAGTACCGCGCGCTGGAAATCCTGCTTGAGCATCGTGCCGATGGCTTTGGCTAGGCCCGGATTGGCTGAGACGGGAAAATTGAGGGCGCACACCGCGCCGCGCTCAAGCAATTCTGAGAAGGGCGGCAGGGGCTGGCCGTAGCGCCCATCGGCGTTGGCCACCGGGTCGTAGGTCTCCTTGGGCGGGCAGAACACGCGCTTGACGGCGGGGTTGTCGTCAAAGAGGGAAAGAAATACGGAGATCCCCTCGACGATGGAGGTCCGGAGCCGGGGTTCGATGCGCAGCCAGTCGTGGTAGAACCAGCGCTTGACGGCCTCAAACTGCTGGCGCTTTTCGTCGGTCGGATCGCCGGAACCAGCGCCCGGTTTTCCTGAGTCACTGTGGATTTCATAAATGATCTTCTGCCGGTCGAGGACCTGCTGCAATTCCTCGGTCCAGGGCGCCTTCATCGCGCCGAGCTCGGCGTCGAGTTCAGAGGGAAACTCTTCAAGCTCGGGATGCGCCATGAAATCTTCGATGCCAATCAGGATCTCTTGCCGGGAAAACAGCCGCTCGCCTTCCTTGATCCTCTCTTCCAGGAGCGCCGGGTTGATGGCGCCTTCGTACACGTCAAAGAGCGTGACGTAATCGTAGAGGACCTTATGAAGCAGGATCACGAATTTGACCAGGTTCGTGTAAGCCTGCTGCCAGAAGGGTTCTTTGCCCCGGCCATAGAGGTTGTTGAGCAATGACGCGATGCCGTAAGCCAGGGCGTAGGCGTCTAGGTCATTGTGGAGCGGGTTGTAGCGGTAACGGGTGGTGAGACTAATCTCGATGTAGTCCTCGGCTCTGCCGTGCCTTTCGAGAATTTCTCTGACCTTGTGGCAGAAATCGCCTTTGACCTCCAGGACGAGCCCGCCGACCCGGCGATCTCTATTGTCCGCGTGGAAGGAGAGAACCTGCTCGGCAAACGGAACCATGCAGCCGGTGGTTTTCCCGCTGCCGATGGCGCCCAAGACGATGATGCCGGTGTAAAGGCCGCGCTCGGGGATGATGAGCCAGCGCGGCGAGGCGACCGGCTCGGTTCGCCGAGGATGGTGGACCTCACCCAGGACCAGAAAGAGGCTGTTGCGCCGGGCCGGATGCGGATAGGCGGGGAGCTTCGCGAGTTCGGTCTTTTCCTCCTGGCGGAGCGCAAAGATGTAGACAAGCGACCCGGCCACGGATAAGGCGATATAGGGCGTCGTAAAGAGCATGGCCAGATACGCGTACTTGATCGCTTGGAAGATGTGCGGCTCTTGCAGAAGGACAAGCTGCATGAGCGCGTTGGCTTCCGGGAACGGCATCCGGTGTAAACCGACAAGGCCCACGGCCGCGGCCAGCGCGGCGTTCAGGAGATTTCGATACGCCATAAGTTCTGTCATGAACGGCCTGCGCCGAGCACCGGGCCGCTGCTTTCAAAAACGGGAGAAGACGCCTCGCCGGCAGCATCCTCGGCGTGTGCGCTCGCCGGGTTCGTTTTCCGCCCTCGTTTGGCTGGTGGCGCGGCGCCATTCACGGGCGCTGCATCCGGCACAGCGCCTTGTGCGGCGAGCCACTCTGAGAACGCCTTGTCTCTGCGGAAGGCGATTTCAAGGGCCTGGCTGATCACGTAATCGCGGTCGCTGTCGAGATAACGGCAGTACTTCTCAAGCTTGGCGACCAGACGCTCGTCCAGCTTGGCTTCAATGCGTTCTTTGATTTGTTTCGGCTGCTTCTGGATGTACGGTTTCATGACTTCATTCCTGTGGCCGGGCGTTCGCCCGGCTTGATCTGCACGACGTGGGCGGGAGCGACCCCCGAGGTGCCACGGGCGACCGAGCGGGTTTTTGGGAGGCAAGCCAAATCGGCTTGGCCCGCCCAAAACCGGGGTCGCTCCCGCCCACGTCGTGACCCCGCGAGCCGCCCATTTCCATCGCGGGGTCCTCTTAAAGCGCTTGAGTCCACTGCCGATCTCGACCACGGATGGGCGAGATTGGCGCTGAGAATGGAACCGAGGATTCCTCCGAGACGCTGGGCCGCCCAGCCCAAGTCACCGGCGGTGGTTTTAGAAAGCCGTGAGCGTCCCGAAAAGGTCATAGGAGATCTCCAAAAGGCACGTTGAAAAAGCGCCCGACATGGGCGCCACAGGCGCTGTTTTCGACGTCAGAAATTCAAGCACAGGGGCGTCGCCGGCCACTTTCCAGCGCTCAAAAAGAGCGGCGTACTGACTGCCGGAAAACTCTTCAGTGTCATGGCGCAGGCGGATTAATTTGTCCCGGTCGAACGCTGCCAGATCCTTGGTCTGATAGAGTTTCCGAGCCCGAAAATAGTCGAGAAGCCGTGGGATGTCCTTCGTGTTGGAGGCGCCGTTTGATTGGTCCGGGACATGGTTCAGATAGCGTTCGAAGGCATGCCGGGCTGCTTCAAAGAGCGCGGGCGCCGCGGCCACATAGATCATCCGGAATCGCGCCAGCGCCGCGAAGAGCGCTGCGTATTGGGCCAGGAAGGTTGTAAACCTTGAGAGCGTGGTCATGCCCTCATCCACGAAACAAAAGGAGACCACGGGGGGCTGCCCAGCCACAGCCGGCGCCAAAAAGATGGGATACTTCTCGACAAAATAGCGCGCGGTCTGATTTTCTGGGGAGTGGTAAAGCTTGGCGGGCAGCACCGAAGCGGGAAGCTGGAGCGCGCCCGTAAAGTAGTTCACCTTCTCCTGTTCGGTCGCGAGGTAATGGTTCGCTGGATGGGCCAGGACATAATCAAAACCCATGATCTTGTTCTTGATGGTCAAGGGCTCGCGCTGACGTCGGTTGCGGTTATCGGTCTGGCCCAATGCTTCATAGAAAGGCCGAGTATAGAGGTGGTAGATATTGGTTTTCGGATGAAACGTGAGCGCTCGGGCGTGATCCAGCGCGAGCGCTTTCTCAATCAACTGCGCCACGCTGCCGCCGTCCTGGCGGCTCAGGAACTGGGAATACTGTCGGCGCAGGAAATAGCCTCCGTGCAGAGCGGCCTGACACAAAAAAGCGCCTTCGCGTTCGGTGTATCCGAAGCGCGCCAGCGCCGCGCCGCGCTCCTGATAGGTGAGTGGAACCTGGCTCATAGCGATAAAATCCCCGCGGTAATTTCGCGCTCTTCGAGCACGGCGTTCAACCGGCCCACCGAGTCCGCGGGCGCGTACATCTTGAAGCCCGCCTCGGCTTTGACCTGCATGTGGGAGCCGTGATAATGATGCGTGGCAAGCTCCAAATCGACAAAGGCCAGCTCGCCGCCCGGGGTCTCGTATTCAATCCGCAGGTCCGGCAGAGGGATCTTTCCTTGGACGACCGAGAGCCCGTTTGCCCGCGCGATTTCAGCCTGGCGCCGGGCGTATTCCTCGGCGCCCAGCCTGCGGGCTTTGGCGAGCGGCGAGTAGACTTTCTGCTTCAACTCATAATCCAGGACCACGCGGCGGACGCGGCTTCCGGCGGCGGCGATCCGCTCGGACTCGGCCTGGTACATCCGGTAAATGGCGGCGTCATGCGCCACTTCAGCCGGCTTCACAAAACCGGCGAAAATCTTCTGCGAAGACGCATTTCCGAACTCGCGCTCAAGCGCTTCTTTGCCGCGCCGGGTCAGGACCACGACCACGAGTCTTTCCCGGTTCGCGCGCGTCCAGGCCGTGCGGCATTGAATAAGCCCTTGGTCCGCGAGCGCGCGCAAATCCTGCCGCATTCGTTCAGGATCACCTGCGTATCGAATCCGCGCCAAGTCTTCAATCGCAACCGTTCGGAAACGGCCGATGTCGCGCATGGTTTCAAGGTCGGCCGGGCTCACACAGTACGCATAGGTGCGGCCCCGGATGGCCCTGCTTTCGGGCGAAAGGTCTGGCCTTGGATCGCTTGCGCGGGTCACGTCCAACCGCCGTTCGGCGGTTCGTTCGGCGACGGTTCGCTCGACGGGGGGACGGGCGACGGCCGCGCGCTCCAGTTGGGTCCGGTCCACGGAATCGATATCGCGCATGTTATTCGGAAAGCCTCCTTGTGAGTTCCTCTGAGATGCTTTCGCCCGTGCGCAGCTGCTTCTCCAGATGAGCGAGCTTGCGCCCTGTGTCCTTGAGAAAGAGCTTGCGGCAAATGAGGTACACAGCGGCGAAGAGATTCAAGAAGAGCGCCGCCGCATAGGCGGCGAGCGCGCCGAAATAGCGGCCAAAGATTAGGCTTCGGTAAGGGATCAGAAACCGGCACTCTTGCAGAAGCCAAATCCCAAGCGCCATAAAAATGATGGTCGTTACAAACACAGCGTTGCCAAACATAGCGATTAGAAGGCCTGGTCCTGGCGGAAATACGTGATCGTCAGGCCCAGCGGATTCACCGGAATCATGACGTTGGGCACCTGGTCCTTGAACAGAAAGACAAAGCTGGCGATGTACTTCTCGCGCCGGATTTCCGCGTGGTCCGCCAGGGCGTAATAGACCTTTTCAAAGTCCACGCTCGCCTTGTAGGGCGGCTGCCTCAGATCCTCGATGACCACGTTTTGGACCTGGATATCGATCTCCTCAGAGGGCGCGGCCAGGAACGTCTCGATGGCTTTGGTTTTCTTGTTGGCCTCCATGATCGCGTCCGCCAGGCGCCCGTCGAGGAAGTACAGGGAGCGGGTATAGTTCTCTTGGAGGGTGGCCCGCATGCGTCCGTAATGCTGCTGCACAAACTGGATCAGGAAATAGCGGATCTCGGCTTCCTGCGGATGGTACTGGAGACTTCCATAACCGAGCGCTTCCGCGCGGCCGAGTTCATTGATTCGGATCACCAGCGGCTTCACATCGTGAAAGGCGGCGTAGGTCTTGAAGTTGAGGATGACCAGACCCACGGTGATCACGGAGAGCGCGAGCACGGTGACTTTGAGATAGGTGTTCATCACAGCGGTTGACCCATTGAGCTCGAGGTACTGCCGCTTGGCGGCGGTCAAGTCTTTCTTCGGTATCGGCATCCAGGATGTTTCGGGCATAGGACTCCTTTCACAAGAAACGCGGGATGGCCGCCTCGCCGGATCTTCCGGTGAAGAGCGAATTCACAAGCGACGGAATCTTGAGGATTCCGTAGGTGAAGGCCACGAGCAAAAGAATGAGCGGAAAGAACAAGACGGCGACCGCCGGCCCGTCGTATGGCGGCGGGTGCGAGTCCACAAAGTGGATCAACAGATTCCCGAAAACAAAGATGTAGGCGTTGGCCACCACAGGATAGAACGCATACTGGATGAGCGACCGCAGCCATCCCCAGAAGAGCCATTCCATGTGGGGCACGATGAAGAAGGGGATGAACACCGGCCCGAGCATGACGGCGACCGCGGCCGCCACATAGCCGAAGGCAACCACGCCGAACACGGCGGCCTGGGCCGCCAGAATGCACAGGACCGTGACGAGATACCGGATGACTTCCAGGACGTTGATGGCCAAGGACAGGGCCGGCGTTTCCATCCCCCAGTAAAGGCCCGTCAGACGATCCCAGATTTCCTGGACCAGGGCGTGATTGAGTTGGTTGGAAAGCGCAAGCCCCTGGTCGATGATGAGGTGGTAGAAACTCACGCCGAATCCTGGGATCGGACGGCTGTAGAAATTGATCATGCCGAAGCCGAAGGCGATGGTGAGAAGGAGCGCGGCAAACTGATCGAAGTGAAAGGTCGCGCCGCGCCCGCCGCCGGCTGAGGCGAGCGCGGTCTTGACCCCGAACCAGACGATCATGATGACGGCAAAGCCGCGAAACATGTTGGCGCCCATGGTTTCAAAGAGCGAGGCATGCTCGGTCATGAGCTGGGCGAGAAATGCAAAGAGATCATCCATTGAACTGGGCGGCATACGGTCCTTTAGGGCATTCGCCAATTGAGCATGGCGGAGCTGGCATCTGCTGCTTGGGCGGCCATAACCGCCCGGCCTTGCGCCATAAACTGGATGTGCGTATTGATCGCGGAGGCTTCGGCGTCGCGCTGGCGTTTGGCGTCAATAATCTCGTGCTCGGCCAAGGCCACGAGCAGTTTGTTGGCATCCTGCGTGTCCCGGATCGTGATGATGCCGGCCGCGTTAATCTTGTTCAAGACCGCGATCTCGGTGTTCATGTTGGGGTCGGCGGAAAGCGAGTCGGCCTCCAAGTTGCGGATGGACGCTTCGACGGCCGGAGCGTTCGCGCGCAGCTCACCGATGGCTTGCATGGCGGCGAGGTTGGCGCCATCGGTAAGTTCTGCCGTGGCGTAGGTGGCTTTGAGGCGTTCCTGTTGGTTGGCCGGGACATTGCCGAGCGCCGTTCCATAGCTCGCCAGCGGCAGGGTCGCGCCGGCATATCCGGGAGACACGCCCTGGCCGGTATTAATGCCGGTGATCCAACCGGCGGTTGAGCCATAGGTGTTGGTGGCGCTCGATGGACGCCAGGGCGTACTCAAGGCCCGGTAGCGGGCGATCATGTTGACCGGGTCGCGTTTGGCCATCCAAGTCATCTGATCGTACTGGTTTGTAATCATCCGGTAGGTCCGGACGAGTTGGGCGTACTGCTGCTCAAGCCGCAGCAATTGCTGGATCGCTTCCTGGAAGTTGGACGGGTCAAAGACGATGTCGCCCACGCCGAAAATGGCCAGAGCCGGCGCGGCCAAAGCGGCCAAACCTACGATGAAACAGAGTATTCTCCTCTTCATTTGTCTTCCTCCTATTAATTGCTCTTGTTACTTGGATCTCGCATGCCGCGCGGCATTGATCGGCGCATGGGCGGCCGGACGGCGCATCTGCGAAACGATCGCTAGAGCCAGGACGGTGATCATCCCGATGACGAACACCACCCCGATTCCGCGAAAGATGTAGCGATAGAGCCAATGCATGTTTCCTCCCTATAGGTCGCTGGCCAGCTCATGTTTGTCATAAGCCGGCAGCGCCAGATCATTTGATAAGTACACCTTGACGCGTTGGCCTTCCCGAATGGTGAAGGTCGGCAGCACATTCAAATATCGGTCCAGAATATGCAGGGACGTTTGCGACAAGCTGCCCGCCATGGCCTGCCGGTAGGCGTCTAGGGCGGACACGTCGATGCCGTACTGCGTGTTGGCCTGGCTCAGGCCCGCGATGGCGCCAATGGCCAGAGACACGCCGAAAATTTGCAGGTAATGATGATTCACCAGATCCCGTAGTCCCGTTTCACCGACCTGGCTCAGCCCCTTGAACTTATCAAGACTGACCGAGAATCCGTCCGGCATGATCAGGCGGTGGAAGAACACCGCCAGGCGCTGTTCGCCGAAGCTGGCCAGCTTTCGGACCTCGCCCAGAACACGCGTTCCCTGCGGAATGAGTAGGCGCTGGTGATCATGCGAATACACGTTGGTGGTGACCATGCAGTTGACGGGCCCTGAGAAAGTCCCGTCCAGCCGGTTGGTGAGCACGGTCTCAATGATCGTGCCTTCAAAGAGGCGGTACGATTTGCCTTCCGCCTGCGTGAGGGCTGGATCGATGGCCGGCCCGGTCTTTTCCGGCCGCCCTGGGGTCTCGGTCGCCGTCGAGTCATCGTCCGTTGTGGCGACGAGGGACTTTGCCGCCCGTGCACTTGCCCTGGCCTCTGTAAACAGGTCCCTTGCCGAAGGCTGCGCCCACGCCGCGGGCTGCATCAACGGACAAGATGCCGCTCCCAAAGCGGGCGAGGGCAGCGCGGGAGCCGCGTCCCTGCGGAAGCTTAAGGCAATATTCGACGCAAACAGGCCCTTTCGGTCACGGTTCGCTGGTGCTTCCAGCGAGTCCGAATGACCCGGCATGGGCGCCGCCTGGGAGACATAGGGGGCGCAGGCGCCCGCGCCGGACCCCGAAGGATACGCGGTGCCGGGCATCTGCGAAACCAGAGAGGCCGGGACACCCAAAGACGCTTTGGCCTTCTGCAACTGCTCCTGCTCATTCATGAGCCTGCGGGCCTGTTCATCGATCTGGGCGCGGTACTCCTGGATGCGGGCTTGACTGGTTTCCGTCAACCCGGAGGCAGGCCGCGGAGCGGCGGGGTTGCCGCCAGACGGCGGATTCTTGCCGGAGAACAGGATGACCGCGATCATCAAAATAGCGACGCCGCCCAAAACCCACGCCTGAGCGTTCCGGGGGAGGACGCCGGGGACTTTGCCGCGTTTGTCGATGACTTGCGGCGTCTCTGAAATGGGTCCTGTGTCCGTCATGGATTAGTCCTCCCGCGTGAAGGCGAGCTTCTGTTTGCCGATCGCCAGGTACCCCCGGTCGAGGATCTTATCGACCACGTACACTCCGTCTTTATACTCGAAGTTAACGAGGTTGGGCTGACCGTCCTTGATTTCATAAAGCGTCGGCGTCTCCTCCGGCCGGGCCTGAATGTAGGTGAAATGCTCATCGCGGTACATGGCTCGGACGTAGAAGGGTTTCTTGCCGGCTTCGAAGCGGTAGGGAAACCGCACGCTCGACACAAACCGGCTGACTCCCCGGTCAATGGCTGCCTGCGACTCCTGTTTGACCTGCCGGGTTTCGTCTTTGGCTATGGCGATCTGCTGCTTGTAATCCTCCGCTTCCCGGGCCGAAACGAACTTCGGCGCCTCGGTGGCGGCATCGAGCAGACTTTGGTCGCTGGGCTCGACGAAGACTTTCAGATCCGGTTGCCCGTCGGGCAGCTCGGACACTTCGACGAGCACAAAGGAATACACGTTACCGCTGGCGGTGATGAGATTGAGGTTGGTCTGGGCGCCGGCCTTGGAGGGCTTGACATAGGCGAAGTTCTGCGCGCCGTTAATCACCCAAACATCCTTGTCCCCGCAGGTAAAATCGAGAATCTGCTCGCTCTTGGGGAGGACGATGAGCGTCGAGTAGCGCAGCTTGGTCTTGATCTGCACGACGTCCTTTTCGCCGTAGGAAACCACTTTGGCTGTCGCCGGAGCCGGAAGGACCGGCGAGGCCGGGGAGCCACGCTCCTCCGCCGCGGCGCGGTGTTTAGCGCTGACGTGTTGGGCGTCGGCGTTATTGGAAGCGACTAATAGACACGTGCCCAGGAGCGCGGGCGCGAAGCAGACGATGCGACGTTTCATGAATCCCCCCTTGTCAGGATTTCTAAACCTTGCTTGAGCCCATAGCGCTCAATGGCCTCGCGGCGCTTTGGGTTATCGTTCGGATTGTTGGTGTAAAGCCAGTAGCTTTTGGGGTCGACCTGGAGGGTCAGCACTTTGGCCAGGTCCGGCCGTTTGAGAAGCATTTGTCGCTTGGGGGTAAGCCGGCGAATCCAGGCTATTTCCGTGTCGTTCAAGTGAAAGAGTTCCCGGTAAGCCGTCGCATCCATTTCGGGATTGGACAGGAATATCTTCGTGGGACAGCTCTCAAGAACCGTTCGAACGGCATCCGCACCGAGCAAATCCGCGCTGGACTGTGTCGCCAGGATCATCATCCCGTTCTTTTTTCGCCAGGTCTTGAGCGCTTCCAAGATGTAGAGCCGGGTGGTTTCGTGGCGAAGGAAGCGCCAGGCCTCGTCCATGACAAAGACCTTGAGCGTGGCCGCACGGGATTCGTCTGCGATAGCGGCATTGGCGCGGTGCAGGATGTAAAAGAGGAGAGGTTCCAGAAGCTGCGGGGATTTGTCCATGCCCTCAAAGTCAAAAGCTTGGAAGCGGGCGAGCGTCAGGTTGTCGGCGGCGTTGTCGAACCACGAGCCGTATGGGCCCCCCTGCACCCACTTCTGGAGGTTGGCCTGGAGCCCACGACTGAGGATTCGGGAGAGCGTTGACAGACGGCGCTCCTCCGAGGAGATGGCGTAGAGATTCTCGATCTGCTCATAGAGGTCCCGTTCATCGGCGGCGGTCATCTTGTAGCCGCTCGATTCCAGGAGCACCTTGATGAAGGCGAATAGAAAACTCAGATTCTCCGGCGTAGGGTCGAGACAGAAAGGGTTGATCGTAACCGTGCGCGGTTCCCGCGCCACCTGCACGTAACTTCCGCCCAGCACCGTCGTGAGAGTGTCGTAGCTGCCGCCCAGATCGAAGAGGTAGGTGAGAGGATCGTACTTCTGAACATGCGTCAATAGAAAGTTCAGCAAGAAGCTTTTGCCGCTGCCAGTGGCCCCCAGCATTAAGGTATGGGCTACGTCCTGGCAATGCAGGTTGAGAAAGTAGGGGGTTCCCGCGTTTGTTTCCAAAACGGCCAAGTACTCGGAATGGAGGTGCGCATTGCGCCTTTGGCCCTGGGCCGGAGTGAACAGAAACGAGAGGTCGGCGTAGTTGGTATCCAGGAGCCAGAACCGCCGAAGACTGAACAAGTGGTTCCCGGGCAAAGCGCCCAGCCACGCGTTGAGTAGGTTGTACCGCTCCTCCATCAGGTGCGCATCGATGGTGGAGAACGCCTTGACGCACTCCGCGACCGAACGCTTCAAGGCGGCGCGCTCGGCATGGTAGAGAATGAGTGTAAGCGAGAACTCGCCGAACCGCCGGCCCTGGATATCGAGTTCCTCAAGGCACGCCCCGAGGTCGCGGACCTGGCCGAGCGCCGCGTCGTCGATCAGCATGTCCTCGGGACGGATCTCCGCGTTTGAGGTGACATAATTCAAAAACGAAGACTTGGCGTTATGGAAGTGGCGGCGCTTGGATTGAATGGCGCGCCGCATCTTGAGACTGGTTTCCGGTTTCCATTCGCTGGCGATGATGTAGTTCGCCTCCATTGCGTCCAGCCCGCGAAGCAGATGGGCATACGTCTTGGCGGGCGGTTCCTTAAGGGTCAAGACCGTGACGTAATGGTCATCCATGCGGAGGCAGTCACGGTGACACTCCAGGCCGGAGTCGCAGGCCTGAAAATCAACGTAGACCGGACCATTCAGGCGGGCGCCCTCAGCCTTGTCAGGCGCGTAATTCAACAGCCGTCGCAGGAACTGAAAGGCGCGCTCATGGTCGAGGACCTCAAGCCCGACGAAGTCGCCCAATTGGACGACCAGGCTCGACACCTTGTTGCCGAGGACTTCCTGCGCGCGGCCCAGTTCGGCGTCAAGGAGAGTGAGCCTGCCGCGCTCGGACAGAATATCGCCCAAGGCCCGGCGCGGCTCGGTCATAAGATGGTGGAATCTCCCACGCAACGTGTCCGCCTGCTTCCAACCGCCGTAGACAATGGCCAGGTACGCATCGAGCGAATACAGGGCGGACGGCTTGGTGCGGAAGTATTCGAGGCGGTTCTGGACCGCTTCCTGAAGGACCGGACTGGCATGGGACTCAGCGGGAATGGCCGCTTGGTCGCTCTTAATCAGGTACTGATAGATCCGGAAATTCTCATCGAAGGTCCGCATCGCGGATTCGAAACGCCGGGCCACCGCATCGCGCTGGGACTCGTCCAGGCATTCGGCGTCGGGCCCGAGCATCGCCAGGAACGCGACCAATTCGCCGCCCTTGGTCAGGAACAAGGGTTCCTCCAGCGCGGCATGTATGCTCACGAGCGCGTTGAGAGCGCCGGAATCCCGGTAGTCTTTCAAGAGCCGGGTAACGTTAGTCATTCGTGCGTCGCCTCCCGACGTGGAATTCCTGAAGTTGGGCAGCGTCATAACGCGGCTTGAACCGCGCTGAATTGAGCACGATGCGCAAGAGTTGAGGATCCGTCGCCGTGGCCCACCGGGCCGCGGCGAAAAGGACGACAAACATCAGAACGCCGCTTCCCAGGCTGCCGAAGAAATTGAAGGTCGCGCCTCCCATGACAAGGGCCAGGAAAAACAGCCGTCGCTCCGCGCCCCAGATCGTGAGCAGCCGGTTGATCGACTTATGAACGGTGTGCATTTGAGGGATGTTCGGCATGACGGCTCTCTCCTGGGTGGGGACTGAGTTATCCTGGGAAAAGCCAGGCCATAAAATTCACCGCACCGATGGCCATGCCCACGCCGAAGATGATACCGGCCAGCATGCGTTTAGAATCGCCTTCGCCAAAGGCAAACATGAGCCCACCGACGACGATGGCTACCAGGCTCAGCCCACGCGCGATGGTGCTTGTAAAGGCCTGTTGCAGCACATTGATGGCATCCTCCCAGGGCGAGGCTGCATAGACCGGGACCGCGGACGTAAGCATTAACAGGACCGGCAGGAACCGACAGAGGAGCGGTCGACGCGCTTTTTGTCCGGCGCAGATTTCGAACTGTTCCATTCAATGGCCTCCTTAAAGGTTTTTCGCTCCGGGCCTCTTATTTGCCCGGTACCTGTACATGCGAAATATCCGGGGAAAAACGCTATGATCCATGTGGTCATGCGCGCGAAATCCCCGAGACCTTGGAAGCGGGCGTCGGGTGGGCTGGATTCTGGTTTTAGAGAGCGGCGCGTGCTGCCTTGAGCTTAGCCAAGACGTCGCGCATCGTGCGGAAACGATGGGCGGGGTTCTTCCGTAGACAACGGCATACAACCTTCCGGACGACTTCCGGCACACGCTGCAGGACCTCCGGGGGCTCTTCGGTCAGAACGGCGGTCATTGTTTCAATCGCGCTTCGCCGGCTGAAGACGCGTCGGCCGGTGAGCATCTCGTGCAGCATCACGCCAAAACTGAAAATGTCGGAGCGGCCGTCGCACTTTTTCCCGCGAGCCTGCTCGGGGGACATATAGGCGGGAGTTCCTGAGATGATCCCTTTGGCAGTCGGCTCCGCGCTGAGCGCGATACCGCGACGAGGGACGAGGGACTTGGCCAAGCCGAAATCTACAATCTTAACCCGGCCATCTGGGGTGATCAGGATGTTGGAGGGCTTCACGTCCCGGTAGATAATACCCAGAGCGTGCGCCTTGGCTAAGGCCTCCGCAATTTGGATGGCCAGATCCAGACATCGCTGAACGGGCAGACCACTTCGTGAGATCGCCCGCCGGAGGGTTGTCCCGGGCACGTATTCCATTACGATGAAGCACACGCCTTTGTCCTGGGCGATGTCATGAATGGTTACGGTGGCCGGGTGGCTGAGAGCTGCTGCGCACCGGGCCTCAAGGAGTAACCTATTTCGAGAGTCCGAATCCATCGCGCGAAACGGCAGTACTTTCAAGGCCACGAAACGTCCCAGGCGAATATCGTAGGCTTTGTATACCGTTCCCCTGCTGCCTTGTCCTACTTGTTTCCGCAATTGGTAGTACAGGAGGGTCGTCCCCAGGCGCAACGACCGTCCGCCTGATAGGCGGCCATTGTCGTGCTGGTTTGCAAGGAGCGATTCCACCTCATCCCGGAGAGACGGGGCGCCCCGGCATGCCTGTTGGAGATAAGCATCGCGCTCTGTGCGGTTGCGGATCGCTGCTGCCCGCATGAATACCGTTTTCGTTTTCTGCCAACGGCGGGGGTTCATCAGCGCGCACTCTGCAACTCGCGCTGCAGCCAAGTTCTAGCAATTTTCCAATCCTTCCGAGCCGTGCTGGGCTTCCTTCCCACCAGAGCGCCAGCTTCGCATGTGGAGAATCCGTTCAGGCGGAGCGCGGCGAACCAACCAAGCCGCGGATCGAAGG
>Ga0073928_10003284_pt1 | contig 25841 bp, 21 predicted proteins | sample PaiPotPPA55metaG_FD_76969 | JGI IMG/M metagenome (GOLD analysis project Ga0073928, IMG submission 76969) | Iron sulfur acid spring bacterial and archeal communities from Banff, Canada, to study Microbial Dark Matter (Phase II) - Paint Pots PPA... ...
AAGGTCGAGAAGGGCCGGGCAAACGCCCGGTCCGCGCAGATGCTTGAGGGCGACCCGCCCGAGTCTGCGGGTAGACCGCTGGAGGTGCGCGGCGACGCGCATCGTAGATGGATGGTCGCCACGTGCCCTGTTCGCAGGGCACGTACAGAACCCGGCTTATAGACCGGCTCGCCGCATTTGTATCATTTTGGCCGTACTTGTCCTGCGGGTTTGTGTGACGAAGGGGCAGGTAGGGCCTTATCGGCCGACTCGCCGATCCGCGTCTTTGACCATTGGGTTTCCGCGCCAGGGAGCCGCCAGGGCACTTTCCGGGCAGATGAACGCGGCGAGGCGCCTCAGACTCCTGCCTCCATGGCCGAGGAGTGATCGCTCGCGAAGTCCGACTTGCGTGCGCTGCGCCGCTGCGGCGATCCGTGCGACGAGTTGCTCGTGAGCGTGGCCGGGTTGATGCCACGTGAACCGAGTGAGGTCTCGGAACGGAGAGTTGTAGTGCTGGTCGATCCCGCGAGGAGCAGAATCGCCGCTTCGCGACTGCAACAATTGGCGCATGGCCCCGGGCCTGTCTCGGTCAGCTGCGTCGGCGACTTGCGTTCCAGCCCCTGGGCGGTCAAGGCCGTAACCCGCCCAGGGCAGGTACACGGCCCTGCTCGCTCGTTCGATCGGGATCGGCTACTTTGCCTGCCAGCCCACGGCGTGGGGGTTCCAGGCGAGGCGTTGCGCGGTGCCGACTGCGAGCAGGTCGCCGAACGCGGTTACGGTGGCGACGACTTCGGCGAAGGACTCAGGGTGGTTCCGGGCCGCCTCGCCTTGGCGCCGCCGCCATGCGGTGTAGGGCGCTTGACGTCTGGTCGGCAGGTCGGAGATCGCTTCGCTGAGGGGGCGTAGTTGGATGCCGCGGTGATCGGCCGTCTTGCGGAGCGCGGTGGTCAGTTCGGTGCCGTCGAGGTGGTGGCGGGTGATGAGCTGGTGGAGGTCGGCGTAGTCGCGGTCGCGGGTGTTGAGGTCGCCGAGGGCGATGGCGGTGGAGAGTTTCTCGGCGATGACGGTGGCGATGGGGTAGCCGTAGAGCGGGAAGGTCCCGTTGCTGAGGTACTGCGGGTATTCGATGAGAGCGGGGGCGGGGGTGACGGGGTCGCCGAAGCTGACGTCGAGTTGCAGTTTCAGGCGTGCGCGACTGAGGGTGGCGCTCATGGCCAGGCGCAGGCCGTGGTATTCGTCGTCTTGGCGGATGGGCACGGTGGTGAGGGTGTCGGGTTCGAAGGTGACGCCGTCGTCGAGGTCGGTTGCGGCAATCTGGCTGATGCGCCGGATGATCTCTTGCTCGTCGCCGGGGAATGCCCGCCCGAGGATGTCGATGTCGCGGGTGATGCGTCGGGCTCCGAACTGGGCGAGCAGGAGTCCGCCTTTGAGGACGAAGTGCTGCCGGCCGAGTGGGTGGACGCTGACGCGGTAGAGGAAGCGTTCGAGCAGGTACTCGAGCATGACCTGGTCGGTGGGGCTGTCGGTGCGGCGGGCGAGGCTGCGCAGGTCGTTGTAGATTCGGCCGGCAGCCGTATCACGAGTCGGGTTGGGCATCAGGCGAGCACCGCTTCGATGGCCGGACGGAGGGCGGAGAGCCCGCCGAGTTCGCGTGCGGCGCGCTGGAGGTCGGCGACACCTTGCTGGCCGTTGCGGCGCAGGTACCGGTTGAGCGCGGACAAGGCGAGGCTGCGGCCTCCGACTCCGCCCAGGCGCATGGCGTCGACGACCGCGCGGGCCCCGCTGTAGACCGGGATGGCTTCCCCCGGTGCCGCCTCGAACTGCTCGACCGCGAAGGCGAAGGTGCCGGCTGCGTACTGGGAGACCTTCGTGGGTGGGTAGCTGATTGAGGGGCGGTGGCTGCCGCGCGGCACGGCGATGTGGACCTCGTGCGGGATGTCGTCGACTAGTTCGTGCAGGCTAAGGGCGGATTCGCCGCACACCACCGCATGGGGGGCGCGGGCGTACACGGCAAGCAAGTCCAGGTGCGCGGTCGGCTCGGCGTCGGCGCGCCGGTAGACGCCGCGCGAGAGCTCGTCGATCTCTCCCGCCTCCCGGAGCATCGCCAGATCACGTGGGGAAAGCGCGGCATCGGACGCCGCGCGCGCGGTGAACGTCGGTGGAAGGTGCGACAGTCGCTCCGACAGGCGCGTCCCAGGACCAGTCATGTATGCAATCCTACCCACTAATGCAGTCACTGGGTAGGATTAAATCCATCTCAGAGCGGGTGACTACGCGTCGTTGTAGAGATCGAACCTGAACGGGCGGCGACCAGTCTTGAGCGCGCCCTGGGCACGCCAGCCGCGAGGCCTTCGGCCCCACCGTTGAACTGAACCGCCTGGCTACCTGGCACCGAGACTGTGAATGAGCCGTCCTCACTGAGTCGGTCCGGTGAGAGCGGGCACTGATGCCGGACAACGGCTCGACCCGGCCAACGGATCATTTCGTCGACTTCTTCGGCGGCCGACCTCGGCGGGGCGCCGGCGGGCGCCAGCTACGTACCTCGTCCTTGGTCAGCCTGAGTTCGGAGACCTTCTCGGTGACGAAGCCGCGGATGAAGTTCGCTCGACTCGTACCGCACCCGGGGTCGAAATCGCCGTGCCATTGGTCCAGCCAGGGCTGCAGCTCGAACAAGCCTGCGATCATCGGGATGATCTCATCGCGCGCCGTCGTCTCACTGGAGACGTGCGAAGCCATGGCGCAGGCCTGCTGCCAGTGGTCCCATCCGGCCCACCCGTAGAGCTTGGGCAGTGGGTTGAATGCGCCGGCGTAGGAGATGAAGCGCTCCCTGGGTGTGTCGAACTTCCCCCGCAGGGTCCAGTAGGACGGCTTCGCGAAGTCGGTCGCGCTGTAAGTCGGGGGGACGGGGGTCGGGTCGGGGATGCGCTGCCCGGACGCCTGATCGACGGCGGTGTCTTCGGCGCGCTGTCGCTCCCAGACAAGCTCCCAAGTGGCGCGCTTTCTCTGACCGGAGGGCTTGTATCGCAACGCGGGCAGCTGAGGGACGTGTTCCTCTTCGAGGAGATCGCAGACGATATCGTCTAACTCGGCGTCTGCCGCATAAAGCCTGGCGACGGCTACGAAATCGGCGTCTCGACGCAAAGCGTCACTGAGCTGTGAGAGCGTGCGTAGCCGCGGCTGGTCGTGCTCGAACCACAGATCCCGCGACTCCATGCGTTCGAGCAGCCAGGACCGCAGCGCTTGTGCTTTCAGCGCGTCCCAGCTTTCTGCCCGCCAGCGGCGCTTGTGCTCCGGACGCTCGATCAAGTCGATGGCGACGGAGCTTTCTATGGCGTTGATGCGATGTTGGACCACCTGCCGATACGCCTCCGGCCAATGAGCCGGGATCTCCGTAATAGCCCTTGAGCCGTGCCTTGCGAACCAGTCGGTGGACAGCTCACCTGCTGCCATCTTGCGTGCGAGCACAATCTCGAAGGCCCGCTCTCCCAGGGCCAACTCGGGCACGGACTCTTCCGGGGCTCGCAGATCTTCGGCAAGGATCCCGTAGAGCTTGTACACCTGCCAGTCGATCTCCTCCTGCAGCGCGATCATTCGCGCTCGCGCTCGCGTTCGGTACGCTCGCGCCATCTCGAGCAACCGCTCTGTGGGGCGCGCGTCCCGGGCCACTGAGGACGGGTGCGCTGAGCCATACTGGCGCGAGAGATCGTCCAGCTGCGCTGAGAGTGAGATGTGATAGTCGGCGGGCATGGGGAAATCGAGTAGTCGGGTGCCCGCGATCTCCAGTGTCGTGGCCCATGGCTCGATGGTGAACTGTGCGTCGCTGCCACCGCCTTTGGTCTGTCCTGTCGACCTAAGCCAGAATGCGGCAGTCGAGCTGTTCAGCACGCCGAGGACGTCGAGAATTCGTCTCGGTTCCGTCCGCTTATGAAACACCATGACTGGTGCCGACTGGAGCGGCACGAGGTCCTGATCGAGAAGAGCGAAGTGCGGGTGCGTGGCCACCCACGCGTACACCACGGCTCGCTGTCCTTCAGGTACGGGAAAATATTGCGACCATGCGTACCAGCCCCGGCTGCTCGCGATGGGACCTGCGAAAGTCTGTCGTGCACCGAGGGTCGTCCGGTAGGGCCAAAGTTGCTTGGCTCGCCCGGGTAGTCGGGAGAGCTCGGCGAGTCCCGAGCCGAAATGAGGAAGAAATGCGTCCTGAGTATGATCAGCGCCCCAATCCCGCACTTCCGACCCGGTCAAGGTCCCGACCACGGCCGATCGTTCCACGCCCGAACGGCGCAGAGTCGAGGGATCACTGACGAAGATGTCGTCAGCGCCGGTCACGCCGGCATAGCCGATCCTTTCAACCTCTGCGGAAAGCGGCGTACCGACGGCGAGAAGGTCAAGCAGCACTCGTCCATCCCGGCCCGACAGCACCCATGGGAAGGAAGAGAACTCCCTGCGTGGCGCATCCTCGACGGCGACCCAATTGCTCATGCTGCCCAAGCAATCCACCTGGGCCACGATCGCCTGCCACACGTGTCCTAGCTCTGCGGATTCTGGCATCGCCGGTTCTCCCCGCAAACCCGCGACAAGGCGAATGAGCTTGGCCGGGCGTGGTGGCGTGGGTCGGCCGACGACGATCATCGTCGGTGTGCCGTGACCGGGAATGTACGCGCCGGATGTGTCGATGATCTCAGTTACTTCCACGCGCCGAGCGAAGAAGTCTTCGATCAGCTTCTTGCCGAACTCGCGCTTCGCGACCGAGTTAGGCATGAGCTGCCCTACGTATCCGCTTGATGACGCGTCGGGAGAGGGCTTCGCGAGCTGGTAGAAGCGCTCAGCGAACGGGACACTCAGAGAGTATCGACCTGTACAAGTCTCATAAAGTTTGCGGTAGGTGCTGTCAAGAGCTTTGTCCTTTACGGTCACATATGGAGGATTTCCAACGACTACGTGGTACCGTCCTTCGGTCAAAGGCGAATCCGAGTTCATCGCCTCGAGCAGAGCATCGCCGACCACGACGTCTACATGCAGCGCCGGCCCGCTGTACTCGGCAAAGCTAGAGAGGCCGGCGGCCTTCATCGCCGCCAGCACGAGCCGAAAGCGCGTGATTGCCACCGCGTAGGGGACGATGTCCACGCCGTGTACGGCGTCGACTGCGCGGCGGACTTGCTCGAGGCGGTCCGCAACGGGGAAGTCCCGATCGCACTGCGCCAGGATCCGGTGGAATGATTCGAGAACGAATCCCCCGGATCCGCACGCCGGGTCGATCATCTGCACAGCGCCACAGCCGAAGTCACGGATGGCAGGCGTGAGGGTTCGGTCGAGGATGAACTGTACGACGAAGTCCGGGGTCTGCAAGAGCCCGTACTGTTTTGTCAGGGGGTCGGACAGGTCCTGATACAGGTCAGCGAGGAAGCGAGTGTCCCACTCCGGATCCGTGAAGTCGTGGACCAGGCCGCCATCTTCGTTCCTTCTGCTCCAGAACTCCATCAGGTTCTGTGAAGCGTCCTCGGAGATCGGGATCTGAAATAGCGGATCGTGATCAAGATCGAACAGCGGCTTGCCGGTCCCGTCCTGCCCCGCCGCCTCGAACGCCCTCAGCGTCCAGTCGCGGACCGCGCCTTGCGGGCCTGCTTGGACATGGGCCGTAGCGCTGAATTCAGGAAGCAGGCCGTTGTCCTCGCAAAAGCGCACGAACACGGTCGCGAGCACCCACGCGACAGCTGCCTGGGCCGACGTCTCCACCAACCACCCCCGTGCTGTCGCGGCCGATCGACCTAGACCGCGGGTTGCCGCGTGCTCCTCCAGGAGTCGTGCGCGGATCTCGGGAAGCTCGTGCTCGAGTCGCCTGTTCAGGTCCGCCTCAAGCAGATTTACCTGGCCCCGCAGGTCTTCGATCAGCCGCTTTCGCTCGATCACTAGGGCTCCGGTCATCTATATGGCGCATACCGTGTTGTTGCTACCTTCGCGAACTGTGGCCATCTGTGTCAAGTAGGGCAAGCTTGGCAGTAAGAAATAGTGCTACCGTGTTGAGCGGCGCGAGGTAGTGCTCGGCCGTCCCGCGGAGGAGGACTTGGACGTGCGCGATGCGCTACCCGACCCGGTGTTGGCCACGGGAGACGTCGGGACGTCATTCGGCACCGTCGCGGACGATGTCCGCCGCTTCCGGCGGCCGGCGGGTGGTGCTTTCAGGGCCCGGATCCAGGATCCAGTGCACGTTGTCGAGCCGCTTCACGCGGTGGCGGCCGCCGACCGCCTGGTTGAGACGGCCGCCATCGGCGTCCGGCGAAATCTCTTTGTTCCAGAGGCGAACAACGCGATCGACAGGCGGTTTGCGTGAGCGAGTCCCGTGCTCAGAAATCAACAGGGCGTCATGCCTTCGTACCCCGCACCGCTGCAGTTGGCTTCACCATGCTTGCGCCGACCGGCGTTCTCTGGCTCATCGGCCCCGTACTCGCTGCGGTGCTCGCGGTCGTCGAAGTCGGCTTGGGCCTTGTCATCGTGGGCACGGCGCTATTCGGGTCTGAGACTGCGAGTGAGCGAGCGTTCCGCCTGCTTCGCTGGGTCGCCGACAGGCCGGAGCCGACCCCGCCGCCAGGAAGACGTGCCCGTGTTGCGTCGTCCACATCGACTACGGCCGGTCCGAATCCCTGAGGCTTATAACGCGGCTAGGCTCGGCGCCTGTTCGACAGGTGCCGACCGCCCTGTGCCCAGTTGGGGCACAGGGCACTCTCAGGGCACATGAGGGTCGAGAGTGGCCAGCCTTGACGAGAAGCGTTGAGAGCGATTTTCCCTGTTTGCACGGTTTCCTCCGGTGCTCGCGGGTCTTCGGCATAGATCCCGTACACTCGCGCGCATGGCTCGCGCCACGGGTGTGGTGACGACCGGTTGCCAGGAAGCTGCGGTGTTGTAACACTGGCCACGGTGGACTACACAGAACTGCATCAATAATAGTTGATGCTTTTGTTCACTGAAAGAACGCGGATACCATTGCTATTTGAAATACCGTTCGGTCGGTGGCGGGGCCCAATGTGACCCAGTAGCATGCTCTCCGTGACACTCGGTGGCACTCTTCAAACACGATGCGAAGTGGTTGTCAGCCACTCCGACCAGGATGAATCGCTGGCCATCGGGATCGCGGAAGACTTGCGCAATCAAGGCATTGTGGTCTTCAATACCGGTTCTGCAGCCACAAGATCTGACGGCGCCCTCGCGGTGATCAAGGCGCTGTCCGCTTGTGATGTGGCTGTCTTCCTGCTCTCCGCCGGGGCGGTGGCAGACAGGCAAGTGCTGGATGATTTGGCATTGGCTGTCAGTGAGCGGCGACGGGTGGTGCCGCTGGCCATGCCCGGCACGGCCTATCCCGCAGGCCTTTCCCCGCAGTGGACGTACTGGCTCAGTGCCGCCGAGGTGCAGCCCTATCAGGGTCTCGGTGAGACTGTCGAGCTGCTGCGGCAGGCCCTCGCCGACGTCGCCAGTACACGGCGAACCGTTGCGTCCCGCGGGCGCAGGCTGCGCGGTATGACGGGGACTGGAACCGTCGAGGCGGCCGGCGCCAGGTCGGGCCAAGGGTACGAGGTCGCCCCGAGCGCGCTGTTGCGCGCGCAGAGCCGCACGATGCCGCTGATCGGCCGCGGCGAGGAGATGGCCCGGCTCGAATCCTGGGCGCTCCGCGACGATCTGTTCGGCGTACGTCTGATCACCGGCGCGGCCGGCCAGGGTAAGTCCCGACTGGCCCGTGAGCTGTGCGAACACATGGCCGTTGAGGACTGGCAGGTACTCGAGGTCGGTCGGGCGAGGCCGGTGGCCGACGTCCTGAGCCGACTTGACCAACGCCCGAGCCTGCTGGTGGTCGACTACGCCGAGACTCAGGTCGACAAGATCGCGGAGCTCGTGGAGGCGGTCGCCGATGTGGAACTGTTCGCCGCGGTGCGTCTTCTGCTCCTGGCCCGCGGCGTCGGCGAGTGGTGGACTCAGCTGGTCAGTCGCAGCGCCATCGTCGAGGAATTGCTCGCCACGAGTGGCACGCTCACGCTGAGCTCCCTGGCGGAGGACCGAGAGGCGTCGGTCGCGATCTATCGCGCCGCCCGCGCGGGCTTCCAGACCGCGCTCGGCCTCCCGGCCGGCGAGCTCAACGACGCCACCTACCGGCGACAGCGATCCATCTTCGACATCATGGAGGCCGCGTTAGTCGATCTGATGTCCGCGACGACCCCGTCCGAGCAGGCGGGAACCGCCTTGCCGCTACTCGCGCACGAGCGTCGCTATGTGCTGGCGACAGCCGAGGACGAGGGCCTCGGCGGTCTGGACGGTGTCGACCTCGACCGGTTCCTCACGGTGCTGACGCTGTTCGGTGCAAGCAGCGAGCGCTCGACCGTTGACCTCCTGCGGACGGTCGAGAGCGACCTCGGTACAGCCGAACTACGCAAGCTGGCCCGTCTGTGCCGACGTCTCTATCCCGGCGAGGACCGATACATCGACGGCGTGAAGCCCGACTCGCTGGCCGAGAAGCTCGTCGCCCAGGTGGTCACCGACGATCCGATCCTCATCGGCGAGCACTCGCTTTGGCACTCGCCCGCGGTCGGCCCCGAGCAGCTTCGCCGCGCCCTGACCATCCTGGCCCGAGCAGCGGTGACCTACCCCGCGGTGGTCCCGCAGCTACGCCGGATCATGGAAGAGGCGCGCTATGAGACTCTGGCCGCGGCGATCGAGGTCTGCACCCTGGTGCCTGATCCCTCGATCCTCGTCGATCAGCTCGGCCACGTCCTGCAGACCCAGGCGCGTACCCCCGCCGACACCCTGAGCATGCTGACGCTGGTGCCCGACGAGACCGTGGCCCTCGCGGAACTCGCCGCCCAGCTGGCCAGGGTGGCGATCAGCGAACTGCCCGCCGAGGGCTCCCGCAGCGCGGCGGAGGTGAACCTGCTGCTCGCGGCATCCAACCGGTTCAGCGACGCCGGCTGGGGCATGGAGGCTGCGGACACCGCGGGCTCGGCGGTCAAAGACCTGGAGGCGAGCGGGAACGACGCCGAGATGCTCGCGCGGGCGCGGTGCAACCTGTCGAACCGTCTGTGGGAGATCGGCCGGGTGGACGACGCCCTCGCACCGGCCCGCCGGTCCGTGGAGTGGTTGACCGCCTTCGGCGCGGGCGGACTCACCGAGGCGACCGCCGAGAGCAACCTCGCATTCCGACTGGTCGAGATGGGCGCTCTGGACGCGGCGCACGCGCACGCGACCAGCGCGCTGCAAGCGTTCCGCGCGGCCGATTCGGCTGCCGGGGTGGCGACCGCGCTGAATAATCTGACCTGTATCGCGGTCGCCCGGCGGGACTATGAAGAGGCGGTCCGCTACGGTTCGGAGGCGGTGCGCATCCGGCGGTCCCAGGTCTTCGACAAGCGTGACCACTTCCTGCCGTACATTGCCCGGGTTCTGGCCAACACCGCGCCGGCGGCGCTGGCTACCGGCGACGTCGCCGGGGCGCGCAAGCTGATCGCCGAGGCACGGGCTCTGCACGAGATCACCGCACTAAAGGCGCCGATTTTCGCTTATGAGCAGGCTGAGAGTGCCACGATCGACGGCGTCATGCTGGCCGTCTCGGGTTCGGCCGCCGGTGCGCGAGCTTCGTTCGAGCTCGCCGGCCGCATCCTGAGCCCGGTCGGCGGTCTTGGCGGCCTGTACGACCGCCTGACCGCGGCGGTGAAACACAATCTGGATGTTCTCGACACCCGCGAGACAGTGGGCTGGCCGGACGTGCAGGTCGTCCGGCAGGACGTGCCGGCGCACGAAGCCGGGGCGGTCCTGCTGCTTCCGCAACTGCTGGAGTATCGGGACCTTTGAGCGCCACGACGGACGTCGGCGTGTCGGCGCAGACGATGCGATCGCTCGATGAGTACGCGATTCCCGGGGCGAGGCTGGTCAGCGCACCCGGCGACGAGATCGAGGTGCTGTGGCGGCGGCAGGAGGATCGCACCCGGTGGTGTGCCGACATGATCGCCGCCAGTCCGGCGTTGCGCTGGGTGCACACTGACACGGCCGGCATCGACCGGCTGCCCCTGGGGGAGCTGCACCGGCGGGACGTGTTGCTCAGCAATGCGCGCGGTGTCTATTCCGAGCCGGTCAGCCAGTGGATCGTAGGCGCGGTGCTGCTCGCGGCCAAACGATTCGACACGGTGATACGTCTCAGCGACCGGCAGGAATGGGGGCAGCCGCCCGGCGCGACCGACCTGGCCGGCAAGACCGTACTACTGCTCGGCTTCGGCTCGATCGGCGCGGCCGTCGGCCGTATCGCGAGCGCGGTCGGCATGCGGGTCGTCGGTGTGGTGCGGCGGCCGCGGCCGACGCGGGGTGAAGATCACGCCGACGTTCTCCTGGCTGTCTCAGCGGGCTGGCGAGATCTCCTACGTGACGCGTCCTTTCTCGTTGTGACGGCGCCGCTGACCACCGAGACCGCAGGCATGATCGGCGCGGCCGAACTGGCGCTGCTCCCGCCCGGCGCCTGGCTGATCAACGCCGGGCGTGGCGGCATCGTCGACGAGCCGGCGCTGTGCGACGCGCTCGACCGCGGCCATCTGGGCGGCGCGGTGCTCGACGTGTTCGCGACCGAGCCGCTGCCGGCCGGGCATCCGTTGTGGGGCCGGGCAAACGTGGTGATCAGCCCGCATACCGCAAGTTTCAGCCCGCGTACCAGTACGCTGACTCTGCAGCACTTCTGCCGGGAGTTGGCGCGGTATCGGGCAGGCCGCCCCCTGATCAGCCAGGTCGATCCGATCCACGGCTACTGATGAATGGAGCGCCGATGGCAGCCCCGTCGCCCGCGGAGTGGCCGGTCTACTCGCCTGACGCCTCGGAGAGGCTCTCGAACCTCGTGCGCGCCGGGGACGTCTTCGACTACAGCGGCAGCGGCGCGGTGCTTGAGTTCGAACGGGCCTTTTCCGACCGCCACGAGGGCCGCCTCGCGCTGACCTTCAACTCTGGCACGAGTGCTCTGTTCGCCGCCTACGTCGCTCTCGGTCTGCAGCCGGGTGACGAGGTGATCGTGCCGAATCTCACCTTCCTGGCCACGGTGTCACCGTTGCTGTGGCTCGGGGCGACGCCGGTACTTTGTGACTCGGGCCCGAGCGACGCGGGTGTGAGCCCTGAGGCGATCGAAAGAGCCGTCACGGACCTCACGAGGGCCGTCGTGGTGACCCACACCTTCGGTTTCCCAGCCGATATGCGCCAAATCATGCAGGTTGCCCGGGACCGCGGGCTGGCAGTGGTGGCGGACTGCTCGCATGCGCACGCGTCGACGATTGACGGCCGGCCGGTCGGCGTCTTCGGGGACATCGCGGTTCACAGCCTCGGCGCGCGGAAGATGGTCTCCGGCGGCCACGGCGGCGTGCTGCTCACCGACGATCCGGCCCTGCGTGACAGTGCGCTGCTCGTCGGGCACTTCAAACCACGGTCCCGAACGGTATCCGGCATAGCGGCGCTGCGTGCCCAGGCAGAGTTCGGACTCGGCGGCAATCTGAGATTGAGCCCGCTTTCGGCCGTGCTGGCACTGGACCACCTGACGAGGCTGGATGAGCTCGCCGCGGCAAAACTGGCCAACATCGCGCTGATCGACGAGGCCCTGGCGGGTCATTTGCAGCAGATCGACACGCCGCCAGGCTGCGTCAACCGCACCTACTTCGACCTCGTGTACCGGCTGCCGGAACACGTTCCGTCAGAGCAGCGCGATCGGGCGGTACGAGCCCTGGAAGCGGCCGGCGTGCCTGCGCGCGTCCCGGCCACCCGGCCGTTGAACCGAGTACTCAGGGCCATCGCCGCGGCGCCGGTCGACCAGCGCGGGATCCTGTGGAGCCGGTTGGCCGAGCAGGCTGCCGGTGCCGCGGTCGACGAGAAGTTGCCGTACAGCACGAGACTTCACGATCGGCTGATCAGCCTCCCGGCGACCCTGTTGCACGGTGAGAACCGCGCGTACGCCGAGCAACTCGCCAGGCAGTTGGACCACGTGAAGTGGACCACGCTGTGGGATTGAGACGTCTGACCGTCGTGTCGCCGGAGAGCCTGCGTTCGTGGTACCGGGCGTTCGCCGGCCCCGAACACAGCGTGATCTACCTGGGCGAGGATCCAGAACGGCCGGCGATCGATGCGGAACAACTGACCATCGAGGCTGGGAACGCCGTCGTCGAGTTCCTGTCCTCGCACGAGACGTTACGGCGCGACTATCGCCTCGCCGAGCAGTTGCGCGCGGCCGGCGTCGACGCCCGATGTCAGTCCTCGTTGGCAATCGCGGCCGCCACCGACAAGGTGATGGTCAAGCGGCTGATGGAGGACAGCGGCGTGCCGACGCCGCCCTGGGGCTGTGGTGCCGCGCCGCGCCCGAACGGTTCGCCTTCGCTGCTGAAGCGGCGCAGCGGGACGCAAAGCCAGGGGCTGGCTTGGGCGGGTGCAGCCGACGATCCCGGCGGGGACTGCTACTGGGAGACGTACGTCGACGGCGTCGAGTTCTCCGTTGTACTGCACCGAGAGGACGGGCGCACGATCGTGTTCCCGCCCGTGTGGAAGGGATCCACCCGTCCGGACCTGTCGCCGCCATGGCGCCGACTGCGGGTCTGCCCGCTGCCGGCGGGTCAGCGCGACCTCGCGGGCGAGCTGACCGGCCTGGGATCGCGGGTCGCCGAACTGCTCGACGTCTGGGGCTTCGCGGAGGTCGAGTTCATAGTCTCCGGCGGGTCGCCTGCGGTCATCGAGGTGAATCCGCGCGTCTCGGGAACCTTGCGGCTCGTTGCCATGGCGACCGGCGTTCGGGTCTTCGACCACGATGAGCTCGCCGCCCTGTCGACCCGGCCGCGAGCGGCGGGATTCGCGGCGGAGCTTCCGTACAGCGGCGAGCCGCTGGTGGCGAAAAACGTGGTCGCCACTTCGCGGATCACGTGCGCTGCGGCCACCCCGCAACTCGTGCGCCGGTTGATGAGCGAATACGTGACGGCGCCGGCCCTCTGGCCGGACGAGTGGGCTCATGACTGACTACGACATGGCGGGCTATGCGCATCGTTTCGTCAACGCGCGGGCGCTGGGTCCCGAGTTGCGGCAGGTCTGGACCGACGCGCTGGTTCGCGCCGGGCAGGCGAGCGCGCGATCCAAGGTCCTGGACCTGGGCGCAGGGGCCGGTCGCTTCGTGCCACTTCTCCGCGAGGCTTGGCAGGCAGAACGGGTGATCGCCATCGACCGGTCGATGGCCATGCTTCGGCAGATGGTCTCCCACGAAGCGGATGTCGCAGTACGCGCCGACATGGCCGCGTTGCCGCTCCGGAGCGACTCGTTCGACGGCTGCCTCTGCTCGATGGTTCTGCACTACAGCTCCGACCCCGTGGCGGTCTGCCGGGAAGTTCACCGAGTGCTGCGGCCGCGCGGGGTCCTGTGTGTACGAACCGGCGCGCAGGAGACGATCCCGAGCTTCAGCTTCCTGCGATACTTCCCGGCAGCGTGGCGCGCTGAGCACAGCGCGATGCCCGACCGCGCCGAGGTGGTGGCCTGGCTCCGATGTGCCGGGTTCACCGACGTTGTGGTGGAGAAGGTGGAGGCGACTCCGGTGCGAGGTCGCTGGCGCTACTGCCGGAAGGTTCTCTCCCGGGGATTTCCGTCACTGCAACTGGTGCCCACCTTAGAGTTCCTTGTCGGCGCGGCGGGGATGATCGCGAGCACGGCCGTTCTCGCCCTGTTGCGGCGACCGATCAGTCCGGAGGAGACGTTGTTGGTCACGGGAATCGCACCATGAGGTCGTCCGTGTTCATCGCCCATCCGGTCACCGGGACCGGGAATCCCGAGGCCGCCGCGGACACGGCCCGGGACTTGCGGACGGCGTTGATCGGCCTGGGCTGCGCGGTCCGACCGGAAGTCATCGTGGACAGAGAGGTCGCCACGTCGCGTATCCGAGCCGGCGCGGGACGCCTGCTCGCCACCGGTAACGTCGAGCAGGTGGCCTCCGCCACCATGCTGGTGATCCTGGCCGACGGCGCCGCCGAGACGTCGAGCGTGTGGATCGAGGCCGGGGTAGCGCTCGCCCGCGGCGTGCCGACGGTGGTGGTGGCGAGTCCTGGAACGGCGCTGCCCTTTCTGCTCACCTCCGCCCTCGGCGTCGACGCCGGGAGCCTGCCCGCCTGCCACCGCATCACGGCGGACCTGCGCCGCTCGGACATACGTAGCGTCGCCCGGGAGATTCTGGCCCTGGCTCAGCCGGGGAGTGCGGCATGACGACCGTGATTGACGCCTTGGGGACGGTCCGCGACGCGCTGGCTGCCGCTGATGCTGCCGGAAAGGGCCCGGTGCTGGCCTGGGGATCGGTGCCGGACTGGGTGTCGGCGATCGGTGCCTTGCTGAACCTGGTGTTCATCGGCCTCGCGCTGCTGCGCGAGATCCGGCTGCGCAGAGCCGAGGAAGAACGGCGGGACCAGGAACGACGTGATCTCGAAGCCCGCCACGCACGCCGCGTCTTCGTCACCGTGCGGGACAGCAGCGGCCTACGGCTGGATCTCGAGGTTTCCAACGACGGCGACGGCCCGATCTTCGACGTCGTACCCGCAGCGGTCGGCGCACAGATCCGCAACCCGATCAGCATCCGACGTATCGACGCGGGCCGGACCTCGAACGCCGAAGTGGGATCGGCGTCGGTACTGCGCACCGACGCGACAGTCGTACCGATCGTGACGTTCACCGACGTCGACGGCCTGCGCTGGAGCCGGGTGGCGGCCCAACCGCCGGAACGTCAACTCACGCCCTGACCCTCGCGGCGCAGCAGCCCGCGGTCGAGTGTGTCGACGTCTCGGCGCCCGGCGAGGGCCAACGTGATGTCCAAGTCCTGCAGCAGAGCACGGATTACCTGCTCGACGCCGCTCTCGCCGCCGCAGGCGAGTCCCCAGATGTACGGTCGGCCGACCAACACCGCGTCCGCCCCCAGAGCGAGTGCCTTGATGACGTCGGAGCCGGTGCGCACGCCGGAGTCGAAGAGCACTGGGATTCGGCCGGCGACCGCGTCGGTCACACCCGGCAGCGCGTCAAGCGACGCGACGGCCCCGTCCACCTGGCGACCACCGTGGTTGGAGACGACGATTCCGTCGGCACCGTGGTCCAGGGCGCGCAGGGCGTCGTCGGGGTGCTGGATGCCTTTCAGCACGATGGGGCCGTCCCAGTGCTGCCGGAGAAACGAAAGCTCCGCCCAGCTGTGGTTTCGCCCGTCGAAGATGCGCCGCCAGTGCGCAACCGCGGCGGGCACGTCCTCCTCCGGGGCCTTGTCGAGCCTCGACCGGAAGACCGGATCCGAGAAGTAGACTTGCATGCCGAGCCCCCGGGCGAACGGCGAGTAGCCGGAGTCGAGATCGAGCGGGCGCCATCCGATGATCGGGTTGTCGATCGTCACCACCAGAGCCGTGAAGCCGGCATTCCGGGCGCGGCGCAGCACACTGACCGTGTGTTCGTCGTCGTTGGACCAATAGAGCTGGAACCACCGGACGCCGCTGCCGTTCGCGACCGCGACTGCCTCGATGTCGCACGACGACGAGGCGCTGAGGAGCATCGGAACGCCGGTGGCGGCCGCCGCCCGGGCCGTGGCCAGCTCACCGTCCGGGTGCACGACGCCTTGTGCTCCGATCGGCGCGAGCAACAGCGGAGTGGGCAGCGGCCGCCCGAACAGCGATGTCCCGATGTCTCGGCCGTCGACTTCGCACAGCATGCGCGGAACGATCCGCCAGCGCTCGAACGCGTCGAGATTCGCCCGAGCGGTCCGGCCGGTCCCGGCGCCCCCGGCGACGAAGTCATAGACCTCTGAGCTGAGTGCGTTCCGTGCGGCCGCCTCGAGGCGCTGCGGCTCGACGAACAGCCGCGCCCCGGAGCGGCGTGGCCGATAGAAGCCGTCGGAGTCGGCCATCGGTCAGCCTCCGCAACCGCGGGTTCGGTTGATCAGATGCAGCCCCTCGACGATCATCGACCGCCGGTCGCCACTGAAGGACACGACGACCTGAAGGCTGGCGCCTCGGCAGCTCCGTTCCCGTGCCGCTGGTGATGGCATCCCCACCAGACGAACGCTATCGAACCATTGGCGGCTCGGACAGGCGGAAGTCCTGATCGTTGTTGTCTGTGCCGCCGCTGGTGTTCACCCGTTTGATCCGCTGACCGGGCCGACCGGTTCCCGGCCGCAGATGATCGCGTTATCGGCTTTTCGGATCGGCCGCCCGTGACGCGATGGGAGCAACCCGGTGTCGACCTACCTGTTCCGGCTGGCCAGGTTCGCTTTCCGGCGCCGTCGGCTCGTCCTGGCGATCTGGGTGCTCGCCGCGATCGGCGCGATCGTGGCGGGGGTGGCCAGCGGCGGGAAGACCAACGACAACTTCACCATCCCGGGCACTGAGTCCCAGAACGTGGCCAACCTGCTCAAGCAGGAGGTCCCCGCGCTCTCCGGCGCGCAGACCCAGGTGGTCTTCGCGGCACCGGCCGGCGGGAGGATCTCCGCCGCGTCGTACATGTCCGGGGTCGAGGCGAGCGTGGCCAAGCTCAAGACCGTCCCGCAGGTCGTCTCCGTCTCCGATCCCTTCGCTTCGCACGCGATCTCTCCGGACGGCCGGGTGGCCCTGAGCCAGGTGCAGTACTCGGCGGTGGCGGCCGACGTCCTCGATTCCACGCTCGACGCGCTCACCGCCGCGACCGCTCCGGCACGCTCCGCCGGGGTTCAGGTGGAGTACTCCGGCAGCGTCTACCCCGGCTGGCGCATCGCCACCTCGGAGACGCCCGAGCTGATCGGCCTGATCCTCGCCTTCATCATCCTGTCGATCACCTTCGGCGCCCTGGTCATCGCCGGCCTGCCGATCCTGACCGCGATCATCGGCGTGATCACCACCCTGATGTGCGTGACCGCGATCGCGTCGGTGGTGAACATCGCCTCGGCCTCCACCACCGTCGCCATCATGCTCGGCCTGTCCTGCGGGATCGACTACGGCCTGTTCATCCTCATGCGGCATCGCAACAACCTGCTCTCCGGGATGGCGGTGGCCGACGCGGCGGCGCTGGCCGCGGGCACGTCGGGCAGTTCCGTGGTGTTCGCCGCCCTGACCGTGATCATCGCGTTGTGCGGTCTGTCCGTGGTCGGCATCCCGTTCCTGACCGTCATGGGACTGAGTGCGGCCGGCTCGGTGTTCATCGCGCTGCTCATCGCCCTCACGCTGATCCCGGCGATGCTCGGCTTCGCCGGGATGAAGGTCGCCAAGTTCATCAACACCCCGCTGCGCCGCGGCCACCATGAGAAGGTCGCCAGGATCGGCGCGACCGAGCCGCAGCGGACCTTCGGCGCGCGCTGGGCCCGCTTCGTCGTGCGCAACCGGATCGTGGTGCTGATCCTCGGTGTGGCCTTGCTGGTCCTGCTCGCCATCCCGTTCCTCAGCATCAAGCAGGGCCTGCCGAGCGGGTCGTCCCAGCCGACGTCCAACACCTCGCGCCGCGCCTACGACCTGACCACGGCCAGCTTCGGCCCCGGGTTCAACGGCCCGCTGCTCATCCTCGCGCAAGGCTCGAGCACTTCGGCCGACAGCCAGCAGATCCTCGCCAACCTGGAGAAGATCCCGGACGTGGCCACCGCGAGCCTGACGGTGCAGTCGGGCCAGAACGCCGTGTTCCGGGTCATCCCGAAGACCGGCCCGAACGACCAGGCCACCGCCGACCTGGTCAACCGGATCAGGGACGACCGGGCCATGATCGCGGGCAGTACCGGGGCCACGGTGCTCGTCGGCGGCACCACCGCGTCCAACATCGACGTCTCGGCCAAGCTCTCGAGTGCGCTGCCGATCTTCCTGATCGTTGTGGTCGGCCTCGCGTTCATCCTGCTGACCTTCGCCTTCCGCACCATCCTGGTGCCGATCACGTCCATCATCGGCTTCCTGCTCTCGGTCTCGGCGGCACTCGGCGCCCAGGTCGCGGTCTTCCAATGGGGCTGGGGCCGGAGCCTGCTCAACATCACCCCGAGCGAGACGATCAGCTTCCTGCCGATCATCATGCTGGCGATCATCTTCGGGCTCTCCAGCGACTACGAGGTCTTCGTCGTCTCCCGGATCAAGGAGGAGTTCGCGAAGGACGGCGACGCCCGGGCCGCGGTCGAGCGGGGCACCGGTTTGGCCGCGCGCGTGGTGACGGCCGCGGCACTGATCATGTTCTTCATCTTCGTGGCGTTCATGGTGAACAACGACCCGACCATCAAGGCGATCGGCTTCAGTTTCGCCGTCGGTGTCTTCCTCGACGCGTTCGTGGTGCGGCTGACCCTGATTCCCGCCATCATGGCGATCATTCGGTCGAGAGTTTGGTACCACCCTGTGTGGTTCGCCAAGTACATCCCCGACCCGGACATCGAGGGCGAGCGCCTGCTGCATGCTCGCGAGGCGGCAGTCGAGCGCGCAGGCGTGTCAGCCGTCGACCCGACGCCGTAGCCGGTAGGTGCTGCGAAAAGCACGCGCAGCTCGATAAAACGCGCATTTGCCAGGCATATACGACTTTTGCCTGGCAGATGCGTGTGCTGTTTCGCGTCGGCCTGGAGCCTGCGGTTAGCCTTGGCGTCGGCGGGGCAAGTCTGGACCAGGGCCGCGACGACGTACCGGCGTCCCAGACGGAGCCGTGCGGAAGGAGGCGGGGTGGAAGCACCGCGTACACCGGGCAGCACGCTCGTTCGCGCCGCCGATCGTCTCCCGTCGGTACTGCTCGACGGCGACATGATCCCGGCGACCTGCCTGACGGAGGCAGACCTGCGCCTGCTGCCGCAGTACCCGGCGCGGGCGCAATTGCGTTGCTCGGGCAGCGGAATCCGCGAACACGCCTTCACCGGGCCGCTGCTCTACGACGTCGCGGTGTCCGCGGAGCCCGGAGCGGTTCCGGACGTGCGCAAGGACCGTGCCCGGTTCCTCGTGTCGGTCACCGGCGCGGACGGCCACCAGGCCGTGCTCTCCTGGGCGGAGGTCGACCCCGATTTCGCCCGCCATCCCGTCGTTCTGGCGATCTGCCGGGACGGTGTGGCCCTCGAACTGTGCGGCCCCCAACTCGTCGTCCCGTACGACCGGTGCGGCAGCCGCTATGTCAGCACCGTTACCCATATCTGGATCGGCGCCCAGCGCGACGCGGAGGTTGCCCGGTGAGTTTGCTGTCCGGCGAGATTCTGGCGAAGGTCTATGGCGATCTGGCTGAGCGCCAGTTCCGCATCCCGCTCGATGAGGTGAAGGCCAGGGCGCTTACGCAGGCCTCGGCGATGGACGGCGTGTGCGCGCTGCGCGGTGGCGGTGTCGGGGTCATCGGAGAGTTGGAAGCTTCCCGTTTCTCGATGGGTGTGCTGGCAGGTGAGTACGAACTCGGTGGAGTGAACGTCGTCAGCGTGCCGGTCGCCTCCGACCGATCCGTCGAGGCTCTACAGGCCGTGCGGGAGGTACGGGCTCGCGTACAGGTTCCGGTGCTGTGCAAGAACTTGATCGTCTCGGGCTATCAGCTGTGGGAGGCTCGCGCATACGGCGCCGACCTGGTGCTGCTGGTGGCTGCGGCGCTCGAGCAGGAGGCGCTGGTCTCTTTGGTCGAGCGCACCGAATCGATCGGGATGGCCGCCATAGTCGAGGTGCGCGATGAGCGCGAGCTGCTGCGGGCGGTGGGGGCGGGCGCCAGGATCATCAACGTCAATGCACGTGATCACGCGGCGCTGGACGTGGATCAGGACGCCAACTCCCAGCTCCTTCCGCTGATTCCGGAGGGAATCGTGCGGGTGGCCGAGTGTGGCCAGGCCGGGCGGGCAGGCTTGATCGCGTGCGCCCGGGCCGGGGCCGACGCGGTGGTGGTAGGCGCTGCGCAATTGGCCGGCACCGACCCGCGCGCCGCGGTGGCGGGACTTGTCTCGGTCGGCGCACACCCGGCCCTCTCACGCGGACGGCGTCAAGTCGCCTGAGCTGCGATCAGCCGGGGACCGATTCGTCGACTGCATCGGCTCTGTCGACTTCAGCAACTGCATCGGCCCGTTGCGTGAGTTGCTTCGCGTAGCAGCAGGACACGGGATCGTCGCGGTACGTGCCGTATGCGGGGATCGGCGCATACCCGTTTCGCTCGTAGACACGGCGCGCTTCGGGCTGGCGGTTGCCCGTATGCAGGTAAATCTCTGTGGCGCCGAGGCTCGCGGCCAGATCTTCCGCTGCTCGAAGCAGAGCGTCGGCGAGACCGGCGCCGCGCGCATCTGAGGCAATGTACATGCGCTTGAGCTCCATGCCCGTGCGGCCGCTGTGCGGATTGGGCTGTACTGCGCAGCATCCCACCGCACGCTCGCCAATCCTCGCCGCCAGGAATCGTGCCTGTGCGCCAGCTTCGGCGCGCCAGACCGATTCGTTCCATGCTCGGTCCGGGTACCGTTCGCAGATTTCCAGGAACATCGCGTGGATCAAGGCGTCAAGACCGGGGTCCACGGTGCCGAGGGCGACCGGGCTGATCGTATACTCAGACATTGCCGATCACCAGCCGCAGAGAGCCGGTGAACTCCGGCTGGGAACGCAGGTGGCCGTACCGTTCGTCCCAGGCTCCGGACTCGAGGTCGCGACGCAGCTTTTCTATGCCGCGCGCCTCGGCCTGCGGCTCCACGAAGCCCCAGGCAGACTGCGCCTTGCGCACTCCCGGGTCCAGGAAGCTCTCGGGTCGGGCGTAGTAGGCCTCGGTGAACCCGTCCACGCAGTCGATCGGCACCGGCACGCTCTGCATCCGGCTGTCCGAGCCGATCAGAGAGCTGATGAAATCGATCGACGGGTAGCGGCCGCGTTCCGCCGCGATGAGTTCGGGGACGTATTCGGCCAGCCAGTACAGGTCGAGCGCGTCGCCGTCGAAGGTGAGGACGACCACCGGGCCGCGGGTGACCCGGCGCAGCTCGGCCAGGCCCTTGGCCGTGTCGGACCACTGGTGCACGGTGACGCTGGCCAGTGCCGCGTCGAATGCGCCGTCGTCGAAGGGCAGGTTCTCGGCGGTGGCGTCGAGCGCCGGGGCGAGGTGGCGGGGGCGCTGGGCGCGCATGACGGCGGAGGGTTCGACCGGCAGCACGTAACGGTCCGCGGGTTCGTAGGAACCGGCGCCCGCGCCGACGTTGATGATCGTGCGCGCGTCGCCCAGCGCAGCGTGCACGAGGGCTGCGATACGCGGGTCGGGGCGGCGGACGGTGGCGTAGCCGTGTCCGTGCCGGTCGTAGTCGAAGTCTCCGGCGGGTGTCGCGGCCGTGGTCTCGTCTTCTGCGTTCACGAGTCGATCTTAGGTGAGAGCTCGCGTGTGTGCCCTGCTCGCGGGAGTGGCCGGACCCCCCCCCGACGAAGACCCGGTCAGAGCGCGGAAGGCTCCAGGACGAAGAGCCCTGCGACCGTCCCGTCCTCGTTGAACGCGACCCGTCCCTTCATGTCCGCGGCCTCGAAGGCCAGCGGCAGGTCCGCGACCGTGTGGTCGCCGACCTGCCGCACCACCGGATCGCCGGCGATCCGCTCGAATGCGCCGACCAGGCCGGCGATACTGGCGAGGACATCCGGCATCTTCGCGACGGGCAACGCCGCCGCGACGCGCTCGTCGAAGGTGGCGAAGACCTCGTCATAGCGCTGGGCCAGCAGGTCGCTGATGATCACCGTCGCGCGCACGCCGGCGTCCGCGACCCGCACCGTCTTGTCCATGGGTTCTCCTGTCCGAGGGTCGATCGGCTTGCCGAATCGCTGAAAGGCGGCCTGCCGGCTGACGCCCAGCAGATCACCGACCTCCTGCCAGGTGTGTCCGGCTTCGCGAGCGAGCTGCACGGTCAGCCTGAGCACCTGCTCCGCCAGGACGTCGACGTCGAGCGCCTGCTGGACGATGCTCAGGTGCAGCGGCGGGGTCAGCCGGGTCGCTGCCGCGTCCGCCAGCAGCCTGGACTTGGCCGCCAGCTGCCGGCTCGCCTCGGCCAGGCTGTCGATGGATTCGCTCACGATGTCAAGGATCCCTTTACGCAGCCGATCTGTCAAGGTGGCCTTTACGCGCTCTACGCCCTTCGGTCAGATCCGTGACGTAGGGTGGGCGGATGGCTGAGAGTCCTGCCACGTCCGCCACCCCGCTGTACCGCAAGCTCGGCATCAAGGCCGGTCATCGCGTCGCGGTACTGCATGCGCCGGACGGGTTCGAGGCGCTGCTCGGGCAGCTGCCCGAGGGTGTCGAAGTGCGCCGTTCGCTGGCCGGTGCCGGGACGGGGAAGGCCGAGGCTGACGAGCCCTTCGACGTCGTCGTGTGGTTCGGGACCTCGCGGGACGGGCTGCGCGAGTTCATCGAGACCTCGCGTGGCGCCCTGTCACGCGGTGCCCTTTCGCTGGCGGCCGGGCTGTGGATCGGCTGGCCGAAGCGCAACTCGGGCATCGAGACCTCCGTGGACGCGGACGTGGTGCGCGAGATCGCGTTGCCCACCGGGCTCGTCGACAACAAGATCTGCGCGATCGACGCATCGTGGTCGGGAATTCGCCTGGTCCTGCGCCGGGAATTGCGTAACGGCTGAATATGCGTACTGCATAGTGTGTACGGCTGTTAGTCAGTGGGGGATCAGGACTCTGTTGACAACTTCCGTGATTCTGGTAGACACGACTGGTGTAAGTGTCGTCTCAGTAGGCCGGTCCACACCGGCCGGAGAGGAACGCCATGAACGCCCTGATGGATCTCGAGCCCCGCGAGGCCGGCCCGTCCGCCGTCGAGCCCGCCATCGCCTTCGACGAGGCCAACGCCTCTATGCAGGACCGGACCCGTTGTCCGGGCTGCTGCGTGGTCAGCACCGAGGAGATCATCGCCACGCACTCCGTCACCCAGTAGTACGCGGCACCCCTCGCGCCCCGGCCCGAAATCGCGCTCAAGGAAAGGTGTCCACTGTGGACTCGGAGAGTCAAGACTTCGAAGACCGCGTTGAACGCGTCATCCGTGCGCATTCCGGGCCGGGGCATCAACTCCGCACCACCGAGACCTGGCTTTACCTCCGACCGTCAGGGCTCGAACTACCCGAGCACGGCTGGAAGCTGCATATCTCGAGCCGGCTGGCCACCTTCACGGCGCTCGTGGAGACGCTGCTTCCCGTGCTGCTCGACGAGGAGTGCTCGTTCAAGCTCGCCCGCTCGCATGCGGTGTTGCAGCAGCTCAACAACGGCTACACGACTCCGGCGACTGTGGGTAAGGCGTTCACGGTCTACGCGCGGCCGGAACGCGTCCACGCCCTCGGCCTCGGACTCGCCGAGCTGCTGCGAGACTGGGACGGGCCGCGCGTGCTCAGCGACCGCGCCGTCGATCCGCGATCCCCGGTCTACTACCGGTACGGGCCGTTCACCAGCAAGTGGGGCGTCGATTCGCACGCCCGCCTGATCACCGTCATCCACGGACCGAACCCGGATGACGAGGAATTCGGCACACTTGCCACGATGCGCTATCGCCAGCCTTCCTGGGCCGTCGATCCCTTCACCGGCCTACCGGGCAGCGCCGAGGGCGACGGCCGGGAACCGACGCCCGAGGGACCGCAGCACCTCGGCGGCCACTTCCGCGTCGTCGAGGGCGTGTTCGAGTCCGGGCGCGGCAACGTCTACCGTGCCGTGGACGAACGCACCGACTCCGCAGGCCCGGTGATCATCAAGCAGGCCAGGGCCCTGGTGGACGAGACGGACGCCTCCGGCGACGCGCGCTTGCGCATCCGCAACGAACGCCGGGTCCTCCAGGCCCTCACCGGAGTGGCGGGCGTGCCCCGGTTCATCGACCACTTCCGGCACGGCGCCGACGAATTCCTCGTCACCGGTGACGCAGGGTCCTGCAACCTGACCCAGGATGTCGCGCAGCACGGCCGCTACGCTCCGGCCGGCTCGGCTGCCGCGGCCAAGGGCGCTCGCTCGCTGGAGCTGCTTGCCCGGCGCCTGGCCAAGATCCTGCTCGACGTGCACTCCCGCGGCGTCACCATGCGCGACCTGACGCCGCGCAACGTCATGGTGAACGGCGAGGAGGTGACCCTGATCGACTTCGGCCTGGCCGAGTTCGAGGGCGTGCACCTGCCCGGCGGAACACCCGGCTACGCGCCCGGCCGTCAGCGCCGGCACGAGCCGCCCGGGGACACCGACGACCTCTTCGGCCTCGGGATGACGCTGCTCTACGCGGAAAGCAACGTCAATCCGCTGGCGCTGGGCGGCGACCTCGAACAGCCGAGGGAACGGGCCCTGCAGACGCTGCGGCTGAGGTTCGGCGTTCGGCCGACCGGCGTGATGGGCGCAATCGTCGACCTGCTCAGCCTCGACGAGCGCGCCCGCGAAGCGGCCTGGCTACTCGCCGCCGGCGAGATCGCCGACCGACCTTGCGCGACGGCGGTGCTGCCGGCGCCGACGAAGGTCGATCCCGTGGTCGCTCGGGAGATCTGCGACAGCCTGCTCGGCGATCTGCTCGATCAGTCGTACCGCGGCATGACCGCGCAGCCGAGCAGGTCGATCGCGCACGACGCATGCATCTACAGCGGTGCCGCCGGATCAGGACTCGAATTGCTGCACCATCTGGAGCGCCCTGGGGTGCGCGACCGGGTGAGCCAGCTCGCTCGCTTCGCCGTGCGGGCGGCGGGGGAGATGGATCTGCCGCATGGCTATCTCTCCGGGCGTACCGGAGTCGACGTCTTCGTCAGCAGGGCGGAGGCGGCGGGGATCGATGTCGGCGGGCAGTATCGAGGACCGGCCGTGCCCGGGCCGGAATGGGTGCCCGAAGGCATCGACCTGATGGTCGGCGCCGCCGGCGTGGGCATAGGGCATCTCATCCTGCACGACCTGGACGGCAAGCCCGTGCACCTGGAGGTCGCGCGCCGCTGCGCCCGCGCAATCCTGGACGGCACGGCTACCGGACGCACTCCAGAGCAGGACACCCTGCCCCCGCAGGCCGCCGTCGAGACTTCGGCGGGCCGAGCGCACGGGCTCGCCGGAACGACGGAGTTCCTGCTCTACTACGCGGATCGGTCGCGGGATGCGGAGACCCTTACCGCAGCGGCCGACTGGTCCAGGCTGTTGTTCAAGCGTGCGGAATCCCTACTCGAGCGCCTTCCGACGCCGTACTCGGCGCCGATCGCGGCCTCCTGGTGTCAGGGCATGGCGGGCATCAATCAGACTCTGCTGAACGCGGGCGACGTCCTCGGCGAACCGGAGTTCGTCGGCCTGGCGCGGCGGATGGCGGACGCCTGCATCGACTTCCTGCCGCACATCAGCGTGGCGGCGCAGTGCTGCGGATTCACCGGCGTCGGCAATATCCTGATCGACCTGGCGGAGCACGAGGGTGAGCAGCGCTATTGGGAGGCCGCCTGGGGTGCCGCCAGGCTGATGCTGCTGCGTAGCGCGGGTACGCCGAGCCACCCGGTGTTCGTCGCCGACGAGCCTGCGGACGGCAGCGCGTCCTGGGCTTTCGGGAACGCCGGGATCCTCGCGTTCTTCCGTCGGCTCACCGAGCACGGCGGCGAATGGAGTCTGCCGATGCCCTCCAGTCGTCGGCAGCGCTAACGGTCGCGGAGCAGGGTCTCGCCCTTGACCCACCAGGCGAATCCGAACGCGAACGTAGCGAGTGCCTCGCACCAGAACAGCGGATGCACGGCGTTGACGAAGGACTGCGAGGCGAGTGAGGATGCGCCGGCCAACGCGGTCAGCACCAGGATCAAAATCGCGCAGATGCGGTAGATCAGGTTCCGGGCGTTCTTCGCAGCAGTGCGCTGCTGTGCCGGCACGCTGGAGCGGGTGAACAGGAACCAGCACATCAGGGCCATGGCGACCAGGAAGCTCGCAGCGAAAACCACATGCAGCACCCCGGTCGTCCGGGCCAGGCCGGACGGATTCGGCGGGACCGGCGGGCAG
>Ga0073928_10003286_pt1 | contig 25814 bp, 27 predicted proteins | sample PaiPotPPA55metaG_FD_76969 | JGI IMG/M metagenome (GOLD analysis project Ga0073928, IMG submission 76969) | Iron sulfur acid spring bacterial and archeal communities from Banff, Canada, to study Microbial Dark Matter (Phase II) - Paint Pots PPA... ...
CGATCTTATGACGGCGGCTCTGATTGTGTTTGTACGGCATCGGCTTTTCTGCAGGTGAAGTTACCGCGGATCATGCCAGATCGCCCGCCCCCGGGCTGGAAGATCGATTTATTCAACAACGCCTCCCGACGGACAGAGAGATGCTCCGGAAATGGCTGAAGACACGGTACCTCAAAGATCGACAGTGGTTCCCAACAGAGATGGGTGTGCCGCAAGGTGGAATTATTTCGCCGCCGATCGCGAATTGGGTTTTGGATGGATTGCAGCGTCATCTGGCGACTGCCTTCGGGCCGCCGCAGTGGATCGACGGAAGGCAAATCAGTTCAAAAATCAACGATGGCGGGCGTTCAATTGTGCATGTGGTGCGTACCGATGCCGGCAGTAGTGCTTGCCGTCCTTATCCATGCACCAGGTGCTCGAATGCGCGTGGTGGCTTTGGGCGATGTAGTCCTCGCCATCGGCCTGAAGGCATACGCGCTCGATGGCGCGCGCCGGCGGACAGAGAAGCTAAACCACAGTTGAGACGGTGGGTAGCGGTATATCGCCGGATACGTCCAGATCCTCGGCCGCGCGCCTGTCCGGCGGTCGATGTGCAACATCCGCGTGTTGCCGTGCTTCGCGATCAATTGCAGATCGATCGAGTCGTCGCGATTGTTCGCTAAGTCGGATCCGTTACGAAAGACCACGATGCGACTAAACGTGTCGGCGACAAGCTGCCTGGCTTCTGTACGAGCGTCATAGTCGAGCTCCTCGACGCCTGAAACCAACGCCGCCCAGGCTGCCGGTCTTCATCGCGAAATTTTACGCGGCCGTGATAGCGCCCTTTTAAGCAAAATCCGAGCTAAGATTCGGTATATTCGACCGAATATATTCAACGTGGTAAGAACGACACGCTTCGTTACCATGAGAAACGTTTGCGCAGTAAATGAAATAGAAACATTTGTTACACGGGCATAGGATTGTCATCGCCGTTTAAAAGGTGGTGAAATGCATTCCGAAAAGAAAAAGCTTCTGAGAGAACAGACCCTATTTTCGACGTCCAGCGACGATTTTTTAAGCCGGGCAAGCAAAATGCTCCGCATTGCTGAGTACAAGGTCGGCGATCACATCTGTTTTCAGGGCGACCCGCAGTCACCTCTTGTGCTGGTAATGTCCGGGCAATTGCGCGCGTCGACTGTTTCCGAGGACGGAGTCGAGATCCCGACGGGGATTATCAATCCGGGTCAATCAGCCGGAGAGTCGTGGATTATCCAAAGATTACCCATCCTCGTAAGCATTGGAGTTGTCAGGAGGAGTGTCGTCGGCCTGTTCAATCGAGCCGACGCTCGTCAACTGTTTAACGAATCGAATATATCGCGCGCGCTTAATGCCAAGATGGCCTTTCAACTTCGCTATTTAGTTGAGCGTCACGCGTCGCAAGGATTACCGCGCGCGGCCGCCCGAATTTCGGCGGTTATCGAATCGGCAATGAGCGCTGCAAAAAGTGATGAATTTCCTCTGCTCGAACTTCCAAACCAGGCGACTATCGCCGCCATGGCAAAAGTCAGTCGGGAAACGGTCTCGCGCGAGCTGAAATCGCTTGAGCTTCGCGGCGTCATCGCAAAAGAAGGACGACAGTTCCGCGTTCGCGACCGCACTACATTGCATAGGCTAGCGACTGGATAAGATATCCCTGACCGGAGTCAGCGTCGATCAATGACCGCAGAAGCGGACCACCCGTCTGTAGACTTCGGCCCACAAACGAATCAGTGACAACCGATGCTCGATGCGTCTGTGACGGGCACCGTAATCTGCATGCCTAGGGGTCACCAAAAGAGCCAACGACGGCGGATCGCGGTGAATTATTTTTTTTTCATTGCATGTCAGACAGAATACCATCATTCTACATTCCAGAAGATTGAGTGCGATAAACGAGGAGACTTGCCGAAATGGATCGTCGTACCTTCCTAGCAGCCACCGGTGCTGCCACAGCCGGATTGATGTTCGTTCACACCAGTTCCGCTGCCACCGATATTGCGGAGAAACCCGTGTACGGCGGCACCCTGAGAGTCGCCTTTACGTCCGACACCAAGACACTGGACCCCACGTTTTCGGTCAACTTCTCTGAGAGGCAACCGCTCTACCTGATCTACAACACCTTGTTGTCCATCAATCCGGACGCCTCGATCGGGCCCGAGCTCGCCGAACGCTGGGAAGTGCTGGACGGCGGCAAGCGGCTGGTGCTCCATCTGCGAAAGGGAGTCGGGTTCCATGACGGCACGCCATTCGATGCCGCAGCCGTGAAGGTCAACCTGGATCAGCGTCTGGACCCCGCAGTGAGTTCGCCGCTGCGGCCACAACTGACGCTGATTCTCGACGGTGTCGAGGTCAACGACCCGTCAACGGTGACACTTCACCTAAAGTCTCCAAGTCCCGCACTGCTGGGCATGCTGGCGCAACGCGAAGGCTTCATGGCATCGCCTGCGGCCATGCGCAAGTACGGTAAAGATTTCGCCACTCATCCGGTTGGAACTGGCCCCTTCGTGTTCCAGGAGTGGATTCCTGGCAATTCGCTGACCGTCGAAAAGAACCCCCATTACTGGGAGCCCGGCAAGCCCTATCTGGACCGCGTTGTCTTTAACGACACGTCCAACCCCATCGTCGCCATGCAACGGCTGAGGACTGGGGAAGTCGATTACATTTCTGCGCTGTCGCCCATCGATGTCCGCCCGATCGAAAATCAGCCCGGAATTCGCCTTGACCGTGGCCCCGCAAGCCGCTGGTACGCGCTGCAGTGGCAGACCGACCGGCCGCCGTTCAATAACCCGCTGCTGCGGCAAGCTGTCGCCTACGCTATCGACCGCAAGCGCATGGTTAGCATTCTCATGAACGGCAAGGTCCCGGTTGCCGACTCGATCGCGCCGCCTGGCACCTGGTGGTTCGATCCGTCGGTGCATGCGTATCCGTACGATCCCGCCAAGGCCAAAGCCCTGCTGGCGCAGGCTGGCCTGAACCACGTCGAGGTCAGTCTCTCGACGCCTCAGATCATGCTGCTGCAGCAGATCAACCAGCTTGTCCAGGAACAGTTGAAGGCAGTTGGGATCGCGGTGCGTCTCGATCCGGTCGCCCAAAGCGATTGGTACCCGCGGCTCTCGCAAGGCCTTATCAATTTCAGTCCAATCCGATGGTCGCAACGACCTGACCCTGATGGCCTGTTTCCACTGGTATTCGGCAGCACCGGAGCACAGAACAGCACGAAGTATCGCAATCCGGAAGTGGACAGGCTTCTCCAGGTTGCCCGCGATACAACCGATCTGGCGGCACGCCGCAAGGCTTATGGCCAGATCGAGGGAATCGTGACGAGCGACCTGCCGTATGTGCCGCTGTTTTTCTCTGTGGAGTACGCCGCAATGCGCAGCAATGTCCACAACCATGTCTGGATCCCGGACGAAATCCCGCGCTTTCGTAACCTGTGGAAATCGCAGGAATGATGGCATGGCGCGAACCGGAACATGAGCAGGGTTTCGAATGAACAAGCATCCATTCGACCGTCGCGCTGACTGCGATCGGGCAGCGCAGAGCCTGAGTGACTGGCAAGTTTTTGAACCAGACTTTCTGCCCGCCCGTTAACTCTTTCTCGCGTGTTGCTGCAGTAAATCGATAGCTTACATCCCCCACTCATGGGGGCTGTGTCCGCACGCTTTTGCAGTCTAATAAGGACTACAAAGTTAGCTGCTTATGAAGTTGATTTATCCGTCAGAGTTGTACTTTCCGTTCCTTAATATAAACCCTAATAAACCGGTGGACCAAATGAAAAGGATCTCCGTTGCAGTGCTCTTACTCGCTGGATTTTCCGGCGCGGCAGTTGCGCAGAGCAGTGTCACGCTCTACGGCGTCGTCGACGAGGGCCTGATGATAAATACCAATGCCAAGGGCGCGCGCCAGTACGCTCTGACTAGCGGCAGCGCATCAGGGAGCCGCTGGGGACTCAAGGGCAGTGAAGATCTGGGCGGGGGCCTGAGTGCGATCTTCAATCTTGAGGGCGGCTTTAACTCGTCTACCGGTGCTCTGGGGCAGAATGGCGACATCTTTGGACGTCAGGTCTATGTTGGTCTCGCGTCGCAGAAGTACGGTTCGCTTATGTTGGGACGGCAGTATCCGACCGGCTATGACTACGTCGGAAGCTTGACTGCGGCGCCGCAATGGGCGCTGGGGGGGGCTGGCTTCGGCGCCCATCCGTCAGATCTCGATAATCTGGACGGCACCTATCGGCTAAATAACGCCGTGAAATACAAGTCTCCGAACTTGAGCGGTTTTTCGTTCGGCGCGACGTACAGCCTCGGCGGCGTTGCCGGCAATTTCACCAGGAATCAGGCCTACTCACTCGGTGCTGGATATAACTACGGACCGTTGATAGTGGCCGCCCAGTACTCGTCCGTCAAGAATCCGAACTTCGCGCTGTACGGCAACAAGGCCAACGACAGTACGACGGGCTCAAACATGTCCGGTCCGGTCATTTCAGGTTTTGCCACAGCGGGTTCACAGGATGTCGCAGCGGTCGGTGCCAACTACCAGTTGGGATCCGCCACCCTTGGCCTGGTGTACAGCCATACGTCGTTTAACGATCTGGGTGCGACTGCTGTCACAGGAGTGAGCGGTCCGGCGTTCAGGGGCAAGGCGATCTTCAACATTATTGAGGCCAACGGCAAGTACATGCTGACCCAGGCTTTACAACTGGGAGCAGCCTATTCATACACTGCCGGCTCCAGTTTGGCGGGAAGGTCCGGCGCGAAATATAACCAGGTGGATCTCGGCCTCGACTATTTCGTGTCGAAGCGCACCGATCTGTATCTGGTGGGTATCTATCAGGTCGCATCGGGGCATGACTCGACGGGCGGTAACGCCGTGGCGCAGATTGCATTCGCTACGCAGTCCACGTCGAACCGGCAGTTGGTCGCGGTTGCAGGTATCCGGCACAAGTTCTAGGCGGTGTCAGAGCGTACGTAGTCAATTCGCGCATCGCGCGAGCCTCACTGCGTACGCTGCACGTCCTACCGTCTTGCGGCGCAGTCGGATATGAGTGTGGCTACTCTCGCCATCACGCCGATTCGGGCTTCGCATCGCCTTACTTCCCCCGTATTCATCATTCCACTTTCGCGTGAGCCAGCTCCCCGACAGCTTTCCTAGTCGATTGGCCGATGGTATACTAGAAGACATAACGTTCGCAGCAGACGATGAAAGGACCAGTGATGCAATTTGATTTGCCGCCCTTTGTGCGAGATGCAGCGATGGAAGTGATCGGCGCTGCATCGGTTGAAAGAATGAAGCGCTATATGAGACCTGCGGAAGAGGTGATGCGGGGTCCGACGATGGGCAGCATGAAGGCCTCACGTGTGAGCTTCGCGTATGTACTCGCGCGCCGCATGATGGAAGAGCGGTGGTGCATTACGCTGGAATCGTGTCAGTGCAGCGCCAACGGTCAGGGACGTCTCCAATACAGGATCAGCGCGCGAGGTGTCGACTTCTCTTATATTGCGCGAGCTTACGAGTGGGACGGCAAGGAGAAGGTCGGGCGCCGCTCCGACGGCGCCAACCGCGATATGTTCGGGGCCCTTTTTCTCGGTATGCCGAGTCCCGAGCGAGTGGAGCAGGAGTTCGCCACGTTCGACCTTAAAAGCGTCGAGGCGATGAGAACCGATTCGGCCGTTCTGGGCTGGACTCCCGCAAACCGTAGCGCGCGCATCTTCGACCATGTGGTGGAGGCGCTCGCAGCCGGCCATCAGCCGGAACCGGGGCTGATCGGTAGTGCGTCCGGTTATCTGCTGCGCAATGGTGGATTCCAGGGCAGCGGCCGGAATGGATCGGCTGCCTATCCGGGTATCCCGCACGACCATCCACTGGGCCATCCGTTCTTCGCTGATCTTTTCGGACTGTATATGGTCCGTCAGGTCTCGATTGATCTCGTGAATGCAATTGCGAAGGCGCGCAACCCGAATGCTGTGCGCCTGTCCGACGAAATCGCCAGCTATCTCGCGGTCGGAAATTCGTCGGGGCAGGGCATGTGCGTTGCGCTGCAACGATGGCCGCACTGGGTATCGACTTGGCTCACGGTGCGGGAGGTCTCTCTCGCGTATGCGAAGTCGATGCCGCTGGACACGCAAAGTGTGCAGCGTCTGCGTGAACTGCTCTCACGGGTGGCGGCTTACTACGACACAGTAGGTGTGGCCACCGAAGACTACGTCGTTCCAAACAAGGTTATCGCGGCGAACCTGCGTACGTTGCGCAACGGGATCAACGAAACGAGCGAGTATCTGTTATGGGACGATGTCGCCAACGCAGCGAAGGTGTTCGACCTCGAAACGCAGGAGCAGCTCAATTCGCTGTTGATTGATCTATACCCGTCGCTTTCTGATCGGCTGGCTGACTATCTCCCCGTTGGCGCTGCCAGGGAGCGCGACGTTCAGCCTGAAATGTCGATCGGTGAACTGAAGTCGCTGCTGCGCAGGAATTACCGCTGGGCCCTCGGATACGACATGCGGCAGTCGAAAACGAGGCAGCATTTCTGGTATCACTCGGTTGACAACGGCGAACAGCGCCGCGGCGAGCGGATCATCGATCCGCACGAGGAATTCGAGTCGTTCATCGACCACATCGGGCTCATTCAGCGCCTTTCCTGCGTGGCAGCCACGTACGATCACGACATCACCGTGGGCGACCTGATGTTTGCGCACCCCGATCTGGAAATGGCGGTGTCCAGGGTTCAATATCTCGCAGGCCTGCCTTACGCTGAGATTCGCGACAACCTGATTCATAAGGACTTCATCCCGGCGCACCTGATCCGATTCTTTCTCGCTTCGCTTGGCATCGAATGCTCGACTCCGTTGAGCATTCGCTATGTTCGCGGCGTCTTCTTTCAGGGAATACCGCTGCCTGCGGAACTTGCGAACGGAACTGATCGGGACTGGCGATATCCAGTTGAACCCGCAGCTCAGACGGAGACGCTGTCATGACAAACATTTCCGCTGCGATGTCCGAGATCACGCGCGTCGCGTGGTGGAGTCTGCGAGCGCTGGGCTGCCCGATCGGCGCCGTGGAAAGAATGGCGAAGGTGCTCGCTATCTCCGAAGTCCTGGAGGGTGAGTGCCTCGAAGCGTTGAGGCACGATGAAGGGAAATTGATCGAATCCTTCAAAGCCGATGAGCCTCAATTCGTGCGCAAGAACGTCCAGTACGGCATCGTCGACGCATCCGGTCGCACGTTCCTCGATATTGGACCCCGGACGGTCGACCTTCTGACCGGCATCGCAAAAACCAGTGGTGCCGTAAGAATTCGAGTTCGCAATGCGTCCGACCTGCTGGGTCTGTCGGGAGCCTGTGCCTTGGCGGCACATCGCGGTATCCCGGTTCTTTCAATAGCGATGGACGACCGCACATCCAGCCAGCTCAGATGGACCCTGTATGTGAATACCCCGTCCGGCATCCAGACGGTCAGCGGGAGCACAGGCGACGGGCAGAGCGCCATCCTCGCGACGCTTCGAAGCGCGGGCATTGCAAGCGCGTCGCTGACAGACCTTCTCCCGGCGGGAGAACAGGATGAAATCGGCGATGAACCATTTGCGCTGGACCTCATCGGCTTCGCGCCTCGTGAAACGTGCGAGTTCGGTGCCGATCTCGCGAACCGTGCGAACGCGGAGCTGCACTGGACCGATGTGAGCGCTGCGCTACGCGACGCCTATGCAAATGGAATCAGCGTTGAGGCAAGTAATCTGAAGTTCCTGTATGAGCTGGAAACCCGCGCGTGGGCGCCATCGTCGGAACGCTCGCGCCTGCAGGCCGGATTCGGAGCGCCTAGTCCCGCCAGCTAACCATTTCGATTCGCCCGCGATCAGCGTGGCAGTCATGCGCTGCAAGGATCGCGCGGGACGAAACCCCACATCGGCCACGGCAGGCACGCCTGCAGTAGCCGATGTCTCACCAGAACACCAACGAGGAGTTGCCAAAATGGACCAACACCGATTTGCCATCGGCGAAGAGCGCCGCCGCAATGTGCTCGGCGACGCCTATGTCGATCAATCCCTGCGCAATGCGGACTCGTTCAATCGCCCTTTTCAGGAACTCGTCACCGAGTATTGCTGGGGCACATGCTGGGGAGACGAAACGCTCATTCCCCGGGAACGCAGTATTTTGAATCTCGGCATGATCGCCGCCCTCGGCAAGATGCACGAGTTCGAACTGCATGTCCGAGGCGCACTGAAAAATGGTCTCAGCCATGAAGAGCTGCGCGCCGCGCTGATTCAGATCGCGGTGTATTGCGGTATCCCGGTCGGGGTCGACTGTTTCCGCGTTGCGCGGAAAGTGCTCGCCGAACTGGCTGAAACTTCCACCGACGCACAACCCAAGAAGGAATAGTCATGCCATTCACACTCAGGAAGATCGCGGTCTACAAGGAAATCATCTGCATTGAAGGCGACAAGCCGCTGGCACAACCGGTGACGCTGCTTGGTGTAGCTGCTGTAATCAAAAATCCCTGGTCCGGCCGGGGATTTGTTGAGGATCTTTCCCCGGAGCAACGCGACGGGTGCAGCGAGTTGGGAAGGGTCATGGTCGAGCGCATGATGGCAGAAGCCGGAGTGGCCGGACCGATCGAAGCGTACGGCAAGAGCGCGGTAGTCGGAGCAGCCGGGGAAGTCGAGCACGCTTCCGCCATCATCCACAATCTGCGGTTCGGCAATCACTATCGCAATGCAGTGGCCGCCGAGAGTTTTCTGTCGTTCACAAACAAGCGCGGCGGTCTCGGCACGTCCATCCAGGTACCGATCAAGCACATCCACGACGGCTCGGCGCGCTCACATTTCATCACGCTGGAGTTTTCGATTCCGGACGCACCGAACCCGGACGAAATAGTCGTGGTCCTGGGCGCATCAACCGGGGCACGGCCTCATGCTCGCATCGGTGACCGTCACCGTGACGTCGAGGAATTGGCGCGGGAAGCAGCCGTCTGAGTTATTGGCTAATCGCGAAGTGCACCGGCTGCGGACTGCTCTTCGCGAAGCAGAGCGGTTGCCGACTGTGCAGAACGGCTTATCAGGGCACGGACAGTGAGCGCAGCGGCATCGCCGTCCCTTGCCTTGAGAGCCTTGAAGATATTTCCCATCAACTCTACGGTTCCATGGCGGCGCTCCACCGGAGCTCGGCGGGTCGTGGTCGCTCTCAGGAAACTTATGCGCGCACCGAGCGATTGCATCACCTGCTTGGCGGTGTCATTCCTCGCACCTTCGTAAATGATCGCGTAGAAACGGTTCGATGCGTTCAAAAACGCCTCATCGTTCTGGACCGGAGTGGTCTTCAATTCATTGAAGGTAGCTTCAAGGTCGGCGATCTCTTCGTCGGTTGCCCGTTCGGCAAAGTGCAATGCGGCCTCTGAGTCCAGCGCTGCCCGGACCTCGTAAATCTCCACGGCGATCCGCGGCGTCAATGTAGCCACCACGACTCCTTTGGTTTCCAGGCTCTCGACCAGCCTTTCGGACTCCAGAGCACGCAGGGCTTCACGCAGACTGCTGCGGCTCACGCCAGTCTGCTCGCACAGGTCTCGTTCGATCAGTTTCTGGCCCGGCGCCAGGCGTCCTGCGATAATTGCCTCGCGCAGCACGTTCAGCGTCTTCATCCGGATTGTCTCGTTCTTCGTGACGCTCAAGCCCATTTCCTGAGCATTCGTTGCCCCTTCAATCATCGTCCCACCTTTCATTTGAAATTCACGTGTATCGGTCGCGTCTCCCACCACGTCTACGACGTCGGCCATCGCTGGAGCCGCCGGTCGGATTGCTTCTTTTATTTCGGTTGCATAAAAGCGACCAGCAAGGCTGCAATAGTATCGGGTGCTTCCAGCAGGACACTGTGGCGTAGCTCCGGCAGGATATGCAGTTCCGAGCCTTGGATATTATCGTGCAGCAAACGCGCCATTCTCGGCGAAGATCCCGGATCATTTTCGCCGGTCATTATTAAAGTCGGCACGACAATACGGTCGAACCGCAAACCCTCGTCGGCTTCGGCAAACACCCGGTATCCAGCCGCATACGATTGATGATCGTTAGCGAGTAACTGCTTGAGCCGTGCCGCGACGCGCTCTGGGTTGGCCGCTTTGAACTTCGGGGTGAACCACCGGTCCTCGGCCGCGGCCACGACTGCACCAATTCCCTCACGGTCGATCTGGTCCGCTCTCTTCTTAACCCTCTCGCGCTCTTCGGGCGTGCGTGCAGCGACTGTACTGATCAGCACGAGGCGCTCGAGCTTTGCAGGATTTTCGATTGCATATTTCTGCGCAATCAATCCACCCAAGGAGAACCCGACGAGATGGGTTTTCTCGATCTTCAGTGTTTCCAGCAGTTGGTCGACGTCGGAAACAAAATCGTCGAGCGTACAACGCGTCATCCTGCTCGAAGCGCCATGTCCGCGCAAGTCTACGCTCACGACAGTGAAGGAGGGCGCGAGGATCGCCGCCACCGCATCCCAACTGTCGTGGTCTGCGCCGATACCGTGAATCAGCGTCACACAGGGACCCTGTCCCCGCACCGTGTAGTGGATGTCCAGCCCGTCCGACGAAACAAATTTTTCCACTTGCGCTGCTCCTTCATATCTGATGGTATACGAGATGTTAGACGACAAAAGACAATTCGGCTAGAGACCAATTAAGCCTTGGAGACTTGAACGACATGGAATATGTGCGATTTGGCCGATCCAGCCTGCGGATCTCGCGGGTGAGCCTCGGGGCGATGGGATTCGGCAGCGCCAACTGGAGGAAGTGGGTGCTCGGGGAAGACGGGGCACGGTCGGTAATCCGGCCCGCGATCGAAGCCGGGGTCAACTTTGTCGACACCTGCAATTTTTATTCGTCAGGCGCAAGCGAGACGGTTCTCGGCAATACGCTATGGGATTACGCGGCGCGAGACGAAATCGTGCTCGCGACCAAGCTAGGCAATCCAATGGGAGCCCATGCGAACGCACGGGGCTATTCACGTAAGCACATCTTGAGCGCCGTCGACCAGTCACTTCAGCGGCTGAAGACTGATTACATCGATCTACTGCAGACGCATATCTGGCAGCCGGACACGAACCTTGAGGAACTTGTCGCCGCGTTTGACGATCTCGTGCGCAGCGGCAAGGTTCGCTATGTGGGCGCCACAACGATGCCGGCCTGGGCATTCGTCCAGTGCGTGAACATCGCGCGCAGCAACGGCCTCGCCTCGTTTGCGTCGATGCAATGCGAATACAACGTCTGCCATCGCGAGGCGGAACGCGAACTCGTGCCATTCTGCCGCGCCTACGACATTGCGCTCATACCGTTCAGTCCTCTCGCGCGCGGCTTTCTGTGCGCTGATCGACGCGAGCCGGCCGCCGCTACCCCGCGACACCAGACGGACGACTACACGCTCAAGCATTACCATCGCCCGGCGGACTACCGCGCGTACGAGTGCGTGGCGCAGATTGCCGCGAAGCATGGCGTCGAGCCAAGCCAGGTCGCACTCGCGTGGACACTTCGGCAACCCGGCATCACCTCACCGATATTTGGCGCGACACGCCCCGAGCACGTCACCAGTGCCGTCGCCGCGCTGCAGTTGAAGCTCGACGATGCCGACAACGACATGTTGCTCGCCACCTACGAGACCAGGTCGCTTGGGGCCCACAGTCACTAGCCGCCTATCCGAATGCACCAATCGAGGTTGACCATGACAGAGCAGACCGAACTTTTTTCAATGTTCATCGACGGCGAGTTTGTACAGGCCGAAGGTAGGCGCACCTTCGACAGTTTCAACCCGTACACGGGCCGTGCATGGGCGAAAATTCCCGATGCCAGCGCCGCCGACGTCAACCGTGCAGTGGAGGCCGCGCACCGGGCGTTCCTCAGCGGACCGTGGCCGACTATGGCATCGACCGAACGTGCAAAGCTGTTGCAAAAACTCGCCGACAAGCTTGTACAAGAAAAGGCCAGGCTGGGATTCGTCGAGACGCAGGATACCGGCAAGCTGCTGAAGGAGACGACGTGGCAAGCTGCGCATACGGCACGCGCCTACAACTACTTCGCAGGACTCGCCGACAAGCTGCAGGGCGACATCCCTCCGTCGGGGGCCAACATGCTGAACCTTGTGCTGCGCGAACCAGTCGGAGTGGTCGCGGCGATCATCCCGTGGAACTCGCAGTTGCAACTGTCGGCCTACAAGATCGCGCCGGCGCTTGCAACGGGCAACACAATCGTCGTCAAGGCTTCCGAAGACGCGTCCGCGCCGCTTCTGGAGTTCGCCCGCCTCGTCGCGGAAGTCGGATTCCCGCCGGGCGTTATCAATTTCGTGTCCGGAGGCGCGGATCCATGCGGCATCACGCTGACGAGTCATCCGCTCGTGCGCCGGATTGCATTTACCGGCGGTGTTGAAACCGCCCGGCGCCTTATCCCCAACTCCGCCCACAACATCGCACGCCTGTCGCTCGAACTCGGCGGCAAGTCCCCGGTTATCGCGTTTGACGACGCGGACCTCGATAGCTGCATCAACGGCGTGGTGGCCGGCATCTTTGGTGCGAGCGGCCAGAGTTGCGCGGCGGGTTCCAGGCTGCTCGTTCACGAATCGCTGCATGACCGGCTCGTCGAACAACTCGTCGAGCGCTGTAAGACGATCCGGATCGGCGACCCGATGAGCGCCGACGTCAATATGGGTCCGCTTGCCACCGCTCGCCAGGTAGACCGCATTGAGAAGCTGCTTGCGCAGTCGGTGGAGCAGGGAGCTAAAGTAGTGACTGGCGGCAAACGCGTCGAGGGTCTGCCGTTCAACCAATGCTTCCAGCCGACCATCGCGCTTTGCGACAGGGCCGATTATCCGATCGTGCAGGAGGAACTGTTCGGCCCCGTCCTGAGCGTATTGAAGTTCCGTGAAGACGATGAAGCAATCGCGATGGCCAACGACAGCAAGTATGCGTTCGCCGGCGGGATCTTCAGCACGAACTTCCCGCGCGCCATGCGCGCGGCCCGCGCGGTCCATGCAGGGCGTATATGGATCAATACATATCGTGTGACCGGAGTAAACGTCCCGTTCGGTGGCTTCAAGCAGAGCGGATATGGCCGTGAGGCCGGGATTGAAGCATTGAAGGACTACACGGAAACCAAGGCCGTGATGATCGAGGTCGGCGGCGAGGCGGTCGCGGACCCGTTCGTGATGCGATAGTTGCGCAAAAAGCGCCCTCGGGCACAAAAGAGGAACTCAATCGATGTTGACAGTAATCGGTCGCCGGCTCCTGTGGGCCGCGCCCAATCTCGTTCTAGTCACGGCCCTCCTGTTTTTTAGTGTCGCTTCATTCTTCGGCAATCCAGCCGCACTGATGCTCGGGCAGGACGCGACTCCTGAGGCAATTGCGGATCTGAGCCATCAGATGGGTTTCGACCGGCCAGTTATCGTTCAGTACCTGAGTTGGGTGGGCAACGCGTTCGCTGGCAATCTGGGGCGCTCGTACACCACGCATCAGACCGTCGCGGAAATGATGGCGCGGTCCTTGCCGGTCACAATAGAACTGGCCGTGCTTTCGATCTTGCTCGCGACAGTGGTATCGGTGGGACTTAACAGCCTCACATGGGGCGAGCGCCTCATACGCCCGGTCGTGACCGTGCTCAGCATCGTCAGTATGACCGTACCGAACTTCATGCTTGGCATGTGCGCGATCTTCGTGTTTTCGGTCTACCTGGGATGGCTGCCGTCGGTTGGCTGGGTACCGTGGTCGAGGGGACTGGGGGTACACCTCGAGCACATCGTGCTCCCGGTCGTCACGCTTTCGGCGTACTACTTCGGCGCATTCACCCTCGTTTACCGCGCCGAATACCAGGCGGTTCGTGAACGACTGTTCGTCAGAGTGGCTCGTGCAAAGGGACTTTCGGCACATCGTGTGTCGTTCCGGCACATCCTGCCGAATTCGATCCTGCCAGTCATTACCTACATCGGCATCAGCCTCGGCCAGTTGATGGGCGGGGCAGTCGTCACGGAGACGCTCTTTTCGATGCCGGGTATCGGCAAGCTGTTTGTGACTGCAGTTCTGTCACGCGACTATCCGGTCATGCTCGCGGTCGGAATGTTCATCATTGTGTCGGTAATCCTGATGAACCTTCTTGCAGATGTCGTCTATACATTGATCAACCCTCAAATCAGGCTGAACTAGGAGTACTCGTGCGGGAACTACTCAAGCGCCCCAAGATTTTGATTGGCGTCGCAATTCTCTTGGTGATGGTCGCGATCTCAGTGCTGGCGCCCCTGCTGGCACCCTACGACCCTACCGCAAGCAGCGTGATGTTCCTTTCCCCTCCAAGCCCCGAAAATTGGCTTGGCACCGATGAACTCGGACGCGACATCCTTTCCCGCATGGTCTATGGAGGTCAGTCGTCGCTGATCGTCGGAATCGGCGCCGCAGTGATCGCAGCCGTTATCGGCATTCCGGTGGGCCTCTGTGCGGGTTATCTCGGCGGTCGGATCGACCTTCTCGCCACGCAGGTGATCGACATTTTCATCGCGCTCCCGGGCTTGATCCTGGCGCTCATCATTACAGCGATGGTCGGCCCGACGCTCTTCAACCTTGTGCTCGTCCTCGGCTTCGTCAGTTGGCCGCGCATTGCACGCCTGATTCGCGGGCAGACTCTCGCGCTGCGCGAATCTGTCTTCGTCGAGGCTTCGAAGGCGGTCGGCGCGCGCGCGGACTGGATCATGCTCAAGCATATCTGGCCGAACACGATGCGCATCGTCGCCGCGCAATTCGCGCTGACGGTCGCCTATTCGATCTTCACGTCGGCCAGCCTGAGCTTTCTCGGCCTCGGCGTGCCGCCGCCGACGCCCGACTGGGGCGCGATGGTCCGCGCCGGATTCGATTACCTGGCTCTCAATCCTGGCATGAGCCTTGCCCCCGGCGCGGCTGTCGCGGTGACAGTCTTCGGCTTCTACCTGATTGGGACAAGCATCAAATGACGTCCACTGATATCGACGACAACCGGGTACTTTCGGTTGAGCACCTGTCCGTTTCCTTCGGCGCGAATGTGCCGGTCGCCGTGGTCCGGGACGTTACGTTCACGATCAACAAGGGCGAAATCGTCGCAATCGTCGGGGAGTCCGGCTGCGGCAAGTCGACCACCGGGCTCGCGCTGCTGGGGTTGAACCCGGACGGCAAGGCGTCGGTACAAGGCGCCATCAAGCTCGGACGCAAGGGCGGCGACGAAGTCGACATCGTCCGTCTGCACGAGCGTGACTTGCAGAGGATTCGGGGTAACGATGCGGCGATGATCTTTCAGGAGCCCATGTCGTCTCTCGACCCTCTTTACACAATCGGCGCGCAGATCGAGGAAGCGCTTTCGGTCCATCGCCGGCTCTCGGCTGTCGAACGGACGCGGGAGGCGCTTCGGCTCGTATCGATACTCGGCATCCCGAGTCCTGAAAAGTGCCTGAAGAGCTATCCGCACCAGCTCTCAGGTGGCATGCGCCAGCGCGTGATGATCGCGATCGCATTGTCATGCAATCCGGCCCTGCTGATAGCCGATGAACCCACGACTGCGCTCGACGTGACGGTCCAGGCCCAGATCATCGACCGGTTGAAGCAGCTTCAGCGGGAGACGCGCATGGCCATCCTGTTCGTTACGCATGACCTTGCGCTCGTCGCGGAAATTGCCGACCGGGTACTGGTCATGTACGCCGGGCAGATCGTGGAAGAGGGACCGGTCGCGGATCTGTTCACTCGACCCCTGATGCCTTACACCCAGGCGCTGATGCACTCGCGACCCCGCCTCGGCGACACCCGTCAGCGGGTGAAGGCGATTCCCGGAGGCGCACCCAACCCCGCCGCACTGCCTACGGGCTGCGCGTTCCACCGGCGCTGTGCACATGCGGTCGCTGGCCTGTGCGACGTCAAGACACCGGTGCTCGAAAGAACCGACGACGGTCAAAGGCAGGTGCGCTGCCTGCGCTGGCGCGAACTGCACGAAGACGCGCAATGCGCCCGGCAACTTCAGGGAAATCTACAATGACCGACACGCCGCTCATGAGCGTTCGCAATCTGCGGAAACTCTACGACATCCGCAAAGGCGTCTTTTCGAAGGTTGTCGGCCGCGTTCATGCCGTCAACGACGTATCGTTCGAAATCGCACCGGGTGAAACGCTCGGGCTCGCCGGCGAATCCGGGTCGGGCAAGACGACGATCGGACGTTCGGTACTGCGTCTCATCGAACCAACCGACGGCAGCATCACCTTCAATGGCGAGGACGTGATGGCGTTCAGCGCCGCCGACCTACGCAATTATCGGCGCAGCGCCCAGATCATCTTTCAGGACCCGTTCGCGTCGATCAACCCGCGGATGAAAATCCGCGACGTGATCGCCGAGCCGTTGCGTGTGCAGAAAATCCTGACGACAGCAGCGGAGATCGACCAACGGGTGACCGAACTGCTCGACCTCGTCTCGCTTTCCCCGGACTACAAGGACAGAAGCCCGCTAGAATTGTCGGGCGGCCAGCGGCAGCGTATCGTCATTGCGCGCGCGCTGGCCGTGAACCCGAAGTTCCTCGTTGCCGACGAGCCGATTTCCGCGCTGGATGTGTCCATTCAGGCGCAAATCGTCAGCCTGCTCGACGATTTGAAGGAACGGCTCGGATTGGCGATGCTGTTTATCTCCCACGATCTCGCCGTCATGGAATACCTGTCTGACCGGATCGCCGTGGTGTATCTCGGTCAGATCATGGAGATCGGTCCGGCCCGAGCGATCACGCAGACCCCGAAACATCCCTACACGGAGGCACTGATATCTGCTGTCCCGGACGATCGCCCAGGCCTGCGACGCAAGCGCATCGTGCTGCAGGGCGACGTCGCCGATCCGGTGTCACCGCCAAGCGGATGTGTATTCCGCACGAGGTGCATCTACGCCCGCCCGGAATGTGCGGTCGCACGCCCGGAACTGCGCGAAGTTGGGCCGCGTCATTTCAAGGCATGCATTCGCGATGACGTGCTCTGATGGGTCAGGGGAGAGCACGACATATAACCGGCAGCTTTGCAGATGCTGTGGATCGCTCGGCCGGGGCACCTGGGGACGATGCGATGACTGAACAAGCCGTGGAACGTATGGAACCGACATCGCCCATTGACCATCGGGTGACGAGATCTGCCAGCGTGTGTTCCCACGCCGGAACAGAAATGCGTGGTGTTCCTGAAACGCAGGCAGATGCTCCGAGTGCGTGGCACGAGTCAGTGCGCACGCACCTGAAGCGGTGGTTTTGGTTACGCGATGCCGTCCTGGCCGACCAGTACGCACTCGCCGAACTGTTGAGCGAAACATATGCCCTGCCGAGTGTCGAGACAATCAGAAAGATTGATACCGCGGTGGCGTACGCTCTCTGGTCGATCTCGGTTGATCCTGCTGCATAATTTAACGCTCCGGCGTCAACGTCCCATCGCAGGAACGGCAAGGGGATTCTCAAGGGAGACACTGGCGGCACCGTCGACAGGGGTTACGCCATCGCACAAACGAAGCTGCAACATCAGAGGCAGACCTGAAATTTCGCTTGTTTGTGCAGCCCAACAGGATGAATGTCCATGGAGGACCGCTCGCCTCGAATGCGGTGACTCGCCGCAGTCGGCCGCATATCGACTGAACACAGGGCAGGGATCAAGCGATCGCCCTATATTTACCTCTTAGAATTTTTCCTCAGAACGGAGTTTGAAGTGTTGAAGAACGAAGCGGCCATACCGCCATTGCGTGACCCCACTCTCCTTCGTGAGGAGTGCTTCCTGGCTGGGAAATGGTACGCACGCGATCCTTCCTCATTTGTCCGGGTCGTGAACCCTGCGAACGAGTTACCCATCGGAGAGGTACCCCGTGTCGGGACAGAAGAGGTCCGTCAGTGCATAGAGGCGGCCCACGAGGCACTTCCAGCCTGGTCGGCAAAGACAGGCAAGGAGCGGTCCGCTATCCTTCGGCGCTGGTATGAGCTCGTCCTGGAGAACCAAGAAGACCTCGCGACCATCGCTCACCAGGAAGATCGGCCCGGCGCTTGCAGCCGGTTTGCACGATGGTGCTCAAACCTGCGAGTCAGACACCGTTTTCGGCCCTCGCCTTGTGGGTGCTTGCCGAACGGGCGGGCGTGTCGCCCGGAGTTTTGTCGCGCGTCACGGGCAACGCGTCGGTGATCGGTGACGAAATGTGCCGCAATCCACTGGTGCGAAAGCTGTCGTTTACCGGGCTCGACCGAAATCGGTAAGCTTCTGCTGGAAAAGTGCTGCAAGTACAGTCAAGAAGACGTCGATGGAACTTGGCGGCAACGCGCCGTTCATCGTTTTTGAAGATGCGGATCTCGATGCTGCCGTTGCCGGTGCAATTCCGGCGAAATTCAGAAATGCCGGGCAGACGTGCGTCTGCGTTAATCGCTTCCTTGTTCAGGACAGCGTTTATGACGCGTTTGTTGAAAAGCTCGGCATTGCTGTCAGAGGCCTGAAGGTCGGCGATGGTCTCGACGCCGATACCAAGATCGGGCCCTTGATTGACAGTAACGCGGTCGCGAAGGCGCGTGAACACGTGGAGGACGCCGTTGCCAATGGTGCGTCTATCGCGTTCGGTGGCTCCGCGCATGTGTTGGGTGCTCATTATTTCGAACCGACCATCGTCGTTGATGCCACCCGCCAGATGAAGATCTTTCGGGAGGAAACGTTCGGCCCTGTCGCACCGATTTTCCGCTTTAGCACGGAGAGCGAAGCGAGCAGCCTCGCGAACCATACCGAGTTTGGTCTGGCATCGTACTTCTATGGGCGCGACATCGGCCGCATCTGGCGTCGCCGAAGCGCTTGAATATGGCATGGTCGGAAAAAACGAAGGTCTGATCTCCACTGAGGTCGCTCCTTTCGGTGGGATCAAGGAGAGCGGGCTTGGGCGCGAGGGATCGAAGCACGGTATCGACGATTACCTTGATCTGAAATACCTCTGCATCGGCGGAATTGCCTGAGATCGGGATGAGCGGGCCAGCCCGTCCTTCGGTTGACCTGTTTCAGACACGCATTGAAGTCAACAGATAAGGACGCTCTCATGGCACAGCAAGCACTCAAGCCCACCATTCCGCTTCGGGATGCCGAGCGCCAAGTTCGCGAGGATCTCGCTGCCGCATATTGGACAAGAACGACCCGCTTGAGGCCATTCTTGATGGAATCGAATACCTCAAAGCAAGTATCCGGGCTAAAGTCGAGCATCCGTTTCGGGTGATCAAACGGCAGTTTGGTTTCGTCAAGGTGTGCTACCGTGGCTTGAAGAAGAACGCAGGGCAACTGACAACGCTGTTCGCGCTCTCGCATCTTTGGATGGCGCGTCGCAAGTTGCTAGACGTTTGAAGGGTAGAGCCCGCGAAAGCGGATACCGACGAATATCAAGGTGAATTTTCGCGGCCGCTATCATCGCGCGCTCCGACTAAACGATTTCTTGAGGCTCACCGATTTCGAATGTCGCAACCAGTTGCTTTCAAAGTGCGTTATTCAGACCTTCTCTACTAGAGGTTTTCGCGGTGGTATACGTGAATTGAAAGTCGACAATCAATGTCGTTTAGCATGGGCAACCGGGGTCAGCGCTTGGCCTTTCCCAGGTTCCGGGCTCCTGAAGGCCGAGTCTGTTCCGACGCAGATGGTCCTCTCAAACTTCTTAGCCTTAATGCGAGTTCGAGTGAAAAGCGCGATTCGGCATCGTCCATATCGAGTGCGCTGATTTCACGTATCCTTTCGAGTCGGTATCGTAACGTTGTTACGTGAATTTTGAGTCTATCAGCGCATTTCTGAAGCCTGCAACCGCTAAGAAGATAACCACTGAGCGTGTGAACTAGGTCGCCGCGATGTTCTGCATCGTGGTCTTCCAAAACTTGCAACTGGTCAACGAGGAAGGCGTCTATCTGGAGCGCCGGCATGGCCGCAAATAGAAGGGCGTGCGGTCCAAAATCTCTTTCTGAAACGACGCCTCTCCGTTCGAAACGATCGGCAAGCAAGAAACCTCGTTGACAGGCCTGCCAGGCCTGAGCGTAGTCTTGAAGGTCGTGACACAGTGCGGATGGAACGAATACGGGTGCGGTCGGCAGTAAAGATTTTAGGCACCCGATCGAATGATGCAAAAGGTCATTCCATCGAGCATCTGATATATCCTTTGCGTTGGGAACCAATGCGACGAGCCACGTTCCGACAGCCACCACGTTGGTAGCCCCTGGCCAAGCAGTACTCAATGCGAAACTTATGGCGCGATGATTTTCGCGCAAGTACCGCCGTGCATGTTCCTGATTTCCAACTATTCCTATCAAAATGAGCCGATTGGATCCCGTAAGTGGTAGTCCGCTTTTTTTGGCGCGGGCACGAATATCCTCTTGGTCCGAATTTTTTCCCGAAAAAATTTCATCCAGTATCTTGGAATGCGTTTCAGCCCGTTCCTTGAATCGAATCACAGTTCGCATCAACAAAACACTTAACGCAAACGCTACCTGTTGAATAAGCATTTCATCGACTTGATCAAAGCTTTTGCCATCTGGCAATAAATAAAAGAATCCTGCTTTTTCACCGTCGACCGAAAGCGTTTCCCGACGAAAAGGGAATCCATCGAAAACGCTATTTTCATCAAGGTCCGACCCGATAAGTAATTGCGCCGGAGATGAGGCATTCGACAGGCCGAATGTCGGACTTTGTAAGCTTAATTGTAACTGCTGAATTAATGCTTCGCTTTTCTTTGATTCCCGAAAAATATCTCCAACGATGACCGCTTGCGCCGAATGATCGGCGACAGCAACGGGGCAACCAAGTAGCAATTCAACCGCGCTTAAGACATTAGTCGGCGCCTCGTCAGACAAGACCTTGCGCATAAGGTCGCCCACTGACACAATTGTGTGGCGGATTCTTTCTGCCAACACTGTTTGCTCGCGAAGTCGTTGTGCCTTTTCGACCGCGATCGCCGCCAATTGGGCTGCGGCCTCAAGAAAAGAAATTGTGTCCTTATCGACATTCACCCTGTCTCTGGACTGGACGGCAACAATCATTTGCCTGCCATATTGATCTTTTGCGGGCAAGGGGAGGATCGTTACAGTATGGTAATTACGCGCGCGTGCATCCTCCCTGTAATACGGATATTCCGCATTCTCCTGTACATCAACAATTATTAGGGGTTTATTTGCTATCAGTACTTTCCGCATGGGACTGGTCGATAGTTCCCATGTCCGTGGCGCCGACGCCGGATCACTTAGAAACGGGTCGAAACGAGCCATCAGCACAGAAAGCCCTGCGTCCTCGTCTACGCTCATGATCGAACACATGTCCCATGCAGTGTAGTGACATGTCGCATAAGCGATCCGATCGAGCATCGTACCCAAGTCACTGCTGGCATTCACCAAATGCGCGATTTCGGCAAGGCTCGAAAACTTGACCTTTGACGGCATAGAACGGACACCCAAAGAGGAACTGTAGGAGACATGTTACGTTGCCGAGCGCTGATCTTCAACGTTTTCTAGTACCAATTTGGCTCCGCAAATTGTCTACCCACGCCAAAGAACTTTGAAATCCTCGAAACATAGAAAATCAATTCGCGATTTCCTATTTTTCAGTAGTAGTAGGGGGAAAATTGAGGAAGCACAATGATTTCACTTTGGAGGATGCCTCAAGATGTCACTTGCGACGCAGCAAAAGCCGATCGACCCGTTGGAACTGCGTAAAGCGTTTGGTAGCTTTGTCACGGGAGTGACAGTAGTCTCAACGCTCGACGCCTCAGGTAATCCCCGCGGACTGACGGCGAACTCATTTACTTCGGTCTCGCTCGACCCTCCCTTACTACTTGTATGCCTGGACAACAAAGCTGCCAGCCGCGAAGTGTTTGAGTTGGCATCATCATTTTCTATCAGCATATTGGGTGCTGGTCAGAGGCAGATCTCTAATACGTTCGCCTCCAAATCTCCGAATAAATTTGAGACCATTTGCACTTTGACTGCAACCACCGGCGCGCCGCTCATACAGGACGCCATCGCATGGTTCGATTGCGTAAAGGACAAATGGATCACAGCGGGGGACCATGTGCTCTTGGTCGGTCGTGTCGTCGACTTTCGTCACGACTCCGGCACGCCGCTCGCATATTGCCGCGGAAGCTATATCGACTTTGGTCTGGAGCAAAAAGCCGTTGGAACGGGACGTTCGTTAATGTACGGCTGCATAGCGAACGTCGACGACTCAGTGCTGCTAGAACATGATCCGATACGTGATCAATGGAGCATCCCGCTTACCGATCCCAAGACCTCAGCGGTTGCATCGGAGCATGCACCAGGAGGCTTGCCACTCGTGTTGCGGGAGCTCGGCGCAGAGGTCGATCTTTCCTTTCTTTACTCGGTGTTCGACGAAAGAGACGAAACGATCATTGTCTATAGGGGCGGCATGGCAGGACCTCCTTGCAAGTCTCGTCGTGCAGCCATGTTCACAGAAGCAACGCTGCCTTGGGACCAGATCTCTACCCCCCAGATCCGCAACATGCTTCGTAGATACTTCGTCGAGCGCGTCGATGATCGTTTCGGGATCTATATGGATAGCGTTGACGGCGGTCGGATTGCAATGATTGACGGAAAGCTTACCCCCTTCGCCCAACATTCGGCTGCTCAAAAATGAACTATGTCGATATTCAAACTATTGCGGGCTGTCAAACATCCAACTGGATTGACGGCCGGTGGCAAGCGCCAGAAAACAAGCGTTGGATAGAAAGCTTTAACCCTTTTACTGGCGAGGCCTGGTACCAGATCGCCGACTCTGGCCCAGAAGACGTCGATCGCGCGGTTGCTGCTGCTCAGAACGTCCTTCAGCGGCCCGAATGGAAGGCGATTACTCAGACTCAGCGCGCTAATATGATGCGTGCTCTTGCCGAGCTCATCAGGAATAACGTCGAGCGGCTGGCCCAGCTCGAAGTGCATGACAATGGGAAACTGCTGAAGGAGATGCGTGCGCAGATTGGTATTTTGCCCGATCAATTTCACTACTTTGCGGGTGCCGCTGACAAACTGGAGGGAAGTACCATCCCTGTTAACCGTCGAGATGTTTTGGCCTATACATCTCGGGAGCCACTCGGGGTCGTTGGCATCATAACGCCGTGGAACTCTCCCCTATACCAGCTTAGTTGGACGCTCGGTCCAGCGCTTGCTGCAGGTAATTCAGTCGTTGTAAAGCCGTCGGAACACACATCGGCATCAGCTCTCGCGTTGGGGGAGCTGATGAAAGAAGCAGGGTTTCCAGATGGTGTTTATAACGTGGTCACCGGTCTTGGGGCCAGCGCAGGCAATGCGCTTACAAGTCATCGGGGTGTGGCCAAAATTGCATTTACCGGAAGCACTGCCACCGGAAAGAAAGTGGCGCAAAACGCTGCAGAGCATTTCGCGCAAAGCAATCTAGAACTTGGGGGAAAGTCTCCGAACTGCGTCTTTGACGACGCGGCAATCGATCGAGCCGTAAATGGAGTGGTTGCGGGGATCTTTGCTGCAGGCGGCCAAACGTGTGTAGCGGGATCGCGGATCTACGTTCAGTCAAGCATTTTCGATGACTTCCGCGACGCTCTCGTGCAGCGAGCCCGAGCCGTGCGTCTAGGCGATCCACTTCTAGACGAAACGCAGATGGGTCCTGTTGCTGTCGAAGCTCAACTCGAGAAAATCCAGAAGATGGTTCATCGAGCACGCGAGCAAGGCGCACGTCTGATCGCGGGCGGAAAACGGCCAGGTGGTGACCTGGCGCGCGGATGGTTTTACGAGCCAACCTTGCTCGACCATGTGGATCTCTCGATGGAGATAGTGCAGGAAGAGGTTTTTGGACCGGTAGGTGTCGTAGTGCCGTTCCGGGACGAACAGGAACTCATCCAACTTGCAAACTCCACTCGGTATGGATTAACCGCTGGGGTTTGGACAAGCGACGTTGAGCGCGCTCTACGGTTTGCGCGTGACGTCGAAGCCGGAACGATATGGATCAATACATATCGAGCTGCTTCATTTACTACGCCAATGGGTGGCTTTAAGGAAAGTGGTTACGGCAAGCACTACGGGCTTGAGTCAATGCGTGAATACTCTCGCACCAAAAGCGTAGTTATTGACTACTCAGGCGCTACGCCAGATGCGTTCGTTATGCGCGTAAAGGATTAATCGTGAAATTTTCAATCGTGTTGAACATGGATCGCTTCTCAGCAGACCTTCCTATGCATGAGGTGTGGCGCCGGGTCGATGAGATGGCCGGCCTTGCCGACGAGGGCGGCTTTGAGATCATTTTTACAGCAGAGCACCACACAATTGAAGCCACAATCGCTCCAAACCCGTTCCAAGTGCTGGCCGCTTGGTCACAGCATGTGAAAAAGGCGAGGTTAGGTACGGCAGTTGTCTCAGCGTCGTACTGGCATCCGATCCGCCTTGCGGGGGAGGCAGCATTGTGTGACATCCTCACCGGAGGACGCCTTGAGCTAGGTATTGGCCGCGGATCCTACCAATACGAATTCGATCGGATGAAGCCGGGCGTTCCCCAAAATGAAGGCGTTGCCTACATGAAGGAGATCATACCGACCGTACGTAAGCTTTGGGAAGGCGACTACGCTCACGACGGACAGTATTGGCAATTTCCAACGACGACGTCAGTTCCGAAACCGCAGCAGGCTACGGTGCCAATGTGGTGTGCGGCTCGAGATGCTGGGTCTTTTGACTGGGCCGTCAAGAACGGAATGTCAGTGATGGCGACGCCGTTACATGCACCGCATTCTGAAGTTGAGACCTTGGTTCAACGATTTCAAACTACCTTGGCCAATAACCCTGGCGTCTCACGCCCTAAATTAATGATGCTGCGTCGAACTGCAGTGTACGACGATGCAAAGGACTGGAGAGTCCCGGTTGATAGCCTCACAGATTACGGCCGGTACTTTGAGAATCTCTTGAAAAACCTAGGTCAGGTAAAGAATGGATTTAGCGAACCGGTCGAGTATTCGGCGGTCGCTAACAAAACCGACTATGCTCCCGAATCGTTGCACACCAATATGATGTTTGGCACGCCCGAAGAGGTCGTTAAAAAACTGAAAGCATACGAGGCTTTAGGAATCGACTACTTCATGTACGGAGCGTTCTTCGGTATGCCGTACGACCGCGTGAAGCGTTCGATCGAACTCTTCTGCAGCGATGTAATGCCGCATTTCAGAAAATCGTGATTTGAATCGCACATCCAGCTTACGGAGATTAACATGAAGGTCGATTTTGAAGGCGTCGGTCGTTTGGAACGCGTCGGGGATGACCGTGCTAGCTCCAATACCAGAAGGCGCTTTCTAAAAACCTTGGGTGCGGGAGCTGCCGCGACCGCATTAAGCCCCCTTGCGTACGCTCAACAAAAGCGTTACGACGGACAGACGTTGGTGTACGTAAGCTGGGGAGGGGTATATCAAGACAGTCAAAAGATGGCTTATTGCGACCCGTTCGCTTCGGAGAGCGGCGCGCGCCTCATTCAAGACGGACCAATGAATGAGGCGAAGGTTCGAACCATGGTGGCAGGTGGCAGCCCTGAGTGGAACGTCTGTGACGTGACGGACACCTTCCTTTTCAATGGCGCCGCACACAATCTGTTTGAGAAGATCGATTACAACATCGTACAGAAGTCAAAGGTTGCACCGGCCTACGCTAACGAATATGGCATAGGAAACTGTGTATGGAGCTATAACGTCTGTTACAACACAAAATCGTTTGCGGCAGGGCAAGGGCCTAAAACCTGGGCGGATTTGTTTGACACGAAGCGTTTTCCGGGAAAGCGCATGTTCCGCAACCGTGTATACGCAACGTTAGAAATC
>Ga0073928_10003288_pt1 | contig 25802 bp, 21 predicted proteins | sample PaiPotPPA55metaG_FD_76969 | JGI IMG/M metagenome (GOLD analysis project Ga0073928, IMG submission 76969) | Iron sulfur acid spring bacterial and archeal communities from Banff, Canada, to study Microbial Dark Matter (Phase II) - Paint Pots PPA... ...
GTCCTTTTCGCTCAACACTGAATTGGCGAGCACGGCAAGATTCGTTGAGCCGGAATCGAACCACACGTCGAGTACGTCTCCTTCCTTCTTCCACTTCGACGCGCCACACGGGCATTTGGTACCAGGTGGAAGCAATTCTTCGGCGGAATGCGTGTACCAGGCATCCGCGCCTTCGCGCTCGAAAAACGGCAGCACGTGCCGCAGCGCGTGAAAATCCTTGAGCTGCTTTCCACACTCCTCGCAGTAGAAAACGATCAGCGGCACGCCCCAGAATCGCTGGCGCGAAATGCACCAATCGGGACGCTCGGCAACCATGTCGTGGATGCGCGCTTCGCCCCATTCGGGCTTCCACTCCACTTTGGCGATTTCGGCGAGCGACTTCTTGCGCAAATCGTCGTGATCGAGCTCGATGAACCACTGCTCAGTGGCGCGGAAGATTACGGGATTGTGGCAGCGCCAGCAATGCGGGTAGCTGTGCGAGAGCTTACGTTCCCCGACGAGCATGCCGCGCTGCTTGAGCAGTTCGACGACGATCGGATTCGCTTCGAACACGGTCTTGCCTTTGTATTCGGGTAGTCCTTCGATGAAGCGGCCGTCGTCATCCTGCGGAGCATATGGTTCAAGGCCATATTTCTGGCCCGTGTAAAAATCCTCAGCGCCATGGCCGGGCGCCGTGTGAACGATCCCGCTGCCCTGGTCGAGTGTGACGTACTCGGCAAGGACGCCGGGCACGGTGAAATCGAGAAACGGATGCCGGAATTTCCCGCCTTCGAATTCCCTCCCCTTCCAGCCACCTGTGGTGCCACGAACGTCGAGTCCCAGTTCGGAGGCAAGAGCGTCGACGCGTTCCTTTGCGAGTAGGAGCTTGCCGGCAGACGTGCCCGCGACGACATATTCGAATTCAGGATGAAACGCGAGCGCGCGGTTGGCGGGTAGCGTCCAGGGAGTGGTCGTCCAGATCAGGGCGCTAACGTCGGTGCCGAGTTTGACGCCTTTCGTAAGTTCAACCACCGGGAATTTCACCCAGACCGAAGGGCTCACGTGGTCTTCGTATTCCACTTCGGCTTCGGCGAGCGCGGTGCGGTCGTAGATGCACCAGTAGACCGGTTTCAGCCCGCGATACACATAGCCCTTTTCCAGGAAGTCGATGAAAGCTCCGGCGGTGCAAGCCTCCATGCTCGGGTCCATCGTGAGATACGGCTTGTCCCATTGGCCGAAAACGCCGAGGCGGCGGAAATCGCGCTTGTGCGCTTCCACGTAGCGCGCCGCGTACTCGCGGCAGCGGCGGCGAAATTCGGCGGCGGAGACTTTCGTGGTCTTGCCGCCCAGTTCCTTTTCCACTTTCGTCTCGATGGGCAGGCCGTGGCAATCCCAGCCGGGGATATATGGCGAGCGAAACCCGGCCATCGTCTTCGATTTGACGATCATGTCCTTCACGATCTTGTTGAGGCCCGTGCCCAGGTGAATCTCGCCCGTTGGATATGGTGGACCGTCGTGCAGGACGAAGAGCGGCGCACCCGCGCGCGAATCAAGGATTCGGTAATAGATCCGCATCTGTTCCCACGCGGCTAATTGCTCGGGCTCGCGCTCGGGCAATTTCGCTTTCATGGGAAAATCGGTCCGTGGCAGGTTCAGCGTGCTCTTGAGGTCCAGGGTCTTCACCATCGCGGGGGGCGGATTCTAACGTCCCTTTCTGCTGTATCCATTTCGGGAAACCTGAAAATTGATTCGCGCATCGTATGTTACAATGAATCAGAGAGCATGTCAGCCGTGCGCGGCACGATACATCCTTTTCTTACGCCGTGCTTCTAAGTTTATGTGCTCTCGAGCCAGGGCAGCCAGGTAACTCTTATGGGCGACTTCAGTTCAAGGCTGGATCAAGCGGGGCGTTCTAGTACAGAGCCCACGCTCAGGCTGGGTGGCGTTCGACTAACCGGCCAGGATTCCGTCCTGAAGAGTCTCTTCTCAAACCTTAGGGATTTTCTCGTCGAGCGGCCCGTGAAGCTCCGTCCCGGGCAGGACACGGCGTTTAACATGCCGGACTTCGGCGCGGGGTTGGGTGAGAACCTGAGGGAGCTTTTGCGCGCGGCGCCCAAGGGGCGCGTGAATTCTGACTTGCTCGTGGACTGGAAACAAAGCGGCTTCATACAGAACGTGCGAGACGCGTTGTTCCCAAAGAAATTGCCTCCGCTTCAAGTCACCAGCCAGCCGGTACCGGTTAAGGACATCTGGACGAAAGACGCGCAGTTCACGCGGGTGCAGGCGCTTTCGGTTACGATCCACGTCGCAATTCTCGTCTTGATTATCGTGCCTCTGCTGCCGGAAATCATGTCGCCGGCAATCACCAAAGCGAACTCGAGCGTGGAGATTACAACGCTCTCACCGTACTTGCCGAAGCTTGCGCCTGGAGTAAAGAAGGCCGGCGGCGGTGGCGGTGGGGGTGAGCACAATCCTGTTCCGGCGAGCAAGGGCAGGGCGCCGAAATTCGACCTGGCGCAGATGGCCTCTCCCAGCGTGCATCCGCCGGCGGCGCCGAAATTTGCGGTCCGGCCAACTCTTGCTGGTCCTCCGCAGTTGAGTTTGCAAAGCCCTAACATGAACAACTGGGGCGACCCGCTTGCCAAAGTACTCACCGATTCGAACGGGCCGGGCAGCGGTGCCGGAATTGGCTCGGGCAGCGGCGGCGGAATCGGCAGCGGCACCGGCGGCGGTCTGGGACCAGGGTCGGGCGGCGGTACCGGCGGCGGCGTGTACAACGCGGGAACCGGCGGCTATGGCTTTCCAGCTTGCCTGTACTGCCCGACCGCGCAGTACTCGGACGAGGCGGTCAAGGCGAAGTATCAGGGCACCGTTGAAATCAGCGCGATCATTACGGCTGATGGCCGCGCCACCGACATTCAGGTCGTGAAAGGGGTTGGGCTCGGCCTAGACGAAAGGGCGATTGCAGCAGTTCGCACGTGGCGGTTCAAACCTGCCCTCGGTCCGGACGGCAAGCCCGCGACCGTGCGGCAAACCATCGAAGTCACCTTCCACCTGTACTAAAGCCTGTCCCCCGCCGCCCCAGTCAAGACCTCTGCTCACACAGCTTCTCACCCGAGCCTCATCGAGAGGGTTAATCATCACAACGCAGGCAGATTGACCGGCTGCTTAAGCCAATTTCGTTCTGCTACGATGAGCGGCATGAAAAGCATCGTCCGAGTGATTTTTGCCGCTGCTCTTGCGGTTTGCATGGTCGCGCCACGGGCGGCCGCGCAGAGCGGTTCGATCGAATTCGTCGTCCGAGCGACGCCGTCGGGCGGCCTCGAAGAGCCGGTGCGTGGTTTTCCGTTCTTTCTCCTCAGCAAGAGCTTTGAACAGATCAGCAAAGAAGTGTCTGCGATGCATCCTGAGCCGGACATGGACGCATTCATCGATACTCTCGACGGCTCCAAGGAATTGAAGGCGTGGATGAAAAAGAACCGCTGGGTCCAGCTCACGGGCGAGGATTTTCTTCAGAAGCTCACGCCCGTGGATATCATGGGCGTTCCTGAATTTTACGCCGCATACATTCAACGGAGCGCGGGCTCCTCCGCGCTCGATTTCCCCAAGGCCAAATTCAAGCCGGCCGACAAAACGAAAGACCCGGCCAAGTACGAAAAGTTGGTCCAGGATTACCGCCAGGCCGTGCAGCACTACATCGAGGCGAATCCGCAAAGCAAAGACGGAATGGACCTCGAGCTGGCCGACAAAGACGCCAGCGCCAAATGGCAAGCGCTTCTTACGAAACGCAATCCCGAAATCCACCGAGAGATTCTAGAGCTCGCGGAGTCGACGTATCTGGTGGCGCGGACGGAGACCAACCTGGAAGGACAGGGTTCTCTGGCAGGTATTCCGGCCGGCGACTATTGGCTCACCTCCCTCGACGTTACCGCCAATGTGGGCGACGTGCGCGAGCGTTGGGATGTGCCCGTCGCGGTGCGGCCGGGAAAGCCTGCGCAGATCATCCTTTCGAATGTGAACGCTGTGCAACCTTCACACGCTTCGCCTTAGTGTCGCGGCCGGCTCGACATGCCTGAGAAAGATGTGCCATCACTGATTCGCGAGCTGGCCGACGCGGATTCTTCCGTTCGCGAACGGTCCGCGGCAGAACTCTTTCGCCTCGGTTCCGAACGGATCGAGCCAATCATGCGCACCTGGCTTCAGGATCGCGCACTCGCGAAATACTTCGCATTTGGCGCGCGAGTGCCTGGCATCACCGTTGGCGTTGCGGTTAAACCCATCCATTTCGACCAGATTCACACGGCCAATGGATCGCCGCATCTCGCCGATGTGCCCGCTGATCAGGACGCGAAGGAATTCGAGCTCGAATTCGGAAACCGTGCGCGGCTCGATATCCTGACCAGCCGTGAACTCGCCGGCTCCGGCGCTATCGCGCGATATCTGCAAAAATCCGGCGAAGGTATTCAGCAGGTCGAGGTCTACGTCAAGGATGTCGACCGCGCGACCGAGATTCTGCGCGCTCGATTCGGCGTCCAGCCGGTTTATCCCGCCACACGTCAAGGCGCCAATCGGACTCGCGTCAACTTTTTCCTGGTGACTGCGCCCGCAGGTGGCAAGGTTCTGATTGAGCTCGTGGAAATCTCGCCGGCCCCAGAAAGGAAGGCTTAGTCGGTCGCCGAAGCATCTGCAAACATCACTCTCCGCTTTGTTCGATCAGCTTCGCTACCAGCGCCGTCCAGCCTGTTTGGTGGCTTGCACCCAAGCCTGCGCCGGTCTCACCGTGAAAATATTCATAGAACAGAATCAGGTCACGCCAGTATGGATCGTTCTGGAAAACTGCGGTGTCCCCGTAGACCGGACGCGCGCCGTCGCGCCGCAAGAAAATATGAGACAGGCGGCGCGAGAGATCGCTGGCCGCGCCCCACAGCGTCTGCTTTCGGCCCGAGCCGGTGGGAAGCTCCACCTTGAAGTCATCGCCGTAATAGTAGTGGATCCTCTGGATCGATTCGACCAGCAGAAAATTCAGCGGAAACCACACGGGACCGCGCCAGTTCGAATTCCCGCCGAAAAGGTCACTCGCCGACTCGCCGGGCTCATAGCCCACCGAATACACCTGGCCATCGACGTGAAGCATGAACGGATGCTCCCCATGAAACTTCGAAAGAGAGCGAATTCCATGTGGCGACAGAAATTCGCCTTCGTCAAAAACGTACCGATAGACGCGCTCGAGTTTCTGCCGGTTCGCAATCGTAAGAAGGTAGCGGGGCCCCTGGTCGGATTTCTGGCTCATGTCCAAGTGGTCCGCCACTCCTTTGTGATGATCGAGGAACCACTGCGCCCGTTGCCGAAACTGCTTCAAGTCCTTCAGGTCGTCGGGCTCGAACGTCGCCACGGCAAAAAGCGGGATCAGGCCCACCGCGGATCGCACGCGGATCGGAACGGCCGAAGAGTCTCCCAGGTGGAGGACGTCGTAGTAGAATCCGTCTTCTTCATTCCACAACCCGATTCCTTCGCCTCCGATGTTGTTCATCGCCTTCGAAATGTACACGAAATGCTCGAAGAACTTGCTGGCGACGTCTTCATACGCGGGATCGTCGTGCGCCAATTCCACGGCAATCGACAGCATGTCGAGGCAATACATCGCCATCCAGCTTGTGCCGTCCGATTGCTCAATGTATTGTCCCGGTCCGAGCGGTTTCGAGCGGTCGAAAACTCCCACGTTATCAAGCCCTAGAAACCCTCCCTGGAAAACGTTCTTGCCTTCCGGATCCTTGCGATTCACCCACCACGTAAAATTAAGCAGCAGTTTGTGGAAGACGCGTTTTAGAAATTTGTGGTCCGCCTGGCCGGAGACGCGGGCGGCAATTTTATAAACGCGCCACGCCGCCCACGCGTGCACCGGCGGGTTCACGTCGGAGAAATTCCACTCGTACGCGGGAAGCTGCCCGTTTGGCTGCATGTACCATTCACGAAGAAACAGGATGAGCTGTTGCTTCGCGTAATCGGGATCGATCAGCGCCATCGCGACGCAATGGAATGCAAGATCCCACGAGGCGTACCACGGGTATTCCCACTTGTCGGGCATGGAAATCACGTCGGAGTTGTAAAGGTGCAGCCAGTCGTGATTACGCCCCTGCCACCGTCGCGGATCGGGCTTCGGCTCCGTGGGATCGCCTTCGAGCCAGCGGCGAACCTCGTAGTGGTAGCTTTGCTTGTTCCACAGAAGTCCGGCGAACGCTTGGCGCTGGACAAGCTTCGCGTCTTCGCTAGTGCCGGGAAAGTTTCTCGCGGCATAGAATTCGTCGGTTTCCTTCAGACGGGCCTCAAAAACTTCGTTGAAACCGGCAGAACCGAAGATCTGCGAGGCGCCCTCGCGCCTCTCGGAAGGATTCCGATCCATCAGGCGCAAGCAAATCGTCCAGTTCTTGCCGGGCAGAATCTCCGCAGCGAAATGTGCGGCTGCTTTCGTTCCCAACATATCCGGGTTCACCGCGCCCTGCTCGTGATTCACAACATAGCGATGAAACGCATCCTTCACGTAAGGCGTGCGGCTCGGCTGCTGAAAGAGCCGCTCCGCGTTCGTTTCATTCTCGGTGAAGAGCAGTTCGGGCGAGCCTTCGATAGCGAGCCATCGCTTGCCGTAATGATATTCCGATAGCTCGATAAGCGATACGCCAGGGGGACCATCGATTCGCTGCAACAGGGGCCTCTCGTACGGATCGCCCCAATCCCACCGATTGCGGAACCACACCGTCGGCAACAAACGCAACCGGGCCGGTTCAGGTCCGCGGTTCCAGGCCGTGACGCGAATCAGGATATCCTCGGAACTCGCTTTTGCGTATTCGACGAAAACATCGAAGTAGCGATTGTCGGCGAAAATGCCCGTTTCAATCAGCTCATATTCGGGCTCCAAGCGTGTGCGTTTGGCGCTCTCAGCCACCACTTTTTCATACGGATATGCCGCCTGGGGATACTTGTAGAGATACTTCAGGTACGAACTGCTCGGTATCGCTTCGAGATAGTAGTAATACTCTTTAACGTCCTCGCCGTGATTCCCTTCCCGATTCGCGAGCCCAAACAGGCGCTCTTTCAAAATCGCGTCCTTTTCGTTCCAAAGCGCCAACGCAAAGCAAATGTGCTGGTGGCGGTCGCAAATCCCTGCGATTCCGTCTTCGCCCCAGCGATAGGCGCGCGCGCGCGCGTGATCGTGCGGAATATAATCCCAGGCATCGCCGTTGGAGCTGTAGTCTTCGCGAACCGTTCCCCACTGACGCTCCGAAAGGTACGGCCCCCATCGCTTCCAATGGACCTTGCGTTCTACGCTGGCCTGAAGTCTTTGGTCTTCTGCATTCATGTTGGCGATTGTTTGATACCAGGAAGTTCCAGGCGGCGCCTGACTTCTCGCCCACTCGCAAGAACCGTTTCACTCTATCCGGTACGGCGGCAAATTGGCAAGATGCGGCGTAGCCACCCGTTCCGAGAAACGAGCGAGGTGGCTCGTGCGCAGTGGAACAGGCGCGATCGTCTAACTTCTTGTGTTCTTCGCTCTGGGGTGTTCAGCGCAAACGTGGGCAGCAAACTCCTTGTCGCGCTGCCGTAGGTAGTTCTGCTTCATTTCATCGAGTGACTTACCGGTGGGTGATCCCGAAGGATTGAACGCCCACGTGCATTCGGAGCAAGCCCATCTCCCGAAGGGCTGTTCGGCAACCCATACTAGTGTGCGGCGCATGGCCTCCCTGGCACACATCGCGATTTGGTGCGGTTATGCGCTTATGAGAGACGGCGTGGCCTTGATCTTCGAGTGCAACTGCAACCACATACAATAAGGTATTGGAGATTACCGATACCGAAGGACTGCTGTCTGTGGGGTGCCCAACGGTGGAGAGAAGGATTATCTCAATCCGAGGTCATCTTCAAACTGCCGAATGACGCCGTAGCACTCACAGGCCGTTCTTTCGAGTTTCCTGCGGTTCACAATCTTCACCGCGCCTCGCACGTATTCTATGATTTTTTTCTTTTGGAGTACTGCCGCGGTCAAGCTCACCGTGGATCGGTCGGTACCCATCATGGTCGCAATGAAATCGTGCGTGATCGGAAGCAATCCAGAGTCTACCCGGTCCTGAGTCATCAGCAGCCACCTCGAAAGACGCTGCTCTATATCATGCAATCGATTGCACGCCGCGGTCTGTGCCACCTGCATCCCTTGAAGGCCCGTGTGTCTGTTCAATATCACCTGTAACTGGGGGGCCGAGCGCAGTATGCGCTCCAGCGCGTTCCCCATCATTCGGAAGCCATCGCCGGCGATTTGGATGATTTCACGCACAGGACTTCTGCTGAGGCCGACTGCCAGTCCTGCTCCAACGTAGCCCTCCTTGCCCACCACACCCACCTCCACCGTCCCGCCGTCTTTGGTCACTACAACTTGAGAAACCATTCCTCGGTTCGGGAAATAAACGAACTCGATATTTTGGGTTGGCTCGTGAAGGCTGAGATGATGCGGCAGGTCGATATACATTAGGTCGGAACGCATCAATTCGTACTCGTTGTCGGGCGTTGCCAACAGTACTTTGTTCTTCACTTGCTTACCGTCGACGTTGGTCCGTTCGCCGGTCTGCGCCACTCTGAAATTCTTTCCACTCATGTCACTCCTGAACGGTACGAGCGTACCTTACACTTATTGGTGAAACTTCGTGTCCTCTGCGACAAAAACGCGCAACTCATCGCCCTGCTGAGAACCGCGTCGACTAAGGCAAGCGCAAGCGCCCGGTAAGGAGCAGCACCAGAATGATCAGTATGAGCGCGCTCACGCCGCCGACGGGGTAATAGCCCCAGTTCTTACTGTGGGGCCAAGTTGGAAGACTCCCCACGAGCGCTACGATAACAACAATCGTCAGTATGAATATGAGCGCCATGTCTTGGCTCCTTCTTTGACTCTTGCCGTGTGCTGTTTCTCGGTTTCTACTTGGGCGGATTCGGCCACGCGAGGCTCCGCCATTTCCACCTTCACGCTGGCGAGTACCGCTCGGTAGGATTGCTTCTTGCTTTTGATGTTAGACATACGCGGATACTCTCATGCGGGAAGAAGAAATACCGTTCCATTCAGCACACCTTCCCCTTCACCGAGACTCCACCGGCAATTCGGTTGAAAAGTGGTCGAAGAATCTCTGCAAAACGGAGCGCCGAATCCGTTCCCGCGAAACGGACTTTGCAAGTGGCGCGTTGGCCGCCTGATTCTGTATTCTCAACTAGCTTGCTGACGATTCGGCAGCGGAGACGAACTCATTTCTGACGAAGTCATAGCAAAGGACCCATCACAAATCGAACCAGACTCCCTGTCTACGTCGTGGCGCGCCCCTCTTTTTTTCCTCGCGCTCGTGGCTACTGCGGTGGTCACGCCGGTGTTTTTTCTGGGCAACGCTTCCGGCCACGATTTCCAGTTTCACTTGGCATCGTGGCTGGACGTGGCCGGCCAGTGGCGTCAGGGAATTATGTATCCTCGTTGGGCCGAGTGGGCGAACTGGGGCTACGGCGAGCCCCGCTTCATTTTTTATCCGCCCGCATCCTGGTTGCTGGGCGCGGCCCTCGGTTCGATCGTCCGATGGCAGGCGGCACCGGGTGCGTACGTCTGGCTCTCGCTGGTAGCGGGCGGCATGGCGATGTGGAGACTCGCCCGCGAGTGGCTCTCGCCGCGCGAAGCGATCGCAGCGGCCATTTTTTTCGCCGTGAATCCTTACAACCTCTTGATCGTTTACTACCGCAGCGATTTCGCGGAGCTGCTTGCCGCGGCCTTCTTCCCGCTGTTGATGCTGGGCACCCTGCGCGTGACGCGTGACGCCTGGCGCGGCGTGCCTTTTCTTGGGTTGGTTTTCGGCGCCATCTGGCTCTGCAACGCTCCGGCCGCGGTGATAGCAACCTACTCGCTCGCGCTGCTGCTTGTCGTGGGCTCCGCTCTCGCGCGCAACATCCGGCCGTTGCTCGCCGGAGGCGCGGCAATGACGATGGGCTTCGGCCTCGCCGCTTTCTACATCCTGCCGGCAGCATGGGAGCAGCGCTGGGTGCAAATCGCGCAGGCTGTATCGGACAATCTGCGTCCCGAGCAGAATTTCATCTTCGCTCGTGGGGGCGATCCTGACTTCATCCTCTTCAATTGGAAGGTATCGAGTCTCGCGCTCGGAATGATGCTCATCAGCGGTATCCTTGCGGTGTTGGCGACGCGGCGCCGGCGCGAGTTCCCCGAACTATGGTGGATGCTTCTCGCCGTCGCAACCGTCTCGAGTTTTTTGATGTTTGCACCCAGCGAGATTTTCTGGCGCTTCCTCCCGAAATTGCGGTTCGTACAGTTTCCCTGGCGGTGGCTGGACGCACTCAGCGTCGCGTTCGCATTCTTTGCCGCGGCCGCGCTGGGCCGTTCGCGAAAACAGTGGATCCTCTGGATCGCGATTCTCTGTATCCTGGCCGCCACCGCGACCGCCATTGCGCAAGACGCATGGTGGGATAGCGATGACGCGCCTACTCTTGCGGATTGGATTCATTCCGGGTTCGGGTATGAAGGGACGGATGAATACGCTCCGAGGGGTTGCGACCGTTATCAGTTGCCCGGAGTGACCGCGGACTCAGAGGAACCGCCGTCTCTGCCAATTCCCGAATTCTCGAAGGTGGACCCGGATTCCGACGAAATTGTTCCGGCCGCCGGTATGCGGGTGCACATCGAGCGCTGGACGGCTGAGCGGCGAGTCCTATCCACGGAGAGCGCGACGCCGGTGCACATTGCGCTGCGGCTGGTGAACTATCCTGCCTGGGAGGCCCGCGTCGACGGTCAGCAAATCGCCATCGGCTCGCGCCCGGAAACCGCCCAAATGGTTCTCGCGGTTCCCGCCGGTGCGCACATCGTCGATTTGTCGTTTCGACGCACCCTCGATCGGACAATTGGGGACGCCATCTCCATTCTTTCGATGCTCGCCTTTATCGCCTTCACGCTCATCAAGCGCCCCCTGACTCACCCGTAGACCATTTTGTTTGAACGACATAGGAGGTACTGGAACTCGACTAACTCTCTACAGCGTTCCCCGTATTCTCCGGGCGCGCACCCTATGTTTTCCTGTCAACTGTCTGCCGGCGATTGGTCTGAAGGCACTTTTCGGATTGGGGGAACCACATGGGCATCTTGGGAGTACGCGCGGGGAAGATGTTGCGAGTAGGCCTGTTATTGTTCGCGATGCCGTTGCTCGCTTCCGCGGCGCCCACGCCAGCTCAAGTCCCGACCAGCGACCAAGCGCAGCAAAGTGAGGCGTACCAAGACGACGATTTCGCCTCGACGCGGAGTCAGTCGCAACGGACTGCTGATTTGCTCCCAATCTTCGCCATCGTGGGCTTCTTTTCGGTCGGCGGGATCGTAGTGCTGCGCAAGATTTCCCAGATTCTTTTCTAGTGTCCGGAGACTGGCCGCTACGGCAAGCGAGCGAAGGAATTCGCGACGCGCACCGTGATGAACCAGCACAACGAGAAGGGCCACCCGAACAGTAAGTAGCCGCTCCTCAGCATAGCCACTACTCAGCATCCGAATTCTCAAGAAGTGATTCGAGCCTCTGGTGCGATTTCCAGAAACCGGCCCACAAATCGCCCACCGCTTCCACACGGCGTCGAATGCTGTTCACGTTCCACTTTTCCGGCTGCAAATCGCCTCGCAGATCGCTCAAACGGACGGGCGTTGACACCGGCGCATGGGGAAACGCCCTCACCGAATACGCGCACGCCAAAGATTGCCCGCGCGAATTCTGGTGCGCATCCACATAGATCGAGCCCCGCGCGCGCTTCCTCACCGTACGCTCCGATGTGAGCACGCCAGGATTCTTCTTGCTCACAATGGAAGACACCGCCTGCACGAAAAGCCGCGCCTGCTCAAACGTATACTTAGGTTCGATCGGAATGAAGATGTGAAAGCCCGTGGCGCCCGACGTCTTGGCGAAGGCGGCAATCTTCAGTTTGGCCAAAGCTTCCAGAAATAGTTTCCCGAACTTGACCACCGTCGAGAATGGCGTGCCTTCGGTGGGATCGAGATCGAAAAAAATATAATCCGGATGCTCTTGATCGTTGTAGCGGCTAGACCACGGGTTGTGGTCAATGCATCCCAGGTTTGCAAGATAGACGAGCGTGGCGCAATCGTTCGCAATGATGTATCGGACGGTGCGGCCGCGATCTTCGGACACGATCGAGACCGTCTTCACCCAGTCGGGAGTGTCTTTGCCCGCGTCTTTCTGGAAGAACGATTCTCCCTCGATGCCGTTCGGATACCTTCGCAAGACGAGAGGCCGGTCCTTCAGGAAAGGAAGGATCATCGGCGCAGCCCAGAAATAGTGGGCGAGCAAATCGCGTTTCCTCACTCCATCCTGCGGGAAATAGATCTTGTTCAAGTTTGTCAAATGCAGACGCCGCCCATCCACGTCGATGAAGATGCTTTCAGAGGCGCCCTTCTCCAGCTCCTCCTGAATTCGCTTATCGGTATTCAGCGCGTCTTCCGAAGATGCGGCCCGGGATGTCTGATCGAGAGGGACGGGCAGGGAACCGCTCGCTTTCTTCCGCGCTCCTTTTCGCTTCGCAGCTTCCCTCGTAGTTTCCTTCGCAGTTCCCTTTTTTGCGGCCGGAGTTTTCATTTGCTCCTCGAAGGTGCACTCTTTCGGGTTGCGATCCTCCTGCAATCCGAGGAAGCGAGGCGCGCGCAGTTGGCGCCCTTCCGTCCAGCTTGCGAATCGCACACGCGCGACGAGTTCGGGCTTCAACCAATAAGACTGCTCTCGCGTGGATGGCTCGGTGGCAAAAGGACATTCACTCACGCGCAGGTTCTGTAGTTCCGGCCACAGCTTCTGCTGGAATTCGCTCGAGAATCCGCTTCCGACGCTGCCGATGTACTCGAGCTTGTCTCCTTTGTAAAGCCCGAGGAGCAGCGCGCCGAAATACTCGCGCGTCCCGCGAGGATCCGTCCAGCCGCCCACCACCGCGTCGATATCTTGATCCAGTTTGATCTTGAGCCACGCCGAGGTCCGTCCCACCGGATACGGCGATGAAACTTTCTTCGCGACGATCCCTTCCAGGCGCTTCCCCACCGCGACCTCAAAAAGCTCTTTGCCCTTTTCCGCCACATGGTCCGAATAGCGAACCCTTGAATCCGGCCGGAGAACTTCCTGAAGCAGAGCCTTTCGCTCGATCAGCGGCGCGCCTCGAAGATCGTAGCCATCGAGATACAGCAGATCGAACACGTAATACACGATGGGGACCTGCTGCAAAAGCTGCGGCGACGGTTTCTGCACCGAAAAACGCATCTGCAGCTTTTCAAAATCGCTTCGTCCCTCGCTGTCGAGCGCCACCACTTCTCCGTCCAGCCATGCTTCGTCGGCGTCGACGTTCGCCCCAAGCTGCGACAGTTCCGGATATTCGCGGGTGACGTCCCGGTCGGACCGTGACCACAGTTGCACCTTGCCGTCTCGCAACGCGGCGAGCGTTCGCCCGCCATCCCATTTGATCTCGAAGAGCCACTCCGGACTGGAAAAGGGCGCGTCGGCGAGGGTGGCCAGTGCCACGCGAATATTTTGCGGCATCAGCCCCTTGCGCGCGCCCGCCGGCATTGTGCGCTTCTTGCGTGGCTGCGTTGCCTTCTTCGTTGCAGACGGCGCAGCTTCCGCAGCATTCGTTTTCTCGGGAAAAATCACGCGCGACGCGGCACTCTTCGAGCTGCCCACTGCGGCCGAGTCGGCGTGTTTGATCAGCAGCCATTCTCTGCCCGACTCGCTTCTTCGCAGCTTCACCAGGACGAAGCTTCCGTTCAGTTTCTGGCCATGCAAAATAAATTTCAGTTCGCCGCGACTAAGTTGCTCGCTCGCCGAAGCGGGCCCTTCCATTTCGAAGGTGCCTTCATCCCAAATTCTCACTTCGCCCGCCCCGTAGTTTCCGGCCGGAATCGTGCCGTGAAAACTCCCGTACTCAAGCGGATGGTCTTCGGTCTGCACAGCCAGCCGCTTGTCGGCGGGATTGAGCGACGGGCCTTTCGGAACAGCCCACGATTTCAGCACCCTGTCGATCTCCAGACGAAAATCGTAATGCAGCCTGCGAGCGTGATGCTCCTGAACAACAAATCTGTTCCCGCCGCAAACCCGGTCTTTTCCGCGAGGTTCGGAGGTTTCTTCGAATTTCCGTTTTCGCCGGTATTCACCGAGCGGCGTCATGGCCGCATTATAAACTCCCGTGAAGCCCCCGAGAGAACCATAAACCTCCCTACAGCATCTAATCCCGGACGCTAAGGAAAGACACGGATGGGTTGCATCTTCTCGTCGAAGTATCCTTGGACGCTCGATGAAGCGCTGGTGCAGCCATTCCGCCGGCCCCTGGGCCGGCGAATCAAGACTGAGGTGAACGAAACATGGCAACTCTTACGATAGCCGCGTCAAAAGCCGCGTCGAAGACTCGCAGCAAACAGCACGAAAACGTGGGAAAGCTGCTCGAAGCGAAGAGAGACGAGTTGCGCCGCCGCCGGAACCACCGCCTCGGGGACGTCTCGATCGATCGCGAACCCGACGACGAAGGCGCGCTGGCGACGAACAATTTCGCCAAGGACTTGGCCATCGCCACGCTCGAGCGCGAGCGCCAGGAATTGGTCGAAATTGAAGCAGCCTTGGAACGCATCAAGGCGGGCGAGTACGGTGTCTGCGAGACATGCGGAAGTCCCATCCGTGAGGTTCGCCTGCAGGCTTTGCCTTGGGCGCGCCTTTGCATACGTTGCGCCGACCGCGGCTCAGAGTTCGCTCTCGCGGGAGATTGATCTCTAGGTGGTCGGGCGCGGACCCACGAAAGCTTGAAACCCCTCCGCGATTCGAGTCAGAAGATCGGCCGGAGATCTCCCGGATCGGGTCTTCGAAAGCAGCTCGTGCCCCGCGCCATCCACTTCCATAATCGTGTGGCGACCCGGAATCAGCTCCAGTGCGGCTTTCATCTCCGCGATTGAACCGAACGGGTCGCGCGTGCCGTGAACGAAGAACGCGGGCTTCGTGATTTTAGGAAAGTGCGCCGTGCGAAGCTGCGCCGGTTTTTGCGGCGGGTGTAGCGGGTAGGACAGCAGAAGCAAGCCTTCCGCCACTTGCGGTTCCTCGGAAACCAAAATCGTCGATTGGCGCCCACCGTACGAATGGCCGCCCAGGAAAACCCGGCCACTCACTCTCGACTGCAGCACTGCCAGCGCCCGCCGCAAACCATCGCGGTCTCCCTTTGCGCCTCCCGGAAAAGGCGGCCCGTGGGGTCGCGCCTGCCGGAACGGCAGATCGATCCGCAGCACAGCGAAACCAGATGTGACCAGAGTGTCGGCCATTTGGACCAGCAGTTCTGACCGGCAGTTCGAACCCGCCCCGTGGGTTAAGACAAAACCGTCGCCATTGGCTCGAGAGGGCAAGTGCAAAAAGCCGCGCACTCCCGGCTCGCCCTCCAGATCAGTGAAAGCGGTGGACATGGCTTGGCTGAGTTTTGAGAATACGGGAATAGAGAGAGTAGTGCTCAGGCGTTGCGTTTCTGAGCGAGCTCATCGCGATAAGCGTCTTGGCCTGCTTGAACGGCTCCGCGAAGCTTGCCTTTCGCGTCCTTCACCGACCCTGCCACTTGCGACTTAACTTCATCCACCGTGTCTGACATAAACTCCCTGCTGCGTCGGGCCCCTTTGGCTATCATCTCGCGTGTTTCTTCGCCGGATTGCGGCGCCAACAAGAGGCTCAACGCGATACCCACGCCCAAGCCTGCGGCAAAAGCGCCAATCGCATACGCACTATCGTTTCGTCCCATGATTCCTCCTCTGCGAACGGAATTTCACTAACATCAAGAGCCTTCAGGCTACTCCTGGTAAGTGCTATCGGCAATCCCCGGAAACATGTACAGCCCGCATCGCCATTTCGACGCGGGAAACTACTTGCCGGCGGCAACCGGCCTCGGCTCAATTTCATACACCGTGCAACTTCCGGCTCGTTTTCCAGCCACGCCGAAAACCGATTCTACGTACTGGACGCCCACATCATGCTGCGGTGAATCGAACACGACGATGGTTCGCAAGTTCAAACCGCGAATCGTCGCGGCCGCACTTTGCCGGTCCGACACTTCATCCACCGGAACCTTCAATATTCCCTCCAGCGCAAGCATCGACCGCAGAACCGGGACATTCCAAAACTCGTCCCAAATGCGTACCGGCGTATACGAGAGATATCCTTCGACCAAAGCGTACTGTCCTCGATCCGACGCCTGCATCCACATGCTCTTCATGCAGTACGGCGCAATCACGATTGGAAAAGTGAGAACCGTTCCGCCGCGAACATTCTCCCGCAGGATACAACTCTGCGGTGCGGCAGTATCGCCAGGCGCCGCTGGATCGACAACCGACGACCTCGGAAACGGAATGGTCAAATAGTCGAGCAGAAGCAAAATCGCCACCAGCGATACCAATGCGTATTGCCGCCATCTGTCTCGGAAATTTTCAATCAGGAACGCCACTCCCAGGGAACTCAGAATCGCGACGCACAAAGCCACGAGAACCTGAAACCGCGCAGGAGCCGAAATGAACTCCGCAAAGCGAATGCGGTACAAGAGCGCGGCCGGACCGGCAACGCCGAGCGGGTTGCCGAGCAGCAGTATTCGCGGCCCCAACGAAAGCAGGTAGAAAAGAAAGCCAAGGATCGCAGCCCTCACGACCCACTTCTTGTGTTCCTTTCTTCCCTTCCAGGCTCCCAGAGCAGCAAGCGCCAGAACCACCGGACCGACATAAACCGTCCCCTCAAATCCAGCCGTGAACAACTTCGGATTCAACCCTCGAACGAAGTGGCCGAGCAGAATGTGATTCCAGCTCGGCATCAGAAAACCGAGCGCGTCAGCCGAGTACTGTTCGAAATGACTCGTTCCTCGCGCGACCGGCATCCCTGACGGATCGCGCAAAAGCATCCTTAGCATCGGCGCGAAACCCACGAAGAAAGTTACCGCCGCCGCGGAAAGGGCCTTCCACGCTTTCTTGAGCGGTTCCACCCCTCGCAAAACAATTTCAATCGCCAACATGAAGAAACCGAACAGCGCGCAAAGAACGGTGTAGTTGTAATGGGCAAACGCCGTGAGTAGCAGAGCGAAGCCGAGCCCAACGCCCAGCTTCCACGACGGGTTCTGCCGGCGCAGCACGGCATCGAGCGCCAGCACGAAAAGCGGAATCGGAAACGCCGTCACCAGGCTCAAGTGCCCCAGCGCCTGCGCCATTAGAAAAGGGCTGAATCCGAAAACCACGCCGCCGATCAACGCCGAGCTTTCGTTGCGGCAAATCCTCAGGCACAGCAACCGCGCAAAGAACGCCGCAAGCGCTAGTTGCAGAACCAACGACAAGTTGTACGCCAGCGCCGGTCCAGCCATCAGACTCACGGGCAGCGCCAGCGTTCCAGCCAACGGGTCCGTCGTGCTCCACGCGAGGTTCACCCGGTTGGGATAGAAGATCAGGTTCGTGTAGAACGGATTCTCCGCGTGCGAGACCGCGTGCGCGAAGTGCCACAAAAACCAAGCGTGCTGGTAGTTGTCCCCGGCATAACCTAGCAGCGCCGAACGCGGCGACAGCGATCCCGGTAGCGTGAAGATCACGCCAAGCAAAAGGCAAATCAAGAACGCAATCAGATGTTTCCGCGCGGAAACTGCTGAGGCAGTGCGCCGGCCGCTTGCCGGCTCCTGTTCGCGAATTGCGGGGCTCACTTGCAGATTATAGAGGGTAGCCGCGTCGAGGAGGGTTAATGAAAATCATGCGAAGTGGTTTCAGCGCGCGAGATCGATAGAGGCCGAACGCGCTCCGCCTTCACCGAAACTACGCCCTCCTGATTTTGCAGCTTCCCTTCGACGAGCAGAAACTGGTGCTGCACCACCACGGCGTGATCTTCCTCGAAAAGTTGTGGCGTGATGATCGCGTTCGCAATCCCGGTTTCGTCTTCGAGGCTCAGAAAAACGAAGCCCTTCGCCGTTCCCGGACGCTGGCGCGCAATCACGGCTCCTCCCACTCGCACGTTTGCTCCGTCGGGAAGATTCCGCAGTTCAATCGCGGAGCAGATGCCTCGCCGCTTCATTTCCCCGCGATGGTAGGCCATTGGATGAGGCCCCACCGTCATTCCCGTGCCGCGAAAATCAGCGACGAGCCTTTCCTCTGAATTCATCTGCAACAGAGGTGAACGAAAATCAGCAGCCGGGTCGAGACTATCCTTCGATTGCACACCCGATTGCCCATCTGATCTCCCATTCGATCGCGAAGACAGAGCTTCCGCCTCAAACAGTGGTCCCGCCCGTCGCGCCGCGCGTTCCACCTGCCACAGCGCATCCCGCCGGTGAATCTTATTCTTTTTCCCCGCGATGAAATTCAGAGCTCCCACCTCCGCGAGCACGGCCAATTCGGATTTTTGAATTGCCGGAACGCAAAGCTTCAAATCCTCGATCGAAGCGAACTGCCGTATCCCGCGCTGGCCCACAATCTCCCGCGCGATTTCTTCGCGCAAGCCTTTCACGTAGCGCATGCCCAGCCGCACCGCAAAGCCCTCTTTGTGCTTCTCGAGTCTGCACAGCCATTCCGAGCAGGTCACGTCGATCGGCTTGATTTTCAGCCCATGTCTCTGCGCGTCCTGGACGAGCGTGGCAGCCCGGTAGAATCCCATCGGCTGGTTGTTCAGCATCGCCGCGGTAAAAGCCGCCAGATAATGGCACTTCAGGTAAGCGCTCGCGTACGCCAGCAAAGCGAAACTCGCGGCGTGTGATTCGGGAAATCCGTAGAGAGCGAACGAAGTGATTGATTGCACGATCGTCTCTTGCGTCTTCGGATCGATTCCCGTTTTCTCCATGCCCGCGCGCAGTTTTTTCTCGATATCCTTCATTCGCCTTTCGGAGCGCTTGAATCCGAACGCGCGCCGCAGCTCCTCCGCTTCCCCTCCGGTGAATCCTGCGGCAATCATGGCGATGCGCAGCAACTGCTCTTGAAAAAGCGGCACTCCCAGCGTGCGTTTCAGCACGGGTTCAAGCAAAGGGTGCAAACATTCAGCAGGCTCGCGCCCCTGGCGGCGCTTCAAATAGGGATGCACCATCTTCCCGACGATCGGTCCCGGCCGGATGATTCCCACTTGCACCACAATGTCGTAGAAACACGTGGGCTGCATGCGTGGCAAAAACGCCATTTGCGCGCGGCTCTCAATCTGAAACATGCCCACCGTATCCGCTTTTTGCAGCGTCTCGTAAACTGTCGGATCGTTCGCAGGCAAATGAGCGAGGCTCACTTCTTCCCCGTAATCCTCACGAATAATTTGTATCGAATCTTCCAGCACGGCCATCATGCCCAATCCCAGCAGGTCCACTTTCACCATGCCCATGTCGGCGCAATCTTCCTTATCCCATTGCACCACCACGCGCCCCGGCATCGTTGCCGGCTCGAGCGGCACGATCGAATCCAGTTGCCCCTGGCACACAACCATTCCTCCCGAGTGCTGCCCCAGGTGGCGCGGCAAATCCTGAACCAGCAGGCAAAGGTCGAAAAATTTGCGGATCTGATGGTTCTGGAGATCGAGACCCGCATCGCGAAACTGGCGTTCGAGCGTGTCGTTCGCGTCTCGATATTCCCAGGCGCCCACGAGGCTCGCCAGCCGGTCCAGAATTTCCGGCTGAAATGAAAGCGCCTTGCCGATTTCACGCGCCGCCGAGCGGCCGCGATACGTGATGACGTTCGCCGTCATGGCCGCGCCCAATTTCCCGTATCGCTCGTACACGTATTGAATCGCGCGTTCGCGCTGGTCGCCGCTGGGCAGATCGACGTCGATGTCAGGCCATTCGCCGCGCTCCTCGGAAAGAAACCGCTCGAATAGCAGTTCCATTCCCACCGGATCCACCGCCGTAATCCCCAGCGAGTAGCAAACCGCGCTGTTCGCGGCCGAACCGCGCCCTTGCACCAGAATGTTTTGCTCGCGGCAGAAACGCACAATGTCCCAGACGATCAAAAAATAACCGGCCAGCTCGAGCTTTTCGATCAGCGCCAGCTCTCGTTCGATCTGTTGCTTCGCTTTTTCATTTTTGAACCCGTAGTGAGCCACCATTCCTTCATGCGTGCGCTGCCGCAGAAAACTTATTTCCGTCTCTCCCTCCGGCGCCGGGTATTTCGGAAACTTATATCCCAAATCGTTCAGCGTGAATTTCAAACGCGAGGAAAGCTCCTGCGTGTTGGCCACTGCTTCCGGCAAATCCGAAAACAACTGCTCCATCTCCGCGGGGGATTTCAAATAGCGCTCGGAATTGTGGGCGAGAAGTCGTCCCGCAGTGGCCAGACTTCGATGATTTCGGATGCAGGTGAAGACGTCCAGCACCTCCCTCCGCTGCGGCTGCGCGTATGAGACACCGTTCGTAGCCAGCAGTGGCAAGCGCAATCGACTCGCTATTTCAATCACCGCCTGGTTGCGCGCCTCCTCTTTGCGGTAAAAGTGCCGCTGCAATTCCACGTAAACATTTCGCCGTCCGAAAATCTCGCAAAGCTGTTGAACGCATTCCGTCGCGCCCGCAATTCCTTTTTTCGTCAACGCATGCGTCAGAGGGCCCTCATCTCCTCCCGTGAGGCAAATCAGGCCTTCCACTTTTCCGGCGATTTCTTCCCGGCAAACATGCCCTTCCCCTTTCTTCGCGCGCAGTTTCATCTGCGTGATCAGCCGGCAAAGATTCTGGTACCCCGCGCGCGATCCGACGAGCAACGGATACCGCCAGCCTTCCGCCGACGTCACTTCCGCGCCGATATGCGCCTGCACTCCAATTTTCTTTGCCGCCAGATGGAAACGCGGAGCGCCATAAACACCGTCGCGGTCCAGCAAAGCCATCGCGGGCATCTGGTGCTCCGCGCACACGCCGGCCAATTCTTCGGGTATCGAAGCGCCTTCGAGAAAACTGAAGGCGGAGCGCGCATGAAGTTCGATGTACGTCAATCGTACATCCCTCGCACAAACCACCCCTGCCGGATCGAGTCGTAAAAAATGCGATACAGACCGCCTTGTGAGATTCGACGCGTGCTTGCATTCACAATTCGCTCCCACTGCTGCATTCCGAGGGCAGCGTCAACTCGCGCTTCGGGCGCGAGCAAAAAACGCATCTCCAAATCCCACTCGTCGTTCTGCCAAGCGTCTTCCCGCCACCAATCTCCGGAACTTCGCCACGGTCCCGACGCCGCCACCACCTCGCCGCGCATCCCTCGAAAACCAACGCGCACGGGGCATCCTTCGCGCAGCTCCACGCTCGCAGGCAGCGCCGGCCTGAAAATGCGAAACCCAGTGGCTCTGTTGACATCATGGGTTCGAACGCGGCTCCTCACCACCTTGTCATCCAGAATCCCCGCGGTTGTGCGAATCGGGTGCGCGCTGTTTGCGTCCCGGATGATTCTGCGGAAAGGGATCTGCTTTTCGCTTTTGGAGGGCTCGCTGCCAGGAGTGGCAAATCGGCGCATTCGAAATTCTCCCGGCCGATGCGTGTCCATCAATTCCGGCGAACCGATATGGGAATCCCCCACCAGATTCGCCAGCCGCGCTACGGTCAATTCCAACTTTTCCGCATCGGGAACACTCGGAAGATACAGCTCGCCCTGAGCAACACGCGGCCGCGCCGCATCCATCGCAAGCACAATTTTCAGAATCGGCGCGGAAGGCGGCTCCGATTGCAAATGCAAGCGCAGCAAATTCAAAAGCATTTTTGAATCACGCATCGGAACCGGCAGCGTCAAAACTCGTTCATAGATTTTCGGCGCGGATTTCTGCCGGGGACGGGGTTCGGGGTTTGTACTTGCAAACCCTGACATAACAAATGCCGGGTCCAAATCGAATCGCACTCGAATCGCGCCGGCCGCCAACGAACGCGCCACCAGCCGCGCGCACAATTGATCCAGCAATCGCCCGAGGAGAAAAGACAATGGCTCGAGTTCCTCCACCGCATCTTCCAGCTCCATTTCCTCTTCGAAATGAATCTCCGGCTCGGCCAGCACGATGGACCGCACAGATTCCCCGCGCGCCAATTCATGCAGGCGCACCCCCTCCTGCCCCAGACGTTCCGAGAGTTGCAGCACCGGCAACCCCGCCAGCGCCGCGCAGGTGTATATGCCCCATCGCTCAAAAGTTTCCATAATCTCAGCCGAGGGAGAAAGAACGCCCACCGGCAGACGCCCCAGCCATTTCGCTTCCTCGCCCGCAGGAATTACGGTAATCCCCGAAAAACCTCGCGCCGCAAGAACGGCCGCGTCGATTCTGGAGGCCACGGCCACATTCGCCGCCAGGCCCAGGTCCCGCGCGCGTTCCCTCACCTGCTTCGCGATATCTTCTTCAGAGCCGAATAAAGAATTCAGCCCGGCAAGATCGACGACGATCGTGTCCAGCCCGGCATCTTCCATTCGCGGCGAAACCGACCAGCCCAGGTCCAGCAAAGCCGCATGCGCGGCCTTCTCCTGCATCTGCGACCGATGACGAATTTCGATCCCGCAAAATTGTTCCACTTGCGACTTCGTCATTCCCAACTCGATTCCGGCTTTTGCGGCGGCCTCGTTCGCCGCCACCACGCTCCATAGCGGCGCAGCGCCCTCGATCAGCGCAAGTGCGCGATCCCGAAGAGCGGTCTCTCGCCGCTCGACCGCCTGCACCATAAAGTTGGGAACGAAAATAGAAGCGAAAGCCATCGCATTTCACGCTCTCAGTTCCTCTCTCTGTGCCCTCTCTTTGCTTCTCCGTGTCCTCTGTGTTTCGTTTTCTGTATTTCGTCTTTTCCTGCGTTCCACCTCAGGTTTTTGCTTCCATCTGTGTTTATCTGTCCCGATCCCGAGACTTCGAGATTCGGGATCAGTGGTTTAAGGTTTCTCTCTGTGCCCTCTCTTTGTTTTCTCTGTGACCTCTGTGTTCAGTATTTCGGCTCTTTCCTGCGTTTCGCTTTAGGTTTTGCTTTCATCTGTGTTTATCTGTGTTCATCTGTGGTTTAAGGTTTTTCTCTGTGCTCTCTGTGGCTCTGTGGCAAATCCGCTTTGCATTCCCATCACCTCCGCCCGAATCGCCGCCCCATCAAACAAGCACGCATGCGCATTACAAAAGAACGCGCTCTGATCCGTCTTCACCCACTCCGCCGCCAGCCTGCCCGCCGTGGCGGGGGCACCCATCCGCAGCACCAACGACGCACACGTTTTCGCATTCGACTCCTGCTCCAGCACCATAAAAATCGTCGGCGTATCCTCCACCGCGCGCCGAAATCGGAACCACGCATTCAACGGAACGTACCGCACCGTCTCCGGCGGGATATCGCCCAGATCCAGCGCCACCAGCCCGAAGCCTCCGCCCTGCAGCAGCAAGTCCGTCGCGCGAAGCGCCTGATCGATATTCTGGCAGCGCACCCACAGCAATCGTTTCAGTTCCACGCCAGCCAATTCCGCCGAGTGCGGATCGAACGCATCCCGGCCATCGATCAACGCGCACACTTCCGCATCCGCCGTTCTCGAAGCCAGCGCCGCCACCAGCAAACTCGTTCGGCCGGAACACGGCGGCCCGCAAATTTCCGTCAGCCCGCCGCGAGGCAAACCTCCGGACAAGGAATCGATTTCGGGAATCCCCGCGGAAACCGTCTCCACAATCTTCCGGTCGCGGTAATTGAACGGCGCAGAAACGCGTGAAGCGAGAGCCGCTTCCACTTGAGCGCGCAACGCAGCGAGATTTCGGGCCATGGCGGATCAACCGAGGCAAGAAGAAGGAAGGGGACAGTTTCGCTTTTTCTTCGCCTACGCAAAAATTTTGCCCGAATCCTCGCTCATTGTCAAGCAGGACCTATCACTGGCTGGAAGTTTTGCCTTTCAAACCTGCAATTTCCAATTTCAAATGATCTCCAGTTTTCTCCGTGCTCTCTGTGCCTCTGTGGCAAACCTCGCGGGCGATGTGATAATATGTGTTCATGGCGAACACACGAAGCGCGACCCTGAGCGTCCGGCTGAAATCGGAAACCAAGAAGCGGTTGGCGAAGTTGGCGAAAGCCTCCGGCCGAAGCTCGAACTTCCTCATTTCCGATGCGGCGGAGTCCTATGTCGCCGACCAGGAAGGAATGCTCGCGGAAATGCGCCAGGCCGGCCGTCAAGTCCGCTCCGGCCATTACATCAAACACGAAGACATGAAAGCTTGGCTCCTGTCATGGGGCACCGACCACGAATCGGCGCCGCCGGCGTGCGTCTGCGGCAAAAAGCATAACGACGAAGAGCTGTGCCGTTAGAGATCGTTTGGTCTCCCCTGGCACGCGCACGCCTGCAAGAGATTCGCGCCTTCGTCGCACAGGACAAACCTGACGCTGCCGAACGCCTCGCCACGCGAATCGTCGCCCTGGTGGAAGCGCTGAAAAACCATCCTCACCTCGGCCGCGCCGGGTCCGAGCCAGGCATCCGAGAACTGGTAATCGGTGGCACTCCCTATATCGTCCTGTATCCCGTCCAAAAAAAACGGATAACAATCGGCACAGTTTGGCACGCAGCCCAAAAGAGGCCGACATGACGCCGCCGGCGGCAGCTCGCTTTCTCACATTTGTAACGCCAGCCTTTAGGCTGGCACGATTCGCTGTCGCTGGCCGCATTAGCTATGTACATTTCCTGATGACGAAGTGCGTCGCGTTGGGAGTCGAAACACGTTCGACGCATTGATAGCCGAGCTTTGGCGCGTCAATCCCTTCCAGAAGGCTTTCTCCCGCGCCAAGCAGAATCGGCGACATGGCCAGGTTCATCTCGTCGATGAGCCCGGCGCGAAGGTATTGCCGGATTGTCGCCACCCCGCCGCCCAGTCGAACATCCTTACCGTTCGCCGCGTCCACCGCTCGTTCGAGCGCGGCGTGAATGCCGTCGGTGACAAAGTGGAACGTCGTGCCTCCGCTCATATCGATCGATTCCCGCGGGTGGTGAGTGAGCACGAAAACGGAAGTGTGGTACGGCGGATTGTCGCCCCACCATCCCTTCCAAGCGTTGTCAGGCCAGGGTCCTCGCACCGGTCCAAACATGTTTCGACCAATAATCCACGCTCCGATATTGTCGAAGCCGCGTGCGACAAAGTCGTCATCGATACCCGTCGCGCCGCCATCCTGACCATGGATCTCTCGAAAGGTGCGCGTGCCGAAAACCCATTCGTGCAGCGCCATGCCGCCAACGCCAAGCGGATTGTCGAGATCCTGTTTGGGCCCGGCACCGTAGCCGTCGAGCGAAATCGAAAAGCTGTGGACGCGAAGCCTAGCCATGAGTGGAATCCCCCTTACCGGCACCAATCCGCCCAGATTGTACCGCTTTGCAGCGACTACTTTTTTATCTTGAGGAAACTGAAGCGCAGGCTGGCCGTCTGCCGATCCTCCTCCTGGTTCTAGGAGTTATAGAACTACTATAGTAACTTTATTACTATCCATCCGACGAATTCCATGCTACCGTGGCCCGTTTTTATGAGCTGCCAAAACGACAGAACGAGCCGAAGCGAGGGCCGGAATCGAATCTACGAAATGTCGCCTGCGCTTACAGACGTGCATATGTCGCCTGTACTTGCAGGCGCCCATATAAGGGGTCAGGATCGAAATCTATGAAATTTAGAGGAGAAATTCTAATAACGGGAACGCGATTAGAAATCGCCGCAACCTTATGAAAACACTCACTCGGGGGTGGTTCTAATGGCGTTGCACAAGAAAGCGGGAATCGGGTCGAGTTTCTATGCAGGTGCTGGCCTTATTGTGCAGCCTAGCTTTCATAATTTTCCTCGGGTGCGCCGCATTTTTCCCAATTACCGTGCTCGTAA
>Ga0073928_10003292_pt1 | contig 25789 bp, 15 predicted proteins | sample PaiPotPPA55metaG_FD_76969 | JGI IMG/M metagenome (GOLD analysis project Ga0073928, IMG submission 76969) | Iron sulfur acid spring bacterial and archeal communities from Banff, Canada, to study Microbial Dark Matter (Phase II) - Paint Pots PPA... ...
AGAACGCGGACGTGGCCGACGTTCTGCGCGACTCTGGCCGCTACTTCATCAGCCCCGACCTTGCCGACGATTCTGCGTAGGCGCTGCTGGCGCTGGAGCGGAACTGGACCGCGCCGGTTCTGACCAACGAGGGGATCTACACGACGCTGCATCAGCTCCAGGCGATCGAAAAAGCCGCCCCCGTGCGACTCAGGTTGAACTGGCGCTTTCAGCAGGCGATGTACCGCGCCTATTACGACGCCTGCGTGCGGAGCCGGTTGTTGTATGAGGCCCAGTTGGAGGACAAGGCCGCCAGTGAGCTGCGCAGGGCGGAGAAGATCGGCTCGCTGGCCGCGATGCACGCTGCCGAAGAGACGCTGGATCGGGCGGTGACCGATCCGGTTTCCGCCGACTGGCGGGCGCGGGTGTTTGAATTGGCGGAGGCGCTTTACCAGAGCGTTCGGATGCAGCTCAGCGTCGAGCGTTATGCCGCCGAGAGCGTCGGCCGTGGCGCCAATCTCGACCGGATCGACGTGCCGCTGAACAACCGCCTGTGGCTCAAGAAGCAGTTCGAGCAAATCCGCAAGCTGGACAGCGAATCCGAGCGGCTCAATCGGCTGCGGGCGATCACCCGATGGTCCGACCCCGAACCCGGCGGCTTCTATGACGACCTGGGCAACCCGGCGCGGCAGCCGCACCTGGTGCGCGGCATGGGATGGGAGAAAGACCCGGGCTTCTATCACACCGCGATGGTCCGCGTCGAGGACGTGTTCGATGGCGGCTCGTCGCTGCCGATCTCCTGGTGGAGCACCGCCGGAACCATCTACGACGAGCCGCTCCGGATGCACTACGACGGTCTGGACAAGACTGCCCGGTACAAACTTGCGGTCGTCTACGCGCCGTCGGAAGACGGCTCGTCGGTCCGCCTCGTCGCCGATGAAAAGTATGAGGTCCACGCGCCGCTGAGGCGCGAAGCCGAGCGGCTGGAGTTTGCCATCCCGCCCGAGGCGACCGCCGGCGGGCGGCTCGACCTGGCCTGGTATCCGCAGGCCGGCCGCGGGCACGTCGGCCGCAATTTACAAATTGCCGAAGTGTGGCTCATGAAGAAATGAAGGAGGACCGCATCCCTCATTGCCTGACCGATTCATGAATCGCTTGTTCGAGCTGCCGCGCACCGACGGGCTTGATCAGATGAGCGGCAAAACCCGCATCCCCGCTCTCCTTGATGTCCTGCTCCATTCCATAGCCGGTTAAGGCGATGCTCTTTGCGGCATATTGGCCCTTCAGTTCCCTCATCAAGTCCAGTCCGCTTCCGTCCGGCAATCCCAGATCGCTCAGGAGAAGGTCGAACTCATTCTGCCTTGCCATCACCCTTGCAGAGGCTACGGACGCGGCGCCGGTGACACGGTGTCCCAGAGTGCCGAGCAGCTTGGTCATCGCCCCCCGCGCCGCATCGCCGGCCGTCTCGGAAAGCGTCCCAGAAGCGCGGCTCCATTGTCTGCGCTGCTCTCCGGTGCCGAGGCCAATCGTGCCCTTGTTGTTTCGCGAATCGCGTTGCCCATGTTCAAGGCCCATCCGTGGGACCGGGGAGCTGTACTGGGGCGCCGAGTATTCTCCCGCACGGCCGCCGGGTGTCCAGCCCCAGGCTATTGCCCTAGAACGCCGGGCATGTTGCAGAGCCATGAGTGCAAGGGAAATGTTCGGCCCGCGGCGATTTTTTTTGGTGACAGGGGGAACGATACTGGGCGAGGTCTCGCGGCTACCGCCGTCGCTTCCCCCGCGATGCCGCCGCCCCCTTCGTGAACAGCGCGTCCCGTTCGCGATCAGGGTTATAATAATGCGCCCTATGCTCCGACGCCGCCTGGGTTCGATTGCCGCTGCCGCGTCGCTGCTTGCGTCCGTGGTGACGATCGCGTTGGTTTGCATCGCGAGGGATCGCGTCGAGCAGACCAGGCTGGCCGCCGAGGCGAGCTTCCAAGTCGTTTCGCATCGGATTCAAGAAGTGGAGCGGGAGTCCGCTGCGTATGAGAAGAGAATCGGCCGGACAACTTCTGTCGCGGAGTTGGAGCATCTGAATGCGTTGGGGGACACGAATCGGCGGCTGATCGTGGCGCAGAATAACGCGGTGGCATTGATTCTCTCGCCGCACGTTCCGCCGCCCGCCTATCGTCGGGCAATCACGTTTACCGCAACGCTATCCGTGGCGTGGCTGCTCTTGTGGGCGGGGCCGCGCCTGCGCGGCGTCTTTCCAGGCCGTGCGAATCTGCCGGACGATGTGAACAAGAAGATCATGTACGAGGTCGAACGACGCGCCGTTCGCCACTGGCTGACGTACGCCGGACTGGTCGTCATGTGCGCCTTGGTCCTCGGGATATGGTACGTGCAGAATCTCCTTTGGCCGCAGGCTGACCATGGCGGCCTCGGATTCCTGATTGAATCGGCCGCGGTCACTTTCTCGACGGCGATTGCTTTTGCGATATTCATCCCGGCGTTATCGCGGGATTTTCGGCGGGAACTCGCGGCGCGCGGGTTCTGCCCGTCCTGCGGCTACGACCTTCGCGCGACTCCAGCTCGCTGTCCCGAGTGCAACTGGCGGGTGTCCGAGGGGAGGCGATACGGGGACGCAGTTAGTTTCAGAAACTAGCTGCGTCCCCGTATCGTTCCGCGTCACGCGCGTGCGGATCGCTCGACAACTCATGCCGGCGGCGGCCCGGCGGCTTGGTTGTGTCCGGCGGCAGACCAGAATTGACGGGCCAGCGCCGCCTGCTCTTTGAACTGGCATTTTGCGTTTGTGCCGAAGACGTCATCCCGCCGCCCAGGTGCGCTAAATTATACCACGGACTGCGCCCATCGGATGAGGATATCGGCGACTTCCGGGCGGCTGAATTCCATCGGGGGGCGCTGGCCGCTTCTGAGCAGGTCGCGGACTTTGGTGCCTGAGAGGTGGACCTTGGAGTCGGGGCCGTGCGGGCAGGTCTTGCTGCTGGTCATCCCTTCGCAGGCGTTGCACCAGGAGGAGTGGTCGAACTTGAGCGGCGTGACGCCGATCTCGTCGGGGCGGAAGTTGTCGAAGATGGTCTGGGCGTCGTAGGTGCCGTAGTAGCTGCCGACGCCGGCATGGTCGCGGCCGACGATGAAGTGGGTGACGCCATAATTCTTGCGGATCAATGAATGGAGGACCGCCTCGCGCGGGCCGGCATAGCGCATTGCCAGCGGCATCACCGAGAGCATCGTGTTGTTCTTGTTGTAATAATTGTCGATCAAGACGCGATAACACTGCATCCGCACTTCGGCCGGCACGTCGTCGCTCTTGGTCTCGCCGACCAGCGGATGAACCAGCAGGCCGTCGGTGATCTCCAGCGCGCATTTGGTCAGATACTCGTGGGCACGATGGATGGGGTTGCGGGTCTGGAACGCGGCGACCGTCTTCCACCCTTTGGCGGCGAACGCCGCGCGAGTCCAGGCCGGCGGCAGACGGAAGTCGGCGAACTCCGGCTCGTGGTTGGGCGTTGTCACATCGACGTCGCCGGCCAGGCACCAGTTCCCCTGCTTGCGGATCTGGGCGACGCCGGGATGGGCATCTTCGGTGGTCTTGTAGACGTTGGGGATTTCCAGTTCCTTATCGTGGGGATACTTCTCGTGGACGCTCATCGTGCCCAGCAATCTGCCTTTCCCGTCCTTCAGCGCGAGCCGATCGCCTTCGTTGATCGACGACCCCAGGTCGTCGGGTGGACAGAGAGTGACGGGGATCGGCCAGACCGTGCCATCGGCCAGCCGCATGTCCTTGCAAACGGAGGCGAAGTCGGCTTTTCCAATGAAGCCGGTAAGAGGCGAAAACGCGCCGATCGCGATCATCTCCAGGTCGCACTGCTCGCGAGGCGAGAGCGTAAGGTGCCGGTAAGAACCGGCCTGGGCCGCGGCCGCGTGCGCGGCAGCGCCTTCGAGCACGCGGTTGACCAGTTTTCCCCCGTGCGGCGTGATCGACGACATCTACACTCCTGTTCTTTCAAAGAGAAGCCGGTACATTACCGACTTTTCCGCGAGGGACAACCGCGCTTTAGGTGATGAAGAAGCATCTCAGCAAATGGACGAAGTTCCTGCTCCGATGGGGCATCGCGGCGTTCGGCATTGCGTATGTGCTGGGGAAGACGAACTTCCACGATCATGTCATGATCCTGGGCCCGCACGACGAGCCCGCCGAAGTGCGGGTCGAGGACGGCGCGTCGCTGTCGGCGCGGCAGTTCTGGGCGTTCTATGACGGGAAGCGGCAATATCCGATCGATCGTGAGCAGGTCTGGACGCCTCCGGGCGATCGCCGATCCGTTCCGATCGCGACGGCCGATGGAAACTCAGAGGACGCCAAGCTTCTGGCCATCCATCCCGCTCGCGGGCAGCAGGCCAGGCAGCCTCCGGCCGAGCTGCTCATTCAAGACCCGAAGACCGGCAAGCCGCGAAAGATCGACCCGTCGCGGGTGGTCGGCGGATACACTGTTCGCGTCGTCTACCCGCTGGTGGACCTGGGGCTGTTTCGGTTGGTGCGGGAGGCCAGGCTACTGTACCTGCTGATCGGGCTGCTGATCCTGCCTGTCAGCTACCTGATCACCAGCCGACGATGGCACATGCTGCTGGAGGCCCAGCACATCCACATGGGCCAGGGGCGGGCGTTCGTGCTGAACATGGTGGGGGCGTTCTACAACAGCTTCATGCCGGGATCGACAGGCGGCGACGTGGCCAAGGCGTATTACGCCGCCAAGCACACGACCCACCGGACGCGCGCGGTCATGTCGGTGATCATCGACCGCATCATCGGGCTGCTGGCGCTTATTATTCTCGGCGGGGTCATGGCGGCGGTGCAGTGGCACATCCCGACCTGCCGGCACGTCGCGGTCGTTTCGGGGCTGCTGATCCTGCTGACGGCGGGGGGGCTGTTCGTCTTCTATCACCCAGACTGGCGGCGCAAGACCGGCCTGGAATGGCTGCTGGGCCGGCTGCCAATGCAGCGGCAGGTCCATAAGGCCATCGAGGCGATGGAACTGTACGGACATCGGCCGTGGATCGCGCTGGCGGCACTGGTGATGACGTTTCCCGTGCACATGACCACAATCGCCTCGGCCACGTTCGCCGGCAAGGCATTCGGGCTGCCGCTGTCGCCACTCTATTATTGGGCGATCGTGCCGGTGGTAGTGCTGGTGGGGGCGATCCCGATCTCGCCGCAGGGGGCCGGCGTGATGGAGTACTTCATGGTCGAGCTGACCCGGCGGCAGGGCGTTGCCGTCAGTCAGGCATTCGCGCTGGTCATGGCCATCCGGTTCTTCCAGATCTTCTGGAACCTGGTCGCCGCCTTGTTCGTCCTGCGCGGCGGTTATCACGCGCCCACCGAAAAGGAAGCCGAGACGCTCGAGAAGGATGAGGAGGAGGGTGAGGGTTCGGGGTTCGAGGAGGAGGGTCCAGGGTTCGGGGTTCAGGGTTCAGGAGAAGGCGCGGCTGCCAACGGGAACGGAGTCTCCCCTGCTCCGATCCCCGCGACCACTCATCGCGCAGTTCCCCGTCCCGCCCTGAATCCCGGCGCGCCGGGATCTGCGCTGCGCTTCGACCCCGAACGCTGAACCCCGAACCCTGAACCCTGAACCCTCAGCCGCGAATCCCGACGCTGTCGGGACTTCGCTTCGCTCAGCCCCGAACCCCGAACCCTTCACATGCTCCGGAAGATCGACCGCGTCATCCTCCGTGTGCCCGGGCTGGCCAGCGCGGTGTCCTACTACCGGGAGGTGCTCGGGCTGAAACTGGTGCGACAGGATGGGCGGGTGGCGAACTTTCGGCTGGCCGACGACTTGACCGAGCTGGTGCTGCACGTCGATCCCGACCTGCCGGCCGAGGCCGTTTACTATCTTGTGGATGATGTCCGCGACCTCTATCGCCGGCGAGAAGAGCTGAAACTCAATTTTAGCGGCCCGCCGACGCAAGTTTCGCGTGGCTACCGTGCGACCGTCAAAGACCCGTTCGGCACGGTGCTTTTGCTGCTGGACCGGACCACCGAACATTCGGGAAAAGGGCAGATCGAAGACGGCAAGGCCCCCGAAGCCCTGTTTGCCGGACTCGAATCGCGCGCTCCCGCCAAGCGCGAGGAACTGTCGAACATTTATCAGCAGATCGGCCGCACCGCCGACGACCTCCCGTACACGCCGCATTTCGAGAAGCTGTATCTCACCTATTGCGGCGCCTATCCGGAGCCCAAACCCAGTCGAGCCGAGGTATGGCGTCACTTGCTCAACCTCCGCAAAGGGGGGAAGCTTCCGAAGCTGGGGGAGGCGCGGTCGACGCCGCCGCCCGTTTCGGACGAGGACCGAACCAAGCTGCGCCAGATGCTCGGCGCCGACATCGGCAAGCGCGACCGGCTGCCTTACACCAAGCGATTCGACGAGATCGTCGACGCCTTCAACCGGACTCAACAACGTCCCATCTCTCCACACCTGGTCTGGCGGTTGGCGGCGACCCTGGCGAAGTGAGCCTTGCGAGAAAATACCATTGCCGGGCCCGCGGGGATCGGAGAAAGTGACGTGGCCTGCGGGCGGGAGGGGAAGGAGAGCACGATGCAGCATCGCAATCCGGGACCCCAGGTCGGCCTATGGATCGCAGTATTGGCCTGTCAGAGCCTGCCGGCCCAGACGGTTCGCGTCGCGATCGATCCGGCCCAGCAGTTCCAGACGATGGAGGGGTTCGGCACGAGTTTCAACGGCGTCGACCAGACGGTCCCGTATTCCAATGCCAATTACGGCGACGCGCAGTACACGCAGTTCGCCAGGGACTACGCCCAGGATCTTGGCGCCTCGATGTTTCGAATCGATCTGAACCCTGATGCCCTTCCCACGATGCCGGCCGGTGGACTCACCGGGAATCTTCAAGACGACATCCGTCAGCTCAACTTCCAGGCGTTCTACGTGAGGGCGGGCCCGAACGCGGGGGCGGCGTTCAACGCACAGAAAATCGACCAGTTCCACCTGCTCGGCTCGATCTGGACGCCGCCCGGATGGATGAAGGCCAACAACAGCAACGGCGCGCTAGCTCAGCCCGACGGGTCGTTCAACGACCCGAACAACCACCTCAAGTTCGATCCCTCCAACCCAAACAACATCGATCCCGCGACGCTCACCCAATTCTCGCGCTACGTGGCCGCGTACGTTTCAGGCATACAGCAAACGTTCCACGTACCGGTCTACGCCCTGAGCCTTCAGAACGAGCCGACGTTCAGCGAGCCGTACAACAGTAACTCGTATTGGCAGCATTACGCCAACAACGCATCAGACCCGCAGTTCGCGCGGTATGCCCAGGTGGTAAAAGCGGTGGGGGAGGAGTTCCGGAAGGATGGGATCGCCACCAAGCTGATCGGCCCGGAAATCACCGGCCCGGACGGGCCGATCAGTTCCAACGACGCGGTCGGGTACTTCACCCATCAGCAATACAACTACCTCGCCGCCACCAAGGCGGATTCGACCCGCGACCAGTACGGCAAGATCGCCAATGACTACCTGGCCGCCTATGCCAGCCACCCGTTCGGCACACAATTTCCGGCGACCAGCCGCGACACCTGGACCTATTACCACAACCTCTTGCAGCCGGACGGGAAGCCCTTCTGGGTGACCGAAACCCTGGGCGAGAGCCCGGCCTGGTACCAGGCTTCGACCGATGCCAATGGCAACCTCCAACAGGACGGGGCATTGGTCCTCGCGCAGCACATCCATAACGCGCTGGCCTACGGCGGTGTCAGCGCATGGTTTTACTGGCAGACTGCCGATGGCGCGCCGAACTCTCCTTACAACTTAATGGACAATAGCGGTGCCAGCCTGCAAAACCCCGAGCGCTCGGATGCGCCCAACTACAAGTATGACGTCGTGAAGCATTACGCTCATTTCATCCGCCCCGGCGCGGTGCGGATCGCCGCCGGCCCGACCGATGCGTCGGGGAGCGCGGTAGCCGAAGACCCCAGTGGGGTGAATGTCGATGCCTACCTCAATCCCAGCACCCGCAGGCTGACCGTGGAGCTGATCAACATGAGCGCGGCCCCTGCGACAACGGATGTAGCGGTCCCGGCGACCTTGCGCGTACCGTCATTTCAAGCCTATCTCACCACGAGCGGCGACCCCTGGGAGCAGCTCGCCGACCTGACACTAAGCGGGACCGATGCCCGCTTGACGCTGCCGGCCGAGAGCATACTGACGCTTGACGGCGCATTCCGTTTCGCGGCGGACTTGAACAACGACGGGTCCGTCGGCTTTGACGACCTGATCATTCTCGCCCGCAACTATGGCAAGACCGGCGCGACTTACGAGATGGGCGACATTAATGGCGACGGGACAATCGACTTCAGCGACCTGCTGCTGCTGGCGCACAGCTACGGCTTTGGGTCGACCGCGTCACAGCTCGCCTCGCTTTCCCCGTCGTTCCGGGCGGAGCTGGAGGCGGCGATGGCCGAGAATTCCGGCGCATTCAGTTCAGCCGTGCCCGAGCCGAGTGTATTGGCCGCGTTTGCGGCTGTCGGCCTGCCGCTGCTGCCGCGCCGCCGGCGCGGCGCGTGACAGTTTCGCTGGCAAGATCTCAGTCCGTCCCCCGGTACTCCGCTTGTCATTACCCCGCCCGGCTCCCGCCGCCTGCCGGGCACTTGTCGGGTCGTCCATGTCCCGCTATCGTCCGGATTCGAGCGGATGGCTCACGCCGGTTGCGTTTGGGGGCCGATTCGGGACCGCGTCCCCTGATGGCCAGGGTGGCAGAACCAACATCGCTCACTCCGCGTGCAAGTCCGGCGGCAGGAACCGGGGACGGCATTCGGTGGGCATACCTGCTCGTCCTCGCTCTGGCGGTGCTGTCGTTCGCGAACATCGCCCACAGTCCGCTGCACGATCCCGACGAGTTCAATTACATCACGGCGGCGCGCGAGATGGTAGAGAAGGGGGACTGGATCACGCCTCACTTCAACGACGCGCCACGGTTGGTGAAGCCGATCCTGTTCTACTGGATCGTGGCTGGCGCTTATAAAGTATTCGGCGTCCACGTGACGGTGGCGCGGCTCTGCTCGGCGGCGGCAGCGGCAGCCGGCCTCTTTGCCGTTTGGCTCACCGCCCGGCATCTGCTGGACCGGAGGACGGCGCTGTTGGCCGCGGTTATCGCCGCCACCAACTTTGCCGTCGTTCAACTGGGCCGCGTAGCCATTACCGATCCCACCCTCTGGGCATTCGTGGCCCTGGCCAATTACGCCGTCATCCGCCTGCTGTTCCCCAGGTCAGGGGAAGCAGGTCTGCGCCAAAAGTGGCTGTCGCACCTTTTCTTCGCGGCGACCGCGCTGGCAGTCTTGACCAAGGGGCCGGTGGCGCTCGCGTGGTGCCTGCTGCCGCTGCTGTGGCCGCTGCTTCGACGGAACTGGGCGGTCTTTCGTCGGCTCCGCTGGGGCAGTGGGCTGCTCACCATATCGATAATCGTCGCGCCCTGGACGGTCGCGTTCGTGGCCCGTAACGGGCCGGCGCTGCGGGCCGAGTTGCTGGACCCACATTCGACGCAGTCTTACGCCCACTTCTCGCGGCTGATCTCCACGCCGCTCGAGTTCCTGGGCGTCATTCCCCAATTGCTGACCAACTACCTCCTCTGGCTCCCGGCGATTGTCGCGGTGGTTGCGACAGCAGTCGGGACGCGCGTTTTCGCTCCAAAGCCCGGCGACGCCGCGCCGCACGCCGATCCTCAAGCGCCGCGGCAACAGTATTGGCGCAACCTTCTCTTGTTCTGGGCCCTGCTGCTGATCGTGATCTATGCGTTGTCCTACAAAAAATCAATTCGATACCTGTTTCCAATCGTCGGCCCCGGATCGATCCTGCTGGCGGATGCGCTCCAACAGCTTCTGCGCGACCCGTCGCAGAAGCGCGGCGTAGCCGTGCTGGTCGCGATCTATGGCGTGATCGAGTTGCTGTTAGCAATCCCGCTGGTGGCGATCATCATAAGGACGCGGGGGATGCCGGTGTGGGTGATTTGGCCGCATTTCGCGATCCAGGCCGCTGCCGGGCTGCTGCTCCTCGGAGCGTGCGGCGCCGCCGCCGTCCAGCGGCTGTTTCCCGCGATCATTGCCGGCGCGCTCTATCTGCACGCGGGGCTTTTGTCTCACACGCTCTGGGCCCTGTCAGGCCCCGGGACGCAGACGCTGGCGCCACTGGTCGGGCAGTCGTTGCGGCCCGATGAGGCGCTGCTCTGCTACGAGATCAGCCCTCGGGTGCTGGTATTCGAAGCCCGGCGGCGGCAGGTGGACATCCAGTCGTTCCCCGTATTCCTTGCCCGCCTGGATCGCGCTCCCGCGTGTCTCATTCGCGACTCCGACTGGCAGAGCGTCCCCAAAGAGCAGCGCGACCAATTCCGGCCGATCGGCCAGTGCATCGTCCAGCGCACGCCCCCCGTGTTGTCGCCGGACCTCACACGCAATCGACAGACGGCGCTGCTGCTGGTAAGGAAATGAGCTGTCATTCGAGTTTCGAATTTCGTCATTCTCAACTTGGCGTCCCGTGCGCCTCTGGGGGAAATCACCCCGTTCCGCACTAATTGCCAGCAGGGACAGTCATCGCCCGCGGTCTGGCCCGGCGGAAGAGCCTCCAGATGATCCAGACGAGCAGCACCCACGGGGCGACGAAGCAGATGCCGACGATCAGGTATTGCAGGCTCCATCGTAGGCCGCTGCCGCTGGTAGTCACGCCGTGACGGATGGCGTCCCATGTGCTTTCCTCGCCGCCCAGCGAGGCGGCGGAGTTGGAGAACGTGGCGTCGATCCGGGCCCGGGCCAGCGGCCCGTCGGGAACGGCGTTGTCGAATGCGACTTGTTTGCCGCGGCGGTAGCCGGAGCGATCGAGCTGGTCGAGGATGGGCCCGGCCTTGTCCAGCGGAACATCCACGACGACGCGTGCGGTGACATGGCCGGCGCGGTCCTGACTCATCTCGCCGCTGCCGATGCGGCGGCCGCCCGCGGAGGCGGCGGCGTTCGCCAGGTCGTCGACGGCCCGCTGCACGTCCGACACCTCCTGGCTTACCGTCACCGTCTGCCGCGGCGGGAGGCTTTCGGCGCTCTGGATCGCCAGCTTCAAATGGAGCTTGCTGTCCACCGTGTTCTCGGTGTCGGGCGAGTGGTCGATGGTCCGCGTGAGCACCTGGGCCGTCTTGCCCATCGCCGCCTCGACCGCCTCCGCGGACCCTCGCGCCATCTCGAAGGAGATCGCACCCGCGACGTTCTGCCGGTCTTGCTCATTTAGATTGGATTGCAGGATTCGGCCGCCGGCGCTCTTCACTGCGTTGAGAATGTCGTTAAAGGCCTGCGGGACGCTCGACGAGGCGAGCCTGATGTCCTGGGTCTCCCGGGCGGGCGCGGCGGCCAGCGAAATAATCGTCAGGTGGAAACCGCGCTTGGCGTCGGTGACGTCGGGGGTGTCGGGGTTCTCCGCCGAGTCCTGCCGCATCAGTTCGCCAGAGCCGCGCAGCTCGTCCTGCAAGGCGTCCGCTTTTTCACTGGGGACCTCGAACAGGAGATCGGCGGTCTGCTGGCTGGCATCGGGCCGGGCCATTGAAGAGGTGATGACGCGCCCGCCGGCCGCTCGGGCGTGGTCGATCACCTGGTGGTAGGCCGCGTCAACGTTCGCCGACGCGATCTTTACCACCGTCATCCGTCGCGGCTTGATGTTCGCGAGGTTGTAGATTTGCAACTGAAGGACAACGTCTTCGCGCTGCACTTTGATGTTGTTGTCGGCAGGGGCGGCGGCGCCGCTCGGAGTCGTCTGGTGACGCTCGCGGGAAAAGTGGGCGATCCGGCCCTGAAGTTGCCGCAGCCGGGCGATCGCCTCCTCGGCCGCGTCAGGGGGAACGGCCGCCTGGATCACCGCGCCGAACTGCCCGGCGTCATACTGCTTCAGCTCCGACTGTACCACCCGTCCCTTGGCCGACGCGATGATGTCGCGCGCCTTGGCGTACGCGTCGTCCACTTTTTCCGTCTCCAGCGACATGGTGAGCTGCTCGGTCTGGCTGGCCGACGCGGGCGTTTTGATGTCTTTCTCGTACAGCTCGATGGAGAGGGTCGAGTAGGCGATCAGGTTGTCGAGGTAATGCTGCTCGCCGACGATCTGCTCGATTTTTTCCCGCCAGACGCCAAGCTCCTTTTCAGCCTGGAGCAAGTCCTTGATCTGCCCCTTGCCGGTCTTGATGATCTCCAGCAGCCGCTCTTCCATCGCCTTGGCGGCGCGGAGTTCGCTGTCCAGGTCGGTGTAGTGCTTGGTGACGTCCTCGGCGGTGATCTTCTGGCTCTTCAGGTCGCCGATGCCGCGGAGGGTGAGCAGGAGCGTGTCGAGGTGCTGCGGCGGCACGCGGACGGCGATCGTCCCCTTCACCTTGCCGTTCGGAAGCTTCTCCGAATCGGTCGTGGCGATGAACCCGTCCTGCTCGTTGACCAGCTTGGTGATTCGCAGCAGCGCATCGTCGAACCGATCGACCTCGAACTCCATCATGCCGTTGCGGATGACCTTTCGACCCAGTGCGGGAGGTGGGTTGTCCGCGGTCGTCCTCGGGGGTAGTTGTGGCGCCGCCGCGCCACCGGCGTTTGGGCCTAGAGTCCCGCCGCCGGCGCGGGTCTCGCCGAGCTCCCTCACTGCGGGAACCTGCTCCGGTTCGGCGGCGGCCTTTCCGCCCCGTTCCACTCCACCTGCGCGCCCGGCAAGTGCGGCGCTCTCACCTCGCGCCGCCTCCGACAGCTTCGCCAACTGATCAGCGGGGCGATAAGCGTAGGTGGTGTCGCTCACATTCACGCCCAAGAGTGCATTCGAAGAGGCCGGCTGCTTCTCCTTGCTGTCCTTGCCGGTGTCGAACCCGCCGCCCTGGCCGCCCCGGCCGCCCTGGCCCTGCTGCTGGGGTACTTCGACGTAGAGTCGCGCCAACCCCTCCTTGTCCTCGATGCGCGATTTGAGGCTGTAGGCGAGCTGATTGCCGAGGTCCTTCTTCAGCAGCTCGACATCCGCGTTGTGTGCCTCGGCCCATTGGCCTGCGTCGGAAAGTTGGCGGACCTGCTGCTCGAGGCCCTTCACGTCCGACCCACTCGTGGGGGCCGGGGGTGCGGCGCGAATTTGGTTAACAATCACCTCCTGCGCGTCGTCAAAGGCCGCATGCTGCACGGCCCGATTCGTCTCCAACGACAGGGCCGTTCCGCCCCGTTGCATGGCGTTGGTCACGACAAGGCCAGTACCGGTCAGCAGCACAGCGGCGGCCACCGCGGCGGCGGAGCGAAGGGCCATCGGATGAATGGCCGCTCCCCACGCCTGTCGGCGCAGACGCAGTCCGCGAATGACGCGGTCCTCCAAATCGACGGCGGGCCGGGCCTCGGCGAAGACCTCGCGCAGCGTCGCGTCCGCCTGACGGGCCTCGGCCAGCGCGCGGGCACAGGTCGGGCAGTCCGCTGCGTGTGACTCGAACGCCAACCGCTCCCCGGGCGAAAGCCCGTCGGCAAGATACGCCTCGATCTGGTCGAAAACGTGATTCATCTCATGCTCGGTCATGACTGCGATCCTCTTGCCCCCTCTCCCTCCGGGAGAGGGCTGGGGTGAGGGCAGGTGGAGAGTTGCGCAACTCGCCATTCGCCCCTCATCCCGACCCTCTCCCGAAGGGAGAGGGGGAAATGCGCTCTCCCGGAACGAGAGCCCTGACTCGATGCGGTACTCACCATTCATAACTCCACTTGGGTCTTCATCATGGCTCGCAACCTGGCCATGCCGCGGTTGAGCAGGCCGCGGAGGGCGCCGTTGGTGAGGCCCAACTGGCGGCCGATGGTTTCGTAATCCGCCCCGCCGATGTAGCGCAGCGTGAGCGGCAGGCGGTACTCCTCCGGGAGCGACCGCAGCAGCGAAAGCACCTGCTGGCGGGTCTCCTCGCGCTGGGCCGGGGCGTCGGGCGCTTCACCGAGGTCGGCAAGCTGGAGGAGCACACCGTTGTCCTGCCGGCTTCCGGAGCGCTTCTTGCGCGCCTCGCGGCGCAGGGAGTCGACGACGGCCGAATGGGAGATCGAGAAGAGCCAGGGGCGAAAGCCGGTCGGATCGGTGACCTGCCGGACCTTCCGCCAGGCGACGAGGAAGGTCTCCTGGACCAGGTCCTCGGCGCGATGGAGGTCGCCGGTCTCGAGATAGAGGCGCGAGAAGACCAGACGGGCGGTCCTTCGGACCAGCTCTTCGAATGCCTGGCGGTCGCCGCGTTGGCTCTTCAGGACCAGCGCCTCGTCGGTCTCGTTCACGCCGCCGCTCCCATTCACAAGAGGTAACGACAGTGAGACGCGCGCCGCGCGCGAAAAGTTGCAAACTATGAAAACCACGTGAGAGTCGGTTTTGCGGGGCCGGATTGCCCGTACACTGACCGTCCAGGATCGAATATCCTTTAACGCGTGGGTGCAGGCGGGGCTCGGTCACTGACCGCTTGAGGCAGGAGGAATGCTGCTGTGTTTCAGGTCGGACGCAAGACGCATCGCGCCTTCAGACGCGCCGTACGATCGATAGCCGAGGGACTGGAAAGCCGCAGGCTCCTGGCCGCGGACCCCCTTGCCTATGCAAATCAGGTGCAGTCGTTGCCGTTCGCGCTCGACTTCACACACCAGGTGAATGGGCTGCTGGACACGAGCGGACAATCGATAGGGTTCACCCGCGTTGAGGCCAACCGCAATGGCGATCAGTACCAGCCCTCGCTCATCCATCTGAACACCGCCGCGGGCGAATTGGATTTGACCACCCGCGGCACCGACACCAGCGGCAGCAATTATGGGACCGACAACACGCTGGTGGATGCGCTGGAGACTGAATTCGATGCGACCACCCGCGGGTTCACCATTACCACGCGGCTCAAGGGGCCGCTGTCCCAGCTTTCGGCCGCATATGACTCGGGGGCGGTTTACTTCGGGCCCGACGACGACAACTACGTGAAGCTGGCCGCGGGGTATGCGCCGAATCTTGGGCCAATCCTTCAATTCACGGACGAACAGACCGCGACGACGCATACGGTTAACATCGTGCAGGGCCTCGGGAGCTTCGCCTCGATCGGCACGCTGGACCTGCGGCTGACGGGCGACGCCGCCGCCGGCACGGTGACGGGGTCGTATTCTATCAATGGGGGAACATACGTTTCATTGCCGGGGACGGTGACGCTGGCGGACCCGGAGAAGACGCTGTTCTTCAACTCCGCCGGCCGGGCCGGCATCTTCGCGGCCACTCGCAACAGCCTGCCGCCGATCACGCTCGCGTTCGGCCGCTTCGAGATCGACCCGGGCGCCCCTGTGACCGCGGCCCAGCAGGCGAGCGTCACTGTGGCCCATCCGGCCGATGGAGACACCAACGTCCCGCGCGACACGCCGATCTCCATCGACTTCCGCCTCCCCAATGGCGGGATCGACAACTCGACGCTCTATGTCGCCAGCCCGCCCGCGCTGCTCCTCCGCACGAGCGACCACACCCAGGTGCCGGCGATCGTGAACACGAGCGGCGGCGGGGACGCGGTCGTGCTCCAGCCTCAGGTCCCGCTCGACCCCAACACGACCTACACGTTCGTCCTCACGGGCAGCCTCAAGGACGTGGCCGGGGCCCCATTCAAGCCGTTTGCGATGACGTTCACGACCGGCACGTCCGGCGGTACCACCGACCCGACCCTGGCCTTCGAGAAGGTGGGGCTGCCAACGGCGCAGAGCGCCCCGTTCACCTGCGTCCGGGTCGGTCCCGACCACCTGCTGTACGCCAGCACCCTCGATGGCCGCATCTTCCGCTGGACCATCAACCCCGACGGCACGCTGGGCTCGCCTCAGGTCACCACGACGCTCTCGGGCCGGCTGATCACCGGGTTCGCGTTTGACCCAAGGTTCGTACAGAACGCAAGCAACCCAATTCTGTGGGTCTCCAACGGCTTTTATTCGGGGAACGATGTTTACTACCAGGACAACGCGCCGGACTTTTCCGGGCAGATCACGGTCCTGAGCGGCGCAAACCTGCAAACCGCCCAGACCGCCGTCTTCGACCTGCCGCGGAGCATCCGCGATCACCTGACCGAGCAGCCCGCCTTCGGCCCGGACGGCGCTCTCTACTTCGCGCAGGGGAGCGACACGTCTTACGGAGCGCCGGACGTGATCTGGGGGAACCGGCCGGAGCATCTGCTGACCGCCGCGGTCCTGCGGCTGGACGTGAGCAAGATCGACCTCGCCCATCCGCTGGACGCGAAGACCACGGACGCCGGCGGCGCCTACGACCCGTTCGCTCCCGGCGCGCCGCTGACGATCTACGCCACGGGCGTGCGAAATGCGTTCGAATTGCTCTGGGCGAAGGATGGAACGCTGTTTGCCCCGACCAACGGCTCATCCGCCGGCGGCAACACGCCGGCCTATCCCAATTCGATTGCCGGCATACGTATCGACCAGGCTACCAACGGTCCTTACACCGGCCCCGCGGTGCCCGCCATTGCGGGCGTGGCCGAAGCCGAGGACGATTGGCTGTTCGAGATCAAGCAAGGCGGATATTACGGCCACCCCAATCCCGCGCGCGACGAGTACGTTCTGAACGGCGGCCGTCCCACCGCCGCCCTGACCAACCCGTCGCAGGTCCCCGACTATCCGGTCGGCGTGCAGCCCGATCGCAACTACCGCGGGTACGCCTTCGACTTCGGACAACACCGTTCGCCGGACGGCATCGTCGAGTACCAGGGCACCGCGTTCGGCGGGGCGCTGAACGGCAAGTTGCTGGTCAGCGAATACAGCGCCGGCGACGACATCGCCATCCTCAGCCGCGACGCCAGCGACAACATCACCTCGGTCGAGCGCGGCGTGGCCGGCCTGACCGGCTTCACCAATCCGGTCAATCTCTGCGAAGACAACACGACCGGCTTCATCTACGTGGCGGAACTGGGCGGGCAAAAGATCACGCTGCTGCGGCCGATCCCGCCCGGGGCGCAGATCGCGGTCAATACCACCGCCCCTGGAGTGATGGTCTTCAACGCGGCCGAGGTCGGCTCGCCGGGGGCGGCGCCCAGCCCGGCCCAGACCCTCACCATCACCAACAACGGCAGCGTGCCGCTCACGTTTCCATCCGATGGGTTCACCATCGTGGATGATCCCACTGCTCCCGGCAACGCCGCGAATTTCTCGATCCTCAATCGCCTGAGCATTCCCGGCTCGATGCAGCCGGGGCAGTCGATCCAGGTGCAGATCGACTACACGGCCACCGCCGTCGCCATCCAGTCGGCGATCTTGCAGATCAAGAGCAACGATCCGAACCATCCCATCACCGACATAGCACTGCACGGCATCGGCACGCCGGGGCAATTCGGGACCAATGAGCCGTCGCTGGTTCGCGTGTTGCGCGCCTATGACATTCCCACGATCGTCGGCGCGGGTCCCAACGACGCGAACGAGGCCAATCCCACGTATCCTGAAGTCCCCGAGCCTTCCAGCCAGGAAGTTCCGATGCAGCGGCTGGTGAAGGCGGGCTCCGGGCCGGTCACGATCAGTCCGCTGGCCAGTTTCGACGCGGCCAGCCAGCCGGTGTTGCGGTTCGGATATTACGTCCCGGGCGATCCGACCGATCAAACCGAGCTGTTTACCATCAAGCAGTCGGATGCCCAGACCGTCAATCCCACGGCCCAGGGAGCCACCAGCTTCGACCCGGGCAACAACACCTTCGGGCTGTATGCGATCTACCCCGGCGTCTCGACACCTAACGGCCAGCCAGATACTCATTACAGCGAGGACGCGTTCAATACGTTGGACCCCACATATCATCGCAAGTTCCGCTTCTTCCCGCTGGAGAACGCGGACAAGTCGGTGGTGCCCAATGCATATGTGGTCGCAGCAGAAGATTACAACAACCCGCAGTTCAACAGCTTCGTGAACTTCGTGGGCATCATCCGCAACGTGCAGCCCGCGCCGGACGCGGTCGGCGCGCCGGTGGCCGGGCTGGAGAACCTGGATGGGCTGCCATTCACCGACCGCCTTGCCTTCAACCGCATCCAGGTCCTCAACAGCGACGCGGTGGTGATGGGAGACGTGGTCCATGACACCGGCACGCTCCGCATCCACAACAGTGGCGACCAGCCGCTGACAATCAGCGGCCTGACGCTTTCTGACACGACCAACTGGGAGATCGTGAACCCGCCCGCTCCGGGAACGGCGGTCCCGCCAAACGGCGGCACGCTGGACGTTACCGTCAAGTTCATCGCCACCTCGGCCCCGCCGCACACGGACAACCAGACCCACGACTACACGAACCTGGAAAACCTGCCGGTGAACGTGGTGGGCGGCGTATGGAACGGAACTCTGACGATCGCCAGCAACGACCCGGTTCATCCCACGCGGGCCGTCCAACTGGCCGGCTACTGGCAGCACCGCTCGGAGTACGAGGAGGAGCCGAGCCTTCAGACGATTGTGAACCTGCTCGAGGGTTACAAGACCAACATCGCCGCCGGCCAGTTGCCGCAGTATCCGAACAACGGCTCGATGCCGGTCTATTACGGCGAAGAAGTTGCGTCGGCGTACTGGTATGTTGCCGACCCGACGCTGCCGATCACCGTCCGGCAGCTCGACGCCTTCCACAGCCAGGAGTCCGGCGGGACGATCCGGCAGGCGTCGGTCGGATGGTACGTCCAGGGAAATCCCGGCAACCCGACCTGGCTCTTCACGCACCAGCCGCGCGAGAGCCAGTCGCTGTTGCCCACCATCCTCGGCTCGTATACGACTCCCGCCTCCGCGAGCTTCTCGACCTCAGCGGTCTTCGGCTGGAACGTCGACTTCGCCGAATTGAGCGACGATTCGCTCAACACGCCCGACATCACCGTGTTCGGCCGCTCCGGGCACGCGGTCCGTTTTTATCCCGTCCGCGACCGCGATGGAAACCTCGTCCCCAACACGTGGCTGATGGCGATGGATTACCAGAACGGGCCGTTCGACAACAGCGACTTCCAGGACAACGTGTACATCGTGAGCAACATGCGTCCGGCGAATGCTCCGCCGGCGCCGGCCGACGTGTCGGCGGTCCCAGCCCAGGCGGGCGGCGTGTCGCTCCAGTGGGCCGCCGTCGCTTATCCGAGCGCGGGCTATAACGTTTATCGCGCCGCTTCACCGGGCGGCGCTTACGTCAAGCTCGACGCCACGCCGCTGACCCAAACGAGTTTTCTCGACGCTTCGGCCCCGGCGGGCGTGCCGTCATATTACCGCGTGACCGCGGTGAGCCTGGCGAGCGGCGTCGAATCCGAAGCGGCCAACGCGTCCGCTACTGCCGCGGCCCCGCAGCAGCAGGGCAGCGCGCTCACGAGTCTCGACATCGGCGCTACGCCAGCGGGCAGTACCACGGTCATCCAGGACGGGACCGACTACAACGTCACCGCCGGCGGCCCCGCGATCTACGGCACGGCCGACGCCTTCCGCTTCCTCTACAAGCCACAAACCGGCAACTTCGACGTGAAGGTGCGCCTCGCCTCGATCACGACCGCCGGCGCCATCGACCAGGCCGGCTTGATGGCCCGCGCGTCGCTCGCCGCCTCCAGTCCGCAAGTCTCGGTCACCGCCAGCCCGAACCAGGGCTTCCGCTTCAAGGACCGGGACACGCCCGGCGGCATCACCAACACGCTGACCGACACCGCCCCCACGCCCTATCCAAACGTGTGGCTGCGTCTTGTCCGGTCCGCCAGCGTTTTCACTGGCTACTACAGCACCGACGGGCTGAATTGGACGGTCGCGGGAACGGCCAACGTCGCGATGGCCGACCCGATCTATCTCGGCCTGGCGGCGGCGGCCAACGTCGCCACCGCGACCATTACCGCCCAATTCCGCTCCTTCGAGGCGACGGCGCTCCCGGCCCCGGTGGCGTCACTGACTGTGACCGCCCCCGATTCCGGCCACGCCGCCCTCACCTGGTCCCCCGTGGCCGGCGCGACCAGTTACCTGGTGCAGCGCCAGGGCCCCGCCGACGGCGACTTCGTCACCATCGCCCAGAACGTCGCCGCGACGAGCTACACTGACGCAAGCGTGCAGGGCGGGACGTCGTATGCGTACCGAATCCTCGCCGCCAGCGCCGCCGGGGCGTCGCCGGCCTATACGCCAACGGCTTCGGTCGCCGTCCCGATCCCGGGCGATATCGACCGCGACGGGAAGGTCGATTTCGCCGACCTGGTCATTCTCGCCCGCAACTTCGGCAAGTCCGCCGTCACCTGGGACCAGGGCGACCTGGACGGCGACGGCAAGGTCGACTTTACCGACCTGGTGATCCTCGCCCGGCACTATGGCGCCGCGGTGTGACGATCAGGCGCCGTCGTACGCCCGCTGGAGCGCGTGGAGGTCGAGCTTCTTCATGGTTAGCATCGCCTTCATCACGCGCGTGGATCTGGCCGGATCGGGATCGCTCAATAACTTGGGCAGCGCGGTCGGCCCGCCATTCAGGGCGACAAAGGACTGCCCATGTAGCTGAAACTCGACCGTCATGACCGAGCCCGCCGGACCGGGACCGGCCTGTCCGTATCGGGCCACCTTCACGATCCTGGAGTCCGGAAAAACAGACATATAAAAGTTCGCCGCCTCCTCGGCCTCATGATCGAACCACAAAAACGGCGTTATGGCTTGAACTGGCATGGCGTTCTACTGTACGCGGTCAGGGCCCCAAACATTACTCAGAATCTCGTGCACCAGAGAGTCGTCGAACATAACCGGTGTCGCACGGCGCACCGGCAATAACGGCTGGCACGGATAGCGATCAACGTTTTATCATCGATGAGGGGCGCGACGCGCTCGCACCGAACTGGCGATCCCTTTTCGCCCCGGCCGTTCTCGGATAAAAGTTCCCCGGCGTTTTCGTTGCCGCCGGTTAGTCCGCGCCGCAGGAGTTTTACAGACCGATGCCGACCCTCAACTGGATCGGAAAAGAGGCCGTCGTCGATCACCATCGCCGGGTGCCGCTCCGGCTCCTCGAGTGCGACCCGAACCTTTCCGCCGGCGACCCCGAAGCCGGCAACCTGCTCATCCAGGGCGATAACCTCGAAGCCCTCAAGGCCCTGCTCCCCCGCTACAAGGGACAGGTGAAGTGCATCTACATCGACCCGCCGTACAACACCGGCAACGAAGGCTGGATCTACAACGACAACGTCAATGACCCGCGCATCAAGAAGTGGCTCGGCGAGGTTGTCGGCAAAGAAGCCGAAGACCTTTGCCGGCACGACAAATGGTTGTGCATGATGTATCCGAGGTTGGCCCTGCTGCGCGAGTTCTTGAGCGACGACGGAGCAATCTTCATTTCGATTGACGACGGTGAGATTGCATCATTGCGATTCTTAATGGATGACCTCTACGGTCCCGCTAATGAGCTGGCAGTTCTGGTGTGGGAAAAGGGCAAGAAGGGCGATGCGAAATTTGTTTCTGTGACCCACGAATACGTTGTCGTCTTCGCAAGGAGCAAAGCGCATCTAATTTCGCTAGATACCCGTTGGCGGCGTCGGAAGCCCGGCGTTGACGGTGTTTTGCAACGCTATGACGAGCTGCGGCAGCGTCATCGGAATGACCACGATGCGATTCGGACTGAGATGATGGCTTGGTATCGCTCACTCCGCGGCGACGACCCACGGAAGTCGCACAAGCACTACAACCGGTCCGACGGCCGGGGGCTCTATTTCCCGGATAACTTTCACGGGCCAGACGATGGCCGCGAGAGCCGGCCGCGATATGACATACTCCACCCGGTAACCGGAAAGCCTTGCGCGAAACCCTCCACCGGGTGGCGTTGGGAGGAAGAACGAACGAGAGCGGCGATGGCCGCGGTTCCAGCGCGGATCCATTTTGGACCCGACGAGACGACCATACCGTGTCGAAAGAGTTATCTGGTTGAAGTCGATTCTGAACCCTTCCAAAGCGTGTTCTATACCGATGGGCGGGCGGCCACGCTCCAGGTCGAAAGCCTCGTCGGCAGAAACGCATTTGCATTTCCAAAGGATGTCGAGGTACTGTCTGACCTGCTTTCATTGGCTACCGGCCCGGATTCGCTTATCCTCGACTCCTTTACGGGCTCTGGCACGACGGGTCACGCCGTCTTGAAGATGAACAAATCGGACGGCGGCAAGCGGAAATTTATTCTCGTTGAAATGGATGACCGCATCGCGCAGCACGTGACCTCGCAGCGCCTGCGAAAAGTCATTGAAAGCTACACGAGCGCCGCGGGCGAACCCGTCGAAGGTCTTGGTGGCGGATTCCGTTTCTGCCGCCTTGGCAAGACCCTCTTCGACGAGCGCGGCGAGATCGACCAAGGGGTGCCGTTCACCGATCTGGCGCGGTACGTGTATCTGATCGAGACGGGGATGCCCGCGCCGACGCGGCCCCGGAAGGATTGTCCGCTATTGGGCGTGCATGAAGGCCGCGCGGTTTATCTCCTCTACAACGGCGTCCTCGGCGACAAGCGGCCGGCGGGCGGAAATGTTTTGACGCATGCCGTGCTCGACGCTCTGCCGCCGCATCCTGACGGTCCGGGCGCGCCGCGCATTATTTATGGAGAAGCCTGCCGGCTAGGCGAGCCGACGCTGGAGCGGCTGAACGTGACGTTCCGCCAGACGCCCTACTCACTGAGGGAGGAATGAGAGATGCGGCTGGCCCTGAAGTCTTACCAGAGGACGACGCTTCAGAAGCTGGGCGATTATTGCGCCGCGGTACGTGCCGACGTACTCGCCGGCGCGCGCCGGCCCGAGCGGGATGCCTTCGAGCGCGAGACGGACGGACGCAGCTATTACAGCCCGCCTGGGTTTGACAGGACGCCGTACATCTGCCTGCGGCTGCCGACTGGCGGGGGCAAAACGCTCCTGGCCGCACATGCCGTCGCCACGATTGCGAAGAAGCTGCTGGCGGACGATTACCCGGCGTGCCTGTGGATCACGCCGGGGACGACGATTCGCGATCAGACGCTCAAGGGCCTGACGACCAGAGACCATCCATATCACCTGGCGCTTCGGGAATCGCTTGGCGGAGATTTTGACGTCTTGACGCTGGAAGACGCGCTTGCAAGAGGGAACGTCCTGCGTGCCCGCAGTCCGGTGATCATCGTCACGACCATCCAGTCTTACCGCCTCCGCGACGAGCGGAGCGGCGAGGAACTGGAAGCCACTCGCCGGATTTACCGCGACAGCGGATATTTGCAGGACATGTTCCAGGGCCTGCCGGCGTCGGCGACGGCAAGACTCTTGAAAGATGAGAAAGGGCTGGTCTACTACTCCCTCGCGAACGCACTAATGCTTCGCCGGCCGATCGTGATTATGGACGAGGCGCACAACGCGCGGACGGCGACGAGCTTCGACTCGCTGGCGCGATTCGGCCCGTCTCTTGTCCTGGAGCTCACGGCCACGCCCCAGCAGGAGCACGACCCGGCCAACGAGCGCTATGCCAGCAACGTGCTGCACGCCGTCAGCGCCCTGGAGCTGAAGACTGAGCACATGATCAAGCTGCCGGTGGAGCTGGCAAGCCGCGAGGAGTGGCTCGACGTGTTGGCTGCGACGGTGCAGCGACGCCAGGAGCTGGAACGAGTTGCCGCCAGCTATTCGGAAGAGACCGGCCACCCCCCGATCCGGCCCATCGCCCTGATTCAGGCGCAGCCGCAGTCGAGGACGCGCGAGGTACACACGCCCGATGTCGTCAAACGTGCCCTGCTCGAGCGATTACGCGTGCCCGCCGAGGAAATTCGTATCTGCATCGGCTCGCTTGACGAGATTGGTGATGAAGATTTAATGTCGCCCGACTCGCGGGTTTGTTACGTCGTCACGGTTGACAAGCTGCGCGAAGGGTGGGATTGCCCGTTCGCGTACGTTCTTGGCTCCATCGGCAACGCGGCCACCGCCACCGCGGTCGAACAGTTGCTGGGTCGCGTGCTGCGTATGCCCTACGCGATAGAAACCGGTCTTCCGGCGCTCGACCGCGCCTACGCCTTTGTTCTGAGCCGCGACGTGGCCCAGACGGCGATGGAGCTGCGCGACCGGCTGGTTCAATCGTGCGGCTTCGATCGCGAATCGGCCGCGGACGCGCTACGGGTATCGGCGCAAACGCCGCAGGGTCAAATCGCTTTCGGCGGAATCCCACTCTCGGCTGCCCCGCCGGTTGACAAGCTGCCCGATTCGCTGCGCGATCGGGCAACATACAATCAGCAGACACAAGTCCTGCAAGTCGCGGGATCGCTGTCGCAGCGGGAAGCGACGGCACTGCGTGAGCTGGTGACCAGCGATGCCGACCGGCAGGCCGTCGAGGCATATTGGCAGCGCGAGCGACCGCCGGGGACTGCGCCCAAGCGGCTTGGCCAATACGCACCGCCCGTGCGGGTGCCAAGGCTCACTATCCTAATCGGGGGCTCCAGGACGCTCTTCGAGCCCGAGGAGCTCGACACATTCTCCTGGAACCTCGACGAGTGTAGTTATGTCTTGACCCGCGAACAATTTGGCGATGAGGTGCGCGTGGGCCAGCGCGCCAGCGTCGACGTCAGTGCCGCCGGCAGCATTGTCTCGATGTCACCCGAGGACGTCCTGCTGCGCCAATTGGAACTGATAGGCGAGGGGGATGACTGGCAACCGACCGAGCTGGCGCGATGGCTGGACTCCGAGCTTCATCGCGGCGGCGCCTTCGCGGGACTGTCGAAGGCGGAGAGCCAGCCGTGGCTGCTGCGCGCCGTCGAGCACCTCACGAAAACACGGGGGCTTTCGTTGCCAGTGGTCGTCAGGCGAAGACATGCGCTGGGCGAGCTCTTGCGCGGGCGGATCGCCGAGCATGGCCGCCGGCAGGCGAGGCGCGCCGCCGAGCAACTCGTCACGCTCGCCCCGACGGCAATAGAAACATCCCCCGAAATGATGTTCGAAATCCAGGAGAGCGAGTACGCGCCATATCACCAATTCCCCAACCACCACTTCCGCAAGCACGCGTTTGAGTTGGTCTCCAGCATGAATAGCGAAGAAGCCGAGTGCGCCACGCAGATCGATAGCGACGCTCGGGTCGCCCGCTGGCTTCGCAACCTGGACCGGGAATCACAACATGGCTTCTACCTGCCCAAGTCGCCTGGCAAATTCTTCCCCGATTTCATCATCGAGCGCACGGACGGCGTGATCGCGCTGGTGGAATACAAAATGGGAAAGCTCGCAAACGACCCCGAGGAACTCCACAAGAAAGCAGTTGGCGAGCTCTGGGCTGCACGGAGCAACGAAAGCTGCCGCTTTGCGTGGGTGGTGGAGCGGAACTGGGCGGCGTTAGAGCGGCAATTGAGCGCATAGCGGATGCGGAGCGGAAGGGGAATTCAATAAGTACGCGAATCCGTTGGGTTTGCGGCTCGCAATGGCGTCGGCGGCGTTGGCGTGTTCGGCGTCGGCGATTGGTCTTCCGCATCGGGACGTGTTAATATTCACTGCTCATGTCCCCCTCAACCGCACATCGCTACGTTGTCCGCGACGCGCAGGTCCTCGGCGGTGAGCCGATCATCGCGGGGACGCGCACGCCGGTCCGGGCCATTGTCGAATTGTGGCGGTTGGGCGTGGCGCCCGAGGAGATCCCCTCCCACCTGCCGCACCTGACCGCGGCCCAGGTGTTTGACGCGCTGAGCTATTACAGCGATCACCAGGCCGAGATCGGCGCGTTTATCGAGCGCAACGCGGTGCCCGATTCGCTGGTCGCTCCCCGCCGCCGGGACGGGAAATGAGCCGGCTCTTCGCGGGACTGTACCTGGACGAAGACGTGAGCGTGCTTCTGGCCGCCCTGCTCCGCCCTCGCGGGTTCGAGGCCGTGACGACGCAGGAGGCC
>Ga0073928_10003293_pt1 | contig 25789 bp, 23 predicted proteins | sample PaiPotPPA55metaG_FD_76969 | JGI IMG/M metagenome (GOLD analysis project Ga0073928, IMG submission 76969) | Iron sulfur acid spring bacterial and archeal communities from Banff, Canada, to study Microbial Dark Matter (Phase II) - Paint Pots PPA... ...
AGGCCGTCGCGGGAATGGGGGGTCCCCCCCCCCCCCCCCCCAAGCGCCTGTCCCCGGGCCCCGGGGGGGTCTGATGCCGTACCCCCGCCGGCGGCTCCGGGCCCCCGCCACAAATGCAGACGCCGCGCGGCAGGAACCGCGCGGCGTTGGCAGCGACTTAGGAGACGCGATCAGGCGGCAGGCGGAAACTGGGCGGCGCCGCGGGCACCGAGCTCGACGGTCGTGGTCCAGAAGCGGTCGAGGCGGCGCAGCGCGGCGAAGGCGCTCGTCAGGTCCTGCTCGGTGAGCGGGCCCCTGGACAGCGCGTCGATATGGCGTTCATGCATCCTGACGATCTTGTGGCGCAGCGTCTGCCCCTTCTCGGAGAGGCGCACGCGCACCGAGCGGCGGTCATGCGCCGAGCGCTCCTGCACCAGGTAGTCGTTCTCGACCATCTTCTTGACGTTGTAGGAGACGTTCGAGCCCAGGTAGCAGCCGCGCAGCGTCAACTCGCCGACGGTCATCTCGAGATCGCCGATGTTGAACAGGATCATGGCTTGCACGTTGTTGATGTCGTGCACGCCCTGGGTGTCGAGCTCGAGCTTGACCACCTCCAAGAACTGGCGGTGCAGGCGCTCGATGAGCGCGATCACGTCAAGATAAGCGGCCTTCATGCTACCCCCGGCTGGAAAGGTTCGGCGCACATGCTTGCGACACGCAACAAGGGTATGGGCCGCGAGTTAATTAATCCTTTAAGCGAATTTGGTCCATGTTTTGGCTCTCTTACCGCTGATCGTTTTGGAGGAGCTGGAACATGGCCGAGAAGTCCTGCGCGCCCCGCCCGGAATTGGCCAGCATCTGGTAGAGCGCCACCGCTGCCGAGCCCAAAGGGGTGGCAGCGCCCGCCGCCTGTGCCGCCTGCTGCGCCAGCTTGAGGTCCTTGAGCATCATGTCGGCGGTGAAGCCGGCCTGGTAGTCGCGGTTGGCGGGCGCGGACGGCACCGGCCCAGGCACGGGGCAATAGCTGGTCATGGACCAGCACTGGCCGGAGGATTTCGAGCTGATGTCGAACAGCCGCTGCCGGTCGAGGCCGAGCCGGTCGGCCAACGCGAAGGCCTCGCAGACGGCAATCATCGAGATGCCCAGGATCATGTTGTTGCAGATCTTTGCCGCCTGGCCGTTGCCCGCCGCGCCGGCGTGGACGATGGTCTTGCCCATGCCCTCGAGCACCGGCCGGGCATGGGCGAACCCGGCGGCGCTGCCGCCGACCATGAAGGTGAGCGTGCCGGCCGTGGCGCCGCCGACGCCACCCGAGACCGGCGCATCGAGCATGTCGAAACCGCGCTTCGACGCGGTCTCCGTCACCGCCCGCGCCGTGTCGACGTCGATGGTCGAGCTGTCGATGAGCAGCGCACCCTTTTTGGCTGCGCCGAGCACGCCGCCCTCCCCGGCATAGACCAGCCGCACATGCGGGCCGGCCGGGAGCATGGTGATGATGATCTCGGCCTCCGCGACCGCGGCCGCAACCGTCGTCGCCGGCTTGCCGCCGATCTTGGCGAGCGCATCCAGCGCCGGCCGCGACAAGTCGAAGCCGGTCACCTGATGCCCCGCCTTCACCAGGTTGGCCGCCATCGGCCCGCCCATATTGCCCAGTCCGATGAAGCCAACCTTCATGGCGCCCACTCCCTCCCCTGGTCAGGCGAAGCGCAGCTCGCGCTCGCCCAGGCTCGCGAAATAGCTTTCGACCTCCGCCGCCGTCACCGCGGCGAGCGCGGCGTGCTGCCAGCGCGGCCGCTGGTCCTTGTCGACGAGCGCCGCGCGGATGCCCTCGAAGAAATCATGCCCGGCCATGACGTGCTGGGTCATACGGTATTCGAGCGCCAGCGCCTGCTCGATGGTCATGCCGCGGCCGAGCTGGAGCTGGCGGAAGGTGATCTTGAGGCTCAGCGGCGAGGCGCGCTCGAGCGCGGCCAGCGCCTCCTTCGCCCACTCGCCCGGCTCCTGCTCGAGCGCGGCGACGATCGCCTCGACGGAGCCGCCACCAAAGCAGCGGTCGATCGCCGGCTGCAGCGCCGGCAGCCGCGCCGGGCCGGGATCGGCGGCGCAGCGCGCGAGCACGCCGTCAACCTGGTCGCGCACCCGCTCCGGCCGCCAGTCGAGCGCCGCCAGTTCCGTCGTGAGCTCGCCCACGCGCGCCTGCGGCACATAGTGGGTCGCGAAGCCGCAATAGAGCGCGTCGGCGGCGCGCACGCGCAGGCCCGTGAGCGCGAGATAGAGGCCGATTCGGCCCGGGCAGAGATTGAGGAAGCGGCTCGCGCCGACATCGGGAAAGAGGCCGATATGCACCTCCGGCATGGCGAAGACGGTGCGCTCGGTGGCGACGCGATGCGAGCCGTTGATCGCCACGCCGCAGCCACCGCCCATGGCGATGCCGTCGACCAGCGCGATATAGGGCTTGGGAAAACGATGGACGCGCTGGATCAGGCAATATTCCTCGCGGAAGAAATCCGCCTTGTAGTCGCCCGAGCCCTTGGCGTCGTGGCGCGCGTCGTAGATCGCCCGCACGTCGCCGCCGGCGCAGAAGGCGCGCTCGCCCGCGCCGCGCACCATCAACGCCTGGACGGTCGAGTCCTTGCCCCAGCGGACGAGCTGCGGATCGAACACGCGGTACATGCCGAGCGTGAGCGCGTTGAGCGCCTTGGGCCGGTTGAGGGTGATGATGCCGAGACCGCCTTCATGGTCGAGCAGGATCTCGGGACTGTCGCTCATGGCGCGCGATTGCTCGCGCCGAGCAGGCGCCGGGCAATGATGACGCGCATGATCTCGTTGGTGCCTTCGAGGATCTGGTGCACGCGCACGTCGCGCAAATGGCGCTCGATGGGAAAATCCTTGAGATAGCCGTAGCCGCCGTGAAGCTGCAGCGCCTCGTTGCAGACGCGGAACCCGGCATCGGTGGCGAAGCGCTTGGCCATGGCGCAATGCAGGGTCGCCTCGGGGTCGTCGCCGTCGAGGCTCGCGGCGCCGCGCCACACCATGAGCCGCGCCGCGTCGAGCTCGGTCGCCATGTCCGCCAGCTTGAACTGCAGCGCCTGGAACTCGGCGAGCTTGCGGCCGAACTGCATGCGCTCGCCCATGTAGCCGCGCGCCGCGTCGAGGCAGGCGCGCGCGCCGCCCAGCGAGCAGGCGGAGATGTTGAGGCGTCCGCCGTCGAGGCCCATCATGGCGATCTTGAAGCCGTCGCCCTCCTCGCCGAGCCGGTTCGCCACCGGGACGCGGCAATTCTCGAACATCACCATGGTCGTCGGCTGGCTGTTCCAGCCGAGCTTCTTCTCCTTTTTGCCGAAAGAGAGGCCAGGGGCGCCCTTCTCGACGACGATGCAGGAAATGCCGCCCGCGCCGTCGGCGCCGGTGCGGAGCATGCAGACATAGACATCGCTGGCGCCGCCGCCGGAGATGAAGGCCTTGGCGCCGTTGATGACGTAGTGCTCGCCCTGCCGCACCGCGCGCGATTTGAGCGATGCCGCGTCGGAGCCGGCGCCCGGCTCGGTCAGGCAATAGCTGGCGAAATGCTCCATGCTCGCGAGCTTCGGCAGGAAGCGCCGGCGCTGCTCGGCATTGCCGAAGCGGTCGATCATCCACGCCGCCATGTTGTGGATCGACAGATAGGCGGCGGTCGAGACGCAAGCCGTGGCGAGCTCCTCGAAGATCAGCGCCGCGTCGATCCGCCCGAGGCCGGCGCCGCCGACATCCTCGCCGACATAGATGCCGGCGAAGCCCAGCGCCGCCGCGTGGCGCAAGGCGTCGACGGGAAAGATGCATTCCTCGTCCCAGCGCGCCGCCTGCGGCTTGAACTCACGCTCCGCGAAGTCGCGCGCCATCTCCCGGATGGCCCGCTGCTCCTCGGTGAGTTGGAAATCCATGCCGCTCGCTCCGCCTGCGCCGCGCCGCGGCCGAATGATAGCCGCGCGACCCGCCGCCCTCAACGCGCCGCCGACTGCGGCAGGGATCACTCCGCCGCCTTGCCCTTCTCCTTGGCGTCGCGCTCGGCCTTGTGCTTGGCGAACATGGCCTGCGCCGCCGCTGTGCTCATCGCCAGGAGCTCCTGATTGTGCGTCGTCACCCAATCGAGCGACTCCGCCCGATGCCGATTGGCGCCGCGGAAATGCGGCACGACATAGCGCGCGTAGAGCTCGTAGGATTTCTTGGTCGCTTCCCAGTCGGCCCAGTTGTGCGCGAGTTGCAGGAAGCAGCCGAACTCCCCCTGCTTCGCCTGCAGCCGCTCGATCTGCGCGATCGCATCGGCGGGCGTGCCGACGACGATGCCGCCGGCGGCGACGAGGATATCGAGCGGATCGCCCTTCGGCAGATTGGCGAAGCGCGCCGGATTGATGCGCTGGAAATAGTCGAACCATTTGTCGAAGCCGAAGCGCGCGTTCGCGCGCGCCTCCTCGCGCGTGGCGGCGACATGCATCGGTCCGACCAGGCGCAGCCGGCCTGCGTCCATCTTGCGGCCATGCTCGGCGGCGATCTCGTTCGCCACCTTCCAATTGACGTCGAGCGCGTTGAACCCGTCGGTTTGGGTCGCGGCGACGCAGAGCATGCCGAGATCATATTTCCCCGCCGCCCGCCCGCCCGACGGCGTCACCGTGCTGGCGACGGCGACCTCGGGGTAAGGCCGGGTGTAGGGCAGCAGATGCAGCTTGGCGTCCTGGAGCGTGTACCAATCCGACGTCTCGGTGACGGTCTCGCCGCGGAACAGGCGCAGGATGACGTCGAGCGCCTCGACCATGCGGTCGCGCTGCTGCAGCGGGTCGATGCCGAGCATCATCGCGTCCGAGGTCAGCAGCCCCGGCCCGGCGCCGAACATGACGCGGCCCATGGTCATGTGATCGAGCTGCACGATGCGGTTCGCCGTCATCAGCGGGTTGTGATAGGGCAGCGACACGACGCCGGTGCCGAGCTTGATGCGCTTGGTACGCTCCGCCGCCGCGGCGATGAAGAGCTCGGGCGAGCTGATGATCTCAAAACCCGCCGAATGGTGCTCGCCGATCCAGGCCTCCTCGTAACCCAGACGGTCGAGCCATTCGACCAGCTCCAGATCGCGGCGGATGGCGAGGGTCGGGTCGTCGTCGATGGGATGGAACGGTGCCAGGAAGACACCGCCGCGCAATGTGAGATCGCCCATGAGCCCTGGTCCTTTCTGACGGCCCTAGAGGCGCGGCATTCTGCCTGTGAAAGCCCAGGGCGACAACCTCCGGCGATGGCGACCGCCCAAGCCGGAGGCTGTTGCCTTCAGCGCGGCGTGGCTGGCGCCACGACCACCCCTTGCTGCTCGAGAAACTCGCTGACTGCGGCAGAGGCAGAGGAAGGCGCGATCACATGGCCCGTCTCCGGCAGGAACAGCGCGCGCTTGGGCTCGCGGGCGGCGGCGAAGAGGTCGCGGCCCATATCGGGCGGAACGACGAAGTCGAGATTGCCGGTCACGATCATCACCGGCGCGCCTACCGCGGCGATCTTGCTCATGCTGTCGAACCGGTCGCGTATCAGCGAGCGTACTGGAAGGATCGGGTGACGGCGCGCGCCGACATCGACGATGGAGGTGTTAAGGCGCGAGCAGCACCAACGCCGCGGGATGCCGCTCGACGGCCATCTGCACCGCGACACCGGTGCCGAGCGACCAGCCGAGGAGCACGATCTGGCGATCCTTGAAGCCCTGCGCGGCGAGCCAGTCGAGCACGGCGCGCGCATCGGCATAGAGGCCCTCCTCGCTCGGCAAGCCGGGATTGCCGCTATAGCCGCGATAATCGGCGAGTAGAATGCCGCAGCCGCGCGCCCGGAACGCCTCGGCCCACGGCTCCAGCCCTGCCACCGTGCCGCCATTACCGTGGAAGAGCACGACCACCGCCTGCCCAGGCTGCGGCGGCGCATGCCAATGGATGACGGAGACGCCGTCCGCGGCCGTGGTCTTGACGGGAACCATCCCCAGAGCCTCGGCTCGCCCGGGATCGCCCGGCCACGGATGGAACAACATCGATCGCTGAACGCCGTAGAGGCTGCAGCTGCCGAGGACATAGGCGGCGAACGGGACGGCCAGCAGCCATGCCCACCGGCGTCGCCGTCGCGGAAAAGTCCTGCTGATGTCCATGCTGTCCTGCAAAAGCAATGCACCGGAAGCCAGCGATTGTGCCCGACGGCACTTGCCGCCTCAACCGGCTTTGCCGTTCGGTTGTCACCGGCGACAGCCAAGCCTATCATCCGGCGGCATCGCTGGCAGACGTTGAGGCCAATGACGTGAGCCGAGACCCCTCCCCGCCGCTTGGCGCCTATCCCCGCGTCCGGCTGCGCCGCAACCGGCGGGACGACTGGTCGCGGCGGCTGGTGGCGGAGAACATGCTCACCGCCGCCGACCTGATCTGGCCGGTCTTCGTCCATGACGAGCGCGCGGCGCGGGCGCCGGTGCCGTCGATGCCGGGCGTCGACCGGCTTTCCGTCGCCGCGCTGGTCGATGCCGCCGGCGAGGCGCAACAGCTCGGCATCCCCCTCATCGCGATCTTCCCGGCGACGCCGCAAGCGCGCAAGACGGCGGACGGCGAGGAGGCGGTGAACCCGGAGAACCTCGTCTGCCGCGCCGTGCGCGCGGTGAAAGAGGCGCATCCGGCGCTGGGCGTGCTGTGCGACGTGGCGCTCGACCCCTTCACCACGCACGGCCATGACGGCGTGCTGCGCGACGGCGACGTCGCCAATGACGAGACGGTGGCGATTCTGTGCCGCCAGGCCCTCGTCCAGGCCGAGGCCGGCTGCGACGTGATCGCGCCGTCGGACATGATGGACGGCCGCGTCGGCGCGATCCGCGACGCGCTCGACGCCAAGGGCTTCGAGCGCGTGCGCATCATGTCCTATGCCGCGAAATACGCCTCGGCATTCTACGGGCCCTTCCGCGACGCCATCGGCTCGAAATCGTCGCTCGGCAAGGCCGACAAGCGCACCTATCAGATGGACCCGGCGAATGGCGACGAGGCGCTGCGCGAAGTGGCGCTCGACCTCGCCGAGGGCGCCGACATGGTGATGGTGAAGCCGGGCCTGCCCTATCTCGACATCGTCCGGCGCGTCAAGGAGCGCTTCGGCGCACCCACCTTCGTCTATCAGGTGAGCGGCGAGTACGCCATGCTCGCCGGCGCCGTCGAGCGCGGCTGGCTCGATCCCTCCGTGATCATCGAGACGCTCGTCGCCTGCAAGCGCGCCGGCGCCGACGGCGTGCTCACCTACTCCGCCGTCGACGCCGCCCGGCGCCTCAAGGCGGGCTGAGCCGCTGCGCTACAGCGCGGCGAGGAAGCGGGTGGCGCAGAGATCGTGCCAGGGGGCGCGGCGGTCGCGGCCCTGGAAGCCGACATGGCCGCCCTGCGGCAGCAGCAGCGGGATGAGGCTCGGGTTGCGCCCCCACTCATAGCCGAGATACGGCTGCGACGGGATCCACGGATCGTCGAGCGCATGGATCACCAGCGTCGGGACGGCGATGCCGTCGAGGAAGCGCTTGGCGGCGTTGCGCTCGTAATAATCCTCGGCGCCGGCGAAGCCGTTGCGCGGCGCGCTGAAGCGATGGTCGAATTCCCAGATGCTGCGCGCGTCGATGATGGCGGCGCGCTCGGCGGCGGTGACTTCGGCGCCGGGACCGAGGCTCTCGGCGCGCATGTGGCGCAGCAGGTAGCGCTGATAGAGGCCGTTGCGCCGCCACATCATCCGCCGCGCCGTGCCGGCCAGATCGAGCGGAGTCGATACGGCGACCGCGCCCGTGAGCGGCGCGTCGCTGCCGCGCTCGCCCAGGTATTTGAGCAGCATGTTGGCGCCGAGCGAGTAGCCGATGGCGACGATGCCGCCCTTGGTCAGCTCGAACGGCAAAGCCGCCAGCGCGTCGGCGAAATCCTCGCTGCGGCCGGCATAGTACTGGAAGCGGCAGTGCGGCCGCGACGCCCCGGCGCCGCGCAGGTTGAGGCGCAGCACGGTGAAGCCCAGCGTTAGCAGATGCGACGCCGTCCTGACCATGTAATGGCTCTGCTCGCAGCCGCTCAGCCCGTGGATCAAGACCACGAGCGGACGTGCCGGCGCTGCCCCTGGCGCCGGCGGCCGGTGGAGCGAGCCGGCGAGCCGGTCGCCGCTGCCGTCGCGCATGGGCAGAAAGATCCGCTCGGCCGAAGCGAGCGGCACGCGCCCGCGCACGAGATAGTTGCGCAGCGTCTGCAGATCGCCGCCCCACCATGGGGCACGCACCAGGAAAGGGGGGAAATCCGCGAGAGAAAGCCCGGGCAGTCTGGCGCGCGCTAGCGAATCCATGTCAGCTCATGCTTATTGTTGTGAAGGTGCATGAGACGCGATCCGGGTATCGCGGCGAAACGTCGGGCTGTCTCATCGTCGGTAGCCCCTTGGAATTTCAACGTGCACACGAAGCGTCGGCATGTTCCCGCCGCCAGCCACCGCTCCACCAGAGCCAGCAGCCGCGCCGGGTAACAGACAACGTCGGAGAAGAGCCAATCAATCCCACCGATACCCTTAGGATCGATACCGAACGCACTTTCGCGCCGGACCTCGACCAAAGGTAGCGTGGCGATGCGCGGGTCGAGCGGCGCCTTGTCGACGCTGAGGACGCGCGCGCCCAGGCGCTGCAGCACCCAGGTCCAGCCGCCGGGGCTGCTGCCGAGATCGAGGCAGCGCTCACCGGTAAGCGGCTGCTCGCCCAGGATGGTAAAGAGCTCCCAGAGCTTCAGGTAGGCGCGGCTCGGCGGCGCCTCGCGATCCTCGACGAAGCTCACCTCGCCATTGGGAAACGGGCTGCTGCAATGGGGCGCCACCAGCAGCGTGCCCGGATCGAGCAGCGTCCAGGAGCCGAGCGGCGCCGACGGCGCGGGCGCGCCGAACACGAGCGGCTTCGCGGAGACCTTGGGCAGCTGCTCGGCGATCAGGGCGGCGCGGCGGTGGTGGGCGTGGGAATAGAGCGCCCAGTTGCGCTGGATGCCGCGCAGCTGGCGCGCCGCGTCGCCGATCGAGGCGATGGCCAAGCGCTGCGGATCGCGCCAGACATTGGCGACCCAGGCGACGGCGCGCGGCGGTCCGGGCGCGAGCACCAGCCGGCCATAGGTCTCCGCCGCCGCCTCGCCCAGCTCCGCGCGCAGCTCGTCGACATAGCCCTCGGGCGCGAGGTAGGCGGTGATGCCGCCGGCGGCGTCAGGCAAGCAGGAATTCACCGATGGCGGCGATCTGGTCTGGCGCCATCAGCGCCGGCGCATGGCCGATCCCGGAGAACTCGACGAGCCGGGCGCGCGGCCCGCGCCGCGTCATCGCCTCGGCATCCGCGCGCCGCAGCAGATCGCTGTCGGCGCCGCGGATCACCAAGGTCGGGCAGCGCACCGCATCGTAGGTGGGCCACAGATCGACGTCGGCCGCCGGCTCGGCGCGGAACGCGTCGCCGATATGCGGGTCATAGGCGAGGCCCAGGCTGCCGTCGGGCTTCGTGCGCGCGCCATGCGTCGCGAGATGGCGCCATTGTGCATCGCTCAGCGGGCCGAATGTCGCGGCGACCACGCGCAGCGCCGCCTCGAGCTCCGCGAGATCGCGGAAGCTCGGGTCGCGCCCGACATAGGAGGCGATGCGCGCCAGGCCCTCCTTGGCGATGAGCGGGCCGATATCGTTGATGACCAGGCGGCGGATCGGCGCACCCGGCCGTGCCGCGAGCATCATGCCGATGAGCCCGCCCATCGAGGTGCCGACCCAATCGACCTCCTCGACATCGAGCCGGGCGATCAGCGCCGCCATGTCGGCGAGGTAGACGGGATAGCCGTAATCCGCCGGGTCGCTCAGCCATTCGCTCTTGCCGCGCCCGGCGACATCGGGGCAGACGACGCGGCACTCAGCCGACAGCACCTCGGCAAGCGCGTCGAAATCGCGCCCGTTGCGGGTCAGGCCGTGAGCGCAGAGCACGGTGCGCGCACCCTTGGGGCCCGGCCATTCCCTATAAGCGAGGCGATGAAAGCCGTGCGGTCCGAGGCATTCGAGGCTGCGGGCGATCATGGACATGCGCGATATCCCGTGTTACGCGGTCTTGCGACCATCGCCCAGCCCACAGCAGGGATCAAGCCCGCCATGGCCGAGATATCCATCGCGCCGCCGCGCCCCAAGGACTACCCGGATTGGCGCCGCCTCTACGAGGGCTACGCCGCCTTCTACAAGATGCCGATGGATGACGCGATCGCCGGCCGCGTGTGGCAGTGGCTGCTCGATCCGCAGCACGTGCTCGACGCGCTGCTCGCCCGCGACGGCGGCGGAAGGGTCGTGGGCCTGGCGCATTTCCGCGCCATGCCGCGGCCGTTGACCGGCAGCACCGCGGGTTTTCTCGACGATCTCTTCGTCGATCCAGACTGGCGCGGGCGGCGCGTCGCCGACCAGCTCATCGCCGCGGTCGCCGTGCATGGGCGCGAGCGCGGCTGGACCCTCATTCGCTGGCTCACCGCCGACAACAACTACCGCGGACGCGGCGTCTACGACCGCCTGGCCAAGCGTACGATGTGGATCACCTACCAAATGGATTTGCCGGCGCCGTGAACCTTTGCCGCTGATTGCCGTTTATCGCCGAATCTTTCCCGTCTGGGCCGGCGGCAAATAGCACAAGAGGGGATCCGGGGCGCCCGATGATCAGCGAGATACCGCTCACCTGCCCGCATTGCGGCAAGACCATGGCGAAGACCGTGGAATGGGTGCAGCAGAACACCTTCTTCACCTGCCAGTTCTGCGGCACCCCGGTGATGATCAACAAGGACGTCGCCGCTCAATTCCTCGCTGAGATCGAGCTGCAGCAGCGACGCTGACGCAAGGCCGCTTCGTCGCCGTCGATCGGCGTCGTCGATCACCCACGCCCGATATCGGCTGCGGCGCCAAGCGAATTCCCGTGCTGGTCATCATCAGCTTCATCATCGTCGCCGCGCTGAAACAAGTATTTCCGCGGCGGGTCACGGCGGCGTCGGCCGCTCAGCCCGTGGCATCGCCATCCGATTGAAGCGGCCGCCGAGGGGGTGGCGGCTGCACCAGGGATGTGTAAAGTGGCGGGCATTGCGTCGCGCGCCGCTCGCCCTGCCGGGCGCAAGCGCTCCGCACCCACCGGGTCTTTGGAAGGACGACCGCGATGCTTCAAAACCGCCTGCAGCCGGTGCTCGACCCCCGCGCGCTGGCGCGCGACCTCTCCAACAAGCTGCTGATCGACGGCGCGTTGGTGCCGGCGGCGACCGGCCGCACCTTTCCGGTGATCAGCCCGGCGACGCAGGAGCATGTCGCCGACGCCGCCGAGGGCGCTGCTGGCGATGTCGACATCGCCGTCAAGGCCGCCGCCAAGGCGCAGAAGGCGTGGGCCAAGCTCGCCTCGCGCGAGCGCGGCCGTCTGGTCTATGATTGCGGCCGGCTGCTCAACGATCACGTCGAGGAGATCGCGCGGCTGATCACGCTCGAGACCGGCAAGGCGATCCGCACCGAGAGCCGCGTCGAGGCCGGCGTCTTCGCCGACGTGCTGATCTTCTATGGCGGGCTCGGCTCCGAGATCAAGGGCGAGAGCGTGCCGTTCAAGCCGGGCATGCTCACCATAACCCAGCGCGAGCCGATCGGCGTCGTCGGCGCGATCATTCCGTGGAACGTGCCGCTGCTGCTGATGGCGCTCAAGATCGCCCCGGCGCTCGTCGCCGGCAACGCCGTTATCGTGAAATCGGCCGAGGAGGCGCCGCTCGCCGTGCTGCGGGCGTGCCAGATCATGAATCAGGTGCTGCCGCCGGGCATCCTCAACATCCTCTCCGGCGACGGCCCCGGCTGCGGCGCGCCGCTGGTCGCGCACAAGGGCGTCGGCAAGGTCACCTTCACCGGCTCGGTCGAGACCGGCAAGCTGGTCTACAGGATGGCGTCCGACAAGCTCATCCCGGTGACGCTCGAGCTCGGCGGCAAGAGCCCGATGATCGTCATGGGCGATGCCGACATCGACAAGGCCGTCGACGGCGCCGTCATCGGCATGCGCTTCACCCGCCAAGGCCAGAGCTGCACCGCCGCCAGCCGCATCTTCGTCCAGGATGCGATCCACGACGCCTTCATCCAGAAGCTCAAGGCCAAGGTCGACGCCATGAAGATGGGCGATCCCCTGGACGAGGCGACCGATATCGGCTCGATCATCTCGAAGCAGCAATTCGACAAGGTGAAGAACTACATCAAGATCGGCGAGGAGACGCCGGGCGCCAAGGCGCTGCGCTGCTCTTCCATGCCGGCCGACCAGAAGCTCGCGCGGGGATATTTCGTGCAGCCGGTGATCTTCACCGGAATCGCCAACGACAACATGCTGTGCCGCGAGGAGATTTTCGGCCCGGTCACCTGCGTCATCCGCTTCAAGGATTACGAGGAGGCGATCCGCCAAGCCAACGACAGCGACTACGGGCTCGCCGCGACGATCTGGACGCGCGACTTGAAGACCGCGCTCGATGCCACGCAGCGGCTCGAGGCCGGCCTCGTCCAGGTCAACCAGAACCTCGTCGTCCAGGCCAACATGTCCTATGGCGGCGTCAAGCAGTCCGGGCTCGGCAAGGAGGCCTCGCTCGAGTCGATGCTGGAGCATTTCACGCAGAAGAAGACCATCATCCTCAATCTCGGCTGAGCGTAACGCGGGCGGGCGGGCGATGCGGCGATTCCTCAGGCTTCGTCTCCTGCTGCTCGTGCCTGTCATCGCCGTGCTCGGTGCCTATCTCTGGCTGCGCTCGTCGCTGCCGCAAGAGGAGGGGCGCCTCGTCCTCCCCGGGCTCGTCGCCGAAGCGCGCATCAGCCGCGACGGGCACGGCATTCCCACCATCACCGCGGCGAGCGACCGCGACGCCGCCTTTGCGCTGGGCTTCGTCCATGCTCAGGATCGCCTGTTCCAGATGGATACCATGCGCCGCTACGGCGCCGGGCGGCTCTCCGAATGGTTCGGCGCGGCCACGCTGCGCGCGGACCGCTTCACCCGCACGCTCGGCATCTACCGCGCCGCCGAGCAGCAATACGCCTTGCTCGCGCCCGGGCTGCGCGCGGCGCTCGACGCCTACGCCGCCGGCGTCAACGCCTATCTGGCGCGGCGCCAGGGCGCGCTGCCGCCCGAATACCAGCTGCTGCGCGCGACGCCCGAGCCGTGGCGACCGGCCGACACGCTGGTCTGGGGCAAGCTCATAGATTTGCAGCTCGCCGCCAATTTCCGCAGCGAGCTGCTGCATGCGCGGCTGGCGCAGCACCTGTCGCCGGAGGAGATGGCGATCCTCTATCCGCCCTACCCGCATGACGCCCCGGTGGCTTTGGGCGGCGGCGCCGCGTCGCTCGAGGGCCTGCCGCTCGACGCCATCTACGCCAGCCTGCCGGCGCTGGTCGGCCCGACCTTCGCCTCGAACAACTGGGTGGTCGACGGCCAGCACACGGTTACCGGCAAACCGCTGCTCGCCAACGATCCGCATCTGGGTTTTTCCGCGCCGAGCGTCTGGTACTTGGCGCGCATCGAGACTCCCGACAACCGGCTCGACGGCGTGACCGCGCCGGGCGGTCCCTTCGTCGTGATCGGCCACAATGCGAAGATCGCCTGGGGCTTCACCACCACCGGCGGCGACGTCGAGGATCTCTTCGTCGAGCGCGTCGATCCCGACGACCCGGCACGCTATCTCACGCCCGAGGGACCGCAGCCCTTCGCCACGCGCCAGGAGGAGATCCGCGTCAACGGCGCGGACCCCGTCACCATCACGGTGCGCGCCACGCGCCACGGCCCGGTGATCTCCGATCTCGGCGGCGGCTACGGGGAGGCCGCCGGCGCGGGAACCGTGCTGGCCTTGCAGGCGACGTGGCTCGCGGATGACGACCGCTCGCCCAACGCGCTCTGGGGGATGAACCGCGCCGGCAACTGGCAGGAGTTCCGCGACGCGCTCAAGGATTTCGTCGCGCCGCAGCAGAACATGGTCTATGCCGATGTCGACGGCCATATCGGCTTCATCGCCCCGGCGCGCGTGCCGATCCGCGCCCAGGGTGACGGCTGGATGCCGGCGCCGGGCTGGAGCGGCGACTATGAATGGACCGGCTTCATCCCGTTCGATGCGCTGCCGCAGGTGCTCGACCCGCCGAGCGGCCGCGTCGTCAGCGCCAACAACAAGATCGTGCCCGACAGCTATCCCTATTTCCTGAGCCGCGGCTGGGACCTGCCCAACCGCGCGCAGCGCATCAACGAGCTGCTCGACGCCGCGCCCAAGCAGTCGCCGGAAGCCTCGGCGGCGATCCAGGCGGATACGCTCTCGCCGATGGCGAAGGACCTGGTGCCGCTGATGCTGCAGCAGGTGCGGCCGGCGTCGCAGCAGGCCGCAGACGCGCTCGAGCGGCTTAGCTCCTGGGACCGGCGCATGGACCGCGACCAGACCGCGCCGCTGCTCTTCGCCGCCTGGCTGCGCGCGTTCAATCGAACGGTGCTCGTCGACAAGCTCGGCAGCGCCTTCGACGATTACTGGGGCATGCATCCCGAATTCGTCCGCCTGATCCTGACCGAGCATCCGGAATGGTGCGAGGAGCCCACGGCGGAAGCGGTGGCGAGCTGTGCGCCGCAGCTTTCAGCGGCGCTCGAGCAGGCGCTCGCCGAGCTGCAGCAGCGCTACGGCGACGACATGAACAGCTGGCAGTGGGGCCGCGCGCACGAGGCGCAATTCGCCAACCAGCTGTGGGCGAGGGTGCCGCTGATCGGCGGCCTGATCGCGCTCGCCATCCCCGCCGATGGCGGCTACGACACGATCAATCCCGGCGCCACGCCGGTCGCCAGCCCCGACGATCCCTATGCCGACATCCACGGCTCGACCTTGCGCATGATCGTCGATCTCTCGGACATCGCCGCCAGCCGCTTCATGATCTCGCCGGGACAGTCGGGCAATCCGCTCTCCGCGCATTACGGCGACCTGATGCAGTCCTGGCGCGACGTCACCTATTTGACGCTCGGCAACGCCGCGGCCGCCCATACGCTCGTGCTCGCGCCGCCATGACGGCGCCCGTGCCGAAGCTGCCGCTCTCGCTCGCCGATATCAGCGCGGCCGCCGCCGTCATTGCCGGTGCCGTGCTGCGGACGCCCGCCGTCGGCGCGCCGGCGCTGACGGAGCTCGCCGGCGCCGAGATCGTGCTCAAGCTCGAGACGCTGCATCCGACCGGCTCCTTCAAGGAGCGCGGCGCGCTCGCCAAGCTGCTGAGCCTCGATGCGGCGCAGTGCAAGGTGGGCGTCATCGCCATGTCCGCCGGCAATCACGCGCAGAGCCTCGCCTACCATGCGCGCCGCCTCGGCATTCCCGCGACCATCGTCATGCCGGAGGCGACGCCTTTCACCAAGGTCGAGCGCACCGAGGCCTATGGCGCGCGCGTCGTGCTGCGCGGCGCCGGCCTCGCCGAGGCGCGCCACGCCGCCGCCGAGATCGCCGCGGCGGAACGGCTGACGCTGGTCCACCCTTATGACGACGCGATGGTCATCGCCGGCCAGGGCACGGCGGGGCTGGAGCTGCTGGCCGATCGTCCCGAACTCGACGTCATCGTCGTACCGATCGGCGGCGGCGGCCTCATCGCGGGGATCGCGACCGCGGCCAAGGCGCTCAAGCCGGAGATCGAGATCATCGGCGTCCAATGCGCGCTCTATCCGGCGATGCTGCATGCGCTGGGCCGCGGCGCGGCACCCATCGGCGGCCCGACGCTCGCCGAGGGCATTGCCGTCAAGGAGCCCGGCCGGCTCACCCAACCCATCATCGCCGCCCTGGTCGACGACATCCTGCTGGCCGACGAGCCCGCGCTCGAGCGCGCCGTCGCCGTGCTGCTCGACATCGAGAAGCTCGTCGTCGAGGGCGCCGGCGCCGCGCCCCTCGCCGCGGTGCTGCGCCACGCCGAGCGCTTCCGCGGCCGGCGCGTGGGCCTCGTCCTCTCCGGCGGCAACATCGACGCGCGGCTGCTCGCCTCGATCCTGCAGCGCGGGCTGGTGCGCGCCGGCCGGCTGGTGCGGCTCAGGATCGAGATCACCGACATTCCCGGCGCCCTCGCGAAGATCGCCGGCATCATCGGCGAGAACGGCGGCAACATCGTCGAGATCTACCATCACCGCCTGTTCCACGACGTGTCGGTAAAGCTCGCGGAGGTTGAAGCGGTGGTCGAGACGCGCAATCCCGGGCATGTCGGCGAGGTCATCGGCTCTTTGATCGCCGCGGGATTCCCGACGCGGCAGCTCTCCAGCACCGCCGTCGACGGCAGCGACTAGCGCCGCCAGCCTGCGGCGAAACGCCGCAGCGCAAAGCAAAGGATTGGCGCGCCCGGCGAATTGGCGGCGAGCACGTTCGGCGCCTTCGCTACCGCTGGGCGCTCGACTACGCCGCTAGGGCGAATATCGGCCGCACAAATCAGCGTCCCACGCGAGCCTCGATGCGGCGCCACGACCCTGTGCGCCGCGTCACCGCAAATGAATCCGGCGCCTAGGGAAAAAAGACCGGGGGTCACCCGTTGGTGAAGGGTGAGCGCGGCCACGCCCTGAGCTTTCAGAAAAGACCCGTATGAACCAACGCGCACCAACGCAGTGGAACGCGATGCCTAACGTTGCGTCTATGAGCAAGCCTATCGCCCTGATCGCGCGCTATCTGTGGCGCCATCGCATCGCGCACGCCCTCGTCATCCTCGCCATTCTCGGCGCCGTCGCCGCGTCGGTCGCCGCGCGCTATTCGATGAAGTTCATCGTCGACGCCATGACCGAGGATCGCGCCGATCGCGCCGGCGTGTGGCAGGCCGTCCTCATTTTCACCGCCTGCGTCGGCGCCGACAATCTGCTGTGGCGCATCGCCGGCTGGGCCGGCGCCCGCGCGTTCCCGGCGATCGGCGCCGAGCTGCGCCTCGATCTCTTCAGCCACCTGCTCGGACAATCCAACCGCTACTTCAACGAGCGCTTCTCGGGCGCGCTGGCGGGCCGCGTCTCGACCGCGGCCAACGGCGTGTTCACGCTGGAGAACACCTTCACCTGGAACGTGCTGCCGGCGGCTGCGGCGACCATCGGCGCGGTCATCGGCCTCGGCACCGTGCGCTGGGAGATCGCCGCTGCGCTCGCGGTGGCGGCGGCAGCCATTGCGCTCGGCATCGCCTATGCCGCAGCGCGCGGCGGCCCGCTCAATCACGCCTTTGCCGAGCGCGCCGCCGAGGTCAGCGGCGAGATCGTCGACGCCGTCGCCAATCACAGCATCGTCCGCGTCTTTGCCAACCGCGCGCGCGAGACGGCGCGCCTCGAGCAGGCGCTCGCCGCCGAAAACGAGGCGCATCGCCGCGCGCTGATCTATATCGAGCGCCTGCGCCTTGCCCATGCGATCGCCGTATGGGTGGTCAGCGGCGCCGTGCTCGCCTGGGCCGTCAAGCTCTGGGCGGCCGGCGCGATCACCAGCGGCGACGTCGTGGTGTGCGGCTCGTTCGCGCTGGCGCTGCTCCAGGCGTCGCGCGATCTCGCGGTGGCGCTAGTGGAGGTAAACCACCATTGGAGCCGCGTCGCCGAAGCCGTGACGACCCTCACCGTCCCGCACGACATGGCCGACCATCGCGAGGCGACGAGCTTCCGCTGCGACGGCGGCACGATCGTGTTCGACGACGTCTCCTTCGAACACGAGCACAGCCACGTCACGCTCGACGGCATCAGCCTGAGCATTCCCGCCGGGCAGAGCGTCGGCATCGTCGGACCGTCCGGCGCCGGCAAGAGCACCCTTCTCGCCCTGCTGCAGCGGCTCTATCCGACGACAAGCGGCCGGATTCTGATCGACGGCCAGGACATCGCGGCGCTGCGCCAGGACAGCCTGCGTCGCGCCATCGCCGTCGTGCCGCAGGACATCTCGCTCTTCCACCGCTCCGTGCTCGAGAACATCCGCTACGGGCGCCACGATGCGACCGACGCGGAGGTCATGACCGCCGCCCGCGCCGCGCGCTGCGAGGATTTCATCGCGCGCCTGCCCGAGGGCTACGGCACGCTGGTCGGCGAGCGCGGCGTGCGCCTTTCGGTCGGGCAGAAGCAGCGCGTCGCCATCGCCCGCGCGCTGCTCGCGGATGCGCCGATCATCCTGCTCGACGAGGCGACTTCGGCCTTGGACACCGAGTCGGAGATCGCCGTCCAGCAAGCGCTGTCCGCGCTGATGCGCGGCCGCACCATCCTCGCCGTCGCGCACCGCCTGTCGACCATCACCGGCTTCGACCGCGTCATCGTGATCGACGAAGGCCGCATCATCGAGGACGGCCCGCCCGCACAACTGCGTCAGCGCCGCGGCACCTTCGCACGGCTCTGGCAGGCACAGACCGACGAATCCGCCCGTGACGCCATGACCGAGGAATGGTGGTCGCGTCTGCCGCCGCCGGACCATGCAGCACCGCCGAAGGTGGCGGTGAATTCAGGGAGGAGATAGCAAATATGCGGATTGCGCAGGTAGCGCCCTTGGGAGAAAGCGTTCCACCGCGAAAATACGGCGGCACCGAGCGCATCGTCTCGTACCTGACCGAGGCGCTCGTCGCGCAGGGCCACGAAGTGACGCTCTACGCGGCGGGCGGCTCGCAGAGCGCCGCGCGGCTCTGCGTCTCCTATCCGCGCCCCTTGCGCGAATTGCCGGGGCATCCCGACCTCGAGCTCATCTACCGCCATGTCATGGCCGAGGTGCGTGCGGCGTCGGGCGATTACGACGTCATCCATTTCCACACCGGATGGTTCGAGTTTCCGTTCTTCACGCAGGCCGATTCGCCCTGTCTCACCACCTTGCACGGGCGGCTCAACATCCCCGAGGTGCAGGCGCGGCTGCGCGCCCACAGCGCCTTCCCGCTGGTGTCGATCTCCGACTCGCAGCGCGCGCCCGTGCCCGAAGCCAATTGGGTCGGCACCATCTACCACGGCATTCCCGATCGCGGCGTCGCCCCGCGCAGCGGCGGCGACTATCTGGTGTTCCTCGGCCGCATCTCGCCGGAGAAGCGGCCCGACCTCGCCATCGACATCGCCCAGCGTGCCGGGCTGCCGATCAAGATCGCGGCCAAGGTGGACCAGGTCGACCAGGCCTATTTCGACACGACCATCCGCCCGCTGCTGGCGCTTCCGGGCGTCGACTTCCTGGGCGAGCTCGACGATTCCGAGAAGAGCGAGCTGCTGGCCGGCGCCAAGGCCCTGCTCTTCCCGATCGACTGGCCCGAGCCTTTCGGCCTGGCGATGATCGAGGCGATGGCCTGCGGCGCGCCGGTGATCGCGTTCCGCCGCGGCTCGGTTCCCGAAGTGGTCGACGAGGGCGTCAGCGGCTTCATCGTCGAGGACGTCGCCGGCGCCGTCGCCGCGCTCGGGCGCCTCGGCCAGCTCGACCGCCGCACCATTCGCGCCACCTTCCTGCGACGCTTCTCGGTCGCGCGCATGGTGCAGGACTACGTCGAGGTCTACGAGCAGCTGATCGAGCGGCCGGCCGTCCGGCCCGCCCTGTCCGCCCTGTCCTATGGGAGGAACGCCTAGCCTGCGGCCTTGCCGCCCCCGGCGCCCCGGCGTAGGAAGGGGCGGCGCGGCGCGCGCGCCGCGCCGAGGGAGGCGCCATGGCCGTCCACCGCAACGTGCTCGACTCGATCGGCAACACGCCGCTGGTGGAGCTGACGCGCTTCGACACCGGCCCGTGTCAGCTCTTCGCCAAGCTCGAGAACCAGAACCCCGCCGGATCGATCAAGGACCGCATCGGCCTGTCGCTCATCGAGGCGGCCGAGCGCGACGGCAAGCTCGGCCCGGGCGGCACGCTGATCGAGGCCACCGCCGGCAATACCGGCCTCGGGCTGGCGCTGGTCGCGGCGCAAAAGGGCTACCGCCTCATCCTCGTCATCCCCGACAAGATGAGCCAAGAGAAAGTATTGCACCTCAAAGCCTTGGGCGCCGAAGTTCGCATCACGCGCTCGGATGTCGGCAAGGGGCACCCGGATTACTACCAGGACATGGCGGAGCGGCTGGCGCGCGAGATGGGCGCGTTCTACGTCAATCAGTTCGCCAATCCCGCCAACCCGCTGGCACACGAAACCACCACGGCGCCTGAGATCTGGCAGCAGACCACGCATCAGCTCGACGCCGTCGTCGTCGGCGTCGGCTCGGGCGGGACGCTCACGGGGATTGCGCGCTTCTTCGCGCGCGTCGCGCCCAAGGTCGAGATGGTGCTCGCCGATCCCGAAGGCTCCATCCTGGCGCCGCTGGTCAATACCGGCCGCACCGTCGCAGCGGGATCCTGGCTCATCGAGGGCATCGGCGAGGATTTCATCCCGCCCAATTGCGAGCTCAAGCATGTGCGGACCGCCTATTCGATCAGCGACCGCGACAGCTTCGCCGCGGCGCGCGAGCTGCTGCGCCGCGAAGGCATCCTCGGCGGCTCTTCGAGCGGCACGCTGCTTGCGGCGGCGCTGCGCTATTGCCGCGCGCAGACCAAGCCGAAGCGCGTCGTCACCTTCGTCTGCGACAGCGGCAACAAATACCTCTCGAAGATGTACAACGATTTCTGGATGTTCGATCAAGGGCTGCTCGACCGCGCCGAGCAGGGCGACTTGACCGACCTCATCGCCCGCCGCCACGCCGAGGGCAGCGTCGTCACGGTGACGCCCGGGGACACGCTCGCCACCGTCCATCGCCGCATGAAGCTCTACGAGGTGTCGCAGCTCCCGGTGCTCGAGGGCGAGCGGCTCGTCGGCATCATCGACGAATCGGATTTGCTGGTCGCCACCAACGCCGACCCGACGGCTTTCGGCGAGCCGGTGCGCCGCGCCATGGTGAGCAAGGTCGAGACCATCGCTCCCGACGCGCCGCTCGCCGACCTGCTGCCGATCTTCGCCAAGGACCATGTCGCCGTGCTCGAGAAGGACGGCAAGTTCGTCGGCCTCGTCACCCGCATCGACTTCATCAACCATCTGCGCCGCCGCATGCGCTGAGGCGCAAGGGAACCGCCATGGCCCAGAAGCACAGCAACCGCCGCGGCTTCGCGACGCGCGGCATCCATGCCGGCCAGGCGCCGGACCCGACCACCGGCGCCATCATGACGCCGATCTACGCCACCTCGACCTATGTCCAGTCGAGCCCCGGCGTGCACAAGGGCTACGAGTACTCGCGCACGCAGAACCCGACGCGCATGGCCTATGAGCGCTGCATCGCCGATCTCGAGAGCGGCACGCGCGGCTACGCCTTCGCCTCGGGCATGGCGGCGACGGCGACGTTGCTCGAGCTCCTCGATCAAGGCGCCCATGTCGTCGCCTCGGACGATCTCTATGGCGGCACCTACCGCCTCTTCAGCCGGGTGCGCCAGCGCTCGGCGGGACTCTGCGCCGCTTATGTCGACATGCGCGACCGCGCCGCGCTCGAGGCGGCGATCCGGCCGGAGACGCGCATGATCTGGGTCGAGACGCCGTCGAACCCGATGCTGAAGCTGGTCGACCTCGCCATGGTCGCCGAGATCGGCCGCAAGCGCGGCATCGCCACCGTCGCCGACAACACCTTCGCCAGCCCCTATGTGCAGCGCCCGCTGGAGCTCGGCTTCGACTTGGTCATGCATTCCGCGACCAAGTACTTGAACGGCCATTCCGACATGGTCGGCGGCGTCGTTGTGGTCGGCGAGGACGCGGCGCTCGCCGACCGGCTCGCCTTCCTGCACAACGCGGTGGGCGCCGTCGCCGGCCCATTCGACAGCTTCCTCGCGCTGCGCGGCCTGAAGACGCTGGCGCTGCGCATGGAGCGGCATTGCGCCAACGCCCAGGCGATCGCCGAGCATCTCGCGCGCCATCCGCAGGTCGCGCGCGTGCATTACCCCGGCCTCGCCAGCCACCAGCAGCACGCGCTGGCGCGCCGCCAGATGCACGGCTATGGCGGCATGGTGACGATCGAGCTCAAGGGCGGGCTCGCCGAGGCGCGGCGCTTTTTGGAGCGCGTCGAGATCTTCGCGCTGGCCGAGAGCCTGGGCGGCGTCGAGAGCCTGATCGAGCATCCCGCGATCATGACCCATGCCTCGCTGCCGCCGGAGCAGCGCCAAGCGCTCGGCATCGGCGACACGCTCATCCGCCTTTCCGTCGGCGTCGAGGACATCGACGATTTGATCGCCGACCTCGACCAGGCGCTGCGCTGACCCTCATTCGAGCCGATCCTGGATCGCCGGCCGCGCCAATGCGAGTCGCCGCGAATTCATCGCCGACGGGCTGCCGGCGGAGCGGATCGAGCGCGTCGTCGGCCTCGCCGAGCGCGATCCGCTGGTGCCGGACGACCCGACCTCGCCGCGCAACCGACGCATCAGCATTGTCTTGCTGCGCGAGGCCGAGCAAGCGCCGCAGGCCGCCCGGCGCCTTGGCCCTGGCGCGGCGTGGGGCAACTCGGCCATAATCGGCGAAAGGCGCCGGTCGGTTGGGGGTTGATGGAGCGATGCCCGAGGGCCATGGGCGAGTGACGCGACAGACGATGGCGGAAGCGGCACGCACCGCGGACGGCGCGCCCTCGCCCTTCGTCCCGCCGCAGCATTTCTACCGCACCGCCGCGCTCGCCTGCCCTTACGTTCCCGGCCGCATCGAGCGCAAGCTCATCACCGAGCTCGCCGGGCATGAGGCGATGAGCTTCTACAACGCCCTTTCCCGCGCCGGCTTCCGCCGCAGCCATCATCTGGCGTACCGGCCGGCCTGCGCCGGCTGCTCCGCCTGCGTGCCCGTGCGCATCCCCGTCGCCGCCTTCGCCACCACGCGCTCGTTGCGCCGCGTTGAGCGGATCAACCGCGATCTCGCCGTGCGGGTGGTCGAGCCGCGCGCCACGCTCGACCATTACCGGCTGTTTACGCGCTACCAGCGCCTGCGCCACACCGACAGCGACATGGCGTCGATGACCTTCGGCGATTTCCGCGCGATGATCGAGGACAGCCCGGTGATGAGCCGGCTGGTCGAGCTGCGCGCCGCCGACGGCGCTTTGCTCGGCGCCTGTCTCGTCGATCTGCTCGATGACGGGCTTTCCGCGGTCTACAGCTTCTTCGATCCCGACCAGGGACGGCGCGGCCTCGGCACCTTTCTGGTGCTGGCGCTGGTCGATGAAGGCCGGCGCCTCGCGCTCCCCCACGTCTATCTCGGCTACTGGATCGCCGAGAGCCCGAAGATGGCCTACAAGGCGCGCTTCCATCCGCTCGAAGGGCTCGGTCCCGAGGGCTGGCGCCGCCTCGATCCCTGACCGGCGGCCCGGCTCGCCGCCGACTTGCACCCTGCCCTCTCGATCATCGTCTTCACCACCGCCTCGGGCGCCGGCTACGGGCTCCTGTTCTGGCTCGGCCTGCTCGGCGCCGCCGGCGCGCTGCCGCCCGGGCGCGGCCTCGGCATCGCCGCCTTTGCCCTGGCGCTCGGCGCGGTGACGGGCGGCCTCCTCGCCTCCACCTGGCATCTCGGCCATCCCGAGCGCGCCTGGCGGGCGCTCGGCGAATGGCGCTCCTCCTGGCTCTCGCGCGAGGGCGTGGCGGCGCTGGCGACCTACGCGCCGGCCGGGCTCTTCGCTATCGGCTGGGTTCTCCTCGGCACGACCGGCGGCGTGTGGTCGGCCGCGGGCCTGCTGGCGGCGCTGGGCGCGCTGGCGACCGTCTGCTGCACGGCGCAAATCTATCGCTCGCTGGCGCCGATCCAGCGCTGGCATAACGCCTGGGTGCTGCCGAACTACCTGGCGCTGGCAGCGATGACGGGCGCGCTGTGGCTCGCCGCGCTGACCGCGCTGTTCGGGCCGGAGCGCCCGCTCGTCGCGGCGATCGCGCTCGCCGCCATTGCCGTCGCGGCGCCGCTCAAGCTGGGGTATTGGCGCTTCATCGACCGCAGCGGCAGCGCCAGCACGGCCGGCTCGGCGACCGGGCTCGGCCGTTTCGGCGATGTCCGCCTGTTCGAGGCGCCGCACAGCAGCGACAATTATCTCCTCAAGGAGATGGGCTTCCGCATCGCCCGCAAGCATGCAGCGAAGCTGCGCCGCATCGCGCTTGCCTCAGCCTTCGCCGCGCCCTTCGTACTGACGCTGCTCGGCCTAGCACTCGACGGCTGGCCGCGCGCCGCGGCGGCGCTTCTCGCGGCGGCGCTGGCTCAGCTCGGCGTCTTCGTCGAGCGCTGGCTGTTCTTCGCCGAGGCCAAGCACACGGTCATGCTCTATTACGGTGCGAAGCGCGCCTGAGCGTCAGAAGGCCTGCGTCTGTCCCGGCTGCATGACGATGACCTTGGTCTTGGTCTTGCCGAGCGCCTTGAGATATTCCTCCGGCGTGCCCTTGAGCTGCGGGATCGTGCCGTAGTGGATGGGGATGGCGTATTTCGGGCGGATCATCGCCGTCGCCAGCGCCGCCTCCTTCGGGTCCATCACGAAATGGCCGCCGATCGGCACCAGGATCAGGTCGGGCTTGTAATACGCGCCGATCAGCTTCATGTCGCCGAACACGTTGGTGTCGCCCATGTGATAGATGGTGAAGCCGTTCTCGAGCTTGATGATGAAGCCGACCGGCTCGCCGCCGATATGCACCTCGCGCTTCTTGCTGTCGGGGTTCACATAGATGAACTCCGAGGAATGATCGGCGCGCACCTCGCTGATCTTGATGTCCGGCCCGAGCGGCGTGATCGTGCCGCCCTTGCCCATGCGCGGCGCCTCGTCCGGGGTGAGGATGCCGAGCTCATAGAGCGTATCGGCGAGGCCGGCCGGGCCCCACATCTGGATGTGCTGCTGCTTCACGATGGTCGCGGCGTCGCCGAAATGGTCGCCATGGCCGTGGCTCACCAGCACCAGGTCGAGCTTGCCGAGCTTGTCGAGGTCCTTCCACTCGGCCGGCGTCTTCGGGTTCTGCGTGATGTAGGGGTCGATGAGGATGTTCTTGCCGCCAGGCGTCGTCAGCCGGAAGGCCGACTGTCCCAGCCACAGCAGCTCGACCTTGCCGTCGGCCGCCCACGCCGGAACGCCGGCGCCCAGAGCGGCGCACAGCGCCGCCAACAACCACAGCACGCGAACGCCCATCCTGCCCTCCACGCTGCCCCTGCGGCTCCATCCGAGACGCGGCGGCGATTATCCCGCATGCATGGGCAGGACTGTCAACCGTCCTGCGCGGCCTCGCGCCATCCCGTCGCCGTCATCGGGGGCTTTCCACGCGCGGAAGGCGGTGTTACATGGGCGCAGTCGCATGAACCAGCCGCCTGGAGGCGCTCCCCCTTGTCCGATGATCTGCTCTACGAGATCCGTGACGGCATCGCCCGCGTCACCTTCAACCGCCCGCAATCGCGCAACGCCCTGACCTTCGACATGTATGAGGGCCTCGCCAGCGTCTGCGGCAAGGTCAATGCCGACCGCTCGGTCAAGGCGCTCCTCATCACCGGCGCCGGCGACAAGGCCTTCGCCGCCGGGACCGACATCTCGCAGTTCCGCGCCTTCAAGACGCCCGAGGACGCGCTCGCCTACGAGGCGCGCATCGATCGCGTCGTGGGATCGGTCGAGGAGTGCCGCGTCCCCGTCATCGCCGCCATCGCCGGCGCCTGCACCGGCGGTGGCGCCGGCATCGCCGCCGCCTGCGATTTGCGCATCGCCGCCGCCAATGCGCGCTTCGGCTTCCCGATCGCGCGCACGCTCGGCAACTGCCTCTCGATGGGCAATCTCTCGCGGCTCGCTTCGCTCATCGGCATCGCCCGCGCCAAGGAGATCATCTTCACCGCGCGCCTCGTCGAGGCGCCGGAGGCGCTCGGCCTCGGCCTCGTCAGCGAGGTGCTGCCCGACCACGCCGCGCTGATGGCGCGCGCCGACGAA
>Ga0073928_10003294_pt1 | contig 25783 bp, 26 predicted proteins | sample PaiPotPPA55metaG_FD_76969 | JGI IMG/M metagenome (GOLD analysis project Ga0073928, IMG submission 76969) | Iron sulfur acid spring bacterial and archeal communities from Banff, Canada, to study Microbial Dark Matter (Phase II) - Paint Pots PPA... ...
AGCCTTCTTACTGTCGGCATCGATCATCCAGAAGATTTCCTGGATATTGCCGGCCATTTGCTGGAATTCATGTTCTGCCGTTTGGAGGACGTTGGCCGCGTTGCGTTGGTCACGGCGCAGTTGGAGCAACACGTTGGCCAAAAGAAGACTGAAAATGCAAAAAGCGGCGGTCATGCCGCCCAATAGCAGTACCGAAACCGTTGGCCTTTGGAGGTTGGAGACCAACACGGCAACGAAGAGGACGAGGGAGAGCACCATCAGGGTGATCGAAGCGACCTGCCAGACGCGCCGTGACGCCCATTTAGCAAATGGTTCGCTGCGGGGTGGGTCAACCTGATCCATGGCTCTACCAAGGATGGACTTCTGGAATCGTTGGCCTCGGCGTTGCTCAATCAGAGCGTATCTTGCGCCCGAACGGTCAACTCTGCCACGTTTTTGAGCCAATGCTACCACAACAGATTACGACTGCAGGAGGTTAGCCGACCCAGTTCAACAGGCGCAGACAGATAGGAAACTCAATGCGACGGCGAGTGCTGCTGGGCAATCCATCGTGCTCCAGAACACCAGGCGCTTGCGTCCGCACTCTACGCCGCTGAACTCGGATCTACGGTGATGTCCCACTCCTTGAGCAGCCATTTTGGGACGTAGCAGCGATTCCTAATTTCGCTCACACCAGGCACGAAGCTGAACTGACGAGGCATACATCTCTGGAGTGAGCTGCAGTTACTTGACCTGAAGTTCGAATTCAGTAGCGACAGCGGGGCCGGAGGGAATGGGACGCCCCCAATTGGGGTTTCCGCGTTTGCGAGTGAGCGCGGCTGGTATCGCCATAGGCCCCGATCATACTCCGCCGGGGATAGGCCTGTCGGAGGAATCCTCGGGAGGGTGTACGGGATTTGCGGCATCTAGGAACCGGGTGATATTTTCGGGCAAATGGCACTTTCAGTGGAGATGCAGCACACGGGAGATTCTGCTCTGCAAGCAGAGGTTCGAGCGATCATCGAACATGTGCTTGCCGATCGGCCCGGAGATTGGCGCGTTTCGATCCTTGGCTCCCAAGCCAATGACCGGTGGGAGATGAAGATTGTGGGCCCTAATGGGTTCGAGCGATCGTATACGCTGGAGGGTTCTGCTGGCGAGCATCGGCCGGAAGTGATTCAGGTCATACTGAGTAAGATGTTGCCGGGAAGGAAAGCTTGATAGAAGACTTTCATTTCGCGCGGCAACCCGAAGTCCGAGCCTTCGAGGGAAGATGTTACCTGAGTGCTCCTCCCAGACCAGCGCGGTCATGGTTTCTCCACGAGGTACGCAAGATGAATGAAGGAACACTGCTCGAAGGATCGGGCACTGTGCATGGTCCGCCTAGACGCTACGCATCCGCCGTTTCAGCAGCCGCTGGCAGGTGCCCAAGGACGCATCGGCTGACGATGGGAGAGGCTGGTTATGTAGTTTCAGTTTTCAATCACAGCAGCAGTCATTTCCGCGCCAATGAAAGTAAACGTCACCATCGACCCCTCTCGCACATTTAGCACCAGGGGAGGACGAAAGCAGGCGATACAGATACCGTCTTTGTGCCGTACGCTCGGATACACGATTCCGGCTGAGCCACTGGTCAACAGTGTAACTCCAAGGGTTTGGGACGCGGTGTAGCTGTTCGGATCTAAGCAGTCCACGAAATCTAGATCTCCCCGAAGGTCATGAAACTCATGTCTGAAATCGGCGAGATAGTCGATATAGGAAAATATCTCTTCTGCTTTCCATCCGACTTCTTTCAGTTCCGCGGCTCGATGAAAGGCCACTTCCGTTTGCGCCGTTCGCATTTCGAAAGCCGCATACCAAGATCCTCGTTCCGGGCCGTTGAAGCGTCCTCCAAAAGGATTCGGGTGAGTGAAGGACGCGTTCACGATATGCGCCAGCCGGAAGCCGGAAACCAGCTCAATGGCGCTGATGCCAGGCAGCCTGCTACTCTCGCCAAGCAGTCTGTCGTTCGTGGCGCCCTCCAGCTCCGTGAGATCGCTGAGCAGATCGTCGTCGTCTTGCGCGAGAAGATTGAGGATTGGCCTGCCACGATCGCTGTAGCGATACGGAATAAGACGATGAGTCCCGTCCTGTTCCACCTTGATCTGCTTCGGAGCTTTCATCTGCCGCCACGACGCGCGTCCAAGAGTTGGCGAACTCTCAGAAAAGCAGGTATGCCGCCCTTCTTCGCGTAATCGAGGGGCGAGTCTCCGCCGAACATCGGATTCGTGTTCGGCAAACCGATCCAAGCATCTGCGAGCTTCTGGCCGTAAAGAATGTTCAATGCCTTGTAGATCCCGACCAAAAGCGAAATTCGCGTGAGCTGATCTTCATCGAGTGTCTTGGCAGCTCGATTCTTCAATGCGTAAAAACTGCCGCTGGATATGCCACCCAGCAAAGCTCGGGTATCGTCATCCCGTAATTTCCAATGTGTCGCGATCCGAAGAAGGCCTTTGATTGCAGCCGGACTGAGTCGGGTTCGGTTTTCCTTTCTCGACAGATCGACAGCTGTATCCCAAGAGAAACCAACAACAGCCTGTTGCATTGTGGCCATAAGCAAGGCTCCATTTATGATTAAATATTACTACAAACTTGAAAACATAGCAATCTGCTTTTGGCGTGCCACGTAAACCATTTAATTTCAATGGCATAACTAGAAGGTAGACCCTGGCGGCGTGATTGCCGTGACCCGCTACTCGCAGATAGTCAGCAAACCGGAAACTAGAGCAGTCTTTTCGGCCATCACTGCCTTCAGCGCTTCAAGAGGTGTGAAGCATTGCTTCGCAAGGCGCCCGAACTTGTCGGTGCACCCGATTCCCACCCCTACACAATTCGCCGATTCCCGTTAGGAGAAACCGCCATGAGGCTTCGTCGCAACGAATATTGTCCCGTACACAAATCGCTCTCCTGCTGCGGTCGGGAATCAGTCCCAAACAGGCCCAGGCGGATACGACTTGGAGTGCAGCGTATTGAAGATTCGCATCATCCGCGGGGCTATCGCGAACTGAGGTCGCCCGCGGAAATGCGGAAGCTCCTGAACCGGAAGATTGTAGAGCAGGACAGGAAATGCGCAATCTGCCACCAGGAGTTCACGGATTACAACGATGTCGTACCAGACCACAGGGATCCCAAAGGCATGGGAGGAGCATGGAGAGACGACCACCCAGACAATGTCCGAGCAGCACATTGGTGGTGCAACGGAGAAAAAGGATCCACTAGAGTCGGCGACTGACGGCCGATAAGCCGTCACGCAGTGGTTTCTCTTGTTTAGAGCACCGCAGTGTGCGCGGGGTGTGCCAGATTCCACTGTAGGAATTTGAGCAATTGGCCGACACACCAGTTCGCGGAGATATTTGACTGCCATCATCATTCGTGCTGCGTAACGAGCCGTCGTTTTAGTGATACAGTGCCGCTCGCCACGAGCAGCTTCATCGAATCCGGTTGATCCTAAGCCGCGAAGTCCAGCAGGAGGTGGAACACCTGAATTCGTCCTATGTTCATTGCGGCACGCTCATGACACGAGTTTTGCACCGAGTCCAAGCCGTCACCAGTCCAGCCCGTGGCTTCCCAGCCTGGCTGGTCTGCACAAACAGCTAGTTGCGTGCGGCGACTGATGAAACCGTCTGCCAGTCGCCCGAGCCAAGTGCTACAGTCGTCCGACTGTACATAGCCGATCATGCCCGCTGAAGGCCATTCAGACGCGTATGTTCCGTCCACAAACATCTGTAAACCAGAGGGCCCTAAATATTCGCTAACAGAATCCGAACGATATAGTCGTTTTGATTCAACATGAAATCTTGGTCGACGGCCGTGCATGGTCTGGACAAATTCAATATCAATACGTGGGCGACTCTTGCCCCGGCGACCACGAAGATCTTGCGGGGGATCATCCAGAATTTCAAGGTGTTCCATCCATGGTTCAGCGTATTCGCTTTCAACGATTTGTCGCGCGCTTTTCACGATTTCGCCGGTAATGTGGGGCTCCTCGGTTGTTTTGAGAGAGGACCGATTCAGAGCCACATGAGAACGTACAATGATCGTCATGCAATTGCGTACGAAGGCGGAGCGATAGAGAATCTGCTGTTGCTCTGAAGGGGATGCAAATATCAATTCGCGGCTCCGGCCGGCAAGAGCGTGTGCGGCTGCAGCGAATCTGCAACGATTTCTCCTGCATCTTGCATAGCTTGCGTTTTGGTCCAATGAAGATGTTGGAGTGGTTTCAAAACATAAGTTCGCGGACCGTCGTATACGCGGAGGTTCCGGTTGAAGTAAAGCCATTGGGATCGACGCTCTGTCAGATTCGAACGGGCCATTATGAGGATGTCAGCGTTCTTGTCTGTAACGTCCCAAACCTTGACAGGTTCGTGATCTGCACTAGCCGCAATAAGGCTCACGGCAATTAGGCCCGATCCACCACCGAACAGGATTTCCACGCGGTGTTTGGTAGGACTCGACTTGCCCACAAAAGCGTCGAGCTCACCTCTCAGCGTTCTGGCATATATTTCTAATTCATCTCTTGAGGGGGAACCAACCGCAGAGGAGCCCGTCTTACCTCGGGTCAAACCGAATCGAACTCGAACTAGATCGTGTACAGCGGCTTTTCCGGCAGCCGTCAGTTTGAGACTATCAAACGTCAGCTCGTTCAAATCTCTAGTCAGATCAGGTTTGTCGAAGTCCTCCCCGTCGCCAATCTCTCGCGAGATTCTAGCGTATAAGCTGTCCCACTCTCTTAGCTCCGTAGGATCTTCAAACGGCAAGGGCAATGACCGGAGCGCTTGGAGTGTACTAAGCGATTTCTGAACACCCGCTTGGGTAGTCGTTAGAAATTGATGGTAAGCGACGAAGTCAGAATTCAAATAGAGTGCAAGTGCCTTTAATAGCGATTCGTTATTTTTGTGCGAGTAAATGCCTATCTGCCGAGAGGGTACAACCAAAAACTCATCCGAGTAGACTGCAAAATTTCGCGATGCACCTACGATGACATGAGGGGGGCGGCAAACGCTCAACTTCAGGTTTATGCCGGCCCTCTTGCTGAGGAAGGTCTCGGCTTCATCGAGCTTCTTAAGTACGTCAGGAGGAAATCTGAATAGAAACCGGCGTCCCTTTAGCTTATCGACAAGAATTGTCCTTTCGCCGATTAGCTCTCTGTGCTGCTCTGCATTGGTTGAATTCGCAACATCAGCGGAGATAAACTCTGGCCCTTGAGAAATGACCAAAATGTTCTCCTTCTCCAACATGGCGATTGACCGAAATCGGCTCTGAATTGTTCGCAGCACGCGTTTGTCAGCTGGGGACCCCCACATAGCTATTTTCCAGGCCAGCGGCTGCCCATCAGCTACATCAGCATATTTGACTTCCCGAAGATCGCTAGCGTTAACGACGATGTTCCAGATGTCCTTGCGACGACTCCGCTTTGCCGTTTGAGTCGCCGGGAGATTAGCGATGAATGGCGAGTACATTTCGATGAAACAATCCGATTCTTCAGTGGGTAGAGACACCGACTTGGGCGAATAGAAGAAGGCAGCCGCGGGCAAAGTGGCCCGCCTTCCGAATAACACATTAGCTAGGTTTGCAAAATTCCCCACTGACCACAATTGATGGCGTTTGAGAAATGCCCTGCGGAATTCCGTTGATTCGTATTTGAACAAGGTCATTGCAGGCATAAGAAGCGCGGCGGCACCCTCAGGATCGAGAAACTCCGAGGCGCGCCAAGCAAAGGCTTCGGCCAGCTGGTTCCCTCCTACCGGACTCTGCTTCCGGTTCGTCTGCATCCACTGCCATGCAGGCTGATCTATTTTGTCGAGCTTCTTGGGCTTCAAGTCCTTCCAAGGCGGATTCCCAACTATCCATTGAAATGGTCGCTTACGGGCATCCTGATACCAGGCGGAATTATCATCGAACGTGTTATCGGAAAATATGTTGCTGCCGCGCAACACCGGAAGCTTGAATTCGGTTTCTGTTAAGTCAGGGGGCGTCACATATTCGAGCAGCGTTAGCGCAAGACTCAGTTCGGCGATCTGACACGCATCCTCGTCAACATCGATGCCAAAGATGTGACTAGTGAGCAGCCGCCCGAGTTCTGCCGGCCGCAAACGACGTCCAAGCGCTTGTCTCCGCCGCTCGATAAGCTTGCGATAACACTGAACGAGGAATGCTCCGGACCCACATGAAGGATCAAGCACCCGCATGCCTTGCTCCAAAGGGACTTTCGAATCCATTTTGTCCAGCATGAAATTTACTAGCGGCACGGGAGTGTAATACGCGCGTCTGGTCTTGCCCTCTGATTGACCCGAGGGATGCATCGTGTCGTGAAGGAACTGCTCGTAGATGACCGATAATGTTTCAATTGGGATGAAAGAGAAATCATAAATATCGAAAAGTGGAAGCTGTCCGCTCAATGCTTGCTCACCTTGGAAGACGGAGGCCACTTTCCGGAGCCTCTCGGCTCCAAATTCCTTGATCTTCGCTTGTGAGAGCGGAAAAACGGAGCCGTTCAACCAATCGTCAATGTGTTGGACGAGCTCCAGAAAAGAGTTCAATCTGGCTGAGTGACCGAAAATGTCCGTCGGATCAATTCCCCATTGGCCCAGTCGGTTGTCCGACAGAATCTTTCGTTGACGCAGATAGTGAATGTAAACGAATTTCCCGATCATGCCATGAGCGAGTCTTCGGTCCGTGATGCCATCATGTCGTAGCCAAGCGTCCAGATCGCGGAGGTTCGCCAAAAGCCGCAGGTCTACTCGTTTTTCCGGGGTGACGGCTGTTCCTAACTCCTTCCAGACTAGTCCTGAATCAACCGACTCTGCTTGGAGGGCCTTTAAGTGACCGATAACCTGATTGAAGTTATCAAGTACTTGCATTGCACCATGCAATGCATCTCCCTGAATGTCGCGCTCGAACCGGAATCCTGGATATAGACGGACCCACCCAGTGCTCACGATGATAAGAAAGGGTACTGCGTTCTGGTTCCACACTTTGCGATGAATCTCGCGAGCCTGTGTCTCTGAATCTGCATGACAGACATATACAACCGGAATGTTTCCTTGCGCATTGCCATACGCAGCCGCGTTCAAAACGTATGCACCCTGCAGATTACACTCTGCGCGCGCCTTTCGGAAAATGTGACCGAAGTCGCGATCCAAATCGAGTGCATCGCCGAAGACGAAATTTGGCGATCCAGCATAGTGGAGCGAATTCAGGATGGGATTAAGATCCATTAGCATTTCGCTTCTTCTTTGGAACAGATGAGCGGATCACAACGGAGTCCACATGGACAGAACCAAGTCTTGAATGATTCCAGTGCTTTACAAATAGCCCCGATCCCGATTCCTTCCCAGATGCTGCGCCTTTGAGGCATTCATCAGACCTTTCTAACAACTCCAACCAACACACCCACTACACGCGCATGTTCAGCCTCGATTGGGGAAAGCTTGATGTCGCGAACTGCAGGATTCTCGGCCTTCAAGAGGAGACCGCTCGCCCGGCGGTAGATCCTTTTGAGCGTTGTCTCGTCTTCAATCAGCACTGCCGCGATAGTTCCATCTGCTACTTCAGATCTCGCGTCAAGAACTGCAATGTCGCCATCAAAGATACCCGCGCCTTTCATGCTGCTTCCACGCACACGTAAAGCAAAAAGTCTGCTCCCACTAAACAGGAACGCAGGAAAGCTAAGCAGCGCTTCAGTGTCTTCAATCGCGACCGCGGGATCCCCTGCGGGGATGCGGCCTAACAAGGGCACGCGAACCAAATCATGGTCAAGGTGACCGTCAGGTCGAACGACAACCAGAGCACGCGAGCGACCTGGCGTGCGATGTACAAAGCCCTTCTTCTCGATCAGACGCAAATGCTCCCGCACGGAGTTCGGACTCCTGAAGCCGAAATGTTTCGCCGTCTCTTGGAGCGTGGGCGCGAAACCGGTCTCACGTTGTCGATCTTCGACGAACGCCAGCACTTGTTTTTGTCGAGCTGTTAAGCTTTCAGTCTGCGCCATGCAGGTGTATGATACTGCCTAAATTTACAGTATGCACAAAAAATTTTGCGTTCTCAAAGTACGTCTCTAGTTGGTAAGCACTTTGGCATCTTCCTCTTATGGCGGTTCCCGCCGTTCGCAGGATGCGCGACATTCCGTCGGAGGAGCCCAAACCTGGAGCCGGGTGCTCGACGCTGAGGAGCAGTCAACAGAAGATCTATGTTGATCGTGATAGAGGGTTGCGTTGGTGCTGGCAACCTCCGTCGCTGAAGGCCCGCATTCACATAATCAATTCTCAGTGAGTGTAAAAACGCCTGCTTACAACAGTTCCTCCTAGCAACCCCTTTCCCTTCAACTGAATTGCACCCTACATAGGAAAACGTCCATTGCATCAGCGCCCGGCTCCCGATACACTATGTGGAGGTGAGATCAGTTTGCAAACTCGCGGTTTCGGTGTTGGCGCTTTCAATGCTCGCATCGCCACTAATGGCCTGTTTGCAGCCGGACGCCACCCTTACGACTGAGGAGCGAGAATGCTGTCGCGAAATGGCAGGCGATTGCGGAAAGATGCCAGCTTCGCACTCCTGCTGCAAGACGACAATTCGGGACACTGATCCCTACCTCAGCAACTCGCGTGTGCAAATTTCTGCACCCGCTCAGGTCACGGTAGCTGTCCTGCCGGTCCGTGAAATAGCCGGCCTGCCGGACCTTGTTTCACAGTTTGTTATTTCGTCAGACGCGCACGCTCCACCAGAATCACCCCCCGTCAAAACTTCCATCCTGAGAATCTAGTCAACTTTCGCTTTCCCGAGCGCGGGGACCTTTTGTGTCTCCGCGCAATCGTATTTTTTCGATTGGAGGAAAGATGGAAGCTTCTTGTGCTTTTCCGCGTCAATTGGCGCGAGCTCGCAGCCGCGGCGTCACACTTATTCGCCTCGGAATCGTCTTGCTGTTGGTCAGTTCAGGTATGCAGGGTCAACAGAATGGTATTGCTGGGGCGGCCGATGCTCAGTCTCACAGTTCAACCCCACCCGTCAGCCTAAAGGATTTGCTCCGCGAGGCCGAACAGAATAGCCCCGAAATAGCCGTGGCGGAACACGGCTATGCAGCGGCCACTCATGTCGCACGCCAGGCGTCTGCGCTACCGGACACGCAAGTCACTGTCCAGCAGTTCGCTGTGGGAAGTCCCCGTCCATTTGCGGGCTACACGAACAGCGAGTTCGCCTACGTCGGTTTGGGTGCCTCTCAGGAGATCCCATATCCCGGAAAGCGTGGCCTGCGCGGCCAAGTGGCCAACCGCGAAGCCGATGTTCGGCGGGTACAAATCGAGTCGGTGCGCCGGACGGTGACCGACAAGATCAAGGCGGCTTACTTTCGTCTGGCGTACCTTCAGCAGACTTTGTCCGTGCTGGAACGCAATGACAAGTTGCTGAAAGATGTCGAGCAAATCGTCGAATCACGGTATCGCGTGGGACAGGGCAATCAGCAGGAAGTCTTGAAGGCCCAGTTGCAGAGCACGAAAATTCTTCAAGAAATTACGATGCACCATCGCGAGGTGGGACAGCTTGAGGCTCAACTAAAACAATTGCTCAACCGACCGCAGGAGAGCCCCAATATCCAGGCCGAACCTCTGGCTGCGAGAACCCTTACCTACACCGCTTCCGATTTGTTAAGTCTGGCAAAGCAGCAAAATCCTGACGTTCAAACCCATCAGGCAATGCTCGCCAAGACGGAATCGCAGGTGGAACTTGCGAAGAAGGAGTTCCGCCCGGATTTCACCGTCCAGTACATGTACCAAAACACCAACCGCAAATTTCGCGATTACTACATGGCAGGTTTCAGCGTCATTCTGCCCAACCGCGGCCGACACAAAGCCGAACTTGCCGAGGCTGAAGCTACCCGAGACCAAGCAAACAAGCAGCTTGAAGCGGCAGTGCAGCAACGGCTTGCAGAAGTCCAGGACCAATACGTTGTGGCACAGGCCTCTGCGGAACAACTGAAGATTTACAAAGACGGCCTGATCCCGCAATCGAACGCCACGTTCCAGTCGGCGCTCGTGGCCAATCCGCCATCTCCCGTAAAGCCAGCCGTGCCAGTTCCGGCCACTGTGTTGATGTCATTCGCGACGGGAATGACAACCTGAGCGAATACGGCTCCTACAAGCGGCGCGAAGAAGAAGAGTGAAAGGAACGTGAACAGGCAACGTCTCGAAGTTGTGGGCCACTCACCAGATTCAAACTGAGAGTCGCTGATCTTCTCTCTCATAGCGGGTGCTCCCTCCATATGCTTTGTCCGCTCCAACCGAGCTTTTTGCGAGCCGTTTCCAAGAGTCTGATCGAGAGGTGGCGGAAACAGTAGTGGCAGAACCAACGCAGCTTAAGTTACAGTGAAAGATAATCGTGTTTTGTCTTGTGCAATAGGACAGTTTGCTTTTGTTACAAAACTGGAACAGACGCGTCAAAGTAGGACCCTGTAACTCCCATAAGCGCTGGGAGGGAGGAGCCGGAACCTCGATTGACGCGCGAGTAGTGGAAAACTTCACTCAACGGTCCTTTGTGTTCTACAAGTGAAACAAACCACCGTGACACAGACCTGCGGCGAATCGGCTCGTCGCCGAGTACTTCGAGCTTGCTTCGGGAGGCCGATTTTGGGAGCAAGGATAACGCGGGCTGGTTCGAGTTTCCGAGGACGGAGTTATTGGGCAACGTTATCTGCTTACCGGTGAGAATCTGACGATGCAGCAGTTGATGTCGATGATTGGTTGGCGGTTTCGTATCGAAGAAGGTTGCATGGCGCCAAGTGCTGTGCGTATCGCGCACGTTGGGTTTCTCGTAGGATCTCTTCGATCCGGTCATTCGAATGCTGTGAAGAACACGTACACTCGCCAGCTTCGGGACTCCCGGACTGTCATGATAACAAATGACTTTGGGTTCGTTTCGTAAAAATCAACCTTTGAACATATCATTGAGATATTTTTATTAAATACAGATATACTATTTAGATAATACTTGCTCTCCTACGGAACGTCGTGCCAGACAAGGCGACCGTTACGGCCACTTGATATGCGAATCTGAACGATCGTGACGGATGAGCCGAGGGCTCCTGTGAGTGCGTCGGCGGTATCGATTTAACCCCTTGCGGAGATTGGGCGAAATCGCGCCAAAGCCACGGTGCCGCTGCGGGACGATAACTTGGCCGCGCTATGGATACGCAACCCCCCCCAACTTTTCTTTTACTTGTAGCACTTCAAACTGGCTGCCGCTTGCCTGCTCGAAATCGGCGACCAACGGTTCCAAGTTCTCGAAGAGTCTCCACAGAATGTCGGACCACCCATCCCCATGCGCGAAGCCCCGCCCCATTACTGTGTGGCGAACGTCGCCCTCAGTATTGAACCACCGGGGCCAACGTGAGAATTTGCTGATCAAGTGGCGAAGTCACGCTGGCTGCGGATTCATCGTGTCACCATGTGTTTCCTCTGACACTTACGGTTATTCGTGTTGTGGAAAGAACCAGTCGGATGCGGTTCGCAAACGGAACCGCCTTGCTCAACCACCATTTCATTAAACTCGGATTTCTCAACGCGTGGAAGAACGTGGTGCCAGGCCGGGAGATCGAAGCGTTTCTGCGCTTGCAGCACAGACTTGACGAAGTCGCGAGCCAGACTGGCGAACTCCTACTAACAATCCCTATGGCCTATATTGAGGCGATTGCGGCGTGACCTCCAGGCTTTCGCTGGCGTCACGGAACGATCTCCGTAACGAAGAGCCAAAATTGTGGAACGTTTCGCTTGATGCCGGGTGCCTGCGCTGCGTCGCCGTTGTGGTCCGCAAAAATTCCATCCGATGATTGACCTCCGTCAATATCCTGGCTTAACACTCGCGCAACGCTCCATTAAAGGTCGTTGTCGCTCAGGAACCGCCCGTGATCGTTAGTTTCTAGCCAGTGGTAGAGGTGAACTTGGTACAGATAGGCGCTACGAGTTCTTCGCCGAGTTCGTGAGTTTCCGTACATAAGAATGGAACCTGAAGTCCGGCAAGGACCGCAATCAGGGACTGTGTGATGCGGTTCGGGTTTGCGCCCCCCCATGGAGATACGGGGACTTCACTCGGCTCAAGGCGGCCGCGATGACCAGCAGCCGAGTTGGGAGGCGCCAAGACCGTAACGATCGGTGCCAAGCCGATTGTGCCTACCGAAATCTCAAACCAGCATTTGTTAAACGCTGCCACTCAACAAGAACCCCGATGTTTTGGCGGTTCGGTTGGGAAAAGTTCGAGTGCTGAACGAGATTCGGAGAGCCCAAAGTGCCAAAGTAAATGATGACCCGCCAGTTGCAGACACGGTCCTGCCGGCACTCTCGGGTGGCCGGAGGAACTTCGATGGGTTCAGGCGGCGCGGCGCTCGTAGCGGTGATGCAGTCCGCCGACCTGAAGCACCGCCACGACGGGCCCGATGGCGGACGGTTGAACCGGACGTGGATCGGGGGAGTCTTTCCCCAGCGACAGATGGGTCCGGGTTCGGTGGTAATAATCAACATACGACGCAAGTATTCGCCGCAACGATCTCTCATCGAACACGATCACACGGTCGAGGCACTCACGCCGAATCGAGCCAATCACCCGCTCCACATACGCACGTTGCCAGGGTGAGCGCGGCGCCGACAGCACTTCCGCAATCCCCATGTCTTGTACTTGTTCCCGGAACTCCTGGCCGAAGATGCCATCGCGATCCCGCAGCTGGTAGCGTGGGAGTTGGTCAGCGGGGAAAGCGTTCCGCAGTTGCTGGCCAGTCCACTCTGCCGTCGGGTGTTGGGTCACGTTGAAGTGGATCACCCGGCGACGATCATGAGCCAGCACCAGGAACACGTAGAGGACCTGGAACCGAATGGTGGGCACGGTGAAAAAATCGACGGAGACGAGCTGTGAGACGTGGTTCTGGAGGAAAGTACGCCAAGTCTGAGAAGGCGGCTTGCGGACCCGTACCATGTACTTGCTGACACTGGTCTCGCCGATGTCGATGCCGAGCTTGAGGAGTTCGCCGTGAATGCGGGGTGCACCCCAGGTGGGATTGTCCCGGCACATTTGGCGGATCAGATCCCGAATCTCTCGAGGAACAACCGGACGCCCGGGCTGGCCGTGCCGCACTTTCCATGTCCAGAACAGGCGAAAGCACTTGCGATGCCAGGCCACAACCGTTTCCGGCTTCACGATGACCAAGGTTGAGCGCCAATTGCTCCAGAAGCGGGTGAGGAAAACCCAGAAGAGTCGATCTAATGGCGTCAACTTCGAGCGTTTCCGGGCTGACCGCTGGAACACACAGATCTGGTGGCGCAAGGCCAGGTTCTCGAGTTGGAGTTCGGCCCGTGAACGAACAATCGAACGCAAAGCAAGGAGTGCGAGCAGAGCAATGGGCATGAAGGAATGGGAATTCGGAAAGGAAGTATAATTCACGTCGGCTCAGCTATTTCGGTGTTTCCGAGAGGCACAGGCAGTGTCGACGAAAGTAAAGTCTGGGCCGCGTCTTCCAGCCTCTTTCTAAAATATACTGCCTCTCATATTGATACTCGATCCCATTCGTTAGAGCGTCAGCGATCACCAATTCCGACTGCTGCGAAATCTGCGGCCTTTCAGTGTCCGGTGAATCAAGAGATCGGCATAAGGAACGCGTAGGGGTAAGGATTCCTCCATGGAAAGTGAAACTTTTGGGGAGGAGACGGTGCGAGGGGTATTGCGGCCGCCCCCGATTTGGGCGGGAGACCGATTTACCGATTTGAGCTAGAATCGGGCCACTCGCCGCTGCTGGCCCATGAACGCCATTTCCTCAAGCACGCCGTCTCCCCAACCTGCTCAAACTCTCGGCTCCTATCTGCCGCGTTATCAGCTCCGACTGATTGTTCAGGGTGTGCGTCCCGGTTCCGACCCGTTTGTCGAGGTTCGTTCTGGGGCTATCCTGCTGGTCGATGTCTCGGGCTTCACCGGGCTCACCGAGCGCTTTGCCGCGCAAGGCGCAGCGGGAGCTGAGGAGCTCTCCGGAATCCTCAACCGCTACTTCGGGCAGATCGCCGACATCATTACGGCATGCGGCGGTGACATCGTCGCGTTCGCTGGGGACTCCGCGCTCGCGATGTGGATCGGGGAACATTCGGATCTAGCCGCCAACATTGCTCGTGCCACACAAGCCGCTCTCAGCATCCAGTCTGAACTCGACCGCTACAAAACGGTGGACGGAGTCCTGATTCGCCAGCGTGCTGGTATCGGCTGCGGAGCGCTTCAGCTCATGGAACTGGGCGGCGTCTCGGGGCGTTGGCAATTCGTCGTGACCGGCAGTCCCATTACGCAGGCGTCCATCGCCAACCAGAAAGCTCAACCCGGGGAAGTCTTCCTGTCCTCTGAGGCGTGGAACTTGGTCCGGAGCCGTGTTCGCGGAACCCCTCTGCCTTCTGGACTGGTGCGAGCGACGGAGGTCGCGGCTTCTGAACCAGTTGCTCGAGCGCTCGCCGAGACCGTGTCCACTCACGACACGGTGCAATCGCTCTCCGCCTTATCCCACTATGTGCCTGCCGTGGTTGCCGACCGCCTGCTGGCCGGGCAAGAGCAATGGATCGCCGAGTTCCGCAGTCTCAGCATGCTTTTTCTCAATCTCGCTAAGTCCCGAATCGACGGCCCCGTTGCGGTTGCTTCCCTCCACCAGGACTTGCGATGCATTCAGGGAGTTTTGGAGCGGTTCGAAGGCACGCTCTACCAGTTCCTCATGGACGAGAAGGGGCTGACCGCGGTTTGTGCGTTCGGACTGCCGCCCCGGGCCCACGAAAACGACCCTCGGCGGGCGGTCGAAGCGGGGATTGCGATGCGCGAGGAACTGGCGTACCGAGGAGTGTCGACTTCAGCCGGCATCGCCACGGGCACAGTCTTTTGCGGCGTCTATGGCGGCGCCAGCCGGCGCCAATACACGACCCTCGGCAGCAGCATTAACCTAGCCGCTCGTCTCATGCAGTCGGCCGAGGGCTCGATCCTGTGCGACAATCCCACCTCTCACGCTGCCCGTTCCACCTCTACGCTGCACTTTCAGCCCAAGGGCGAGATCCCCGTGAAAGGCCGCTCCGCTCTGATTCCAGTATTCGCGCCTGCGCTGCCATCCGAGTCTACGCGCACGGGCGTTTCTGCGATAGCTTCCGCTTCCTCCGAACGTCAGCCCATGGTTGGCCGTGAGGCCGAGCGCGCGACACTGGCGGAGGCTCTCACCGCTCTGGTCGAGCGGAGAGAAAGCCGCTGCATCATCGTCGAAGGTGAGGCTGGCATAGGCAAATCCTGTCTGCTCGAACATCTTTCCCAGGAAATAGCGACGACCAACCGCAATGGTCACAAGATCACCTGCTGGCGCGCGGCCGCGGACTCGATCCAGCAATCCACTCCCTATCACGTGTGGCGCGCCGTTTTCCGCGAGGTCTTCCAACTGGCTGGCGTCCCAGTCCAGGCGCAAAGCGATCATATTCTGGCACAACTCGCGACTGAGCCGGATTTGCTGTCACTGGCTCCGCTGCTGAACGTCGTCTTACCTCTTGGCATTCCGGAAAATGCCGAGACGGCCGCCCTGGCAGGCCAGGCCCGCGCCGCAAACACGGAGCATATCCTTGTCAGCATCCTTAGGTCGATAGTCATCCGCTCGCCCACGATCGTCATCCTCGAAGACGCCCACTGGTTCGACTCTTCCTCCCTGCGCCTCGCTCTTCTCGCTACCCAACAGATCGTGCCGCTTTTGCTCGTGCTTTCGGCCCGGCCGCTCGTCGAGCCCTGCCCGGCCGAGTTCACGGCCCTGCTCGCTTCGCCTTCGTGTCGCCATCTAGTGCTGGAAGTCCTGGATTCTGATCTCGCTTTACAGATGGTCTGTCAGCGTCTCGGTGTAAACCGCCTGCCAGCGGAAGTCGCGCGGTTTATCCAGCGGCGTGCCGGCGGGCATCCGCTGTTCAGCGAGCAACTCGCCTACGCACTCCGCGACACTGGGCTGATGAAGACTACCGAGGGCAGGTGCCAAATCGCAGAAACTTTTAGCGGATCTGCCTTTGACGCTGCCCTTTCTGCCATGCGTTTCCCTTCGACCGTGGAAGGCGTCATTACTAGCCGCCTCGACCGAATGCCCACCCCGCAGCAGTTGACGGCCAAAGTGGCCAGTGTCCTTGGCCAGAACTTTCGGCTTTCGACTCTGAGTGAAATCTATCCCGTCGAGGCGGCCCGCACGCAACTGCCCGCCCATCTCGATCAGATGGAGAAGCTCGACCTCATTCACCGCGGGGATGGTACCGATCCCGTTTACGGCTTCAAACACGCCATCGCCCAGGACGTCGCCTACAACTCCATTCCATTCGCTCAACGCCGGCAAGTGCATCGATCGGTGGCGGAATGGTACGAACGCGAATTCCACAACAATTTGTCGCCACACTATCCTCTGTTGGCGCATCACTGGAGCCGGTCGGGCGTTGTGCCCAAGGCCATTCACTTCTGCTCCGCAGCAGGCACACACGCGCTGCAGAATCATGCTAACCCGGAGGCGGTGCATTTTCTCAGCGAAGCCTTGCGACTGGATGAAAAAGAGAAGGAAAAGCAGGGAGAGATTCCTACTCCACAATCAGTCGCGGGGCGCCGGGCCGAATGGGAACTGCAGCTCGGGAAAGCCTACGTCAACTGGTCGAAGTACGTCGAGGGTCGCAACCATCTCGAGCGCGGAATTGCACTGCAACGGCAGAAAGTCCCCGCCGGTAACGTTGCTGCCGGTAGTGCGCTGCTGGCCCAGGTCGCGCGGCAGTGCATGCACCGTGTGTCGCCCGCTCGCTACCTGGGCCGTGGTCAACGCGAACGCGAGTCCCTGCTCAAGTCCTCGCGCAACTTCGAGGCCCTTACCGAGATCTACTTCCTGCAAGACAAGCCCCTGCATTGTCTACATGCCGTTTTTCGTTCGCTCAACCTGGCGGAGTCGGCGGGAGTGTCGCCCGAACTTGCCCGCGGGTATTCCTCCGCTGGATCGTTGCTGGGCTTCCTGACTTTGCATCGCGCAGCCAATGCCTATTTCATTCTTGCCGGGAAGGTTTCCACCCACATTGACGATCCTGCCTCGCGGGCATGGGTTTCGCTCGCTCGCGCCGTGTATCTCGCGGGCGTTGGACAGTGGGATCATGCCGCAACCCTGCTAAACGAGTCGATGCTGGCGAGTGACCGCCTCGGGGACCGCCGCCGCGGCGACGACGCGCGAATCGTGCTCACGCTCGTGCGACTTCTCCAAGGCAATTTCGAACAAAGCCTTTCTTTGGCTAACTCGCTCTACGACTCTGCGAAGGAGCGGCTGGACATCCGCATTCAGGCTGAGGCTTTGTATGGCAAAGCGTGGGGTCTACTGATGCTCGACCGTCGGCGGGAACTCCCGGCGTGTCTGGAGGAGCTCGACTTGCTGCGGTCGACTCAAGCGAAAATCGGCGGTCGGCACCAGAAACAGGACGTCCATTCCCTATACGCGCTGCTGCATCTTTCAAACGGCGATCTCCTGGCAGCCAAACAAGCGATCGACCAGGTCATCCAAAGTGTGAAGGGCAGCTACTTCTACAACGACATCCTCATACTTTCTGCGATCACCGAGGTCTGCTTGGCATTTTTGCGAAACGCCAAGGGTGGAAAACACTTCACTGTAGTCCCGGGGTTCGACCGCGACCACCTGGAAGCCTCCGTTCGCCGAGCGGGCAACAGTCTGCGCGGATATAGCCGCATTTTCCCGATTGGGAAGCCGATGATGTACCTGCGCCAAGGGCAGTACGAATGGATCAAGGGCAACCGAACCAATGCCTTACGGTGCTGGGAAAGGTCTTTAGAGGCGGCGTCCGCACTGCAAGCGAACTATTATCAAGGCCTCGCGCATTTGGAACTGGGGGCTTATCTCAACTCGGACCAGCCCGCCCGCACTGCGCATCTGCGCGAGGCGCGGGAGATTCTCACCCGACTGGGGGCGGCGCGCGACCTTTCACGCCTGCCGATCGACCCCGCGACGAGAGTCCCCTAATGCAAACATAGACCTTGACTTCCGTGAACCCGGCTGTTAGAAGTCTCCCAACGAGGGGCTTAGGTCGGATGCTCGTCAGCTTTTTTGCACCCTCGAAGGCCCGATTCCGGGGCCGGGTTTCATTCTGGGCCATGGACAACGCGAACCTGGTTTCGGGCATATCTGCCGCAATCGAACAAGCCTGCTCAACTCTGCAGATACAGGCGCCATTTTTGTCCCGCGAGGTCTCCCACTGGATACGTCAGATTTCTCCCGACGGCGATCCCTGCACCCACTTCACACACGTGCGCATGTTCCCCATATTGCGGCTCCCCGAATGGTTGGTAGATACGCTGGCAGTCAAGCCAGATCCAGACTTCCAGCAGGATTTGATGCACTCTTCAGTCAATGGCTACTACTACATCCGACTGATCGATGACGTGATGGACGGGGACCTCGACCACAAGCTCGAAGTCAGCATTCTCCCGGTAGCGGGTTTCTTTTGCAGCCAGTTCCAGTTCTTCTACCAGGTTCACTTCCCGCCCAAACACTCTTTCTGGCAGAGGTTTCGCGAGTTGTGGATTGCCTCCTGCGAGAATGCTGCTCACGACAGCGGCTTGCGCACGGTCAGTTGGTCCGACTTCGAGCGCGTCTCATCGCGCAAGTACGTGGCTGCGGGGATACCGCTGACCGCGGCCTGCTACTACTACGATCGCCCGGAGTTGATTGCTCCCTGGGTTGAATTCACGTGTGCCTTGGCACGTTGGTCGCAAATGGTGGACGATGTGCTCGACTGGCACTCCGACCGCCGGGATCAGCGCGCGACTTACTTCCTTTCCGAAGGGGAACGACGGAAGCGGGCTGGAGAATCCGTCGATCAATGGGTTGTCCGCGAAGGCTGTGCCTGGGGATTCGAGATCTTGGAGCAATGGATGGGCGTTATGCGATCGAGGGCAGCCGAACTCGGCAGCGCCGCGTTGCAAGCCTATCTGAGCCAGCGAGAAGTCTGGCTGCAGGGACAGAAAACCGTGATGCTGAACGGCTTTGCCGCGGTGTCCGGGCTTGCCGAGATCCTCGAGCGGGCAGCCCGGCGGTCTGAGTCGGGGTTACCGCAAGTATGCGACGTTCCGATTGAGATTGAAGGGACGCGCGTATAGTTTCCGTTGAAAACGGGGAAGTTAAGGAGATAGAGATGGAAAAGATTACCTTTAAGGCATTGGTCGAGAAGGCGCTAAAACAACCAGCTTTCTTCGATGGACTGAAATCGAACCCAGTCAAAACGCTTAGAGACGCTGGGTTTAAGCCAACGCCGGAGGTACTGGTAGCGCTGAAGAATATCGACTACGACGCGATCAAGAATCTAGCGATTGCTTGCGATCCTGTCACAGGCCCTCTCTGTTAGAGGTATTGGGCCGCTTGTTCGCTCGCGTTTTTCAGTTTGAGCACCGTGACGTCGCGTTGGAACACCAGCATTTGGTAGTACCCGAGCCGCGGAATATCCCCTGCTCTGCGCGCTCAACATGTGGAAGCAGGAGGAGATTCATGCCTTACAGACTCGTTCAATTTACCGGCGTCCCGGTATGGTTGGGAGTCGTCAACGTCCTCGGAGATGTGCTCTGGCTCGTGGCGTACATCCTGATTATCCGGCAGGGATTCAAGGACCGCACCTACGGCGTTCCTATGCTGTGTGTCGCCCTGAACTTCTCCTGGGAATTCATCTACGCAGTGCAGTTTCCTTTTCCGAATACTATCATTGAGACCCTGCGCTGGGCCTGGCTACTCACTGACGCGGTCATCGTTTACCAGTTCTTCCGCTACGGCCGAGACAGCCAGACCGTCCCGCTGATCAAGCAGTACTTCTTCCCCATTTCCACCGCCATGTTTGCGTCAACCTACCTTGCCCAACTGACGTTCCACTACAGTTTCAGCGACAACTTGGGCGGTTTAGATGCCTATATGATTAACCTTGTCATGAGCATTCTGTTTGTCTTCCTGTATTTCAACCGCCCCGGCCTGCAGGGAATTTCCCTCGGCGCCGCCTGGGCAAAGATGTTGGGAACCGGTGTTCTTTCTTTAGGGAGTTGCTTCCTGATCACGGACTGGGTGAAGTCCGGTTTCATGGTTTATCTGTTCTTGACCATCTTCGTCTTAGATGTGACTTACATCGGGCTGATTTACCGGCCACAGGGTGCTACGGCTGGCCGAGCCGAGGGCCGCGGCATGCTCACTGCAGCTTGATCATTGAAACTTGATCGGCGAACCAAGGAACAGCATTTCTTTCATGGCGCTTGCTCCTAGCACTCCTGCAGTTTCTCCGTTCCGATTTCGTGACGTTGCAGTTTGCGCCCGACCGTATCCGCACTTTGAGGCGGCCGATTTCCTGGCGACGGGATGGGCAGACTCTATGCTCGGCTGGCTGACGGAAGAGGCCCAGTGGCAGCCGCGAAAGGTAGACGGATACGCCGGCTATTGCGACATCTCGTTGCAATACGGAGATCTACCGCGCCGATTGAACGCTCTGCTGGCGCTGGAGGTTCTCGCAGAACTGAGAGGCTCCATGGGCAGTTTTTTTCAGATGGATGCGGAGGGGTACGTAAGGGTGACAGCACACCGTTTGCTGGCGGGCAGTTCCCTGAAGCCCCACTGCGATCTCGCCCCGCTTAAATTCACACACCGCCTTCTCATCCACCTGAACCGAGGCTGGACTCGCGAGAACGGCGGGCTACTGTGCGTCTTAGACGGGGACCCGTCTGCGAAGAAGCGGACCAAACAGAAACTAATCCTGCCGGCACACCGCTCCGCTTTCGCCTTTGAGATCTCGAACCGTTCCTTCCATGCTGTGACGCCCGTTGTCACCGGAGAACGCTATACGCTCTCGTATACTTTCTATCCGCCCAGTGCAAAACAACCCTGACCACGAATTTTTTCGGAAGTCACATTACACAGGCCGAGCATGAGCAAACCCTTCTCACCCTACACCCACAGCCGTTGCGATCTCACGCACCCTCGGATCCTTCCGCACGGCGTCAAACACGGGACGCACCTTAAGCCAGATCAGATCCGTCGCCCGTATTTCCCGCGCGCGCTGCAACTCGAATATCGCGTCCTCGGTCCGGTTCAACCCAAGCAGCACCTGCGCGAACAACACAGGCGACACGTACTGGCCCTGCGACTTTTCCCGAAGTGCCCGCAACATCTCTTCGGCGCGCTCTGAGTGGCCGCCCAGGGCTTGGGCACGCGTCAGCGCAGCCTCCATCTCGGAGCTGCCCGGGCTTAGCTCCAGTGCCCGTGTTAACGAACGGATTGCTTCTTCATGGAGCCGCTCTTGTTCGTACGCCTGTCCGAGAAAGTAATGCGCCAGTGCAAAGTTCTCGTCCATGTCCAGCGCCTTCCGGTACTCGAGGATGGCTCGGTCGGTGTCTCCCTCGAAATAGGCAATCAATCCCACAGTGGTGAGAACGGCCAGAGAGAGTGGATCGTTCGCGCGCGCCAGTTCGACCTGTTGTCGTCCTTCGGCAAAGCGCCCCAGCGGTACCAGATGATGAATGGCATACCAGTGGTGCGCTGTCCCGTACTGCGGATTCAAGGCGATCGCTTTTTGAAAGTCCTCTTGCGCTGCCGTCCAGTTCCATTGATACGCCCCTTCGACGCATCCGAGGCTGGCGAAGGCCTCAGCGATCTCCGGATCTATGGCTAATGCTTTCAGAGCAGCCTCGCGCGCCAGCGGGAACACTTCCTGCGGATTCTGCGTTCCCTGCACACTTTGGACCACGTAGCAGTCCGCCAGGCCCGCCAGTGCGGGAGCAAAATGCTCATCCTTCTGCAGCGCCTGGTGGAAGCTCTCCAACGCCTTCTGAATGTCAGCCGGCCCGCGGCGATTCCAGAAATAACGCCCTTTCAAATAGAGATTGTAGGCCTCCAGACTTTCTGTCGGTGGCCGGATCAGAGAGTTCTCGCTTTTCAGTCCCAACTTCACACGGAGCTGATCCACGATTGCACGGGCAATTTCCTCCTGGATAACGAACACATCCCGCAGTTGCCGGTTATAACTCTCGGACCAGACGTGGTAACCGTTCTCCGCGTCCAGCAATTTAGCATTCACGCGCAAATGGCTTCCGGACTTTCGCAAGCTGCCTTCGAGTACGGTTTGCACACCGAGCTGTTTCCCCACCTGGCGGATATCCACGTCCTTGCCGCGAAACCGGAATGCCGAAGTCCACGCGGCCACCTGTAGTCCCTCGACCTTAGCCAGTGCTCCGATCAGTTCTTCCGCGAGGCCGTCGCAGAAGTATTCGGTTTCCTGGTCGGGGCTCAGGTTTGCAAAAGGCAGAACCGCAATCGATGGCTTCCTGCTCTGCGGCGGGAACGCACCTGTGCCGGTCGGACTCGGCCCCCGCGAGGAGACCCGCTTCAACTCTGGCAGGAGTTCACTGCCGTCGGCGTAGCGGCTTTTGGGATCTTTCGCCAGCATTCTGGTGAGCACTGTGTTCAGACCGCTCACCACCATCTCCTGCGACATCGTGGTTTCGATCGGCTCCCTCAGGATCGCACTCGCTGTTTCCAGGGGGGACTTCTTTCTAAACGGGTGGCTTCCATGCAGCAGTTCATACAGCACGATGCCAAGGCAGAAGATGTCGCTGCTCGCTGTCGTTACTTCTACCCGTATCTGCTCGGGAGCCATGTAGTCGAGCGTGCCCACGATCCGTCCGGGAAGCGTAATGTGGTCCGGCTCGACCTCAAGAGTCAACGCCTCTCCCGAGGTCGAGACTGTACCTGTGGACTGCATCGCCAAACCAAAATCCAGAATTTTGGCTCGGTTATCCTCGGTCAGAAAAAGGTTCTCCGGCTTGATATCGCGATGCACCAGCCCCATGGCATGCGCCGCCTTCAGACCATCCGCGATCTGTGTCGCCAACTCCAACACGAACTCCGGCGCAAGTTTCCGTTTTTCGATTACCTCCCGGAACGTCACGCCGACCACGAGTTCCTCCACCAGGTAAGGCCGGCCCTGGTGCTCGCCCAGTTCGTAAACCGTGCAGATATTGGGATGGTTGAGTGCTGAGAGCAGGCGTGCTTCCCGTTGCAGGCGCTTCACCGCGTCACTAGACTTCTCTGAAGTTTCCGCAAGGAACTTAATCGCGACTTTACGGCCAAGGGTGACGTCCTGCGCCTCGTACACCACGCCCATGCCGCCTCGACCCAGCTGTCTGAGGATTCGATAATGTGAGATGGTCTCGCCGATCATGGTCGAGATGCCTGGCTTTCGGACCTTCATCTTACGGACGCGGCAGCGGCCGAGTCAAAAATGGCAGCTCTGACACGGTCGCGTCGTATCCAGAACATCTGTGTTGCAACGCGCTAGCTAGGGTCCTGAAGTGGGCCAGCCGGCATTGCGATTCGTTACAAGAGGAAATCACTCCTAGATGGTCGGCAAACCGGAGACGTGATTCGCACCATGTCCGAAATCATGGAAGCAAGCTGCGCTACCCAAGCCTTTCCTTGCTGATCCCCGAAATAGCGTTCCGCAGCCAGAGCGTACTCACTGACAATCCCGTTCACGGGTTGCAGCCGCGCAGTGCCGCACACCAGCAGCACCTTGTGCGGAAACGTGTTGTCATCAATCGTAAGCGCCACCTTGGGATTCTTCGCCAGCGCCTTAAGTTTCGGAGCTTTCGAAGGCGTGCCCAGCACGAACTCTCGCTCATTCCAATGGAACCAGATCGGTATCACTCGCGGCGTGCCATCCGTCCAGACATAAGCCAGCCGTGCTGGAATGCTCGATTGTAGAAGCTGTTTGGATGTGGGATGCTGCAAGAGTTCAAGACTACCTTGCTGGACGGGCATCGTTCACTCCTGTGGATACTGGGATTCAAGCTAATCGTCTTGAATTGTAATCCGCCACAGAGCGGCGCGGGGCGGTGAAATTTGCCTGAAATGGTTTAGGCTCGTCCTCTGCTTTACCGACTGACACGGACAGCCTGAAACCCCGCCTCCGCGCCCCGCGCATCAATCCGAATCGACGGGTTCTTGAGCACGTTTTCCTGTACCACTGCGTATCAAAACCATTCACGGTAGAAGATAGAGCTTTTCGCCGTCCAGCACGAACCACACCGGGATCGAGACTGTCTTCCCCGACTTTCTCGCGATCACGCTGATCGCGATCTGGCGGTAGCGGGAGAGGCGCTCTTTGAGGTTGTCCTTTAGATTTGGCATCGCACTCCTTGGGTTACGGGGTGGGGCGAACTTAGCGACAATCGCAGGTCTTCCCGCGCATGGCTTCCCGACCCTCCCAGACGATGAGCGGCAGAACGACTAAAAGACTCCACCCGCATCATCCATTCAAATCGATCCGAACGGTGAGGAGTTGCGTCCCGAAAAGACGCACCGCCCTCGCGTTCGATGTGCTGCTCGGCAACTGTTTCGCCAGCCAGCGTTGGCGCTCACGCGGATCATCATCGGGCACAGATTCGCCGTGCCCCTGTACCAGTGGTATCGTAGCCCCTTACGCAGCTTCAGACGTACGTGCGGATCGCGCTCTGTTTTAGCTCCATAATTCTGTCACCCCTAACGGCAACGTGAAAATGTCACCCCATGAGAGGAAGGACATTCGCGTTGAGTCAGAAGGAGCTGCAACGAGTGAGCGTAATTTCTAGTTGCGTTAAGGGAGACATGGCGTGCGCCAGAGCCGCCGAACTGCTCTCGCTTAGCGTCCGTCAGGTCAGGCGTCTCAAGAAGCGTTTGCGGGAGCAAAGGGTGGCGGTTCTGGTGCACGCCAACCGCGGACGGCCCAGCCCCCGCCGCCTGCCGGCCCGCGTGCGCCAAGCCGTCGTTCGCCTGGCCCGCTCCACCTATGCCGGCTTCAACGATCATCACCTCTGCGAAAAACTTTGCGAGGTCGAAGGCTTCTCCCTCAGCCGCGAGACCCTGCGCCGTCTTTTGCGCCAGGCCGGTCTGGGGTCTCCCCGCAAGCGCCGCGCTCCCGCAAATCGATCCGAACGGTGAGGAGTTGCGTCCCGAAAAGACGCACCGCCCTCGCGTTGTTGCCCCATCATGATCAGCACGCCTCCGATGATGAGAATCAAACAAAGCATGGGCGAATGCTTTCTTCTAACATGCTTCCGCCGAATCTCATCCCTCTAATCGACGTGACTTTTTCAACACCCACAGGCGATTGCACTCAAAATCCCTCTCGATGGTAAAGTTGGCCCATGGCCGACACCAGAAATCCCGAAAGCTTTGAGGAGATTGTAGAGTGGGCATACAGCACCCTGCCTCAGAAGATCAGAGACCTGCCAGATTTCCCCGGCATTCAAGTGGCTGATGAGCCTCCGGTCGACGTATTGGAGGACATGTCGAACAGAAAGAAATGGCGCCGTGGAACTGAGTTGTTGGGATTGTACAGCGGCACACTTAGGACGAAACGGTCGCACGCCCAGGTGAACTATGCCCCCGACTTGATATTTGTTTTTCGTGGCCCCATTCTGCGGTGTTCAAGGAGAGATTTGCGCGCCGAAGTGAAACGGGTGGTCTGGCATGAGGTTGCACATTGGCTCGGCTACGAAACCGAGGAGCAAGTGAAAGCTTTGGGTTTATGAGCCACCACAACTCGTCACGCTTCTCGGATTCTCGCCACACAACTAGGGTTGTGAGTGCTATGGCGATATTTCGCCAAGCATGTTCTTCGGACTACAGTGGTTCACTATGTTGCCGGTTGGGAAATGGCGACTTCTCGCAGAGAGGGATCGGCACCTCGCCAGGCCCCAATGCGCCCGAGTGGTA
>Ga0073928_10003296_pt1 | contig 25780 bp, 18 predicted proteins | sample PaiPotPPA55metaG_FD_76969 | JGI IMG/M metagenome (GOLD analysis project Ga0073928, IMG submission 76969) | Iron sulfur acid spring bacterial and archeal communities from Banff, Canada, to study Microbial Dark Matter (Phase II) - Paint Pots PPA... ...
AGCCGCGACGTCCGCGCCGCGAAAGCGATAAATCGCTTGCTTGGGATCACCGACCAGAAAGAGCGCACCGGGCCGGATGCGCCAGCGCGTCCAGTCGACGCTCGCCACCTCGGCGGTCGCATCGCCACACAGCCGCCAGAAGATCTCGGTCTGTCGCGGGTCTGTGTCCTGGAATTCATCCACCAGCACGTGCCGGTATCGAGCCGCCAAGGCCTGCCGAACCGGTGCGTGATCACGCAGCAGAGCGCGCGCCGCGAAGATCAGATCGTCGAAGTCCAGCAGCGCGGCGGCGCGCTTGTTCTGGTGGAAGCGATCGATAGCGGGCTGAAGTAGCTCGAGCAGTCGAGCCAGCAATTGAGCCGCGGCGGCTTGGCAGATCGCCGTCCAGCTATCGCAGCAAGCGGCATAATGATTTTCGGCGGCAATGTTCAAGCGCTCGCTGTCGGCCTTGGAGAGGCCGATCACTTTGGCCGCCGCCGCCCATTTACCCTTTCTCTGATACTTGCGGAAATCGCCGTCCTGTTTACACAGATCCGCATGAGGCGCGAGCCGGACGAGCTGCACAAGATGGGTTGGCTCATTGAGCGGCCCGACTGAGGTGATTGTGTGGGCCATCTCGGCGAATTGGCTCGCGATCGCCGCCGTCTCCGGCTCAGCAACGCCTGCGGTGTGAATGAATTGCGCGAAATCGCGCACCGCCTGCTCGAAGCCACGAATCAGCGGCTCCAACGCGCGGCCAGGAGCGACGCTGAGGACGCGATAGGTTCGAAGACTCTGGAGGATCTGGTGGACGAGCGCGACGCTCTCGCCCGCACTCTCATCCTGCAGCGCCATCGCGGCGAGCAGTCCTCCCCCGTCGTGAGAGAGCGCCTCGCGCAGCCAGGATTCCACCGTCTCGATGAACAGTAGGTCCGCTTGGTCACGATCCATGACCGTGGCACCCGGGTCGATCTGCGCCTCGACCGGATAGGGTTGGATCAGGCGCTGGCAAAAGCCGTGAATGGTCGAGCAGGTGAGATCGTCGATCTGCTGGCTCGCGCCATCGAGATGCCGGCGATGATGCTCAGAGAGTCCTCGAGGCAACGCGATCTGCAGCTCGGGGGGTATCTCCCCGTCCGTCAACCCCTCAACAAACTCACGCACGCGCAGCAACAGCTCGCTCGCCGCGAGTTCGGTGAAGGTCACCGCGGCGATGTGCTTGGGCGCAATGCCGTCGGCGAGCATCATGGCGATGCGTCCGGCCATGACCGCGGTCTTGCCCGAGCCGGCGCCCGCCTCGACCAGGAAGGAGCGGTCGTGAATCGCCATTGCTCGCAGCCGGCTGTCATCATCGCGCAGCGTTCGGAGCACCGCGTTCATCAGCGAGCCTCCCAGATGCGCGCCGCGTCCCCTAATCGCTCGGTGGCGGCCGGCTCTTTGCGCCTGCGATAGGTCGCACCGGCGTTGGCCGGCAGCGCGAAGGCGAGCGCGTCAAAGCGGCTGCCAGTATCAATACCTAGCAGTGCGCCCCCTGAGAGAAGGTTGGCGCGCGCCGCCTCCAGGTAGTGACTGATCTCGCGCAGGCGCAGCTCTGGGTCATCCAGAGGCAAGTCCGTCTCGTCGCGCAGATACAGCAGCGAGCTTGTGACCTCAACTTCTTCACCGAGCATCGCCTTGGCAGCGAAGGCATAGAGGCAGCGCTGCAGCTCCTTGCCACCGTCGAATACAATGTCCGGCGAGGGCGTACGGCCACTCTTGTAATCGCGCACGCGCACGTGACGAGCGTCGCCTGCGATGTCGAGCCGATCAATGTAGCCGCCGATCCGAAAGCCCGTGCCGGGAATCTCCACCGGCAGTGTCGCGTCCCACGGCAGGGCCGCTAAGGACTTCGGCGTCGAGCCACCGAACGGCACCTCGCTATAGGAGCGCGTCCCGGCATGCCATTGCGCCTGAAAGCTCAGCGCACGCTCGCAGAGCGCTCGGGATTCCTCGAGCGTGCGTCGCCAGATGAGCGCTGGCGGCACCGAGCGCTCGCTCTCCCAGTCCGAGGCCAGCTCACGCAACGCCTCGTCCACGGCGCGCGCGATCTGTTCGGCGGTGGCCGTAGCGCAGCCGCCATTGCCTTCGAGCACCCGCAAGGCCCGATCGAGGGCACCATGGACGAGATCGCCAAACCCTAACGGATCCAAGACGAGCGGATCCTCGCCGCTGCGCGGCGTGCGCCATCCGAGGACGTACTGCCAGACGAACCCCAGCGGATTGCGCAAAAGGAGCCTGAGTGAGCTAGCCGAGTGGAGGCGGCCCAAGGCTGCTTCGATCGCCGGATGATGGTCGCGGAGTAAGCCGTCGTGGGCGGTGATCTCCGTGCGCATCCAATTGCGCCAGCATAAGGTGGCTGCGATGGATTGAGCGCAGGTGCTAAATTCATCGGGCCGCGCCGTGAGTCGATCGGTCTCACTGAAGGCATGCTCCGACACGGCGTTGCGCCGCAGATAACGCTCAGGCGGTCGCCCTTGTAGCAGGGAGCTGCGACCCAGCAGTCGGCCATCGGAATCGCGGCGAGCGCGAGAAAGGATCACCTGACAGTCCGTTGTCGCGAGAATGGTCTCGAAATCGCGCCGATCTGCGGCGCTGACCGGCAACGGATCGAGCTCGGTGGTCGGGATGATGTGATCCGACAGCAGCCGATCCTCGGAAATCGCACGCGGCCAGCGCGAGGAGTTCAATCCCAACAATCGGACGAAACGCCGTGGCGATGCGGCCAGCGCGCTGGCCGGCATCCAGGCCAGGGACACGCAAGCGTCCAGACCATCGTCCTGGCGCAACGCTGCCAGCGTGAGATCCAGCGAAGTCGCGGGACCCGCGCGCAAGACGCTATTCCAGATGGCGAGCACGCGACCGCGTAATAGCCGTTCGCCGACCGGAGCGGCCGCGGCCGTTCCTTGCCATAGTAGGTTCACGATCTCGCGTAGCGCCGGGCCATGGTCGATGCCATCGATCCAGCTCGCCGCCGTCAAACGCTCGAGCAGGCGCGTCCATGCCTCCCGCGACGCGAGCGGCGCGTCGGTGGGCAAGAGACGCGTCCAACCGTCGGGGAGCTCCTGAAACGGACCGGGATAGGTACGCAGCAGCGTCGAGAGCCGCCGCATGCGAATCTGCGAGAGGCCACGCAGCAGGATGTCGGCAAGGGCGCCGGCGGCCTGCCCTTCCCTGCAGGCCGTAATGTGCACGCCGTGCACAAAATGCAGGCCGAAGTTGGCATCGTGCCGCAGAGCGAGAAAGTAATCGTCGTAGTCTGCCGGCGTGACGGCCGCAATCGCGATGTCCGCCGGCTGGGCTCGCCCCGACGCGAGTAGCGTGCGGGCCCAGCGCAGGGCGTCGATGGCTTCGTGGTAAGCCGTCGAGGCGCTGACCGTGATGATCTCTGGCGCTTGCATTTCGGTTCGGTCGATCTGGATGGCGCAACCCTCGAGCCAAGCGGGCACCGATCGGGGGCCCGCGATCCAACGGACTGGCACCCGCGTTGCAAGACCCAGCAATAAAGGACGCCAGCAGGGCGCAAGTTCGGTGAGGCCGACGACCTCTACGGGTCCGATCAGCGTGGGCGCATGCTCGAGACGAACGAGTGCGGCGGCGACCAGATCGGCCGGACGCGTCATGGTCGGCGGCAAGGCAGTTAGAACTGCTGTTTCTAGTGTCGCGATGGAGGCGAGGCGAGGATGGCTCGCAGCCCGGGCCTGCAGATCGATGCCAGCGTGCCATACCTTACTGATCGTGTCCACTGCCGCGGCGACCATGCCCGGGAGCGCTTTGAGACTGTCGAGTTCGCCGAGAGCGAGCGTGGGCAGTGTCGCCTGAACGGCCTGGCGCAGGGTCTCATCATCGACCGAGCACGTGAGACCGCCCGCGAGTCGAGCCGCAAGCTGCTCGAAAGTGAGAATGTGCAGCCCGTGTTGGCGCTTACGCGCGGCAGCCAGGCGCCGCCCGCGCATGTCATGGCGACCGTGAGCAATTACAGTGTGACGGCGCAAGTTCCCCCCGCTGCAGAGACAAGCCTCAACGGTTACGGCACAGCCGCTCTAACCGCTGCTGACGCACCAGATAATATGACCGTTTTCATGCCACGGCTGGGCCGATCGTATCAGTTCGAATTCGCTGATGTCGCAATCCGATGTATCATTTGGCGAACGTAAGTCGCCTTGTCCTCATCCTGGAAGAGGACGTTGCGCGAGTCCATCGCTGGCTTCTCGACAGCCCAGAGGAGTCGCATCACGTGTGACGGCGTATTTGAAATAATGAAGCTGCTGAGCGTCACGGAGGGCTCCGCAAGACGGCGTTCGATGTCCTTGATGGTCCGGAAGAATTGTATTTTCGGATCGTTGAATCCCAGATTGCGGATACCCTTGGGATCGATGAACGCAATGTACTGATGTCCTCCGACAATCAACCACAAAATGAAGTCCGGATGAAAGTTGCCCGCTTCAAAGAAGCCAACGCCGCGACCCTTACTCAGGTTTCGTAGCAGATATAGCTCCTTGTCGGCGAAAAACTCCGCCGCAACGTCGTGGAATGCCCTTATGTCCTCCACCAGATTGCGCTCGCCCTTGTTGAGCGGCACCGGACTGATCTCCACAATGTTGTTATCGAGATAGAGGAGCGGCTCGTACAGGTGCCTGCCGAACCAGATCGCCTTCATGCCGCTGAACTCCCACGGCTTCAGATTCCCACTTTCAATCACGGTCTTCAATTCCGTGAGTTTGGCTACAATCTCCTCCTGCGATCGGTCGAGGAGGATGCGGTAGTACCCTTCGCCGTCCTCGTCCTTGCCCTTCGGAAAATTTGGATCGTCGCTGCTCAACTCTCGATATTCGAGATGAGGCAGCTCCCATTCCCGTTTGCGGAAGGTGTAAAAGCGCTCCGTGTATTTCTTGAGGAGCGACAGCGCGATCTCCTCCCAAAGCCGCACTTTGTCATAGGAGTCGCATACGAGCTCTTCCGCCGGGATGAGAACCTGATACCAACTCTGGTCTGCAAGAAGGCTGGCAAGTCCTTCAGCGGCGAGGTTAAGATTGTACCAGCCTCGCTCAGCCTTGAACCGCCCAAGCTCGAAATACAGCCAATCCATGTCAAGAAATGCGATATGCCGCGCGCTCAAATGAGCCTGATTGGGCGGCGCTTCCACGTCGCCCCCGGCGACGCCGCCGGATTTCATGGCCTGAATTTTCGGGTACCAGTTCAACACGACCTGGTTCTTCTGGAGGTAGGCCGTCGCTTCCTCCTTTGCCGGGTCTGGCGCTGCTAGCGTCGGGATCGGACCGAGTCGGCGGAAGGCGTCGCCAAACTCCGTGCTAACACCATTGATGGTGTTCTTAAGCCGAATGATCTTTAGCTTCTGCGTTCCAAGATTTTTGATGATGGGCAGCAAGAACTCAATGCGGTCGTCGTTGACCGGCAGGCCTTCCTCCTCGAGGAAATCACGGAACTGGGCCATGTAGTCAGCGCGAATACCAAAGATCGAGAGGGTCTCAAGCACACCGATATGCTTTGGTCGCGTCACATTGTCGGGCAATTGGGCCTGCCCGCTGCGTTTCAGGCTTGATCCGTAACCCTTGAGTCTGACGCCGCGGCCGAAGAGCTGAATGATCTGCGAGCCCTCGGTCTGCCCGACATTCATTAACCCCATCGTGCTTACACGCCAACTGTTCCAGCCCTCGGTAAATTTCTTCGAGCCAATGAGCAAGTTGACGGTCGACTGCGGCCTGTTAATGCCGTGGAACAACGATCCCACGAACTCGCGATCCTCCGTTGGAATTCCTTCCTTCTCACAAAGCTGGACGAGCTTGGCATCATCGCCAACGTTGATCACGCCGAATGGATCGTTGTCGCCGACGCGCAGCGCAATCTCGCCCGTCGCGCCTTTCAAGTTCTCCACATGCAAGGCGCCGCCACCTGGAGCGTTGAACAGGATCGCAAGGGTCTCATCGAAAATCTCGGCGGGCGATAGCCCCACCGTATTAAGGTAAGCAAAACGCCCGGCGAACAGATTCTTGCCGCCGGCCGTCAAAAGGCCCTGTTTGAGTACGCGCTCGATCCTCTGGATACTTCCCGAGCGGTCGGAGACATAGCGTGATAACCATTTCAGGATCTCTATAATGTCTGAAGCGTCGCGCATGGCGAGGGTCTTGGTCACGCTGCCGCCGACAAAGACCCAAAGCGGCTTATCGATGTTGAACAGGCGGAATGCGAAGCTCTGCTCCTTGAATAGCCGCTGCTGTTGAAAGAAAGCCAGAAGACACGCAACGAGGTAGGCGTCAAGATGGTTCGCCTGCGTTCCCTCGTCGAGATTGAGGATCTGATAATCCTTACCGAAGCCGTCGCGGTAAAAATAGCGGTACGAATAGTCGAACAAAATGCTCTTGGCGTAGAGGTCCGTTAGCGACCGGCTCCCCTTAACGGCCTGCCCGAAAGTCGCGGAATACTCGAATGAAAAGCCTTTCTCGCATAACGCATTGCGGAAACGCATCCATGCGCCTTCCTCGCCGCCCGAGGCGCCGCGGTGGCCCTCATCGACCAGAACGAGATTGTTACCCTCGAAGGCGTCAATCGCGATGGTCTTGTCGCCCATCTCGTCCTTCAGTTTGTGGATGTCGAGGATCTCGATCCGCTGCCCGGCAAACAGCTCGATACCGTCTTTTTGAAACAGCTCAGCCGCAAGACCTGCGGCCTCAAACTCGCGCAGGTGTTGCTGACTCAATCCTTCGTTGGGTGTGAGCAGGATAATGCGGTTCAGCTCTCGGCGCCGACCGTGTTTGTCGAGATAGAACTGATACTGCAAAATATTGGCGTGCATCACCAGAGTTTTGCCGCTGCCGGTTGCGCTCCAATAGGCGATCTTGTTGATCTGCGACCACGCTTCGTCGCCTTCGTTGAATGGCACGATATGATCGCTTTCCGGCTTGTCCGCGTTGCACGTGACCACCTGCGCGTTAATCGTCGCCATCAGCGCTTGGGGATCGCGGAAATAGCGGTCGAGATAGATCTCCGTGAAAAGCAGCGTCAGATATTGGAAATACTTCCAGACGATCGGCGGTTCGCCGCGCGTGATCCGGCGCTCGTTGAGGCGCAGCGTGTGCTTGACGATATTCTGGTCATATTCCAGCAGCAGCTCGGTCGACAGCCCTGTGAGATTGAAGAGCTGCGCCGTCAGCGCATAGTGGAAGTGATGGACATTATTCTCATCCAACCCTTCCAGTTTTTCATTCCGCAGATGCTCCGCAAGCTGGTCAAACCGCTGCACATTGAATAACGAAAGCAGCCACTGGTTCAGGACCAGCTTATGGACGAAGGGGACCTGCGGTCTCCCGTTCGCACGCCGGCGTGGCGACGCGTCAGATGCAGATGCGGTGGCGCCCACATCCTTACGGGGGCGTCCGCGCGCCATCACAAGCCCTCCATGTCGAACATCAACCGGTGGAAATCCTCTTCGATCAGACGGACCTTCCAAGTGTCGTCGGCCGACTTTAGGTTCTCCAGGTTGTTGTCATGATTGACGTAAATCAGCCCGAATTCGGTGTCCTTCGCGGAATATCCCGCGCGCGTGAACCAGGTGTCGAGGACGAGATTGTCTTGCTCTGAATTGCCGGTGAGTTTGCGCCAGATAATCAGCGTGCGGCGGCCATCGGGTATGGTGCCGGTCACGGTGCGGAACCACCAGAGGCCGCTGGCATCCTGGCGCAAGCGCCCCCTGAGGACAAGCCGCCCCTCCGCGTCGTGTTCGAAATCGGCCGTGAAACTCAGCGGCGCCGCGATGCCCTGCACTTTCAGGCCGACCAGCCAGTTGAAAGTCTCCAGCAGATCCACACTCACTTCGCGGCTCTCGTCCGATCCCTGGCGCTTAACTTTCAACTGGTAGGCGCTAGGGTCCGCGAAGGCATTAACATTCAGAAGAGACTGGCTGCCGCGTGTCTCCACGTCAAGCATGTAGCGCAGCATGTACTGCTCCTTGAGGCGATCGGCGCCCTGCGCTTCCGCAGATGCCAGAAGGTCACCCTGCTTGGCCGTGCGACGCGGAACCAAATTGTTGAGCGCGTCTTCGTATGACTCGAGGCGAACCACTTTGACGACGCCGCTTACACCGTCGCGAGAGCGCGGCGCGCCGTTTCTCCAGTCGCTTGCGTAAAGGGCCTTGAGAACGCGCGGCTTGGTAAGCGTATCAAAATAGTGACCCATTTCAACAGTGAGGAACTTTCTCTTCCCCCCGTCTTCCCGATTGGCTTGGATCACGCCATGCGAGGAACTCCCGCTTCCACCGAAGAAATCCGAAAACCAGCTATCAGCCTTCGTTGATTGCAGGATGAATTTTTTGACGAACTTCGAACTCTTCGGAGAGAGGAAAAGCCCAGATTCTCCGAACAGATTGCTGAGCTCTGCTTCACCATCGTTGTACTCATAAAAAACGCTCGTCCCGATGTTTGTCTCGACTTCGTGAAGGAAGCCCTTCGTCCTCGGGACCTTGTTTTCATCTTCCCCCCAAGCAATTCTCTTGTCTGCTTCGAGTGACTCGAACGAACGACGATCGGCATTACTTTGGTCGGGCCGTGGGGGAAATTTCCATCCACTCTGAGGATGCGGACACGGCTTGCCGCTCACCGGATGAGTTGGCTTGTAGTATCTGAAGTTGGGATGCTTCGGGTCCTTGGTCGTCGGCGACTGCTTCGACGCGGGCGCTCCTGTTGGGATTTCACTCCATATCCATAACTGAGCATTGCGATCCCTTGCCTCAGTTTCAGGTACGTAAGCTCCATTCGCATCACGGTATTCTGCGCGATTATAGGGGTAAAGCCCGCGCCAAGGGTCCTGTCTCTTGGTGTCCGCGTCCCACTCTTGACCGTTCGCTTCTACCTCAGTCCTGTAATCGTCTTTGTGCTTTTCGAAGAGCGCCTTCAGTGCTTCTGAAACATTAGCAAGGGTCGGATAATCCGGGTTCAGTCTCCCGACAAGTTCCATGACTTCCGAGAATCCGGGCTTCGGCTCGCGGAACATAGCCTTGTCGGATTCCACCGAAGAACGGTCACTTGCGTAAACCTCTACATACTCATGGTTTGTCGAGTAGTTCGGCAACTGGCTATTCGCCGTCGCTTGCGTCCAAATCAGTTCTTCGATGTGGTTTTCGTCGCCGAAGACCTCATCAAGCGCGTGTTCTAGGATCGTACGTTCTGTTTTGTCGATGCTTACAAAAATGGCCCCGTCTCTGCGGAGTAGGGGATGGCACGCAGCAAGTCTGTCCCTCATAAGCGTTGCAAAGGAAGAATGCTTGTAGTTGTTCTTGTAGGGGATCGAGCTGCTGTCAGTGTTGTATGGTGGATCAATATAGATCGACTTGATGACTTGATTAAATCCGCGCTGAGCAAGATTGAGGGCATGAAAGTTGTCTGAGTGGATCATGATGCCAGTAAGCACCCTGTCTAATTCCTCCAGAGCGGAAATCATCCTATCTACGAGACGCGTTTCGAAAAACGATGTATCCAGAATAAGTGATTGGTTATTTCTCAGAAACTCAACAGATAGCGGCTCGGAGAATCCGGCAATTTCATGAATTGAGAATAATTGAATCCAGGCCTTGCGCTGCGCTTCATTGGACGCGATCTCCGGGTAGAGTTCCTCCGGAACGCGATCGAGCGTGATGCAATATTGCGTTTCGATGACGAATTTCTTCTTGAGCCAGAGTTTCTTTTGGAAATCCTCAAGCTGGGCCAAGAAGTCGATCACCTTGCCCGCGATTCGGCGGATCACTTTAATCTTCGATAGATACTGCTCGACGCGTGGCCCGCTTTCGCTCTCGATATCGTCGAGGTGCATCACCTCGTTCTTTACGTAGAAATCCAACTCACGCCGCAGGAAACCGCCGAGATCCTTGTGGATAAAATAGTCGAACGTGTTGCGGGCGGTGTAGCGTCGCAAATGGCCTTCAAGCCGCGAGTGGCCGGGCGTCTCGCCGCTGATGGTGGTGTGTGGCTTCGCAAGTTCACCAATCCATAACGCAAACGCGGCATCGCTCACCGCCAGCACCCGGCGAACCGCCAGAGTTGTCAGGTCCTTCTGCGCCGGCGGCTTCTTCTTGCCATCGCGTTCGTCGTCTGGCCAATCGGTCAACGTCGCCGGGCGATAGGCAAAGCGCAGGACCAGATCGCCGTCTTCCTGGGCGATAAAATCCTCGGGCGCCAGGATGAATATGCGTTCCTTGCCCTCAGCTGCCTTGGCGTTGCCGTGCTCTCCTTCGGCAGCGTCCACAAGGCGAAAATGCACGCGCATGGGTTTCGTGACATCATCAGGGCGAAGCCGAAACGCGTAATCCCTCAGGTACTCACTAGTCTTGATATAATATTGATCGCGATTGGCCCAATGAAGCTTGACCTCCTCGCCCTCGTAGGGGATCGCGTACACGCCGGGTCGATAAACGCGCTTGGCCAGAAAATCGCCTTCGGAATAATAGCGCCGGAAGAAGTTAAACAGATGGTCGTAAACCTCGTTTTCAAGTCCGCCGATATCGACCGCATCGTTGGCGAGCTTGACACGTAGGTCCTTCACCTTTGGCAATGTCTCGGGATCGGCGCCGAGGCTCTGTGCCTGCTCGATCGCCTTAGCGAGATCCTTCTCCAGTTCGGCCTTATCGGCCGTCCTGTATAGCCCGAACGCCTGCTTCACCTGCGGCAGCAGATCCTTATCGAGAAACTGCGTCACCTCGGCACTCTTCGCGTGCATGATCCGGTAGAGACCGAAATCCAGATCGGGCTGATCGAGCTGGAACAGCTCTTTCAGCAGGGTCTTCAGCTTCTCAAACTTCTGGCTCATTACGCGTCTCGTTTCTTGTTCCAATTGCATTTTCGACGGATCAGACGACCCGCCACCGAATGGTGAATATAGTCTCGGCTTCTGTCCGCTGGGCGAGCCGTCTCTCCAACTGGTCGATCAGCGAATCCCGCTTTTCCATGATCTCGTCCTCCACGGTGAAAATCTCCTGGCGCTGTCGGCGCTGCTGGCGCTCCAGTTTCTGGAGTTTCTCCTGAATCACATGCTGCTGTTCGAGCGTCGCAGCCTGCCGGGCTTCGCGGCGCAGCGCCTTGATCTGCTCTTTCGTATCGCCCAATGCCTTCTCGGCGGCCAGCACCATGTCGTCGGCCCATTTCTCCAACTTCTCGCGAGCCTGATTGAAGTGTGCGCTGTTCTGCTCAAGCGACAGGCTGACTGTTGCTCTGGCATGCTGAGCTGCGTCTGCGTTCAGACGCCGCTCCAATTGGGCGGGAATGACCGTCGCCGCGCTCACGCAGCCGGAACAGGCGAAGAGCTTTTCCATGGTCTCCTGATCCAGTTCAGCGCCGGCATCGTCGAAGCCCGAGAACAGGAAGTGCTCCTCGCGCTCATAGGAATCGATCTGAAGACGCGTTAGCCTCAGATAGCCGGATTTACCGCGAAGCGTCTCCACGACGTGAACGCGCGAGGCATGGTTCGTAACGTCGAAGGCAATTTCGGCACTTGGTGTCGGCAGCGCTTTGCCGTTCGAAACCACATTCTCGCCCAGCGGATGCGATAGACGGTAGAGATACCGGCCTTGTTCTTCACTCCGGTCGTGGCCGGGCTCGGGCTGCGACTTAGAAATGAGATGATATCGGCCTGCCAAGATGTCCGGACGCGGCGGTTCGCGAAGATCAAAAGCGAGAGCATCGTCGTCGAACCGCGCACGATCAGCAAGTATGTATCGCGTCAACGCCCAGAAGCGTTGACCAACCCTGTCGAGTTGGGCTTTCGCATCGGCGAGCTTGATCCGCAGCCTTTGGTGCACGTCCTCGTCGAACCGTTCGAAGAGTTTGCGCCGGGTATCGTCCATGCGGGAACGGATGCTCTCGTCCATCTCCTCCTGGAGCTTCTGGAAGGCGGTCTCGATCTCTTCTGATGTTCGGCATTGCTGATAAATCGCGAGGATTCTCTTTTCGAAATCGACCCCGGATTCGATGCTGCCGAGCACGTCGTCCGATGCTCCGAAAACGCCGTGGAACAGACTGAACTTCTCGCCGAGCAGTTCGAGCACGCGGCAATCTGCCTCGTTGCGCTCATTGAGGAAGTTGATCACTACAACGTCGTGCTTTTGCCCGTAACGATGGCATCGGCCGATCCGCTGTTCGATCCGTTGGGGATTCCACGGTAGATCATAGTTGACGACAAGCGAGCAGAACTGGAGGTTCACGCCTTCGGCAGCGGCTTCAGTTGCGAGCAGGATCGTCGCCTGATCACGAAAATGCTCGATTAACGCAGCGCGAACATCAATTCCGCGCGACCCCGAGGCACGGCCTGTTGTTTTATTCTTCGCCAGCCAAGCCTCATAGATATCAGTGGCCTCTGGCCCACCATTGGTGCCGTTGAAAACGACTACCTCGCCCTTGTAGCCGTGCTCTTCGAGAAACCCTTTCAAATAGTCCTGGGTCCTTCGGGACTCCGTAAAGATTACAGCCTTTCTCACAGCGCCCGTTTCGGCCATCTGCGCGAAGCCAATATCCAGGGCCTTGAGCAGCGTTTGCGTTTTTGTATCGACTGGAATTCCACGCGCTAGCGTACTAAGTCGTTCTAGGAGTTCAATTTCCTCTTTCAGCTTCAGGCGATCGATAGCCGCCGCGTTCGCTTCGGCGGCCTCAGGTTGCACGTCATCTGCCAGAATATCGTCCAGCAGATCATCTTCGATGTCCTCCGCCTCAATAAGCCGCTCAGCGAATGCCGGATCGTCTTTGATCTGCTCGTCGCGGAGCGTTTCCAGCCTCGCCCGGAGGGTATCGAGCGTGCCGGCAATGGCAAGCGATGAAGAGGCCAGCAGCTTTCGCAGGATCAGGGCGGTAAGGTGGCGCTGACGTTGCGGGAGTGCGTAGCTGTTGGGACGCTGCAGAAAAGCCGATACCGCCTCATACAGGGCATGCTCGGCGTCGCTGGAGGTGAAGGGGCGCGTGATAGCCCGCCGTTCCGTGTATCGAACATATTCGACCACCTGGTTCCGGAGCGTCCGTTTGCAGAAGGTCGCGAGACGCTGCCGAAGGTCGGTTATGCTGCTTCCGACTCCAACATAGCGCGCTCGGAACGCGTTGATGTCGCCGAACAAGTGTTCGTCGATCAGTGTCGAAAGGCCGTACAACTCGACCAGTGAATTTTGCAGTGGCGTAGCGGTCAGGAGCAACTTGCGCCTGTCTTCAGTTGCCCAGCGGATACCCTGTCCTACTTTGTTGCTGGGGCGATAGGCGTTGCGAAGTTTGTGGGCCTCGTCGATGACAACCAGATCCCACGCGATCGCTTTGATCTCTTCGCGGAGCGCGCTGGCATAGTTGAAGGAGACGATCAGAATCGCCTTCTCGTTGAGCGGTGCCCTGCCTAGCCGCAGTTCATCCTTATAGATCTTCGCATCCAGAACCCGAGACGGAAGATTGAACTTCTCGGAAAGCTCCAAGGCCCATTGCTTTCTGAGCGAGGCCGGACAGATCACCAGCAGCCGTCGCTTGCGTTCCGCCCAGAATTGGCAAAGAACGATTCCGGCCTCGATCGTTTTCCCCAAGCCAACTTCGTCGGCCAACAACACGCCTTTTGAGAGCGGCGATTCCAGAGCGAACAATGCCGCTTCGATTTGGTGAGGATTAAGATCGACCGCGGCGTCGAACAGCGACGTCGAAAGCCGATCCAGACCCGTCGAAGCTCGGCGAGTCAGGTCATGAGCGTAGTATTTGGCGTGATAGGCAGTGACATTCATCGCTTGCCGCGCGCCCCGTCGCCATGCGACGTTTCCCGCTTCTCCCCCGCCTTGGACGTGCTTTCGATGAACTGTCGGATCGCCTGTCGGATCACCCACGAGAGAGAAGCGTCGCGCGCGAGCGCAATCTCATTCAGCATCCGATAGTCCTGCTCTTCCAGGCTCACTGTAAGCCGCGTTGCCTTGCGAGGACGTTCGGTCATATCACCCCCCAAATCTCTGATGAACGATACGGCCTACTGCATCAGATTGCAACGAAGTGATGCATTTGTCACCAAATTTGATCGCGCGTTAATGGGGGCGCGTTCCTATCTGAAGGATTGTCCAGAGGTACTGAAAGGCGGCGGCCGCGTAGTATCGTATCGGCCTACCGCCGGAAGATTCGCCGGAAAATAGGACTTTCGCGCCACTCAGTCCAACCAAGGCAGCTTCCAGGCCGCCGAGAGCGGCGCTTACTTCGTCCGCCCCCGCGCTTTCGCCGTCCGCGCCATGTGTTTGCGTGGGCCGAAACCATTTGGCAAACCCAGAGTTCTTCTTAGAGCGTGGTTGCCCGCAACTGCTGAACTCACTTTTCTCCTCCAACAGGAATCACAGTAACAGAGAGCCTCCGAGATCGCGGTATCGTTTCAAAGCTTCGCGCACTGATAGTGGGGTTTGATGTTGGCGTTTAGATATGCGCCCTTTGAACCCGCCTGCATGAGTTCCTGATGCCTCCACTCCTCAACGGCGTAGTATACGTAGGTTTCTCCTGACTTCAGAAATCGCACATGAAGCTCCAGCGTCCCGGTGTCGTAACCGATCGCCTCGATGTTTGAGGAATCCACAAAAATCATTTCAGGCATCCCCTGCCTCCCCTTCTTCGTCTTGAATATTTTTGATCTCGGCTGACGTGGACTGAGCACGCCAATTTGCGAGCGCCTGCGTATACAGGTTGCCGTCAGGACGATCCGCCACTTGCCACACATCCGGGAGCTTCGGATCGTCACCGACAGGTTTCTGCTTGGCTTTACGCACGCGCACGCGTGAAGGAATCGGCATCACTTCGCCAAGGAAGACCCCTTCACCTGTCCGCAGAGAAGGTAACTGATCCACAAGACCGCCGAGGTCATCGGGAACGGCGGCCGAGACCTTGGCGCGGTCCGCGGAATTGGTAAGTCGGAGCGCAATCATGGAGCCGCATTGGCTTAGAATCGCGCTGTCGATTTCGGAAGGCCGTTGCGTAACCAGCATCAGTCCGGTCCCGTATTTCCGGCCCTCCTTCGCTATCATGGACAATGTGCGGTGAGCGGGCGTATCGACACCTTCGGGGACAAAGCGGTGGGCCTCATCCAGCACGACAAGGAGCGGTTGCTGCCGTCCTCCGATCGGCAGATCCTGCGCCCAGAACAGCATGTCGTAGACGATCCGGAGCATCGTGCCGACGATGGTGGGAAGCACCTCCGACGGCAGACCCGAAACATCGAATATTGTTATGGGCTTGTCGTGTCCGACCCAGTCCCTGACGAGGGCATTGAGATCGTTCTCGACCTTGCCATTCAAATCGGGCTCGTAGCCGCCGCCGGGGGAAAAAAGGAAAGAGAAGCGTGCGTCCTTCAGGCGGCTGCGCATGAGGTCGAGCTGCCGGTCAAGATTGCGTTTTTTCTGGTTCTTATAAGGCGCCTGATTATACGGGCTTGCCGCCGGATATCGGTCGGATCGGAGGAGATTTGCGTCTCCCGCTTGTTCTGGAGCATTCGCGTTGGCGTCAGTTTGAGGCGCATTAACGGGAAACGTCACTCTCTCGAATTTATCGAGCTCGTACCATAGCTTCTTGATGCTGAACGGCACGGGTGAGTCCGCCGTCAGCGTTTCGGGTGGCGGCGGCACGGCGAGATGCGCGGCGGCGGCCACCTTCATATCCAGTACCTCGTCGCGAATTGACGCCTCATGATTGGGCTGAAGGCCACCCAGCGTGAGTTGCTGAAGTTCAATGAACGGTAGTGCCCAGAACGGCACCCACAGGTGCCTTTCACCGGCTGCCTCATTCGGCCGGATGCGAAATACACGCGCGCGATCGCCGAGGGCGCTTGCGTATTCACCGTGAGGGTCAATTACAATGGCGCGTGCATTGGGCAGACTGCCGTCCGAAACCGTTTCTAGAAGAACCGTAACGAGATTGGATTTGCCGGCGCCGGTTGATCCGACAATGGCGCTATGTCGGCTTACGAGACCGGCGACGCTGATATCGGCCGATATTCCTGATGCCGCCGCGATCCGCCCGACCGAAATAGTTCCTTTCTTGCCCTTCGCCCAGCCATAGATGACCTTGAGGTCATCATTGGTCACCAGATGCACTTCATCTCCGACCGTGGGGTACTGACCGATACCACGCTCAAATTCTCCCCCAAGTGCCTCGCCGAATAGCACGATCGTCATCCAGCGATAGCCGGAGAGATGAAGCTGCATGTCATCTTCGAGCGCGGCGCCGAAACTTCCCTCCGCGCTGCCGGGGGGCGCGGCATCGGCGCCAATCTGTGTGCATACGGCGTAAAGGTTGGTGTAACCCAAAGGCACTCGAAAAAATCCGCCGATTTGTCCCACGCGGTACGACTCGCCGCCGATCATGACAAGCGTGGACGGCATGTCCTCGCGCAAACGTACACGGATGACGGCCCCAGTAACGGAGGCAACCTGGCCGATGTATGTGGGGTCGGCGAGTGGCATGACGGGTCAGCTCGCCATTGATTCGAGGAAACGACAGAAGCAGGCGAAATCGCCCATTTTCATTAGCCCCGTCTTGGGCTTCGCAACTCCTCCGCCGGCGTCTGCCGACTCTTGCAGTTCGAATACGCCATCCATGAACGAAGGGGCTTCGGACGGCGCCCATTTGGCACGGCGTCCGCCGATGACACCGGTTTCCGGACCAACTACGATCAAATTGGACCGTTGATAGGCACGTTTGATGAGGATACTATCTTCTGAAAGCTCTTCGAACTGCAACGCGTAGACATGAGTCCGGGGTCTGTTTTCCAAGGCGCCGAAAATCAGGTTGTTGATGTGCTCGTCTCCAAAGCTGAATCCCGCCACGATCAAGAGCGCATCATCCTGTTCCAGAAAACGGGTCAAGCGGTCCGTGAAAGACGCATAGGGCTGCTGCCGTGATTCGTCGTATTTCTGGAATGACGGCAGAATCATTTCTCCGGCCGGATCGGGCTCGCCGCGGACAACGCGAGCGCGCCCATCCTGTTCGATGCGCCGCCATGTGACCGAACCGTGCATCTTCCACATGCGGGTCCAATTCAGGCCCGGCGCCGCTTCGGCCCGGCGCAGGCTGTCCGGGTGGAAGAAAGGCTGATAACTCCCGACGAAACCGTCGAAGACGGGAACGCGCTCGGACTCAAGGGCGTGCTCAATGAGCACATCGTAATTGACGGTAAAAATCTCCACACATGCCTTCCGCGATGATTTCGCGAGCCAGCGCGCAAATTTTCGATGCGGATAGTCTGCGGGAAGTACCTTCAGATCGGGCGTGACGAGCCGCGCGATCGTCTTGCGCACGCATTCCTCAAGCTTCTTCAGTTCATCCGTCTTCAGACCAGACAGAGTGTCATCCTTGCCGATGGCATTGAGCATCATCCTCAAGCGCGAAAGGATGTTCTCGACGTGAGGTTCCTGCTTGGCCTCCGTGCAATGAGCCTCGATCGACGCCCAAGCCTTTACGTACTTATCTCCGAGATCACCGCCATCCTTCTTGCAAGCTGCCGTCAGGCCGGGAACAGCCGGTATCAGCGGCTGTGTGTCTCCGGCACCGGCAGCCGGCACAATGACCGAGCACGAAGTGCCCGCGCCAAAAAAGAAAGCTATTGGCTTGTCGTGTCGCGCCAGATGGTCTCTTAGGTCGGCGAGCGTCTTCTGCGCATCGTGCGACTGCTGTTCCCCGTTCATGCCGTGCCCCCCGGTATGACCGGCAATTTTTCGAGGGCATCCCGCAGGACGCGCGTCGCGCGGCAATCGTCCTCGTTGTAATCGAGAATCCTTTGCCGGATCGCAGGGTCGGCCGATTCGATCCAGCGATGAAACCATTCAATGGAAGCAGCGCCCGACGGATGGGTGTCGCGCCACGAGAATCCGAGATACTTGGCCAGCGTCTTGATGGAGAAATCCCAAGTGGGCCACTCCGTCGTCTTTTTCACAACATCATTGTAGAGATCAATCGCGTTGCCGGAATCGAAAAGCTGTTCGATGTCGGCGGCGCTACAAACGTCGGGATATTTCTCCTGAAGCGCGCGATATATGGTGCGCTCGTATTTTGAATAGTAGTAGATCGTGCAAGGCTGGTGCTCTTGGATGTAATGCCACGCATCAGCGAATGCCCTCTTTTCCGCCTCCGGCGTGGCAGCCTCGGCAAACGTAGAAACAAACTTTTCCGTCGCATTGTCGCAGCGGAGCCGCTCGACAAATCCATGCAGGTAACAGATGTCGCGCATGGGATCGACTTCGATGTCGAAAAATAGCTCGCGGTCGTGACGGGGAAATACGATAGGCGCGCGCGTATATGCTTTGCTGTCCTTCTCCGACAAGAGTTTCGCGCGCTCTTGGAATTTCCGGAGTATATCGGGTCCGATTCCGGGGAACACACTCTTGCTACCGCTGATAAAGCTTGCTAGGTCGGTGCTCGCGAGTTGCGCGACAGTTTGAATGCTGGCGTACATGACATCACGTTTCGACCGGCCAAGTTCGGGTATGGTCGTCAGGTCGTCAGTTTCCTTCAGGCGTCTGACGCAGGCAGTGTACCAGTGACAGAGCTTGCATACAGCGCCGAAGGCCGGGAGCGTCGTCATACTCTTGCTAATGATTGCCTGCGCCTCGCGAAGTGCGTCGTCGTAATCCTGCCAGAGCGTCCGGGGACTACGCTTGCCGTAGGGCGTCTGAAAATCGTAGGGGACTTCCTGACCGTGTATGTCCCAGACAAAAGCGTGGCGGCCTGCCGAAATACCTTTGCGTTCCAGAATGTCCGTGTACAGGCCAAGCTGAACGGCGTAGTGGACCTTTGGTTTGGAATTGTCCTCCGGGCCTTCTTCCCCAGAGCCGGATTTGATGTCGCCGGCGACATATCCTGACTCATGTTTGCGGAGCAAGTCGGGTTCGCCCAACAGCCCTTCAACCTGAATGCGCCCGCCATAGATTAGTGAGTCGCCCCGCTGCATGGCCTCGGAGGTGCGCAGTTCTTTTTCATCGCCGCCGAAGCGGGAGAGATCAAGAATGGGATCTTTAAGGTGTTCGATTACCTCCGTTTCGTAGAGGGAACCTCTTTCCCAGAGAAGTTCGACGAAAGCATTCGGCTCATCGCGTTCCGCAGGATCGGCGTATAGGTCCATAGTAACGCGATGGGGGCACGCAACCAGTCCGTATAGCATCGCAGCGGTTACGGGCGAGGACATGTTTGCGCGCCGATCGACAAACGGTTGTCGAAGTTAGTTACAACCAGGCGGCAAAACGGCGCAAACCTTGCGATCCCATTGCCGATATCACGTTTCCTCTCAGGTCTACAAAAGCGAAATTTGTTCATCGTTCACTCCCTTGGCGGCACAAGCTCCAGCCGCGCTTGCCCACTATTTACAACATCTTGTTGGCACAGGCCCCAAGGGGAGATTCGCCGAGAAATAGGACTTTCGTGCCACTCAGTCCAACCAAGGCAGCCTCAAGGCAATGCCAAAAGCGCTTACTTCGCGCGCCCCTGCGCTTTCGCCGTGCGCGCCATGCCGCCCAGTCCCGCCATAACGTCTTCTCCGTACCGCATCGGCATCGCCGTCGTTTTCCAGCGTCCCGCCTGCATGACGGACGCCAGGTCGATGTTGAGCGCCAACATATCCTGCGTCGCCCCGACCCGAATCGAGTGCCCGCTGACGTCGGTGGCTTCTTCCACTGTCATGCCCACAAACTTTGCCACCCGCTTGAACGTTTGCGCGATCGAATCCACCTGCAATCGGTCGCCTATGCGCCCCCGCCCAATCAGGCGTCGAAACACCGCTCCCTTTGCTATTCTTGAAGCTCGCAGCCACGCCTTGAGGTACAGCACTGTATCCGGCGACAAATAGGCCACGCTCCCCTCCCCCGCCTGATCCGTCTTCGAGCGACGAATCAACACCCGACCACTGCCATCGTTCAAGAAACTAAAATCCTCGACGTTGAGCGCCACGAGCTCGCTACGCCGCGCCATCGTGTCATAGCCCACCGAAAGAAGCGCCCGCTCGCGATCGGCACGAATGCCGTCGCCGGCGGTAATCAAAAACCGCTTGATTTCGTGCCACCCCATGGCTTTCGCTTGCCGTTGGCGCGCCGGAGATCTATTGTAAAGGCCCTTGAGGGCAAGCTTGACGTCTTCGTCGTCATTGGGATTGAGCAGTTTCGCGGCGCGATGCGCACAGGCGATCGTCGCGAGATAGCGGCGTACGGTGGCGGGTTTTTTTCCGGCCTCACCGCAGGTCTCAATGAAGGCGGCGACAGTCGCGGGGCTCGCGGGTAGCGGCAACAGCCGACACGCCTTGCAGAACGCGATAAAAGCCGCCCAGTCGAAGCGCCACGCCCGCAGCGTCGCTTCGGGGTAGACGCGGCGCGCTTTGCGCCACCAGCCGCGGACATTGTCCGCCGGCGTCGGCAGATGAGCGACCGCCGCGGTCGGCGCCGCCGCCAATTTTCCCCCATTAAAGTGACTTTCCACGAAATTAGTCTACTCCGTAAGTCCGGATAACTTCAATTATCCCGTTTCCTATCTTGCAAGTTTACAATCATATCATGTGCTAAAGTCGCCCGATGAGCGAGACTCCCGCCGCTTACGGAACCACCCGCGACCGCGGCCCGACCGTGTCCTACGCGGAAATCGAGCGCGCTGCGCGTTCTCTGATGGCCGACGGCGAGCGACCCACCGTCGAGGGCGTGCGCAAGGTACTCGAGCGGGGTTCCCCCAATCACATCGCCACTTGCATGCAACGCTTCTGGAAAAACCAGGCCGCGTTGAATCAGGGCGATCCGGTCGCCCTTACCCGTCTTCCCCCCGAACTCGCCGATGCGGCCGTCGCGCAGTGGGAACAGGCGCTGCGCCTCGCGCAGCAGACTGCGACCTATGAGCACAACGCGGCGCGCGCGCACCTCGAGCAGCTACACCGCGACACGGAACTTCGAGGTCACTCCGTTGAACTGCGGGAGAAGGAATGGGACCTGGCGGCCCGCGTTCGCGAACGCGCGCTCGCGGATGCCCGAGATCACGTCAACGTGTTGATGAAGGAACTCGTCACCGATCGCGCTGAACTTCGTGCGCGCGAGGTGCGCATCATCGATCTAGAATCTCAGGTCGACGAACACCGGCGCGAGCTCGCGGCCCTCATCACACGCGCCATTGCCAAGAACCGGGCCGTTGCGACTAAGAAGCCGCGACGTACAATTCGAGCGAAGCCCAAGAGACGACTCAAACTTAAGAAACAAGTACCATCGAAACGCTCCCCACGCCGAGTGAAGAGGAAAACCCATGGACAACGTCGATGAAATCGTCGCTCTGCTTGCGCAAGCAGGCAGATCTGGAAAACCAAATCATGAACGGCCACGGCATCGCCGTGGCAACAGAGTGGGAGCTCGCGGCAACTCGCCGTCGACTCGTCGCTTATCCCCAGGCGCTGAATGCAGTGCTACAGACCGCGCGCGCACTACGTCGCACGCCGGACACCGTCTCCGTCCGGGACGTGACTGATTTCGGGGGATCGAACTAGCGTGGCGACCCCTTTGGTCAATCTCTGGTGCCGCCTGTCATTCCGTAATTCGCCGCCGCGCATCGTTCATCCTTATCGTTAGGCGTCGCAAGTGGGCTGTCGCTATTTCTACGACCTTCCAGTTTATCGATTCCCACGCGAGACGTACTACAAAGCGTGCGATGAATACGTCGATAAGAAGCTCTTTCTGCCTAACGACCCCATCAATGACACCGAATCCCCCGATGAAGCGAACTCCCGGCGTGAATCTAAGAGCTGACGATACGGAGTTTGCCGGGCGCATATTCGATGCGTTCGGCGAGGAGCGTTTCACACTGGCGCAGTATTTCTCCAGCATCGAGCGCAGCAGGCATCAGCGGATGCCGTTGCCTGGTCAGAACCAGCAGATGCGCAAGACGCTTGAACGCTATGCGGTGGAGGTGCGGGCCTTGCTGCCTGCCCCCGGACCGCGGGCTGGCGCCGGCTGGAAGCTCAATCCCGCCGCACTGCCGGCAATCCGCCGGCGGCGGGCGGTGCTGGACGCTACGGCGGCGAGCAAGCTGCAGGAGCACGAGGCTCTCGTGGCACGCGCAAGGCAGCTACAAGAGAGACCGGCGGAGCTTCGCCAGGCGATCGCCGACCGGCTGCGCAAGGCTGGTCTGGTGGATCCGGTTGTGGAGGAATGTTTAGGGACGGTGGATGCCATCGTGGCCGCGGACCGGCGAGCAAGGCGGACTTAGCGAGGGGGCTGCGGCTGGTGCCCGCACGATAAGCCGCGTTGGCTATGCGTCGAGTGCCTCGGACACGGTTAGGCGCTGTTCGACATTGCTCGGATCGAGCGCGTCCACCGTGCGGGCCAGCATCTCCACGACGGCCTGGACGGCGGCCGGGAAGAACGGGCCATCGAAGGGGACTTCCACGGCGTCCATCGCGAGACTGAGGCACTGGAGCACCGACAGCGCGTTCCCGATGTTGTCGCGCTGCGCCTCGATCACCTCGCGCAACGCTTCGGGAATCCCTGGCACGCCGTAGACACTCGGAGGAGGTGGAGGGAGTGCAGGTTTAGCGCGCATGGCCGGATTCTAGATCGCACCGATCAGCTTCCGATACTAAGACTTCCTTAGTTGACTTTCAGCCCGCGTTGCGCAGTCATGGCGCTCGTCGTCGGACTCGTCTTGTCACCCTTCCTCGCGCGACTGTGGCCATTCGGTCTCGACGGCCGAATGGCCGCAACGATCATGGGGGCTGATCGCTGGAATGCGGGTGCGGCGTTGATGGCAGCGCAAAGCCCGGAGGCCTGGCGCGATCTCGAGTCGGCGGCGGAGCCGCTGACGCCTAACAAAGCTGCGCTGGCGGTCTGTCGAGATACAGCGGCGAAGATGAAGAAAGAGCAGCACTGCACTGTAGTGCCCTTGAGTTTCTCGTCGACCGTCTTCGCGGGCGTGCGCGGCCTTGGACTTCTCCGCCGCCTCCGATCATATAGTTCGGATAGACGGGTACATCACGGGTACGAACCCTTACCAACCTCGCTTAATAACCACCACAAGAACGACTATTAACAGCACAAGAACCCACTGAAGAGATTTGAGAGTCCGGGCATTTTGTAGCGCGAGCGCAGGGATTTGTAGATCGATCTTTTGCAACCGCAACATCTCCTCAGTCGGCTTCTCAGCGTACTCGGATAGAGACTCCAGCAACTCTTGACCGTCCGGCGTAACTGCCCGCACGGGAGCACCACCCTCCTGCTTTCATTTTTCGCGAGATCGCGAGTCTTTTGTAGTAAAGCCGAATTTGGTGAGGTCCACGCAGATGGCTTTCAATCAGAGCACGTTGTTGATCACTCGCCACTGAATAACCGTGAAGGACAGCGAAAATGAAAGCCTCTCCGTCTCTATTCCAAGCTTTCTCCATATCCACGGGTTTCATTGTAGTGCGCCCGTAATGACAATACCGCATCACTGGATCTGGATCGTCAAGGCTCCCCACATTAACGGCTTTACCCTGAGACAAATAGACGCCATATAGGCTCGCCATTAAACAGATGAATTCGTCCTTGAAATCCATCGACGTATATCGCCCGACTCTTTCCTCGTACTTCTTTTTTAATTGTTCGCCGACCTGTAACTTTTGCCACCTACCAAACATTGGGCGTGGGTCCTTGTCAGGAAAAGCGGCGTGATCAGGATTAATGCCTGAAAGAAGCATATGGAACGCCTCTAGCGAATCCTCTGAAACAGGATACGTCCCTAGCAAGTTCACTATGCCCTTTTGAATATGCATCGCATACAGATCCGGACCGTGTTCACTACTATCATCATCCGTCAAACAGGGACTTCGTCGAGCGGCGTACAGCAAACTTAAGAACTTTTCATTTGGGAGCGAGTTGAAGGGCTCTTTTCGATTCATTAACTCGTCCAGCAGCTTCTTTGCACCAGGATTTGTTATTACGGCTTCAATCTCCCAGCGATTTTCCGAATGTATTATTCGCGCTAGTTCATCCTTTGGTACCACGCCGAATCCATCGTTACCAAAACTATCCAAGTGATGCGGATTTCGAAGCAGCGCCAGTCGCACAGCTGCCTTGTACTTTTCATCTCCACCGCTTTGGGATGCCTCGTTCCAAAGATATGCCGCGATTTCTTCGACGCCGCCAAATTCGGCAAGACCGAGATTAATCAGAGGATCGGATCGGCCTAGTAGTTGCTTCTCAAGTTCCTTGTCGTAGCCGTACGAGCGGTAGGATCCATCGTTGTCTAGGTACTGCCCATAGTTCTCCAATTCGCGATAGACAGCGTCAGGCGGCATCGCCATCAACTTGGCACAAATCAGTAGAGACGGCTTCTTTTTATCCCAAGGCATTAGCGAACTCCTGTCCTATGCTCTCGCGGAGAACGCATAAGCTGGTAAAATCCCCTTCCTGACGGCAACCCCATCTAGAGACCATTAATCGCCGCCCGATCCATCGGGCCGCGTCCTTGTTATAACATGTGCTGCGAGTAGCTCTTCGGGCTTGGGATACCAGATATCCGGAGGTTCTACACTCAAAGCCCTGCGAATGAATCTCTCGTCAATCCCGCTTGCAACCAAGTAACTCGAATATTTTTGGTTCTCACAGGGGGAGTACCAGACAACTTTCTGGCACGCGTGAAAACCCAGGTGGGCGCCGGGGAGCAGTATGCGCTCGCGGCCAGCGATGAAGGAATACGTGCAGGCACTGGAACATTCTGTAGCGACGCCGGTCTCTAGCCCGTTCTGCTTAATATAGCGCCCAATTCTCATCGCCTCCCCCACGTCCCCACCGGGACTTTCGAATACTACAATTCGAACGGAGCGGGTAGCGGCGAGCGACTGTTCAACCGCTTCGGCTATCCCTTTGGTGAACTCTCCCGTAACAATCAACACTCTGCGGTCGGACGTTACGTGCCACAGCGGTCCCCGGAACATCCTGGCTCCCTGTGACAAGGCGACTGGGACCGCGGGGACCTGCGCGACGGAGCAGAAGAAAATCAACGGCACCGCGGTTATCAGGACAACTATTTGAGCGAGTACCGATAGGTTGGCGGCTAATACACCGCCGGCGCGCTTGGCTCGAACCAGGCTGAAATAAGCGCCCCATCCGGCCAACAGAAGACACAAGAATGGAATGATCGAGAGCACGGCATACAACAAGGCCCCAGAGGCGGAAGCCGTGAGCGTTTCGTCCCTTCGATCACATTCATACAATGCGACACACAGCGTGGCGACGGACGCGACGTATAGCGCAAACGCCATTCCGGCCGGATATTGTCCAGCTAAGAAGCGCCGAAGTTTGATTCCACCGAATGTCACGATCTTGATCCGCAATGTCGACGATTGATTTGCGCCTCCAAATTTCTCGAGCGATCGGAAAAAATTCAGATGTCAGCAGCCCTGCGGAAACTGCACCGCGAAATCCGCGATGATCTTGAATCCCGCGTCCGCGACTCCGGGAGCGGTTCGATTCGACGGATGCCGTGTCCTCCACAGGGCGCAAATGTCTGGGAATCTGGGATCGGTGCGATGCATGTAGACCAGGAAGTCGCCGGCGCGCGCACCTTCGTGCCCTACGGGCACACCGAGTTGGTGCACTACAGGCACACCGAGTTCGGTAACGGGACCCACCCAGGTATTCGAGACTCCGAAGCATCGCCGGGTTATTACGCGTAGTGGTCGGCTAAAGTCGAGAAAGAACGCGCCATCGACCACAGGCGGATCAATTTTGCTGATTCCCACTTCCCCTGGATGGCTGGCAAGTTCATAAAGGAGCACGGTCATCGACCCG
>Ga0073928_10003297_pt1 | contig 25777 bp, 22 predicted proteins | sample PaiPotPPA55metaG_FD_76969 | JGI IMG/M metagenome (GOLD analysis project Ga0073928, IMG submission 76969) | Iron sulfur acid spring bacterial and archeal communities from Banff, Canada, to study Microbial Dark Matter (Phase II) - Paint Pots PPA... ...
CGCCGCTAAAGGCACTCGCCAACGATATACGAATCAATCTCGAAGAGCCTCTCGCCGAAGTGCGCAGCGTCGCGGCCCAGTCCGGCTTCGATCTTGGTACCATCCGCGCCGGGCTGCGCACGGGTGATACGCCGGCAGGTGAACGAGCAGCGATGCTGCGGCGCCCGCCGCATATTCTGGTTACCACGCCTGAGTCGCTGTTCATCCTGTTGACCTCGCCGCGCTTTCGCCAAAAGCTCCGCGCCGTCCGTTACGTTATCGTCGACGAACTCCACGCGATCGCAGGCAACAAGCGCGGCGCTCATCTGATGCTCACATTGGAAAGACTGGAGCGCCTGGTGCGTAAGAGCGATGTGCCTCGTCCGGCTCGGATCGGTCTCTCGGCGACGCTCAATCCAATCGAGACGCTCGCTGCCTTTCTGGCCGGAGCGGAAGTCGCCGATGATGGTACGCGGAATGTGCGTCCGATTCGGATCGTGCGTGCGGATGACAATCCAAGGCAGCTCGATTTGCGGATTATCGCGCCCGGACCAGAACTCGGTTCGCTCGCTACTCATCAGCACTGGGAGGCCATGTACGATGCGCTCGCAGCCCTCATCCGTGAACATCGTACGACGCTGGTGTTCACCTTAAGCCGGCGATGGGCTGAGCGGATCGCGCTCGCATTGCAGAAGCGCGTCGGCTCAGATGCGGTGATGGCACATCATGGCAGTCTTGCGCGGATTGAGCGGCTACAGGCTGAGCAGCGTCTCAAGCGTGGTGAGCTGAAGGCGATCGTCGCGACCTCGTCGCTGGAACTTGGTATCGATGTTGGTGCGGTCGACTTGGTGTGCCAGGTTGATTCGCCGAAATCGATTGCGGCCGCGGTGCAGCGCATCGGGCGCTCCGGCCATCACCTTGGCGGTACCCCGAAGGGCCGTTTTTTCGTGCTCACGATTGACGATTTGCTGGAATGCGCGGCCGCGGTGCGAGCCGTCAGGCACGGCCATTTGGATGAAGTCGAAATACCTGCCGGATGCCTCGATGTGGCGGCGCAGCAGATCATCGCGCTTGTCGCTGACGAGGAGGAAATCAGCGAAACGGAATTACTGAACATGCTGCGCTCGGTTCAGAATTTCGCCGGCCTCGAGCTCGCTGCTCTCCGACAACTGCTCCGCGAAATGTCGGCGCAACTGCCGGAACGCATTCAAGGCGCCAATCCCAAGATTTTCTATGATCAGGTGAACGGACGAGTCCGTGCACGCCGCGGCGCGAGATTGGCCGCTATCACTTCAGGCGGCACCATCCCCGAAAGTGGCAATCTTGACGTTGTGATCGCTTCAGAGAGCCGCAAAATCGGCGATGTTGAAGAGGATTTCGCGCAGGAATCGTCGCGCGGCGACATCTTTTCGCTCGGCTCGATGCCGTGGCGGGTGCTGGGTATTTCGAAGAATCGCTTCCTGGTCGAAGCGGCCCCCGGGATGGCTCCCAGTCTTCCGTTCTGGCAAACAGAAGCCGCCGGGCGCTCTCCCGCGCTCTCGACCGAACTATGCGACCTGCGCCGGAAAATCGCGGCCTTCATCACGAATTCCGGCGACGATGACGGCGCGAGCAGTTGGCTCGAGTCGGAGTGCGCGCTCGAGCCAGAAGCGGCCAAGCAGGCGGTTGCTTATATACGGCGTGGATTAGCGGCGTTGACGGCGCTTCCGGATGAAAACACGCTGGTAGTGGAACGCTTCTTCGATGGCCTGGGCGGGACTCAGATTGTTATTCATTCGCCGTGGGGAATTCGGCTTAATCGTGGCTTCGGCCTCGCGTTACGCAAGCGTCTATGCCAATCCTTTGACTTCGAAATCCAGGCGTCCGCGATTGATGATGCTATTCTGCTGGCGCTCAACTCGCGGCATAGTTTTCCGCTCGAGCATATTCTCGCGATGGTTAATTCGCGGAACGTTCGCGAAGTTCTAGAGCAGGCGCTGCTCGATGCGCCGATGTTCGAGGTTCGCTTCCGCCACGTGGCGACGCGGGCGTTGTCGATTATGCGCTCGGGCCGCGGCAGCAAGGTGCCGGCATGGATTCAGCGGCTCCGCTCGCAGGAACTGATTACCGCGCTATTCCCCCAGCGGAACGCATGCTTCGATAATCGCCCGCCGGCAGTCATCCTGCCTGACCATTTTATAGTCAACGAGACGATGCGAGAGTGCCTCGAAGAGACCGCGGATATCTCGCGCCTCGAAGCATTGCTGCGCGGCCTCAACGACGGCTCGATCAGGTCGGTAATGGTGGATAGTATCGCACCCTCGGTCTTTGCCCATCGGGTGCTGCTGGCATGGGATTACTCTTTCCTCGATGATGGCGAACGGGCCAATCGCCGCAGCCGCACGGTGACAATGAATCGTGCGATGGCGGAGGACGTTTTCCGCAGCGAGAACCTGGCCGAACTGCTGTCAGCGGAGGCGGTCGAACGGGTTACCCAGGAAATTCAGGGGAGAGCAACATCGACGCAGGCCCGGAATTGGGATGAACTTTACGAATTGATTCGTACGCATGGATGGATTTCGTGCGGCGAAATAAACGAGCGGACCGTGGCCGATGGAGCGGCCATGCTCGCGGCGTTGGAGAGTGATGGCCGCGTATGCCGGATTCGCGCTGGCCACCACGATTCGCCTGAAGTGGCAATCGCTACTGAGGATCTAGCCCTGGTTTCGGCTGTGTATCCGGATACCTTACCTCCCCTTGGCTGGGGCGAGGGCGCTGAGGCAAGCCGCTTTACATCCTCCGACGAGCGGCCTGATCGCCACAGCGGGGTGCGGGAGATAGTGAGACGGGCGCTGGTCACATCAGGACCGACCCTCGCAGTTGACCTTGCGCAGCGGCTTCGTCTGCCGGTCGACGATATCTTACCGGCGCTGATGGCGCTCGAAGCAGGGGGATCGATCTTTCGCGGTCATTTCACAAAAGTACGGAGCGGCAATGGCGGCAGTTCCGAAGCACAAGCCACAGGCGTTCAATGGTGCGACCGCCATGTGCTGGAAAGAATTCATCGGCAGACGCTGAATCTGCTGCGATCAGCAGTTGAACCTTGCAACGATGCCGAATTTGTCGCATTTCGTCTGAAATGGAATCGGATCGGTGGTGCGCATCAGGGGGCGGGTGTCGATGGCGTGCGGCGCACGCTCGAACAGATGAGTGGCCTTGCGTTCGCACCGGATTTGTGGGAGCGCGTGATCCTTCCCGCCCGTGTGGCCGACTACCGTGCCGAGCATCTTGATCTGTTATGCATGAGTGGAGAGTTCGCGTGGGTGGCAGCACCCTGCCAGGACGAATCCGAGCTGAATCGCGAGTTCCCCGCCACTATCTCATTTCTGCCACGTCGAGCGCGCTGCTATTGGCCGCCGAGCGAGATGCCAGCCGATTCGGGCGCACAGATGGTGGCCGAGGTACTCAGCCATTTTGGGGCCCAGCACCTCGATCAAATTGCCGAGCGCGCCAATCTGTCGGAGCGTGACACCTTAACCGCCTTATGGCGACTTGCTGCTGCCGGCATGGTGTCGAACGACAGCTTCGCGCCCTTGCGTTTGCTAGCGGTCGAACCCGACGCAGCAAGGCTTATCTCCAACCGGCCGTCTCAACGCGAGCCAAGCCGTCGCGACGCCGCCTTACGGGCGCGGCTCCAGTCCAGCCTAAGCGGTCGATGGTCCATCGTGGCGCAGCTCAAGCCGGGGGCGACACCCGCAAAAGTGGCCGAGACACACGAACCTCACGGCCCAGACATTGCCCGCGAAATCGCCTTAATCCTGCTTCGGCGCCATGGCATCCTCGCCCGCGAAATGATGGCGTTGGAACAGTTCGAGATTTCGTGGCAGCAAATTTTGTTCGCACTTCGCCGGCTCGAGTATGCAGGCATAATCCGCCGGGGATGGTTCGCGCGAGCCCTGTCGGGCGAACAATATGCCCTGCCCGAAGCACTCGAAATGTTGCGCTCTGAGCGCCAGGCCAAAGAGACAGGACCGCCGACAGTTATCAGTGCGGTAGACCCGGCTAATCCCTTCGGTGTGCTGTTGCCGGGATGCGGTGTCGCGCGCGAGCCCGGCAATCTGCTGGTCGTTCAGCATGGACGCGTGATTGTAAGTCTTGCCGGCCGTGCGTTAACGAGTTCGGCTACGCTCGATCAAACTGCTTTCATCGGAGCTATTGCAGAACTGAGGAAGATGCAGCCGCGGCTGCTATTTGATACCATCAACAGCGAGCCGGCACTCGAATCCGCCCACGTTTCCGCGATGGCTGCGATGGGGTTCCACTCGGATGGGCGTGCGCTAGTATACGACGGCTTACCGGGGCCGATGCCACGACGCGCAGTTGTGAGCCATACCGTAGCCGATCAGAACTAGTCTCTACCCGATGAATTGCTTTTTCTCTGCTCCGCTGTCTACGACTTTCAGTTCGTGGTCTTCTTAATCTTTCGCCAGCGGTCATCAAGGTGACGCAGCCTGAAATCGAGGAACGTTTCGAGGAAGGAATGCGATTATTCAATCAGGGGAACTTCTTCGAGGCGCACGAGGTGTGGGAGCAACGGTGGAGGGAAGCGGCAGGTGCAGAACGGATGTTCTACCAAGGGATGATTCAGGCGGCGGTCGCGCTGGCTCACGTTCAACGTGGGAATAAGGCGGGCGCTATTTCCGTTTATCTCAAATCGTCGTCAAAACTCACTCAATTTCCCGCACTCTGGATGGGAATCGAGCTTGGGCAGTTTAGTTCCGAGTTGACACGGTACTTTGAGGCGCTACGAACCTTTTACGATGCTCGCTGTGAATGCCTGCCGCCGGCTGAACAGCCACCTACCATCAGATGGGCGCGCGGGTGAGCCTTAGAAGGGAATGTCTTCGTCATCCACCGGGGGCGGAGCATCCGGCCCCGCGTTGAAGTCAGGAGCGCCATCGTCAAACCCGGCGGAAGCACGCCCGCCCAGAAACTGTACACGTTGGGCCACTACCTCGGTGCGATAACGCTTGCCGGTGCCGTCTTTGGCTTCATATTGATGGGTGGCTAGACGACCTTCGACGTAAACCTGGCGGCCCTTCTTCAGATACTGTCCGCAGAGATCGGCTTGCTTCCCCCAAACCACAACATTATGCCACTCAGTTTGGTCGCGCTGCTGGCCGGCACGGTCAGTAAACCGCTCCGTCGTGGCTAGCGAAAAGTTGCAAACGCTCTGACCTGATGGCGTAGCGCGAACCTCGGGATCGCGCCCCAAATTGCCGACCAAAATGACTTTGTTGACCGACATCCGCTTACTACCTCAAAAAATAGGGTAGACGGTCCCAATGACAGAGGCAAATGGTGCCGTGACGCCTGTCAACAAATGATTTGCTTGGGCTTGAGGGTAAATTCGCAACGGGGATGGGAGCAGGAGACCACTCCCATCCCCGCAGCAGCAGCACGATAGCTTTGCGGCGGCTAGCTGAAGTTCCAGGTTTTAGATCGGGGCACGCATGGTAGCGGTACAAGTTCGGGAGAACAGGTTCGAGGTACATGCAGCAGAGTGCGCTCCGATCTCGGGTCAGGTTTCGAGGGCCGCATTGCTCGGGCATTCTACGTGAGCACCGATCGTGCCGACAGTTGAATTATGGTTAGTCGTGCTTTACCTCCTCCATGCTCACCTCCGACTAGCTGTATTGTGGAATGAGTGTAATTTTCGCTTGGCCGGCATGAAAAAATTGCGAGATGAAACCCGCGAGCGCTTCCGTCGGCGGTGGGATTCTCGTCGTTCCATCCAACTCTCTCGGGCCTAACTCAGGGCTTTAGTAGTTCTGCGAGCCTGGCTGTAAACTCGCTACGGGACAAAGTCAAGTCGAACCCCGCACTCCGGGCGGAGTTCAACGCTTTGAGATCGACGTGCGATGCAAATCCAATGAGGCGAGCCTGTGGTGCGACCGCTCGAATTTTCTTGCAAACGTCCGCCGGCGGGAACGCTGCATCTGACAAATCGACCAGGACGGTTATCGGCGTGATCTCGCTACAGCGCTTTTGCGCTTGTTCCAAATCGGAAGCGTAGGCCACTTCACTCCGCAGGGTCTGCGCCGTGGCGTCGATTCGCGAGCGGAACAGTATATCGCGGATCAAAGCAAGGGTGCTGACCTTCGGCTGGTCAGCGAAGCGATTTGGTGAAAAGGGCGCGACGTCAATCGGCGAGTTCCCGGTTTGGATCAGATCGGCGACAATTTCACCGGTAATCGCTGAGAGCAAGATCCCACTTCGGAAATGACCAGTTGCATAAAAGAAATTGGGCGCCGACGGTGAAGGTCCCAGCACCGGCAGGAAATCTCTGGTCGCCGGACGGAGTCCCGCCCACGCCTCGCGAAACGGCAGTTCGTTGAGGTCGGGCGCCATCTCCACCGCCGCCCGGGTAATCTTGGCGAGGCCAGCAAGAGTGACACTCTTGTCGAAGCCGGCCTCTTCCATGGTTGAGCCGGCGAGGATTCGCCCGTCACGACGCGGCACCAGATAACCGCCGAGCGAAAACACCGCGGAGCGAAGGCGCCCGGGGCGCGTCTCGAAACAGGCGATTTGCCCCCGCACCGGGTAGGTTTCAACCTTGTCCGCGATACCTTGAATTTCACCTGACCATGCCCCAGCCGCGTTGACAACAGCGTCCGCCTCGAATATGCGCCCGTCATAGGTGCGAACGCCGGTGACATTGTTTCCCTTAACGAGCACTTCTTTCGCGGTCGTTCCCTCGACGAACGTGGCGCCGTTGCTGATCGCGGCGGTTACGTAGGCCAGCGTAAGCCCGCGGTTTTCGACGCGGCGTTCCAAGGGCATGTGCAGCGCGTAAACGGCTTGAGGAGAGATCGCAGGTTCCATCTGCCGTGCCGCTGCAAGCGTTAATTCTTCCACTGTGCCACCGGCGTCCGCCTGCCATTGTGCGCGCTGCTCTAACTCGCGGCGTTCCAAGTCGTTCAGGGCCAGATAGAGAATCCCTACATGGTCGTACTCGGGATCGACATCAGTGTCGGCGCGAAGCATTTCAAGCGTCGCTTCGAAAGTGTCTCTGGCCCGCAGACAAAGCTGGAAGAACGGCCCGGCAGCCTGCGCTTCAGCCTGCGGCGCAATCATACCGGCACTTGCCCATGAAGCTTCTTTGCCCAACCCGTCTCGCTCTAGCACCGTAACTGCAACACCTTGGCGCGCCAGACGCCATGCGATCGAGCTGCCGATCACGCCCCCGCCTATAATAACGACCTGTTTCTTCACGTCCGCCGCCCTCTTGTTTAATGAATGCCGGTCGCGCGACTGACCCAAGCTTAATCAACCCAAGCTTAATCACAAGCTCTCATCTGTGAAACCTTGTGAGGCAGCATTGGCGGCCGGGTAGCACGACGATCAACTGAAACTTTTATGCGATTGTTGCTGGCTTAGGTTGAGAAGTGGCTTCAAATTAGTACTAATAACATCCCTCGGCACACAATGTACCAAACAGACTTGCTGGAACCGCATTTGCATGCTACCGAACACGAAGCCGATACACGGAGTAGAAGCTGGTATCCTGCGGTCACCATCGTTTCTTCTCTTCCAGTAAGATTCTCCGCCGGGCACCTTCTCCAACTAAAGCACAACTTTGATGGCACGTTATCAGGTTCAGAACTCGCTCCCGAGCAACTCAGCGTCAGGCCCGCAAGTTAAGCCAACTTTGGACCCGTCCTCAGACCTCATTGACGAGCGCGATACGTTGATTGAGCGCCTTCGTGAAGCGGTCGCAGCACGGGACGATTTCCTTGCTGTTGCAGCGCACGAGCTTCGCAGTCCGTTGACGGCTATCCAGGCGCGAATCGAACTCTTGCGGCGCGCCGAACGCAAGGGCGACCATCAGCAGATAGCAGCTCAGCTTGAACCGCTCGCGTCAGTGCTCGAGCAGTTCATGAAACGAACGGAACTACTACTTAATACGGCACAGCTAAATGCGGGGAAACTTCAGCTTGAGCTGTCGAGGTTCGACCTATCAAGAATGGTAACAGAAGTGCTCGACGGTCACGCCGCGCTATTGATGCGTTGCGGGTCGGGTCTTTTGGCAAATATTGAGCCGGACGTCATCGTATGGCTTGATATGGTCGCCACTACTGCAATTATGGAGAACCTGCTTTCCAACGCAATCAAATACGGCCAGGAAAGCCTATTGAGGTGACATTGAGGTCGCTCGAAGACAAGGTCATCATCGAGCTACGGGACCATGGTATCGGCATTGCCGCGGCTGACACTGAACGCATCTTCGGCCGTTTCGAGCGCGCAGTGGCGCCTCGTCCGCGTCCCGGTTTCGGTATCGGTCTTTGGGTCTCACGCAATTTCGTGCAGGCAATGGGTGGCTCAATCGACGTTATGAGCTCAACGGAAGGAGGCTCGGTTTTTACAGTGACGCTCCCAATAGATGGCAGAAGAACCAATGAGCGGTGATGCACAAAAACTGACACGCGTAGAATCGGGGATAAAAGGTCTCGACCGGGTGCTGCATGGCGGTTTTATCAAAGGCGGTCTCTACATTATCGAGGGCGTGCCTGGCACCGGTAAAACGATCTTCGGCAACCAGTTCTGCTTCAATCAGGCCAAAGCCGGAGAACAGGTCCTCTATGTCACCCTGATTGCCGAAACAGTTGGCCGGATGTTGCTCAACATCCGAAACCTGAGCTTTTACGAAGATGCGGCGATCGGGGTTGGTATAGTTTATTTAAGCGGCTTTAGCGAGCTCAAAAATGGTGGCCTGACCGGCCTCTTACATCTGTTGCGACGCGAAGTAGCGTCCCGGCGCGCCAGCATCCTGGTGATCGATGGTTTCGCCGCAGCCGCGGATTTTGCTCACTCCCGCGAGGAAATGAAGGTGTTCGTGCAACAACTCCAGACGCAAGCGGATGCGGTGGATTGCACGGTGTTGCTCTTGACTAATCCAAGTGAGCAAACACCCTCGTCTGAGGAGACGATGGTGGATGGAATAATCAACCTAACTAGCTCTTTGTATGATTGGCGGCCGTCACGTGAATTATACGTCCGCAAATTCCGCGGTAGCAGTTATTTACTCGGAGTCCATAGTTTCCAAATAGCTGACGATGGTTTGACCGTTTACCCCCGGCGCGAGGCCCTCTCCAGTTCAGTAGGCATTGACAATGGCGAACTGCAAAGGGTACCGACAGGAATTGCACGGCTTGATCAAATGCTCGGTGGTGGTATTCCCTCCCACTCAATCACAATGGTGGTAGGCCCATCCGGTACCGGCAAGACCACCTTCGGTATGCAGTTTTTAGCGGAGTCGAGCGCACAAGAGCCTGGTTTGTTATTCGGTTTCTACGAGACACCGGCCCGCATTCGAACCAAAGCGAACGCGGTTGCCACGCGGTTGACCCGGGCGCTGGATGCAGGCGATGCGCAGATTTTATGGATCCCACCCAGCGATCAGCTGATCGACGGTCTGGCCGATCGTATGCTGGAGGCTGTGCAAGAGAGAAATGTTCGCCGGCTGGTAATTGACGGCCTCGGCGGCTTCAAAAAAGCAGTCCGCTCGCGTCCGATCGAGCCCTTCTTTTCCGCGCTCACACACCAGTTAAGAGCACACAAGGTTACCACCGTATGTACAGCAGAGGTTCCGGAGATAATCGGTCCTACCATGACCGCGCCGCTGCGCGGATTATCTGATGTAACTGAGAATCATCTCCTATTGCGGTTTGTCGAGGTCGGAGCGAGCCTCTACCGGCTGTTATCTATCTTGAAGGTTCGAGATAGTGATTTCGATAGCGCACTGCGTCTATTTTCGATTACCAGTAACGGCATCGATATCGCCGAAAACTCCGAAAGTGCCGAATCTATTTTGTCGAGCTTTTCCAGTCATGCGCGAAGGGCAGACCCGGTAAGAATCGCTCAAGAACCGGGTAGATGATCCGCGTGTGGAGCAAACCCTAGTGGCCGATGGCCGGGCCAAGACGGTACTGATTGTCGACGACGAATTGGGGATCGTCGAGGTCCTTGAATTCATCCTGGGCGACGCGGGTTTCACCGTCATCTCAGCACTGAACGGCGAAGAGGCACTGGCGCGGCTCAAACAAGATACTCCCGACGTTGTTATACTCGACCTGATGATGCCGATAATGGGCGGCGCAGAAGTGTTGAAGGCAATGCGCCGTGATCCCAAGTATTCTGCTATACCGGTCATTCTCACCAGCGCGCTCTCCGAAGATACCGTGCGCGAGCAGTGCGACGGCGCATATACACTATTTATGCGTAAGCCGTTCAAAAGCCAGCAGGTACTCGACGCAATCGCACGCTTCCTGCCTTCTAATTCCAAATCGACCCATTGATTCGCTGAAGTGACGGACGAGCGCCGGCACTCTCACGGAGGACTATCCGCGGGTTCTCAACCGCAATACAATCGTCAGCATTTCAACCCGCCGATACGCAAGATGGAACGGCGATGGAAAAGATTAGCCACCAGATCGATACGAAGCTGATTCATTCCGGAGAACCTTCCCCGCGGATCGAAGGGGCGGTGAGTATGCCCATCTTTCAATCAGCGACTTTCGAATATCGCGGCGAGCAGGATTATCATACGCTCCGCTACATTCGCCTCAATAACACGCCGAACCACGATGCGTTGCATCGCAAGCTTGCGGCGATCGAAAATGCTGAAGCGGCTTTGGTTACCTCGAGTGGAATGGCAGCTATCTCGACGGCTTTGCTGACTTTGCTCGGGGCTGGTGACCATCTGCTAGCGCAGAACTGCCTGTACGGTGGGACTCATGCGCTGCTGTTGACAGAGTTTCCGCGCCTCGGTATCGAAGTAGACTTTATTGACGGTAATACCCCGGAAGCCTGGACGCGAAATCTAAAACCGCGTACGAAGGCGATTTATTTCGAGACCATAACCAATCCACTCATCGGCGTGGGCGATCTTCGCGCGGTGGTTGAATTTGCAAGGGCTCATCGCCTGATTGCGATGGTCGATAACACGTTCGCCAGCCCTATCAATTTCCGGCCGGCCGAATGGGGCTTCGACCTGTCGTTGCACAGTTGCACCAAATACCTCAACGGCCACTCTGACATAGTCGCCGGAGCGGTAATTGGGCGCGCTTCCCTGATTGACCAAATCAACCGGAAATTGGGTCACTTTGGCGGGTCGCTTGACCCGCATGCATGTTTCCTGCTGCAGCGCGGGATGAAAACACTGGCCGTTCGCGTACGCCATCAGAACGACACGGCGCTGAAGTTGGCGCGTTTTCTGGAAACTCATCCGTCAGTGGAAATCGTGAATTACCCAGGCCTCGAACATCACCCGAATCATCATCGCGCCCGTGAGCTGTTCGATGGATTCGGTGGGATGGTCAGCTTCGAACTCCAGGGCGGCATCGATGCGGCGGAGAAATTTATTTCGCAGCTGACTCTGCCGATCTCAGCGCCGAGTCTGGGCGGGGTCGAAAGTCTCATCACGCGCCCGGCGGCCACCTCTCATTCCGGGATGACGGCGGAAGAACGCCGCCGCGCCGCAATTGCTGACCACCTGATTCGGCTGTCGGTCGGGCTGGAAGCCGCAGATGACCTAATCAAGGACCTCGAACAGGCGCTCGAGGCGTGAACAGGTCATCACCAAGTCATTAAGAAAGTTCGCCGGTTAGATGGCTCATAAAGGTTCGTCGGGTGTCGAAATCAGCATTTTGACACAGAAGAGATGTTCCGAAAGTGACACATTTTTCTTCTGATCCAGGACTCTCGGGTATATCTCCGGCTGGCATGCTCCTTGCTCGGCAAGGCGGGAGATGAACAAGCTCATTGCTCAAGTCGACCCGGAGCTTTGTGACCTCATTCCTGGATTTCTGGCACATAAGCGTGGCGACACGCGTGCTATTCTTTCAGGTGTCTCGGCCGAGCACATCGACTTCGAGGTGCTGTCCGGATTGGGCCATAAGCTTAAAGGTGAAGGGGGTAGCTACGGGCTCGACGCGATCAGCCTTTATGGGGCCGAAATCGAGCAGGCAGCGCGGAATCATGATGCAGAAGCGATCCGCCGCTACGCCAATGAACTTGCCGTCTATCTCGAGTCCGTCAAGATTGAGTACGCATAGATCACGCTTCGCCAACCACCCAGCCGCCCTATCGCCCGCCGGTTCTTCTGAATCGGAGGAGCAGTTATCACCTACTTCACTACGGCAATCGCTTCAATCTCAATTAGCAATTGCTCCACGGCCAGCGCCTGGACGCCGATCAGCGTGGAGGCCGGCGGGTTCTGCTGCTCAAAAATGCGGGCTCGCGCTTCACGGATGATCGGATAATCAGCCGGCCTGTAGTTGACGACGTAGGTATTCACCTTCACGACATCGGCCGGCGTAGCTCCTGCGGCCGCCAAAGCGGCGACGAGATTTTCCATCGCTTTTTCAGTCTGCATGCGCAGGTCGCCTTTACCGACTAAATTGCCCTCTTGGTCGAACGCTACCTGGCCGGCGACGAATATCAAACGGCCGTTATCAACCGCGACCACATGCGTGTAGCCACGCGGCCTATGTATATCGGGTGGATTGAAGAACTGTGTTGCCATTGATCGCCTCATCAATTGTACGACAGCTTGAGAGCCCCTGTGACAGGATCGCTGTTAGAATTGCGTGTACCATGGCGCGACATGAGGATTTTGCACCTGGAAATCGATATTGAAGATGTTCATCAGCGTGCCTTGGGCGTGCCATAGCGCCAGCCGCGCATTTTCGAGCCCGACATCGGCTTGCACCTCATTGCCCTGAGCCGTCACCAGTTCTTCCTGATATTGCAGCAAGTCATGGGTAGTGGCCATGCCGACGCGGAATTCGACCTGCTCGTCATGCAGCGACTGCTCGGCATAGAACGTCGCGTTTCTGGTGGCCTCGACCTGCTTCTCAAAAGCATGCAGGTTGCCGATTGCGCTCTCCACTTGCACGACCGTTTGCGACAAGGCCTCGCGATACTGCATCCGAGCCTGTTCGTAGGCAATGCGGGCTTGCGCCAGCGCTGATTTTGCCGCCGCGTTATCGAGCGGCATCTCAAACGACAATACCGCCGCATAATTGTAGAAGCCTAGATTGAACAGCCGGTCCAACGCGTCCCCGTAAATACCGCGGAATGGAAGTTGGTCCCCCTTCACCCCGCCTATTGTGCAATTAGTCAGGGACCTGGAACTGAAGCTCAGAACACAGGGAGTGGTGCCTGCGACGCCCGACGCGCCGAATTGTGCTCCCAGGTTCAGTTGAGGCATGATCTGATTCTCGGCGAACTTCACTTGCAGCAGCGCCGTTCGAATCGCCTCGCGCATGCCGCCCAGCGCCGGGCTGTATTCGACCATCCGTTCGAGTGCAGTCTCTTCCGTCTCATTAATTACAAAGCCGGGGTTGGGTGCTTCCGCGGGTTCGACATCTTCGGGCACGAAGGTCCCGGCCGGGTTCAGCATTACGTCCTGGCGCAGTTGGGCCCGCGCCGTCTTGAGCGTGGCTTCGGCCGCATACACATTTGCTTCAGCGGTCGCCGCGGCAGACTGGGCTTCCTGCAAGTCGATGGGCGCGAGTGTACCGACTTGAAGGCTGATGCGGTTGACACGCACAAGATCGTTGTTGAATTTCAAAGCCGAGTCGGCGACCCGCAGATTCTCTTGCGCCTGCACCACTCCCCAATAGTCATTGCCGATCCGTTGCACGAAATCGTTGAGCGAAGAACCATAGTTCCACTGAGTTGTCCTTTGCGCCGATTCGGCCAGGGTGACATTGAGCGTTGCGAACTGCCAGCCAAAATTGCGCAGCAGCGGCTGCACCAGCGATACCTCGAGGAGAGGACTGTAGGAGGGATTCACCGCCGAGAAGGTTGAATTAGACAGCGTCCGATTGTTGTCGAAGGTGATACTCAACGTCCCGTTCGTGTAAGCTGACACTTTGTTAATCGCGAAATTCCAGTCATACAGCTTCTGGGTGAAATGAATTGAGTTTTGGACCTGGAAGGGCGACGAGACCGGCACCACTGACTTGGTCACATCGGTTTGTGCGGTCAGGTCAGGATCGAAGGCAGCATTGGCCAACTTGACGCTTTCCTCAGCCGAGATAGGGTCGAGCTGAACGGCGGTGAGTCCGGGATTATTGCGAACGGCTATGTAGACCGCCTCTTTCAGGGTAAGTCTCCGTGCGAGCGTATCCTGCGTGCGCAAATAGCGTTCGCTGATCAGCGCTTCCGGGGGGATCTGCGCACCTAACTGCCATTGTCGAATGAAGGTTTGAGGAATGGAAAGAATCGGGTTCTGTTCGAAGGGCGAGGTCGCTTGCTCAGGGACATTCACCTCGGGCCGAAGTGCTGGCGGTAGAGTTGCTGGCGCAGCCTGGCTGCTGATTGACGGCGCCTGGACGCCGCCGGTGCCATATTGGCTGGAAGATTTGTATTGAGCCGATGCAGGCATGGGTGCGGCCATAACCAGCCCAAGCAATACAGTTCTAATCCGTAACATCTCGCTGCCTCCTTCTATCCACCCTGATCAGAGCATGAGGTGACACGCTTCAGAGTTTGGTACTCTGCTACGTACGTCGCCGGCTATTGGCTGATGCGTCCAAGGTCGGATCCTTCGTTCAGATTGTCTCGCACCGAGCCCGGTGCAAGGCAGGTCAGGCTAACTTCTTACATGCACCGAGGGCTGCACTTGCACTACACCAACCGCGCGGATTATAGCGATGACGCTGAGGGTCTTCTACCAAAGCTCTGCCACACGAAGAAGAGACTGCAGCTTTTGTTCGCTAGCTACCGTCGTCCCGTCATGCAAAAATGACTTGCCAAAGCGAAGCGGTGGCAATGATTGGTGAAAGGGATTGACCGCATGCGGATCCTCAAGTTTATTGCTGCCCTGTTTCTGCCTGTACTGATGATTTTAGCGCTGGCTTTCCCCTCTGAGCGGACGCGTTTGTGGGCACAATTGCCTCCCGGTAATCCCAATCTGGCTCCGGGGGCGGCACCGAGCGCTGTGCCGAGCTTGTCCCAACCCGCGGCCACGATCGGCATCCCTACCTTGGCCGTTATTCCCACGCCTGCTGCGATAGCGACCGCGGTGGCGTTGCGTGCGTTTAATTGCAGTTGCTTCGGATCCGGCAGCGGCACGCATTGGATGGGGCAAGTTAGCGCTATGGGGTACTTCGCGGCGCGCCAGGGCGCGACGAGATCGTGTCTGTCGTTTAACCAACAAAAGCAGCCCGCCTCGGCGTACAATTATGCAAGCTCGTTTGCTGGTGCCGCCCTGACGCCAAGTTTGGCCGGCGCGAACCAACCGGCAGGTGCGGCAGCGGGCGCGAACCAACCGGTAGGTGCGGCTGCGGTTCAAGCGCTTCCAGGCACCCTGAATTTCTCGACCGCGGCGCAACTCCAGATGTGCTCGCAATGCACTTGCAATTGAAGCGGCGCGATGGTCAATAACGAGGAAAACGACCGCCTGATTTCAGACAACGCTGGCAAGTTCATCATGGTGCGCCACGGCGAGAGCGAGGGCAATCGCGAGCGCCGCTTTAGCATTTCGTCCGAGGTCGGACTCACCGAGCTTGGCATGCGGCAAGCGTATGAAGTGGCGCGAAGAATCGCCCAGTTGTTCAAACCACAAGTGGTCGTGTCCAGCCCGTTTCGACGCGCACATCAAACCAGCGAGATTATCGCAAAAGTGCTGAATCTACGAATAGAGACCGTGCGCGACTTGCACGAGCGCGACCTCGGGTGCCTCAAGGGTCATTCCTATGACGACCTGCGGGCGTTGGTATTAAAAGATCCTTCGTATGACCCTGCTCGCGGATGGTCCTGGAAACCTGAAGGCGGCGAGAGCTACGAAGATGTGCGCGAAAGAGTGATGGCTGCCGTCGACCAGTTACTTCTACGTTACCCGCGCGACGAGGTTATCATCGTTAGTCACGGCGGCGTAATGCTTTCCCTCTGGGCCCATATTACCGGTCAATGGCATGGAGCGCATCTGCCGCCGAATTGCGGCATCGTGCTAATCGAGCATGATGGCCGTCGTATGCAGGTTCCGCAAATCGTGCAGGGCAAAGAAGAAGGCGAACTGGGCTAAGCGTCGGCGCGGGCCTCATCTGCTACATCCGGGATCGGCCGAACTTGGTCGTGGAGCGCGCGGGACGATTGCGGTCAGCGACGGCGAATGGTCGAAGTCGAACATATCAGTCAGAGCGGAGGCGTATTCATCACGGGCGGTTAGATGCGGCCGCTGACCAGCGCGAGTAAGGAAGCGCTGCTCGATGATTGCAAGCAGAGACGTGTGATCGCCAATCGTATGCGACACATAATGGGGCTTGGAGAATGGCGAAACGGCCATTAGCGGCACGCGAAAGCCGAGTTGGTTAAAGCCTGAACAAAAGGACGGGTAGGCCTCATTCGGCTGAACCAGCATCGGACAAAGCTCCGCCGCTTCTTCGAAGCTATGGCGCGTCAATGGCGGTCCCATGCAATTCGCTCCGCCCCCGGCGTTCATGCTGATCGGAGGGTAGGACAGATCCTCGCATAAACCCGGGTCTACTCCGTCGGGAGAGTTCAGGCCGTCTTGATTCGCCTTGGGCGGCGCCACGTGATCGTAAAATCCGCCATGCTCGTCGTATGTTACGAAGATAATGGAGTTTTTCCAGTTCGGGCCGCTGCGAACCGCCCGAACGAGATTGGCAACATAAAACTCGCCGGCGCGGATATCCGACGGGGGACGTTCGTCCGTTCCGGGTGCCATGGAGGTAAACACAGGATCAACGAACGAGATAGCCGGCAATCTGCCCGCCGTCGCATCAGCCAGGAAATCGGCAACCGAAGCAAGGCGCGAATTTGTCGCGCTTCTAAAAATTAAGGAACTCGCGAAATTGCTGAAATAGTTGGTCCAGGTGATCCCGTTGCGGTCGAGCAAATCGAACAGCGTACCACCGGCCGGTTTGTAGCCCCCCGGCGGTGGGAGAATCTCATTATTGCTGACGTGCCCGAACGAAGTAGCGGCCAGTTCATAGGCACGATTTGGGAAAGCGGGTCCCGCCAGCGAGCTGAAATATCGGTCGTCGAGTGCAAACGTCTCGGCCAACCGATAATAGAATGGCAGGTCCTTGTCCGTATAAAAACCCATTGTGGCGCTGTCCGTCGGATCCGTCTGTGCCTGGTTCCCCGCTCGCTCCTCATTCTGACGAACGAAACCGTCATTGGGACTCGACGACAACATCATATTGGGGAACGTAAAGTTGCCCTCCAAATGGCTGCCGGCCCAGCCGTGATCCAAATCCGGCGTACACAACGCAATTTGATGAAACGAGAGTGCGGTTGTACCGTCCTCGGCGATGTTCGAATTGTCACACTCGAGTCCATGGTTTTGGGCGCACGTGAGCCCATCGACGCAGCGATGGTCATTGCTGCTACACGGCCCTGGGTGATAAGGCGTGCCGCTCGCGTAAGGCAGCGCACCGAGATAATTGTCGAAAGAATGGTCTGCCTGGGTAATAATTATGATGTGCTTCAGGTTCTGGAGATTGCCGTCGGCTCGGGCATAATTCGCTGCGGATATCGCCAGTATCGCGCAGGTAACGGTTAGTGCAATATGCACGCTCAGCTTTTTCATCTGTCGAAGACTTTCAGGGCGGAAATTCGCCGTTACTTCACTAAAAGCTTTCTGCGGGCGACGCGAAGCGACTAAATTAAATCAATTGAAACAGTTTCTGTCAAACAGGGTCAATATCGCTCTATAAAAGCGAGCAACAAAAGCGAACAACCACGTCGGCTGAATTTCCAATGCCGCCTTTTGGCAGTTACCGCTATAGCTGGTAGCTGTAATGGACTCAAATCATCGAGGGACAACGTTATGGCTGAGTACGTCGATATCGAACAGGCGGTTACAATCAGTGGTTTGCGCGTCGTTCTTCCTCCCGGGATTCCCGGGCCATGGGCTGAGGCTGTTAAAGCCATCCTACACGTCAAAAAAATTCCGTTTACCCGGGTACGGCATGATCGTGGCAATTACGCACCGTTGATCGGCTGGACTGCGCAGTCGAGTGCTCCAGTGATGGTCTACAACGACGAGCGTCCGCGTAGTGTCTGGAGCGACCAGCTATTTCTGGCCGAAAGACTGCAACCCAACCCTTCGCTGGTCCCATCGAATATAGAAGAGCGCGTTGTGATGTTCGGGTTGAGCAACGAGTTGTGTGGGGAAAACGGCTTCGGATGGTCGCGCCGGCTGATGTTGATTCACGCTGCGGTCGCCGATCCGAATGCGACCGACGAAGCGAGGAAAGGGATGCTTACCTTTGGCTCGAAATACGGCTATTCGCCCACTACCGCGGCCGCGGCGCCTGCCAAGGTAGCGCAAATTGGCGAGCGCCTGGCAGAGCGTTTGGAATCGCAGCGGTCGCGCGGCGCACGCTTCTTAATCGGCGACAGGCTCTCGGCGCTCGACATTTACTGGGCGGTGTTTGCAGCACTGATCGAACCGCTGCCGGAAAATCTGTGCCCAATACCGTCGGAGGTTCGCCGACGATACATTTGCGAAGACCCGCTGGTGCGTGCCGCAATCACTCCGCAGCTCCTCACGCATCGGGATTTTATCTACCACGAATATCTTGAGCTGCCAGTTGATCTGTAAAACCCGAGATAGCAGCAAACGCGCAAGGAGCTGCGAGCTGAGGAGAGAAGCACGGCCTCGCGTCGGAAGCTTTGTTGCCAGTTTATACTCCGATCACAAAGGCACAGCTCGTCGTACCACTGCCGCCTAGATTCAGCATCGCGAACCGCTTTGCACCGTCGAGCTGATAGTCGCCGGCCGAAGCGGTAACCTGTCGATAACAATCGACCATCTGTCGCACGCCGGTTGCTCCCACCGGATGCCCAACGCCGATAAGCCCCCCGCTGGGGTTAATCGGCATTTTGCCTCCAATTTCTATCATCCCTTCCTCAATGGCCCGCCAGGACTCGCCAGGCTTGGTCAACCCGAAATGGTCAATCGCCATATACTCTGACGTGGTGAAGCAGTCGTGGGTCTCGATCCCGTCAAGTTCCCAGACAGAATTGATCTGCGCACGCTCGAATGCGTCGACGATCGCGCGCCGAGTATGGGGCAGGACGTACGAATCGCCGCGGCTCTCCGCGATTTTCTTGTCGAATTCCAAGTAGGCGGTGTGATGGCCCCAGCCGAGAATCCGGGGCAAGCTCTCCAGCTTGCGCCCGCGCAGCTTCGCGTAACTTGCCGCGTAATTCTCTGATGCCAGAACCAGCACGGCACATCCATCCGTAACTTGCGAGCAATCTCCTACTCTGATCCTGCCGGCCAACGGTTGGTTCAATTTGCTGCGCTGCTGCGGATCGCTTTCGGCATCTGGCCAGTTACGTGTCTGCGCCAGCGGGTTACGCCGGGCGTTCGAATAGTTTACCAATGAGATGCGAGCCAGGTGCTCAGGCTTAAGGCCAAAACGTTTGTCGTACTCGTCGCCGAGCCGCCCAAACAGCCGCGGGAATGGATAATCCTTTCCTTTGCATTCCCGTTCGTACCAACCCGCGGTGCCCAGGAAATCGCCGCCAGTCGCAGTGTCGACCGTCTTCATCTGTTCCAGCCCCACCACGGCAGTAACGTCATAGCGACCTGCCTCGATTTCGGCTGATGCCGCCATGATAGCGATTGAGCCGGAAGCACATGCCGCTTCGTGCCTGCTGGTTGCGAGGCCCGCAAACGCGGGGTCGACTTCCAGGAAAAATGCACCGAGCTGGCCCTGATGAGCATATAGTTCGGCGGCAAAGTTACCGACGTGCGCGCTCTGAATCTCTTTCGGCTCCAGCTTTGAGGCTTCAAGTGCCGCCATCACGGTCTCGCGCATGACCTCGGCAAAATGCTTGCCCTCTCTGTTCCAGTTGCGGGCGAAATCACTCTGCGCTCCGCCGAGGATAAAGACAGGCGATTGATTCATCTTCGAGCCTCCTCGATATCGACGCACTCCAGCACCATTTTCGGTCGCCGTCCATCTCCGTTTCCGGGTCCTTTGTTTCTATACGTTCGCATGATGTCCATAAAGGTTGAGGGCTAATTAAATGTATCGCGAGGTCAGTGCCGGCTGATGATCGCTGATGATCATAGACTTAACCATAGCCGGCCGTCCGCTTGGATCAATTGATCTGCAGCGCTGGGCCCCATGGTTCCGGCCGGGTATTCGTTTAACGGAATCGAGTAGTCGCTCGCCCACGAGTCCAGAATCGACTGGACGAAAGCCCATGATTGTTCGACGAAGGAAGCGCTAACGAATAGTGTGTGATCCCCTGCCATCACATCCAGTAGCAGTCGCTCATAAGCGTCCGGCACGGGTCTGTGGAACTCACTTTGATAATGTAAATTCATTCGCACGGGACGAATCGCGACCCCCAGGCCAGGTTGTTTGGCCAGAACACCGAACGAAAATCCTTCATCCGGCTGAATCCTGAGTGTTAGCGCGTTTGCGGGCAGCACCCCGGCGCGATTGAACAAAATCCGCGGCACTTCCTTGAATTGAATATGAATCAGGCTTTCGCGCGCCCCCATCCGCTTGCCGGTACGCAAATAAAATGGCACCCCTGCCCATCGCCAATTATCGATGAACGCCTTGAGCGCGACAAAGGTCTCTGTTCGCGAGTTCTTTGGGATACCCTCCTCCTGCAAGTAACCGTGCACCTGCTGCCCATCGGTTGTTCCGGCGGCATAGCGCCCTCGTACTACCTGGGTCGCTGCTTGACCAGGGGGAACAGGCCGCAAAGCACGCAACAGGTTGAGCTTGGCCTCGAGAATAGCTTCAGCTTCAAGCGACACCGGCGGCTCCATCGCGATCAGCGCGAGGAGTTGCAGCATGTGATTCTGGACCATATCGCGCAGCGCGCCTGCGGGCTCGTAGTACATCGCGCGCGAGCCGACTCCTTCGCTTTCGGCCACCGTTATTTGGACGTGGTCAACGTTTCTCGCTCCCCACACCCGTTCGAAAATCGTGTTAGCGAAGCGCAGCACTAACAGATTCTGGACGGTTTCCTTACCGAGGTAATGGTCGATTCGGAAGATCTGTGACTCGGCGAAATGCTCCAGGATCGCACGGTTGGTCTGGCGGGCGCTTTCCAGATCGTGCCCAATAGGTTTTTCTACCACGACACGAGAGAAGTGCTGCGCTCCGGGCTTGGCAATCAGTCCAGCCTGGTCCAGGCTTGCCACCGTTTCGTTAATCGCCTCGGGCGGGATCGAAAGGTAATAAATGCGGTTGGGCGGGAGCCTGTAATTCGCCTCCAGTTGTTCCAGCCTTGTCCGCAATCGTTCGAACCCGCCGGGCTGATCCAGCCCACTCAAATAATCCAGCCTTGCAGCGAAATCGCCCCAGCAGGCGTCGTCAAGTTCAAGCCGCGAGTATCTGGCCACTGCGTCGCGCATCTGATGGTGGAATCTGTCGACTGCAATCTGGCGTCGTGCGAAGCCCAATATCGCAAAATCATGCGGCCTCATTCCTTCACCGCAGGCTCGCAGGTTATACAGCGCGGGAATCAACTTCCGCCGCGCCAGATCACCTGAAGCGCCAAAAATCACAACGGTACAAGCCGGAACGGCTTGCGCTTCGGCAATTTGATAGGTCTGATCCACTGGCTTCTCCGGAATTGTGCATCTTAGACTGTGGCTGGCATGCCATAATGAGCCAGAACACGGAAAAAGTGGAGGGTAGGTCGCCCGTCGATCACCCTCTTCCTATAAGTTATCATGAAGTACCCTCGCCGTGAGCGCTAGGAGCGGAATATCTGGAGTTGAGCCCTGAGCATAATGGAAGATAGTACGCCAATCGCCGGTGCCGCAGTTGGCAACCTGAAGCTGTGGATGCCCGCGATTCTTTGGCTAATCGCGCTGTTTGTGCTCTCAACATCGGTATTTTCTGCAGCAAATACCTCCAGAATTATCGAGCCGATCCTACGTTTTTTGCTGCCCAGCATCCGCGATGCAACAATCGCAATGCTGCACGGGCTCATTCGTAAAGCTGCGCACTTTATCAACTACTGTGTTCTGTTTTGGATACTAATTCGCGGCCCAATGGCCGGGCGGCCATACACCGCACTGATGCTATGTGTGTGCTATGCCTTCCTGGACGAAGGACACCAGATCCTGGTGCCAGGACGCACACCGTCGCTATACGATGTCGCGCTCGATTCCAGCGGTGCCCTATTCAGCCGGTTTCTCAACGCGGCCACAAGCGAACCCTTATAGGCTGATACCAGCTCGATCGGCTGATACCCAGCTCGATCGGCGGCGCGATTGAGTTGACTTCAAAATCCAACGCACCAGAATCAATCGTGGCCAACAAACCTCCCGTACAGTTCGGTATACTCGGTGCGGCTCGTATAGTCCCCAAAGCGCTGATCAAGCCTGCAGAGCGGCTTGATGGCGCCGAAGTCGTAGCGATTGCGGCGCGCGATCCCATCAGAGCTCGCGCGTTCGCAGCCGACAACGGAATTCCCCTAGTGCTGTCTTCCTACGACGAGTTGATTGCTGCCTCAAACATCAACGCCGTCTACATTCCGCTACCCAATTCGCTGCACTGCGAATGGACCATCCGTGCGCTATCGGCAGGCAAGCACGTTTTATGCGAGAAACCTATAGCCTCCAATGCCACAGAAGCGCAGCAAATGGCGCGCGTGGCCAGCGAGGCTGGGCTGGTGCTGGCCGAGGCATTCCACTACCGCTACCATCCGCTGGCGGCTCGCGTGCGCGAGTTGTTGCGCGCTGGCTGCATCGGTCGAGTCGTTCATTACGACGGTCATTTTTCGGCTCCGAGCTTGCCGACAGACATCCGCTACGATTGGGACCTCTCCGGCGGTGCCACAATGGACTTGGGATGTTACCTGTTGAATATGTTGTGTTACTTCTCTGGATTTATCCCTGTCGTTCGCCGGGCTAAAGCGCGGGTCGGACCACCCAAAATTGATGTCGCTATGGAAGCCGAACTTGAGTTCGAGCACAGCGTTAACGCGCATATTAGTTGCTCGATCGCAGGTGACACTCGAGCCGGCGCCTGGTTCGCCGCCAGGGGCGATTGCGGCGAACTCTTGGTGACCAATCCGGTCGCGCCGCATCACGGCCATTTGCTTACGATACGGAGCGGCGCCGGCGAACAACGGCAAATCGTTGAAGGCGATGCGACTTACCTTTATCAATTAAAAGCCTTTGTTGCGGCAGTCCGCGATAATAAACGCATTGCGACCGGGGGATCGGACGGAGTGCTTAACATGCGGTTGATCGACGACGTCTACTGTGCGGCCGGTCTACCACGCCGCGGCAGCTTGAGTACGGCTCCGAATGTTGAATTAATGGAAGAAGCAGCGCTAAAGTCGCGGCTATCGAGACATAACCTGGACTAAAGGCCAAGCAACCTTTGGCGAATGAAGGAGCATGAAACGTGCGCTACCCCGGTGGTTCCATTCACAGTATAGCGGAGTCACAGATCGGTCCATCAAGGTTCTTTGTGATTCGCTTTTTTACGATTTTGATTGCAATTGTTGCTTTTTTTGGCTTTTCATTTCTGTTCCCCGCCTTTGGCGCAAGCGCTCCCGCGATAGTGATTAAAATGAGTGACAAGCCGCCGAAATTCCTGCCGGATAAGGTCACAATCAAGGCTGGGCAGACAGTCGAGTGGGTGAACAATGCCAAGACCTTACATTCGGTTGATGGCGACCCTTCGATGGCTCTGAAACCGTCCGATGTTTCGCTGCCGACGGGGGCGAAACCGTTCGACTCAGGATTCATGAAGCCCGATATGACATGGGATTACACGTTTAAGGTCCCAGGCAGCTACAAATATACCTGCGTGCCGCACGAAAAGGACGGTATGAACGGACAGATCGTCGTCAAGTAGATTCTGTTCGCTTCTTTAAAAAGACGCCAGGCAGGCTAGATCAATTGTAGATTGCACGCTATTCTGCCGCCGGTCCCTTGTTAGGAGAGGTAGTCGCGCATCGGTGCGTGAGAAATGCCTGTGTCGGCCTGTTGGGCTGCTCTGGATTTAAGCGACAAAGGCCGATACGCGTGCTTAGAATGGCCGAGGCTTCGAGGCGTAATGCGGAAAAGCACGACCGGATTGAACGAGGTTTCGAGGGTCTGCGCCAAGACGATTTTGGCTGCCATCGCCCTCGGCATCACAGTCGTGGGCGCGGAATCCAAGACGTACGCGTTTCCCTGGAGCACCGACATGTTTCAGGGCGCGGCGGTGCAGCCTTTGGAAATTGCACCGCGTGTAATGCCTGATGGAACGCTGCCGGTTAACGGTATTCATTACAATGTTCATTACGGCCAGCCCGCCGGAATGCCTACCACTGCCGCGATTTTGCCGATGAAGCTCGAACTGATGACGGTCCGGGAGCAGAATCCGCTTCAGCCGACTTCTGAGAACCTTGCCCATGGTAAGGTTCTGTTCGAAACTGTCTGTGCCCCGTGCCACGGCCAACTCGGCAAAGGCGACGGTAGCGTCGTTCACCTGCTGGCACATAAACCCGCCAATCTGCTGACCGGCGTCAGCACTAACCTGCCCGACGGCTACGTCTTCGGCTATATCCGCAACGGCGGCATCTGGATGCCGTCCTATGACGATGCGATGTCGGCGACTGAACGCTGGCAAATCGTGCTTTATATGCGCGACTTGGAAAAGAGATATGGCGAGGCCGCGACCAAGGCTGCTGGTGTTCAGCCCACCGTAAAGGCTCAACTCGGTCCTGGGGCCGGGCAGTATCAACAATACCAACCCAACGTAATGGTCTCGGGCAGGAACCCGGAGCAGCAGAGACGCTCGGGTCTTGTGGCCGAGCCCGGATTGTTTCAGCCTGGTTTGGGTGAATCCGGAACCTCCGCGTCACTCGGCGCACCCCAATAGTTATTCCTCTGACTTTAGGAACGCCGAATTCCGTCCACTATTTGTGTCGATTTTCGGCACCGCACGATGGACGGCATCCTGTTGAGCTTCTACGAACACCAGCTCTGGACCGAGGGTCACGCCTTTGTCGATTCGGCCCGTATCGCCGCCTGCGTGCGACGATGATGCCCGATCCGTTAGAAGCCTTTGGGCTAATGCCTATCGTCATTTCAACGCAAATCAGCGCGCAATCCCAGCGGCCGTTGGCAATTGTCGTCTCCCCGGGGGGCGCTGGCGATCCTGGTGCTAAGGCGCGTGCTGCAGCCGGTCCTGATTGCCACCGGCGCTTGCGCCTGGCCGCCCCAAGCCCCTCAATGCCGGTTCGGTAGTTCAGTGAGGCAGCGCACGAAAGTGCCTTACTCATTCCAATTAAATTGTCTCGCTACACTGACTACGCCGTATGTATGAGCGCTGCCATAGCCGGCTTGGACTTCAACGCTCAAATGCCACCGCCTTACAAATATCCCTACTTCGGGACCTCCGTGCGCTTTGACGAGTCCGCAAGCAGGGCGACCTGTTTGACTTATTCAAAAGCTTCGCCAAGTGCGAAAGCATTAAACAATCAACTCAGTGATAACCGGGTACCTCCAGTTCGGTCGCTCCCAAAGGCGAGGGCGAACTCGGCCGCACCTCGCAGGGCACTGTCGTTTCATACCCTTCTAGTACCCGCACGGCCGGTGCCTGCGGATTAGTTACGCTGCGGACTTCGACCACTCCCTTATACACACCAACGTCTGTGTAACGAAGACAATCCGGAAACCCTGGGCATGGCTTGCCCTCCGTGTAGGCAGTTTCGAATTCAGTTCCGCGAACACCAGAGATCGCGTTCCCTGTCAGCACGGAAAAATTGCCCCCGCTTACTAGAGACGGGACAA
>Ga0073928_10003298_pt1 | contig 25773 bp, 23 predicted proteins | sample PaiPotPPA55metaG_FD_76969 | JGI IMG/M metagenome (GOLD analysis project Ga0073928, IMG submission 76969) | Iron sulfur acid spring bacterial and archeal communities from Banff, Canada, to study Microbial Dark Matter (Phase II) - Paint Pots PPA... ...
ACCGCAGTATCGCGATCCGGAAACGGGGCAGTACGTTCTGCCGTGGACGCGCTTGCACGCTGTAAAAGATTACTGGGGCATGGTGCAGGTCCTTGGCGAGGTCCCGGCATTCCACGCTACGTTCAACGTGGTGCCGGCGCTGGGCATACAGCTCGAGGAATACGCCAGGGGCAAGTTCAGCGAGCCGTGGTTTGCGCTAGCGTTTAAGCCCACTGACGAGCTTACGCGCGAAGACAAGGCGGAGATTCTCGCGCGCGCGTTTCAACTCAATCATGAGCGATTGATGTCGCGCTGGCCGCGCTTCGTCGAGCTGTTCGAGTGGTCGCGGCCGGCGGGAGGCGCGCAAGCGCGGGTGACGTTCACTGCGCGCGACTGGCGCGATTTGCAGGTTCTCTCGCAGCTAGCCTGGATGGACGAAATCTGGCTCGCCAAAGACGAAGTAGTCAGCCGCCTCGCCAACAAGGGCAAAGATTTCACCGAGCGTGACAAGTCAACCCTGAAAGCAAAGCAGCTCGAACTTCTCGGCTTGGTTCTCCCGGCCTATCGAGAGGCGGCGCAACGCGGACAGATCGAAATCAGCACGACGCCTTTTTACCATCCCATTCTGCCGCTCCTGTGCGATTCGGACATCGCGCGGGTCGCCAATCCCGGAACGCCACTCCCTCGCCGCGCCTTTCGCCAACCGGACGATGCGCGAGAGCAGTTGCGCCGAGCCCGCGAGTATCACCAGCGAGTCTTCGGCGCAAAGCCGGCCGGACTCTGGCCCTCTGAAGGTTCCGTCTCCGACCAAGCTCTCACAATCGCGATGGAAGAAGGCTTTCAGTGGTTCGGCACCGATGAAGGCGTGCTCGGACGCACACTCAATGTCGGCTTCTTCCGCGACACCGGCGGATTGCCCGCAAACTCTGAGCGCTTGTACAAGCCCTATCGCGTCCAGTTGGCGGGAAGTTCCATCAACGGATTGTTCCGCGATCACCACCTCTCGGACCTGATCGGTTTCGTCTACAGCCGCATGGACGCCAAAGCCGCAGCAGCTGACCTGCACGGCCGCTTGCGCTTTCTCGGCGAACGCGTACCCAGCCAGCAGCCCCTCACCGTCTGCCTCTTTCTCGACGGTGAAAACGCCTGGGAGTATTATCCCGGCAACGGCCGCGAATTCTTGCGCGAATTTTACAAGCGCATCGACAAGGATCACGACTTCCGCGCGCTTACGGCGAGCGAAGCCATAGCAGCAGCCAAGGAAGTCCCTGCCACGAACGGAATATTTCCGGCCTCATGGATCAACGCAAACTTCGACGTCTGGATCGGTCACGACGAAGACGTCGCCGCCTGGGAACTCCTCTGGGACGCGCGCCAGGCCTACGCGCGAGCCGCCGAAGCACGCAAGCAAGCGCGCGCCGACGCGCCAACCGAGACCGCCCTGAAACAAGCCTACGAGTCGCTCCTCGCCGCGGAAGGCAGCGACTGGTGCTGGTGGTTCGGTCCAGAGCACAGCACCGCCAACGACGCCGAGTTCGACGCGCTCTACCGCAAGCACCTCACCGGCGTCTACCTCGCGCTCGGCCAGGTCGCGCCCGAAGAGCTCGCCAAGCCCATCAAGCGCAAGCCCGAGCACGCCCTGCAAGTTCAGCCGACCGGCTTCCTCACCATAAAAGTCGATGGACGCGACACCTCATATTTCGAATGGCTCGGCTCCGGTCTCTATTCGCCCGAGCGCCGCGGCGGATCCATGCACGGCCGCATCTTCCATCTGCGCGAATTGCATTACGGATTCGAAGAGAACCGCCTCAGCGTGCGTGTCGATCTCTTTTCGGAAGCTCTCGCCGAACTGGAAGATCCGGAATTCCGCGTGACAATCGGTTCGGCCGAAGAATTGACCGTAATGGTCAAGCTCGCCCGCGGCCGCATGAAGGAGTTCGCCGTCGAGAAAGGCCGAGTCTGTCTGTTGAATCCCAAAGATATCGCGCAGGCCGCTTTCGAGCGAATCCTGGAAGTTTCTGTCGATCGCAGCGAACTCAGCTTGAAAGGGCAGAGGAGCCTGCGCCTGGGCGTAGCGCTGTGGCACGGCGGCCTACCCGTCGACGTCCTTCCCGCGGAAGGTTTCCTGGAAATCCCACTCGGCGACGAGCAGTACTCCTGGCCTATCGAGGAGTAAGCTGCTGCCTTGCCACCGTTTGCACGCGGCGCTGCCTTAGAAAAGCTTCACCGCAAGATCCCGCGGCCGCTCTCCCACCGGAATCATCGTCAGCAAACTCTCGCTCCCCCCGCGCAGCCCAATCACAGACAGATCGCCCGATCCCTCATTCACCACAAGCAGCAAATTCGGCTTCACGTCCGGATCGCTAGAATCGAACCGCAAAGCCTCGGGCGTTTGCCCCGCGGAGATCGGCCGCCCCACGCGGCGATTGTAAATGTCCACGGGAGCCACGCGTCCCGCCGCCGTGTCCGTCACAAACATTTCGCTAGCATCGGGAAACAGCACGCCGTGTGTCGGAGCCGATCCCAGCAGCACATAATCGCCAACCTCGTGCGTCCAGGTGTTGATCGCCTGCAGCCCGTGCGCCTCGGGCGAAATCACGTAGAGCTCGCCTCCATCTGGCTTCAGTAGCATCTCCGACGGCTTCCCAGCAAGCTGCAGGTTCGTCAGTAGCACGCCGAGCCGCAAATCCACCACAGACAATCGTGGCTCCGTCCGGCTCAGCACAAACGCCAGCGAGCTGTCGGCCATCACCGCGACGTCTTCCGGCAGCGCCACCACGGGAACGGTGCCGCGCAGCGAAAGCGTGGCCGCGTCATGAATTCCCAACGACGCGTCCCGCCGGTTCACCACCAGGACGCTCTTCCCGTCGGGAGTCGCACGCGCAAGCACCGGTTCGTGGCCCGTGCGCCCGCGCGCCACAATCGCATGCGTCTGACAGTCAATGGCTACGACGGCGTCGCTTCCGGAAGCCGCCGTGTACACGCGATTGCCGTCCACCGAAAAATCCAGCGCATAAGGCATCGCGCCCACAGGAACTCGCGCCACAATTTGATTGACCCGCGCGTTCAGCACCCACGCATATCCGCCCTGCGAGCTGACGCCCCACACCTCCGCGCGCGTAGGATGCTCGCGCATTCCAGACAGCCCAGGCCCCACGGCAACCCGCGCAATCGCGCGCAGCCGCACCAAATCGACCACCGATACGTTCCCATCCGCGGTCGTCACATAAGCGTTCAGCCGCAACCCCGGCCGAAGGAACGACGCACGCTGTTCACGCAGCAGCAGAATCGCCGCGCCGACCAGCAGCGCCGCCGTCAACAAAACTACCCGCACGTTTCGAAATGGATTCTTCACAAGGGGTGATAGTAGGGCAGCCATTTCTGGCTGTCCTCATTTCTAAACATCAATTAATTTGCCGATGCAGCACAGCAGCAATCTGCCGCACTTCTTCCGTAAGCTCCGCAAATTCCTCCGGCAAAATCGATTGCATCCCGTCCGACAGCGCCTTGTCCGGCTCGTGATGCACCTCGACGAGCAAGCCATCCGCGCCCACCGCAATCGCGGCCCGCGAAAGCGGCAGCACCTTGTGCCGCTTCCCAGTCCCATGCGAAGGATCAACCAGAATCGGCAAATGGCTGCGCTTCTTCACCGCCGGCACAATCGCCAAGTCCAGCGTGTTCCGCGAGTGATCCGCAAAAGTGCGCACGCCACGCTCGCACAGCATCACGTTGTAATTCCCCTCGGACAGCACGTATTCCGCGGCCATCAAGAACTCATCCAGAGTTGCCGACATCCCGCGCTTCAGCAGCACCGGTTTCTTCGCTCGTCCCGCCCGCTTCAACAGCGAAAAATTTTGCATATTCCGCGCGCCAATCTGAATCACGTCCGCATATTCCTCGACCAGGTCCAGGCTCTCGTTATCGATCGCCTCCGTGATAATTCCAAATCCAAATTTCTGGCGCACCTTCGCCAAAATCTTCAGCCCCGGCTCGCCCATGCCCTGAAAGCTATACGGGGAAGTCCGCGGCTTGTAAGCCCCGCCGCGAAACAGCCGCACGCCGCTCTTTACCACGCGCTCCGCAATTGCAAATACCTGCTCTTCGCTTTCCACCGCGCACGGACCGGCCACCAGCGCGACTTTGTCCCCGCCGACAATCACATCACCCAACGGCGTCGGAATGCGCAGAACGCTATCTTCCTCTTTCGCGTCGCGGCTCACCAATTTGTAAGGCTTGCTGACCGGAATGCACTCGATCACGCCAGGCAGCGACTCGAGCACGCCCAAATCGACCGCGCCTTTGTTTCCCGTAATGCCAATCGCCGTCCGAATCGTTCCCGGAATCGGATGCGCTTTCAGCCCCAGGCTCTCAATGCGCTGGCACACCGCCCGCACCTGCTCCTCCGAAGCATGCGACTGCATCACCACAAGCATCCGTAGCTCCTAAGCTGGCTCAGTAACCCTCTACTGTAAGCTACCAAACGCACCCCCGCAAATTTGGAGTGCGCGGGGAGTGCGTCAGTTTCAGGTAAGCGCGTTTACCAGGACCTACGCCGCATTGGGATGCGGGGAAGTTCACTCGTGAACAGTTGCCCTCAATAGTCGATGGAACTTCGTCATTGTATAATCCACTCAAATGGGGCAACCAGAATTCAAGCCTCGACTCATCCACTCCAAGCGCGGAGCGGTATTTGTACTCTGCTGTACGGGCTATTTCGCGACCTGGACTGTTCGGGATGTGCTCTGGCATTCCCAACGCCAACACCATTGGCTTCTCGACTTTTGATTGGCTCGTTTTATGGCATATTTCGCTGCCAGCATGGATCGTAGCGGGAGTTAATCTGGCGTTCTACGCAGGCCTACTCTGGGGTGGGGTGCTGCTTTACCGGATTGCCCAGGGCAAGGAGCGCGTTTTAGTAGTTGGCTGGGCCGCAGTTATCTTCCTTGGTTTAATCCAATTTCTAATTTCAGCGGCTGCGGCTACCGCAATTGATCCCCTAAAAGCCTTTATGGCGGCAGCAGCATTCCTTGCGGCTGTGGATATCTTCTTAAAGACGCCCGCAAGCGGCTACCCTCGGGTCGATAATCAAACATCTCGGAATACTTGAGAATAGGTCGCCATGTCACCACTTCACCACGTCGGTCGCCCACTTACGCCGGTCCTTGAATTGCGTAAGTCCCCGTGAGTCGGCAAACCGGACAAGTCAAGTTCTAGAACTTCAAAGGGACGATTTCGGCGTTAATCAGGATTTGGCTAGCTTGTAATAAACAAAAGGCCAACTCCATCCAGGCATAGGTAATGGCTAGGACTTTTTGAGCCGCTTCGCCTGACGGCACTGCTGACACAGACCGTCTTCATCTAGGGCCAACTCATCTACGAGGCGGCGTAGTTTCGCAGGAATGAATACGGAATTATCAAATTCGGGTTCTGGCATTTCAGGTTTGTAGCCCTTGTGGTGGCAGGATAGACACTCATTGACCCTTCGAAGCAGATATGGATACTTCATCAGAAATTCTTCAATATCTGTTCCGCGGTTCCCCATTCTCAAGCCTCAAGACGATTTACATACCACACTTTCCATCCAAGTTCCTGGTTAGTCGGGTGGATTCAATGGGTCGACGCAACACCAAACCGAAATCCCCTTACAAGGGCCTCAATAGCTAAGAGTCGTTCGCGAGCGTTGATTGAAGCGGAACACCATCCTGGCTAGGATCTGATTGGTTACAGACGGGCAAAGCGCTTCTCCATGGGGAAATGCTGTCGGATCAACTGACTAGATAGTGTTGCATCGACCGGTTGAGCTCGCACGGCTTATCGGAAACTGACCCACTACCACGAGTCTTATTTACCCGGAGCCCCGAAGGCCGCCGCCTTTACGGTTCAGCCTAACAAAGAGTCAGCGAGGAACCTGTAGCGCAGGGCGGAGTCCGCGGAGCCCTGCGGCCTTTTCCCACTCTCGATCACCAAAAACGCGCCCATTTGCCGCGTGTGCTAGAATAGTGAGTTTAGTATGGAGCAGAAATTCTCATTGGGAATGCCTGAACAGCCCCTCACAAACATAATCGAATTCGACCCGGAAGACGAGTACCGCCCCGAACCTGAGCCCGAACCCGCGCCGCCAACCTGGATGGATGGCAGCATGCGCATCGGGATTCACACTTCCATCGCGGGCGGCCATCTCAACGCGCTAGAGTCGGCGCACAAGCTCGGCTGCAACGCCTTGCAAATTTTCTCGGCCAGCCCGCGCATGTGGGCCGGCGGCCCCGCACGTATCGCCGAAGTCGATGCCACTGCCTTCCGCGCGCGCCGCGAAGCTCTCGGCCTCGGCCCGCTCGTCATTCACGCAAATTATTTGATCAATCTCGCCGCGCAGCAGCCCATGCTGCGCACCCGCTCGATCCAGGCCTTTCACGATGAACTCGTTCGCGGTATCGCTCTTGGGGCCGATTTCGTCGTTGTGCATCCCGGAGCGTGCGGCGACTGCAGGCCCGACCAAGCCGCGCGCCTAGCCGTTGAATCGGTCAAGCAAGCGGCAAAAAATCTGCCGCCCACGTCGCTTCGCATCCTCCTGGAAAACACCGCAGGCATGGGCACCGCCCTCGGCGCTCGCCTGGAAGAACTCGGCGAGATGTTACACGCGCTGAGAAACCTGGAAGTCGGCGCCTGCCTCGACACCGCGCATCTTTTTGCCGCCGGCTACGATATCAAGAGCGAAGCAGGTCTCGCCTCCACACTCGAACTCATCGACCGCGCCATTGACCTGGAGACCATTCCCATCTTCCACGTCAACGACTCAAAAATTCCGCTCGGCGGCCGCGTCGATCGCCACGAGCACATCGGCAAAGGCAAAATCGGCGAGGAAGCGTTTCGCCGCTTCCTAACGCATCCGCGTCTCAGCTCCGCCGCACCCGAAGGCCTCCCCGGCCGCGCGTTCCTCGCCGAAACGCCGATCGATGATCCCGGCGACGACCGCCGCAACGTAGCCGCCCTCTGGGACTTCGCCGGCCTAAAGGACCAAGCCCCAGAAGCCGCAAAAGGTTTTTCCATGCTGACTGCCGCCGCAAAGAAAAAGGTGGCGCAGCAGGTAAAATCGCAGAAAAAAGCGAGCCAAGCAGCGAGCCGCAAAGTGCGTGCAAGTGCAGCGCCCGCCGACCGCTCGCCGCAAGCCTCGACAAGGGGTGGCGGGCGCCTTTCGACGCCATCAAAGAAATCGCCCGCGAAGCCAAAAAAGCGCAAAAGGGGATAGCTCGGCGTGGCGGAATACAACCCACAAGAAATCGAAGCCAAGTGGCAAAAGCGCTGGGCCGAAGCGCGCGTCTTCGAAACGGAAGTAGATCCCGCAAAACCGAAATATTACACGCTGGAGATGTTGCCCTATCCCTCCGGCACCCTGCACATGGGCCACATGCGCAATTACACGATTGGCGATGTGGTGGCCCGCGTCAAGCGCATGCGCGGATTCAACGTGCTACATCCCATGGGCTGGGACGCTTTCGGCCTGCCCGCCGAAAACGCCGCCATAGCGAATAAAACGCATCCGCGCACCTGGACCAATAACAATATCGCCGAATTCCAGCGCGTCCTGCGCCGCTTCGGCTTCAGCTACGACTGGCGCCGCGAAATTTCCACCTGCGAGCCGGAATACTATCGCTGGAACCAGTGGTTTTTCCTGCGCATGCTCGAGCGCGGTCTCGCCTATCGCAAAAAGAGCCGCGTCAACTGGTGCCCCAAGTGCTGCACCGTGCTGGCCAACGAGCAGGTCGTGAACGGCGGCTATTGCTGGCGCCACGAGGACACGCTGGTCGAATCCCGCGAAATCGAACAGTGGTTCCTAAAGACGACTAAGTACGCCGACCAACTTCTTGATGACCTGAAGGAGCTCGAAGGCGGCTGGCCCGAGCGCGTCATCACCATGCAGCGCAACTGGATCGGCAAATCCATCGGCGCGCGTGTGAAAGTTCCCGTTGCCGATGTCGCCGGAGTCGAGCCCATCGAGATCTTCACCACGCGCATCGACACGATTTACGGCGCGACCGCCATCATCCTTGCGCCCACACATCCCCTGACGGGAAAGCTTCTCGAAGGCTCACCTGAGCTGCAGCAAGCAGCGCCCAAGCTCTTTCAAATGCGCCAAGCCTCGGTAAAAGCGGAAGATCTCGCCACCGCCGAAAAAGTTGGCTTCTTCACAGGCCGCTACGCCACGAACCCGTTCAATCAAGAGAAGCTCCCGATCTGGGTAGCGAACTTCGTCCTGATGGAATACGGCACAGGCGCGATTATGGCCGTTCCCGCCCACGATGAGCGTGATTTCGAGTTCGCCACAAAGTACGGTCTGCCCAAGCCTGTGGTCGTCATCGGGTCCGAGGGTGCCCCACCCTCGGTTTTTGAGGGTGGGTCTTCGAGCGATCAGACCCCGATCGAGCAGCCCTTCACTGAATACGGGAAGCTCGTCAATTCCGGCCCTTACTCCGGCCTTCCGTCGGGCGAAGCCATTCTAGCCATGTCCGCGCACGCGCAAGCCAAAGGTTTTGGGCAGCGCGAAACCACGTTTCGACTAAGAGACTGGGGCATTTCGCGGCAACGGTATTGGGGCACGCCCATTCCGGTGGTCTTCTGCGACAAAGACGGAATCGTGCCTGTGCCGGACAAGGATCTGCCGGTCGTGCTGCCGGAAAATGCCAAGCTCACCCGCGAAGGCGGCTCGCCGCTCGCTGCGACTCCGGAATTTGTGAACACCACGTGCCCCAAGTGCGGCGGTCCCGCGCGCCGCGAAACGGACACCATGGATACCTTCGTCGATTCCTCCTGGTATTTCTACCGCTACTGCGACCCACACAACGACAAAGCTCCTTTTGATCCCGCGAAGGTCGCCTACTGGTTTCAGATAGATCAGTACATCGGCGGCATCACCCACGCCATCCTACACCTCCTCTATTCGCGGTTTTGGTGCAAGGTCATGCGCGATATTGGCCTCGTAAAGCACAACGAACCGATCGCTCGGCTCTTCACGCAAGGCATGGTGCAAAAGGGCGGCGTCGCCATGTCGAAATCGAAGGGCAACGTCGTCGGTGCCATGGAAATGGCCGAAAAATACGGAGCCGATACCGGACGCCTCTATACGCTATTCGCCGCCCCTCCAGAAAAAGACCTCGAGTGGAGCGAAGAAAGCATCGAAGGCGCATGGCGCTTCATCAATCGCGTCTTTCGCCTGGTCGATCGCCTTGCCGAGTCACTCCGCGACGTCAAAAGCGGCATCCCTGCCTCAACTTCAGATGCGGAAAAAAAACTGCTCCGCAAAACCCATCAGGCACTTCGCCGCGTAACTCTGGACATCGAAACGCGCTGGCATTTTAACTCCGCCATCGCCCTGATCATGGATCTTTACAATGAAATTCACGCACCTCTAGAAAAAGGCGTGCAGCCCGAAATCGCCAAGCACATTCTCGAAACGCTTATGCTCATGCTCGCGCCCATGACTCCGCATTTAGCGGAAGAACTCTGGGAAATGCTCGGCCATAAAGAAGGCCTCTGGACCGTTCCTTGGCCCGATTTCGATCCCGAACTCGCACGCGACGAAGAAGTCGAAGTCGTAGTGCAAGTCAACGGACGCGTCCGCGCAAGGCTGAAAGTAGCCGCCGGTCTAGGCGAAGCCGACTTGGTGCCGAAGGCACTAGCCGAGCCAGCCGTAGCCCAGCACATAAACGGCAAGCGCGTAGTAAAACAAATCGTGGTTCCCGATAAACTGGTGAATCTAGTAGTGGCGTAAGCGGTCGGCTAGGAGACAATGCGCATTCAAGCCTATCTTCGAATTCTTAGCGATGAGGACACAATTCGAGCGATTGAAAAGAAGGCGGGTATTCCCAACGCTCGTACTGCGCAACTAAAAGGCAGAAGGAAGGCGCCCAGCGAGGAAATGTGGTGGAACTGGGAGACAGCGCGAATTCCTATCGATACAGACAACCCCGACGATGGATTAAGGGCACTCTTACTCGCTCACAGGCCGATTTTTCCAATAATCAAGAAGCATGAAGGCTCCGAGGCAGATATTTATTTGGAAGTAATTACGGAATATCAGGACGGCGAGGAGCCCAGCGGTTTATTTCTGTCGGCTGAAACAATCCAGCTACTCAGTGAGATGGGCGGTGCCCTGGACAATGACGTTGTCATACTCGCGGAGAAGGCCCATGACGGTTGAACCGCCCAGGCTTGGCAAAGATGCAGCGGTGGGAAAGAGTTCGGCTAGCCGGTCGGGGAACGTTTTGAATCGATGAAACCAGGGAGGACAATGTCCAGCGGAGCGCAAATGCAGCAACAACAGGAGCAACGCCCCAACTCCGAACTCGGCGGCGTAGTAGTTCTCGACTTCGGTGGCCAATACACCCAGCTCATCGCCCGCCGCATTCGCGAACAGCAAGTCTTCTCCTCTGTTCTTCCATGCACCACCACGCTCGACGAAATCCGCAAGTTCGAGCCCTCTGGCATCGTTTTGTCCGGCGGCCCCAGCTCCGTCTACGATCCCCAAGCTCCCAATTGCGACGTCAATGTCCTCGCACTTGGTATTCCGGTCCTTGGAATCTGCTACGGCATGCAATGGCTCACTCACCACCTCGGCGGAAAGGTAGAACCGGCCGAGCGCCGCGAATACGGCAGCGCCCTTCTGAATATCGAAAACACCGATCACAAATCCGAACTCTTTGCGGAATTTCCCAAGTCGCTGCGTATCTGGAACAGCCACGGCGATCACGTAGTCGGACTGCCTCCTGGCTTTCGAACGGTAGGCCGCACACAAAACGCCGTAGCCGCCGTCGAAGACCCTCAGCGCAAAATTTACGCCGTAGAATTCCATCCCGAGGTACGCCACACCGATCGCGGCACCGAAATTCTTCGCAATTTTCTCTTCCGTGTCTGCAAGGCCGAAAAAAAGTGGAGCGGCGCCGCCTTCATCGAAGAAACCACCGAAGCCATTCGAATGAAAGTAGGGAATCGCCGCGTAATTTGCGCGCTAAGTGGCGGTGTCGATTCCACCGTCGCCGCCGTTCTCGTCCATCGCGCAATCGGTGACCGCCTGACCAACATCTTCGTCAACACCGGCCTGCTGCGCAAAAATGAGTTTGAAGACACCCTCGAAATGCTGCGCGACCGCCTCGGCCTCCGCGTAATCGGTGTGGACGCCTCCGAGCGCTTCCTCGCGCAACTGAAAGGCGTGACCGAGCCCGAGCGTAAGCGCAAGCTAATAGGCGCGGAATTTATTTCCGTCTTCGCGGACCAAGCCATGGAGCTGCAGAAAAACGAAGCACACGGCGAGATCGCTTACTTGGTGCAGGGGACTCTCTACCCGGACGTGATCGAATCCGTCTCCGTCAAAGGCCCCTCCGCGACCATCAAGACGCATCACAATGTAGGCGGGCTGCCGGAGAAAATGCCCTTTGCGCTCATTGAACCGTTGCGCGATCTGTTCAAAGACGAAGTCCGCCGAATCGGCAGGGATCTCGGCCTGCCAAACGAGCTATTAGTGAAACATCCGTTTCCCGGCCCAGGTTTAGCCGTACGGGTACTTGGCGAGGTAAATGCTGAAAGTCTGGTAACACTTCGGGAGGCGGACGCCGTCGTGGTCGAAGAAATCCGCCGCGCCGGCCTCTATGAGAAGGTCTGGCAAGCTTTCGCGGTCCTTCTGCCAGTGCGCAGCGTCGGCGTGATGGGCGATTACCGCACCTACGGTCTCACCATCGCGGTGCGTGTAGTTGAATCTGAAGATGCCATGACCGCGGACTGGGTGCGTTTACCTGGCGACGTTCTGGAGGGCATCTCCACGCGCATCGTGAATGAGGTTCCCGGCGTTACGCGCGTCGTCTACGACATCAGTTCGAAACCACCAGGCACCATCGAGTGGGAATAGGGAACTGAAAAGCGGTCAGACAGCAAATAGAGGGAAAGCGCTAAAAAGCGATTTTGCCAGGATCGAGGCGTTATTTGAGTATACCGGTAGGGGCTCTCAGAATCAGGCCGCGCGTCGCGCGTTGGCGCGGCCCTTTCTTGAGACTTGTCATTCTAACCGTGAATTCCAGGAAGCGAAGCTTTCCGGAACTAGCGGTTGGCCATTTTCTGGGCCATGTATAGAATGAGCTTGCGATCTTCTTCGTCGGCCTTGCCCAACAACCTGCGAAGCTTGTTGAGAAAGCGCGCCTCTTTGCCGCTCGTGCCCCATGCGATGTCGTCCGAAGACTTTCGCTTGGGTAAGTTCGGCAGTACGGGCGGCTCTTCGCCGTCGTAGAAGAGTTGATAGAGTGGGCACTCGAGAGCGCGGGCCATCTTCTCCAGTGTTTCAATGGCCGGTACTGTGTGGCCATTTTCGACTCTGGAAATGTAGCAGCGAAGCAAACCCGTACGCTTTTCGATATCGCCCTGGGAGAGTTTCTTTTCCTCACGCAGTGCGCGGAGGCGGTCACCAATAATCATGCAGATATTATTGCATGTAGTTAAGGGGTCTGCAAGTACAAAGTTGTTATCCCACAAAATGAAACAGATGGTGCGTCCCCTGAAACCCTGGAGCAGAAGAGCGTAACCTGGAAGCCATGCCACGCGTCCCTAAACTAGAGCCCCTGGCCCCCACCGCAGTGTTGAAACCGGCGGCGGGCAAGGCGGCAGGCGCTCCGGATGACCGGGAGTTGGTGCGGCGCGCCCAGGGTGAAGACAAGGAGGCCTTCGAGGAGTTGGTCCGGCGCCATCAGCATCGCGTTTTTGCCGTTGCCGGCGGAATCCTCCGTCGCCGCGAAGACGTGGAGGATATCGCCCAGCAAGTATTTGTCAAAGCGTATTTTTCGCTAAAGCGGTTCGATCAGCGGGCCGCCTTTAGCACTTGGCTCTACAAAATTACCGTGAATGAGTGCTGGGATCTGCTGAGAAAGAAGAAGGTTAGGCCGCTTTTGTATGAATCGGATCTCAGCGAAGAGCAGGCCCAGCAGTTCGGTGCCGCCGAAAGGCTTGCGAGCGGCGCCCAGGATATTTCGGACAAACTCGAAGCCCAGCAGCAGGTGGAGCGCTTGCTCGAGGGCTTGGATGAACGCGATCGCATGATGCTGATCTTGAAAGAAGTAGAAGGCTTCGCCATCGAGGAAATTGCCGAGATTTTGGACCTGAACGCAAATACCGTGAAGGTCCGTCTGTTTCGCGCCCGACGCAGGATCGTGAATCAGGTGCGCAAGCGCAAAGACGGAAGCTGATTGCCATTGAGAGTGTTCCAGTTTGAGACAGATGAAGCATCGAAAACTTGGGAGGTCGTATGTGGAACTTGAAAAGATTGAGGCAGCACGAAGCTTGTAAACGCCTCCGCGACTTACTCGACGACGCCACCGGAGCCCCGGTACTTTCCGCCGAGCAGAAAGACCACTTGGCGGCGTGCCCGGAATGCAAAGCCGCCGCGGACGACATGTCGATGAGTCGCGGCATTTTCAGGGACGTGCCCGCGTCGGCGGCGCTGCCCGGGCCGTGGTTTGCTCCGCGCGTGATGGCTGCCATTGCCGCTCGCGAATCGGAGCTGAGGCAATCGCTGGAAGCCTGGGCCGCCGTACCGCGGTTCGCCGCGCGCCTCACATGGATTTCCGCACTGGCGCTGCTGCTGGCCGGCGGCTGGCTCTATGAAGCGCCAAGGGTCGCACAGACTTCCGGTAACCAAACGAGCGTTGAATCCATTTTTGACTCGCCACAATCGCAAGCGCCCGATGACGTGCTGCCGATGGAGCTAGCGCAATGACCGAGACGGCCGCGACGCGCAAAGCGGCTCTATGGGTCGGCGCCGTATTTCTCCTGGGTGCGGCGTTGGGCGGTGTGCTGGGCTATCTGTTCGCACACCGGCCAGTGAGTGCCGCCAATCCTCCGCTCAGCGAACCGGAGCGTCGGGCCCAGCGCGTAACGGAACTCTCGAAACAACTGTCGCTGACCCCGCAGCAATCGCAAGAACTAGACGGCATCTTGCAGCACTGGCATGGCGAATCGAAAACGATTCACGACCAAAGTGACGCTCAAATCGAGGCCCTTCGTCAAAAAGGCCGCAACGAAATTCGCTCGATTCTTACTCCGGAGCAAAAGCCGAAATTTGAAGAATTCCTCAATCGTTTCGATGAAGAACGGAAACGCAACCCGCCGCCTCCTCGGTAGTCATTCCCGATAGCTCCTGAAAAAGTTCCCGCTTTTTACACTTTCACGATCAGCTTGCCTATGTTTTCGCCGGTGAAGAGCATGTTGATGGCTTCGGGCGCTTTCTGGAGGCCTTCGACGATGGTTTCGCGGTCTTTAAGCTTGCCGAACATTTTCCACTTGCCGAGCTGCGTAGCGGCTTCCATGAACCGGTCGAGGTAATCGAGCACGATGAAGCCCTGCACGCGCAGGCGCTTCCTCAAAATCGTGGCGAAGCTCTCGAGGGCCGGATCTTCCTTGGTATAATCGGAAATCAGCCCGCACAGCACAATGCGGCCGTGAAGGTTCATGCGCTGCACAACTTCGTGCATGATTTCGCCGCCGACGTTTTCGTAATCGATGTCGACGCCTTTGGGCGTGGCCGCGGCTAATTTCTCTTTCCAATCCGGCTGTTTGTAATCGATCGCGGCGTCAAAGCCGAGTTCTTCGGTGATCCACTTGCATTTTTCCGCGCCGCCGGCGATGCCGACTACGCGGCATCCATGAATTTTGCCGATCTGCCCGGCGATGCTGCCGGTGGCGCCGGCCGCCGCGGAGACCACCAGCGTTTCTCCCTTTTGCGGCTTGGCAATGTCCATCATGCCGAAATATGCGGTGACGCCGGTGACGCCGAGCACGCCGAGAAATGCCGTGTCCGAAAGGAAGGGAATTGGCGGAACTTTCCGGAAGCTGCCGCGCCTGTCCGCTGCATCGATCACGCAATACTCCTGCAAGCTGGTGAGCCCGACAACTTTGTTGCCCTTCTTGAACTTTCTGTGGCGCGATTCGACGACTTCCGCGAGGCCTGCTGCGCGCATCACTTCGCCGAGGGGCACGACGGGCAAGTAGCTGTCGTGCGCCATCGACACGCGCATCGTCGGATCGATGGAGAGATATTTCACTTTCGCAAGCGCCTGGCCGTCCTGGATTGTCGGCACCGGCGCTTCGACGAGCTCCAGATCGCCGGGCGCGAGCAAGCCTTTGGGGCGATTGCGAAGTATCAGCTGTCGATTTGTCTCAGGCATCGGGTCGCAGCGAGTACGGCTCTGCCTTGATGGTCTTTCGGTCAGCGCAGCGCAGGGCGTTTCGCGACTTCTGCTTGCTTAGGGAATCGAGACGAAACTTTACCGGCGTGGGTTGCTCGGCTCGCCATACTTCTGTGAGCACGATATTCGGATCTTTCAACGTGAAGGCGCCCTTCGATATACCCGCATCAACGTAGCCATCCAGGCTGTGGATTGAATTATCTCGGAGCACGTAAAACAACGTAGGCGCGTGCCAGGCCTGATGGCCTCCGGAGCTGGTCAGGCTAAACACGAAATATTTTTGGTCGGGAGTCCAGGCGGCTTTCACCACGCCGTATCCGTGCTCGCCATCCTCGGAGGAATAATCGACGGCACAGAGCATTTCATTTTTCGGCGAGTAGAATTCGATCTTGCTCTCGGCATCCTGATGGCCAACGAGCTTGCCGATCGGCAAAATCACGACGCGAGTGCCGCCTTTGGCTTTATATTCGTTCTGGCTTTTTGCTGTGCCGCTCCAGGGAAGCATGACGGCAAGAGTTATCGCGGCTAGCTGGGCTGGTCGGTTTGTCTTCATCAATGTCCACTTACATCCCGGGCGGACAGCCAGAAAATGGCTGTCCCACTTTAAAACGGAATATCTTCGTCGGAGATTTCGGGGCCGGCGCCGCCTCCTGGGGCTGCGGGCTCGTCGTGGACTCCGGCGTCGAAGTCTTCGGCGGCGCGTGGGGCGCCTCCGCCCATGCCGCCTGCGCCTGCACCGGCTGCGGCGCCGTCCGCGCGGCCGCCTAGCATTCGGAAATTGGTGGCGACGATTTCAAAGCTGGTGCGCTTTTGGCCTTCTTTGTCTTGCCACTCGCGCGATTGAATGCGTCCTTCGATGAAAATCAGCGAGCCCTTTTTGAGGTATTGCTGGGCGATTTCGGCTTGCTTGCCCCACACGACAATCTTGTGCCACTCCGTGCGCTTCTGGCGCTCGCCATTGCGATCTTTGTAGGTTTCGTCGGTAGCGACGGAAAAATTGGCTACGGCTTGACCGCCGCCGGTGTAGCGCGTTTCCGGATCGCGGCCGAGTCGGCCGACGAGAATGACTTTGTTAACGGACATGTGTTCCCCCTGCGCAGATCGATTTGCGTGAAGTGAGATCCCTCGTCGCTGCGCTCTGTCGGGACTCCGATCCTCGTCGGATCGTCGCTTTGTTCACTGACATTTAAAATCCCCCTGATGGTGAGGAAGATAGCACGGGTTGCGAAAAGTGGCGAATGCGCGGCGTGGAAAACCCGTCCCTCGTCGCTGCGCTCTGTCGGGATGCCGATCCTTTGTCGGATCGGCACAGGGGGCAACGCAGATGGTTATCAAAACAAAGTACTTGCAAAAAAAGCAACTCATAAGAGTGTGAAAACAAAGGAGAAGCAAATCGATGGTTGCCGAACCCGACTGATACAGTGCGCGAGGGTATCCCAGGGTACCCCCTCCCCCGGTTTTTGCATAAGTGTTCATTCTAAAGATAGTTAAAGTCCTTTGTTTTGATACACTTTTGCAAGTGTTCATTCTAAAGGGACTTAGGAGATATTGTGGTGAGTGGCGAATGTGAAGAGGCGAGCGCCGGTTAGGGCTTGATGATCGACGGCTGAGCAGAGTGACGCGAGATCGCTGAGGAAGGGAAGAACTTGGCGTCGGCATCGGAGTCTGGCGCGCTGGGTTCGCGGTTGGTCGGGCTCGGCGGGAGATTCTTTCTCGCTTCCCCAATCTCATCTTGCCTTGGGTCGCCTGGAAGCGGGCGAGCAGGTAAGCCGCTTCAGCGGCCAGGGCCGCAGCGCTTAGTCGCCGCAGCGACCAGGTTTCATTATGTAGAGTACGGCAGGTAGTACGCCAGGACAACTGGTCGGAGGGCCAGTTTAGGTACAGATGGCTAAGATTTTCCTGCCAAACGTGTGTTTCTTGCTCAGAGAGAACAAATTCAAAATCCGCAGCCTGAAAAGCGCAACGGGACGCGGCCCAGTCATAGTCCCGCGAGAAGTCGGTGCGATCTGTGGGCGTCCCGCCGTTTTCAAAACTCGAAATCCAAAGAGAACTGGATTTGGCGAGCGCCGGTTCCGGCAAGCGGCTCCCTAAACCCGGCTATGGGCGTCACACCTGAGCCGAAGACCGGATTGATCTCCGAGACGTTCGTGCGGTTGAACAGGTTGAAGAATTCCGCTACTACGTCTAGGCGCTTCTGCCCGCCGAACGGGAAGTACTTAAGGACGCGCAAATCCATCGTGAATATTGCGGGAGTCTTGAGAGAGTTCCTTCCGAGGTCAAGCGGCCTTGCTGAAAGAGGAAAAGCGTCACTTCGATTCGAGTCAAGACCCGTCAGTGGGTTCACGGGCCGGCCACTCTCCAGCGTCAGAATCGGGGCCACTTCAATATGACTGAACGTTTGGGTGAGCCATCCCGCATTTTCTTCGGCCTTACCGCCTTTCTCGTCTTCGTCGCCGATGGGCAGGTCCCATAGAGCGTTGAATACGAAACGTTGCTGTTGGTGCTGGCGCGAGATGGCATTCTCTGCCCGCAGATTAAAAGGATTCTGGGGTTGCTCGTCGTAGTCGGAAGCAGTGTCGAATGTTTTTGAGAGTGTGTAACTAGCTGAGAATTCCAGTTCTTCGTTCATTCGGCGGCTGAGCGTTAGCGAACCGCCGTTATAGGTAGATTCAGCGGAATTTTGTAGCTGATAGATGTCGTCGAACTGCGGTATGGCCCGAGCTGGCGTAAACACTTCCCTCCCGACCTGTTGGGGCGTCGGATTTGGAAGACCCAGGTTAGGTGCATTTGCAGACGTGAGGACAATGGGCGGCAACAAATTTATGTTGATGGTCCTAGGCAATTTGAGTCCATGAACAAACAAGTAGTCGGCGCGCATCGTTAGATTTTTCGCGAGTAGGTATTCAGCGCCTGCACTGGCCTGCTGACTATAGGGAGCGGCCATGCGTGGGTCCGGGCGAAAAATGGATGGCGCAATCGCCGGCGCTGGCGTGGACAGCGGGCCGCCTGCGGCGGCCGCAAAAAGACTTGCTGAGGTGTTACCATCCGCCACTTGCTCAAATGCCTGTGAACCATTTTTCTCGATGGCGCGCGCCAGATTGGCGAGAACGTAGCGGTCGAAGAAAATTCCGTACCCAGCACGGAAAACCCACCTGGCGGACGGGCTCCAGGCTATGCCAATTCGCGGGCTAAGGTTGTTCGTGTCTTGATTGAACGCTGCGGGCAGACGCTCGAAGTCGTATCGCACCCCGAGGTCAATGGTGAGTTGCGTCATCAATGACCAGTGATCCTGGACGAAACCGCCGAGACTTGTCACCGGAAAATCCACATTCGGGTTGCCGAAGGCCTGCCGAAACTGATCGGGTGCTCCGGCAAGAAAATCCGTGAGCGAGTTGAAGAGATAAACTCCACCGAAGCCGTCGAGGAGGTCGGCATGCAGCCGGACGCGATTCACTGTGCCGCCGACTTTCCAGAGATGTTTTCCCAGGGTGCGCGTGTACGTGTAGCTCGCTTCATAATGGTTTTCGCGGCGTGCGCTGTTTCCACCGTAAGGTCGCCCGAACGTAACCAGTCCAGCGATATCGATTCCGGGGCCGAAGGGCGCATTCGTGCGAAGCACCGCGTGGCGCGTGGCGGCTTGAAACCGTAAATCGCTAACCGCTTGTGACCCGCGGACGGATGTAAGTGACGCGGACAGAGCATTGTCGCTCGTGAAGGTGCTGCCGCGTGCGCTGGCATCAATCAAGCCACTGTTGTTGAACGCGTCGCCAGCTTCCTTGTTGTTCGTGAATACGTAGCGGAGCATCAGCGCCGTGTTTTTCGTGAGTTGATGATCGAGCTTGCCGGCAGCTTCGGTCTCTGCGCGCGCAATCGGAAAGAAATCTGCGGCGAGATGGCGCGTGGTCAAACCGGGATAAGCCCCGGAGGCCAGAAACGTGTTTATGCTGGATGCGACCGCGGGGTCGATATCCGAGCCGGCTTGTCCGCGATTGTGCTCTTGCTCTGCTGCCGCGTAGTAAAACGTACGGTCTTTCACTATTGGACCGCCCAAAGCTGCACCCGCGCGAAAGCGTCGAAAGGATGGCTTCCCGGGGTCCGCCTCGAAAGGCTCGCGCGCATTCAAGGCACCATCCTGCGCGAATAGAAAGGCATCGCCGTGAATAGCGTTTGTCCCGGAACGGGTGATGACGTTAATCGAGCCGCCCGAAGCGCCGCCAGATTCCGCCGAAAGCCCATTGTTCACAACTTGGAATTCCTGAACGATTTCAGGCGACAGTTCGGTGCGGCTTGATCCCGAGTATTCGTCATTGTTATCCAGTCCATCGATGGACACGTTGTTGCTGCGGGTGCTCAGACCACCGAATGTTAAACCGCTGTCGCTCAAGGGGGCGGCTCCAGACGAAGAAGATGCGGCGGGAGCGCTGGACACGCCCGGCGAAAGGAGCACGAAATCGAGGTAGTTTCGGTTTCGCACTGGCAACTCCTCGATTCTCTCCTGGTCGATCGACGACACGACTGACGTCTGGGATGTATCCATTACTGATGGCTGTGCGCTTACGGTGACACTGACGGCTTCGGATGCTGGCGACAGTACGATGTCGAGATGGATGGTCTGCCCAAGACTGAGTGGAACTGGTGCGTGCTGATACGGCGCGAAGCCAGGTTGTTCAACGCGCACTTCATAGGTCCCCGCCGCAAGCTGCGCCGCTCGAAAAAAGCCCTGCTCGTTAGTTTCTATAGTGCGAGTTTGATTTGTTAGAGCATTGCGCAGGGTAACCTTCGAGTTGGGGATGACAGCGCCGCTGCGGTCGGCCACAGTACCCTGAAGTGTGGACCCAATTCGCGAGCTTTGGGCGCCTGCGCTGGCTACACCAACTAGAAAGAGAAATAGGAATACAACGTCAATTACAAAATATGTAGACAGTAATCTAGAGCTAAGAAACATCTAGGGTCACCCATTCCATGTTGAAAAAGCCTAATGTCAGCGACGATTGCGGACAGGTAGCGTTGAACTTGGCGCGAAGGGGAGCGCTTCTGAACGAGCTATTGAGGTTTCTAGATACGGAGTTCGAGAGGAGGGGAACTTGTCGAATCAAAAGGCGAGCTGGAACTGAATTTCGCAGATAGGAAGGGGACCTGGACCGAGGACGCGCACGCAAATTTTGCAGTCAAGGGAGCTGCAGGATTTTTAACGATGAAGCGAGTGAATGAATACGCCGCTCCCAAGCATAGCGCCAGAACGACTAGAGCGTACTCGCTGTCGTTTCCAGTTTGAATGGTGTGGTCCCAGTGGTCGAACACCTCAACTAATGGGCAAACAAGACAGGTGGCCAAGAGAATCGTAACGACTGTGCGCGCAAATCTAGGTCGCATCGAGCGCAGTGTATCACACGGGCGTGCAGGGTAGACCGGCACTTAGTCGCGGGCACCCACACCCGGTGGTTTGCGACCCGGCGGCGGACTCAGGAAATTAGGGAAGAAAGAAGCGCGGCCCTTTTTGCGGAGAAGCCGCGCTTCCTTACATCAGTCCTGAAAAACTAGGCCAGAGCAGAACGCAGGACATGCTCATCGGGTCCACGTCCGGCACAGCATCCGGCGAGTTTGCCGTCAATCACAACGGCGGGAACACTTCGCACGCCGTACTGCTTTGCTTTGGAAGCCACTTCGGACTTCTGCATATCGTGTATCACGACTTCATGCGAAGAGCCAGCAAGGCGCTTAACTACATCGATGGTTTCCTTGCACGTTGAACAACCTGCACTGAAGACTTCAATTTTCTTTTTTGTAGCCATACCTATTGCTCCTTTGATTATGTTGACCGAACTTCTCCCGTTTGGCATTCGGGGCAGATTGCGGCTTCGTGGAGCGGCCAAGCGTTCCATAACGAAGCGACCACGAGCAGCCCGAGTGCGGTGTACATCGTGACCTTCGACTCCCACGCAAACTTCCCCAACAGGACAGCAATTCCAGCAACTACTCCGAGAAGGAAAGGACCATACCCCCGGCGCTTGTTTGCCCTGAACGCCAGTGCTGCCACAGCGAGAAACAGAAACGCAGCGGTCAGCGGCAGCAGGTAAGCCGCCGAGATCAGAAAGCCAAGACCAATCGAGGTCAGCACTCCTGCATAGGCGGGCCAGCAAAGAGGGCAAGCCAATTTAGGAAGGATCGAGAAGCCGACACCCGGTAGTGCCAGCAAGCCTTGTTTCCATCTGCTATTCATTCGGTCTCCCGATCAAGGCTGTCCAGAATTGGGCATTGGGCAAGCGGTGCGCATCCGTCGCAAACATTTGTCAGCTTGCGAAGCGTCTTTTTCATCGACTCAAGACTTTTGATCTTGGCTTCAACGTCGGTAATTTTGGCTTCCGCTCGTGCGCGTATATCTCTACTTGTGGTGCTGCGGGACACTCGAAGCGATAGCAATTCGCGGACTTCCTTCAGTGAAAACCCAAGTTCCTGAGCACGACGGATGAATCTCAGCCGTCGCGCTGCATCCATTGGGAACAGGCGATAACCGGACGCGCTGCGTGGCGGCTTCGCCAACAGACCTCGCCGTTCGTAGTAACGCACCGTCTCCAGATTTACGCCCGCTTCTTTTGCGAGATGCCCGATGGTCAAGGACTTCATCTTCATGCTCACTCTCGAAGCGTAGTGTAAACCCCGTACCATAGTCCGGGGTCAAGAAGTATTTTAGTGTCTGACTATCGCTGCGATGTGGGACGAGTATTTCTTTCGCGCTGGACGAGCAAGATCGGCATCAGCCACGTGTTGGGAGTGGATTGGCCACCGATTCTCGGGAACAATCGTAGCAATTCATTTGACTCCCAATTCAAGTCGAGTCGTCACTCCGCCGGATTCCGCTGCAAAATAACGACGCTGGAACCAAAAGGCCACGCTGACCAGCGCGATCATTACTGGCACCTCCACCAACGGCCCGATGACAGCGGCAAAGGCAACCCCCGAGTTCACTCCAAACACGGCAACCGCAACGGCGATTGCAAGTTCAAAGTTGTTGCTCGCAGCCGTGAATGCAAGGGTAGTGGTCTTGCTGTAATCAGCCCCAACTTTCCGGCCCATCCAAAAGCTCACCAGGAACATCGCGACAAAGTAAATCAGTAGAGGAATCGCGATTCGCACGACGTCAAACGGTAACTGGACGATCAGATTGCCTTTGAGACTGAACATCACAACAATCGTGAACAGCAGAGCAATCAGGGTAAGCGGGCTTATCAAAGGAATGAGACGGGTTTGATACCAGTCCCGCCCCTTGGCCTTCAAAAGGAAAAAGCGGGTGACCATGCCGGCGATAAAGGGAATGCCGAGATAAATGAAAACGCTTTTTGCGATCTGTCCGATACTTACTTCAACAACACTTCCTTTGAGTCCCAGGATGGGCGGAAGGACCGTAATGAAAAGCCAGGAATACACACTATAAAAGAGCACCTGGAACACGCTGTTGAAGGCCACCAAACCAGCGGCATAGTCAGAATCGCCTTTGGCCCATTCGTTCCAGACAATGACCATCGCAATGCAGCGAGCCAGGCCGATTAGTATCAGGCCCGTCATGTATTCGGGATAGCCGCGCAGAAACGTGACCGCCACGATAAACATCAGTATTGGTCCGATCACCCAGTTCTGCAGGAGGGATAATCCAAGGACCTTTCGATTGCGAAAAACTTCTCCCAGCCGTTCATACTGCACTTTGGCGAGCGGCGGGTACATCATCAAAATCAAACCTACCGCAATCGGAATGTTGGTCGTGCCTCGTTGAAATTGGGCAATGAAAGACGTTGTGCCTGGTAGAAAGTGCCCAAGCCCAACTCCCACAATCATTGCCAGAAAAATCCACACAGTCAGATACCGATCGAGAAACCCAAGTCGCTTGCGGGACTGAGTCGCGCAAACAACAGTGTTGCAAGATACATCCATATTCATGTTGGCCTTCATCCTTCAGCCCGTTCCTAGAACTTCTGCGGTCAAACACCTACGCAGATTGGGCTTCACTGGTTTCGCCGATCCGGTTGATTTCCTTTTGGATCGCAAGTTTGTCGAGGCTGGCAAGTGGTAGGCACAGGAGCAGGCTTATTCGGCGTTCGAGGATAATAAAAGCATCGCGGAATGCTCGTTCAATTTGTTCCGGTGTTCCGGCCACTGCCGCAGGGTCAGGTACGCCCCAATGCGCCGTCATCGGTTGACCGGGCCAGATCGGGCACACTTCCTTTGCGGCGTTATCACAAACGGTGAAAACGAAATCGAGATGTGGTGCGCCGGGTTTTGCAAACTCGTCCCAATTTTTGCTCCGCAGATTTTCAGTCGGCAAACGCGCCTCCTGCAGGAGCTTGATGGCTTCGGGACGGATTCTCCCGGTTGCGCGGCTCCCCGCGCTATAAGCAGTAAAGTGTTCCCTGCCCTTATGGTTCAGGATGGCTTCGGCCATGATCGAACGGGCCGAATTGCCAGTGCAGAGAAACAGAACGTTGTAGCGTCCTTGCATGATTCATTTCCTTTTCGGCAGGCAATTGCGCTTACCACCACAGCAGTCCTCAAGCAGAAATCCAGCAAGGCCGTTCGCGCAATCCACGTTTGCTGAATACGAAATGGAACGTCCATTTTTCTGTGGTTGCACGAGATCGGCTGCGGACAAGACGTTCAGGTGAAAAGAGAGGGTAGGTCCCGGTAGGCGTAAACGACGAGCGATCTCACCAGCAGCCAAACCCTCTGGAGCGTTGCGCACAAGCAATCGGAAAATCTTGAGGCGCGTCTCCTGCGACAAGGCACCGAGAGCGTCGATAGCTGAAGTTATATCCATAGTTCCAGAATAGTAGAAATATAGCAAAAAGGGGCCTTGCTGTCAATCGAGGCCAACTAGTCCCGTGCTGTGATGCTTTCCCATTCCGCTTTGGGTTCTTTTGATTGGATCACGAATGTTTGGAGCGGTGGCTTTCCAAAACGTTGGAGCGCAGTCGATGCGACGGGCGAAACCGGCTTGATGGAAAATTCTCGATCCTTCCCTTTTACGATAGGGCCGTTTTAGCATAGGGCCGCAATAGGATCGGGGCGCTGGGGCGTTATGGTCCGCGAGCGAAAAATCATTGTGCATATTGCGACGAGCTGCTGACGGATTTATTGCGCGGCGCGATGGGGCGGTCGACTGGCTGGAGCGGCCGCGTCCGAAGGGTAACTACGGCATGGGTGCGTTCTATCGACTAAGTATGGAGTTGCTTGCGAGGATTATTGGCCTTTTCGAGGTCATGGGGTAGAAGGTTTTGATTGCTATAACAAGCAAATAAGATTTTTCATGCGAGAAAGCCGATTCCCACTGTAGCGTGCCGTTACCTGTTGGGGTGTGAGTGACGGATGGACTCAGAGCGGCGTCGTTCTCCACGCTATAGATTCATAGCGGATGTGGAACTAATTGATGCTGCATCCGACGCACAACTCAAAGCTCGGACCACCGACCTGAGTATCGGCGGATGTTTCCTCGATATGCTGAATCCGTCACCGAAGGGCACCGAGCTTCGGGTCACAATCTCGCATGCGGGTAGCACTTTTACTGCAGTCGGAAGAGTGGCATTTGTGGTTCCCAACATGGGAATGGGCGTCGCTTTCACGAACGTGGATGGCAACCAATTTGGGATACTGCAAAAGTGGCTAGAGTTAATTGCGGTCAAGGGATAGTTTGTTCCTGTGGTACGCTGCCTTTCATCGATTTCAGACTAAAAGCCTCGCCATCAGGTCTCCTTGGGCTGGTCCGCTATGGTTCGAGAGCGAAAAATCATCGTTTACATCGCCACGAGTGCTGACGGCTTTATTGGGCGGCGCGACGGGGCCGTCGACTGGCTGGAGCGTCCGATGCCTGAGGACGGCTATGGGATGGGCGAGTTCTATAAGTCGATAGACACGATTCTGTGGGGCCGGAAGACATGCGATATGGCGTTGGAGTTTCAGAAGAAGGGCATTGCTGGGGCGGAGTTCGATACGCGAGTGAAGAATTATGTTTTCACGCGCAGTTTGCCGGAAGGGGCGGCGCCGGCTGGAGTGGAGTTTGTGAACGAGCCGATCAAAACGTTTGCGGGGCGTTTGCGCGCTGAGGAGGGGAAGGACATTTGGATGATGGGTGGGGCTGGGATTATTGCTTCGTTTCTTGATGCGGGGGAGATCGACGAGTTTGTGATTCACGTGATTCCGACGTTTATTGGGGAGGGGATTCCGTTGATTGCTGCTGGGAAGCGGACTGTGCCGCTGAGGCTGATTTCTTGCAGGAAGTTTGAGGATGGGGTGGTTGAGCTGCATTATTCGGTGGGGAAGTGATCGGCGTTGAAAGCAAAAAGCGAAAAGCAAAAAGCAGATCTGGATCGGCGACGCAGCGAAGATTCGCGCTAGCACGGAACGCAAGCAGAAGACGGACCGTCGCGACGCGAATTTGCTGTTGGAGTTGCTGGAGCAAGAGCGGTTCCCGTGCGTGTGGGTACCCAAGCCAGCAGAGCGGGACGTGCGGCAGTTGCTGCTGCATCGCGCCAAGCTGGTGCGCGTGCGCACGCAGGTGAAGAACCAATTGCAGGCCTTGGCGTTGAACCAG
>Ga0073928_10003299_pt1 | contig 25771 bp, 19 predicted proteins | sample PaiPotPPA55metaG_FD_76969 | JGI IMG/M metagenome (GOLD analysis project Ga0073928, IMG submission 76969) | Iron sulfur acid spring bacterial and archeal communities from Banff, Canada, to study Microbial Dark Matter (Phase II) - Paint Pots PPA... ...
GGCCAGGTTCGCAACATCGCCGAGGTGACCACGGCCGTCGCGCGCGGCGACCTGTCGCGCAAGATCACGGTGGACGTGAAGGGCGAAATTCTCGAGCTCAAGAACACCATCAATACCATGGTCGACCAGCTCAACGGTTTTGCCGGAGAAGTGACGCGCGTGGCGCGCGAGGTGGGCACGGAAGGCAAGCTCGGCGGGCAGGCCCAGGTGCCCGGAGTCGCAGGCACTTGGAAGGATCTCACCGACAACGTCAATTCCATGGCGGGCAATCTCACGGCCCAGGTGCGCAATATCGCGGAGGTCGCCACCGCCATCGCGACCGGCGATTTGTCGCGCAAGATCACCGTCGACGTGCGCGGCGAGATTCTGCTGCTGAAAGAGACGCTGAATACCATGGTGGATCAGCTGCGTTCGTTCGCGGGCGAAGTGACCCGCGTGGCGCGCGAAGTGGGCACCGACGGGCGCTTAGGGGGGCAAGCCGTGGTCCCCGGCGTGGCCGGCACCTGGAAGGACCTCACCGACAACGTGAATCTTTTGGCGGCGAATCTCACCACTCAAGTGCGCAACATCGCGGAGGTCACCACGGCGGTGGCCCGGGGCGATCTGTCGCGCAAGATCACGGTGGATGTGAAGGGTGAAATTCTCGAGCTCAAGAACACCATCAACACCATGGTGGACCAGCTGAACGGCTTCGCCGGCGAGGTGACTCGGGTGGCGCGCGAGGTGGGCACCGAAGGGCGGCTCGGCGGTCAGGCGCAAGTGCCGGGAGTCGCGGGAACCTGGAAGGATCTCACGGACACCGTCAATGTCATGGCAGCCAACCTGACCGAGCAGGTGCGCGGCATCGTGAAAGTCGTGACCGCGGTCGCGAACGGCGATCTGAAGCAAAATCTCACCGTGGCCTCCAAGGGCGAGGTCGCCGCACTGGCGGAAACCATCAACAACATGACCGATACGCTTGCGACGTTCGCCGATCAGGTGACCACGGTGGCGCGCGAGGTGGGCGTCGAAGGCCGGCTCGGCGGGCAGGCCAATGTGCCGGGCGCGGCGGGAACCTGGAAGGATTTGACGGGCAACGTGAACTTGCTGGCGGCGAACCTGACCACTCAGGTGCGCGCGATCGCCGAGGTGGCCACCGCGGTCACCAAGGGAGACTTGACCCGCTCGGTGCAAGTCGAGGCACGCGGCGAGGTGGCGGAGCTCAAAGACAACATCAACACGATGATCGGGAATCTGCGCCTGACCACGGATCACAACACCGAGCAGGATTGGCTCAAGACCAATCTCGCGCGCTTCACCAACATGCTGCAGGGGCAGCGCGATTTGGCGACCGTCGGCCGGATGATGCTGTCGGAATTGGCGCCGCTGGTGGAGGCGCAGCACGGAGTCATTTACCAAGTCGAGGCCGATGGCGCGACGCAGGGCCTCAAGCTGTTGGCGGCTTATGCGGACGATGCCGCCCACGGCTATGCACAGCTACTGCAGCTCGGGGAGGGGCTCATAGGCCAATGTGCGCGCGATGCGCGCCGCATGCTCATCACCGAAATTCCCAGTAATGTCGTGCCGATCCGCTCGGGTTTGTTCAGGACGCCGCCGCGTCACGTCATCGTGCTGCCCGTGTTGTTCGAAGGCGATGTCAAAGCGGTCATTGAACTCGCCTCGCTCGGGGAATTTACGGCCTTGCAGCTCTCGTTTCTCGATCAGCTGACGATGTCCATCGGCATCGTGCTGAATTCCATCGAAGCGACCATGCAGACCGAGGGGTTGCTGAAGCAGTCGCAACAGCTGGCCACCGAGCTGCAGACCCAGCAACGTGAACTGCAACAGACGAACGAGCAGCTCGAGCAGAAGGCACAGCAACTGGCCGACCGCAATGTCGAGGTCGAAGCCAAGAACCAGGAAATCGAGCAGGCGCGCCGAGCCGTCGAAGAGAAGGCGACGGAACTTGCGCTTACATCGAAGTACAAATCGATATTCCTCGCCAATATGTCCCATGAGCTGCGCACGCCGCTCAACAGTATTTTGATCCTGGGTCAACAGCTGACGGAAAACCCGCAAGGCAATCTGAGCAGCAAGCAAGTGGAGTTCGCGCGCACCATCCATGGCGCGGGTACCGATTTGCTCAATCTCATCAGCGATATCCTCGATCTGTCGAAGATCGAATCCGGCACGGTGTCCGTGGACGCCGAAGAGGTGTACTTCAGCAACCTGTTGGAGATGATTGCGCGGCCGTTCCGCCACGAGGCCGAGAACAGGCGTCTGCAGTTCGAGGTGTTGATATCGCCGAATCTGGACCGCAGCATCATCACGGATTCGAAACGTCTGCAGCAGGTACTGAAAAACCTGTTGTCCAACGCATTCAAATTCACGGCCGTAGGCGGAGTGAGGCTCGCGGTGGCGCCCGCGGTCAGCGGCTGGAACGCGGACCACCCGACACTGCGGCATGCGCCCTCGGTAGTGTCGTTCGAAGTGTCGGACACCGGGATAGGCATCCCGCCGGAGAAACAGCGCATCATCTTCGAGGCCTTCCAGCAGGCGGACGCAGGCACCAGCCGCAAGTACGGCGGAACCGGTCTCGGCCTCGCGATCAGCCGCGAACTGGCGAATCTCCTGGGAGGTGAGATCCAGTTGCGCAGCACCCCGGGCAGGGGCAGCGTGTTTACGCTGTTCCTGCCGCTGACCTATTCGGGCAGCGCGGCGTCGAAGCCGGCGTCCGGCGGTGCCGCGGACGCGACCCAGCACGCGGCGGCGGCGCAGGCGGCTTCGCTGCGGGCCACGGACCGGCAGATCGAGCAGATCCTGGACGATCGCGACGCGCTCAGCCCGGGCGACAGCACCGTGCTCATCGTCGAAGACGATGCGCATTTTGCGCGCCTCATGATGGCGACCGCCAAGGAACAGGGATTCAAGGTACTGGTCGCGCAGCGCGGCGCCGAGGCTCTGGAACTTGCACGTACGCACCGTCCGACCGCCATCTCACTCGACATTTTCCTGCCGGACATGCTGGGCTGGACGGTGTTGAGCCAACTGAAGCAGGATCCGGCGACCCGCCATATTCCGGTGCAGATCGTCACCTTGGACGAAGACCGTCATCATGGGCTGGCACGCGGAGCCTTCGCGCATGTGCAAAAGCCCACGACGCCGGACGACCTGGAAGATGCGTTCGCGCGAATCAAGGACTATGCGGCTCCGCGGCGCAAGCGCCTGCTTCTGGTCGAGGATGACGAGGCCGAGCGCATGGGCGTGTCGGAGTTGCTCGAGTCCGCGGACATCGAAATCACGACGGCGGCCACCGGTGCGGCGGCATTGACCGAGTTGCGTGAAAGACCGCCCGATTGCGTGGTGCTGGATTTGAAATTGCCCGATATGTCGGGCTTCGAAGTACTGGAGACGATTCGCGACGACGCAGAATTGCGCGACGTGCCCGTGGTGGTTTTCACAGGCCGCGAACTGTCCGCGGACGAGGACGCCCAATTGCGCAGCATGGCGCGCAGCGTCGTGGTGAAGGGCGTCGAGTCGCCGGAACGCTTGCTGGATGAAACAGCGCTGTTCCTGCACCGGGTCGTGGCCGATCTTCCGCCGGCGAAGCAAAACATGCTGCAGCGGCTGCACAGCTCCGATGAGGATCTGATGCAGCGCACCGTCCTCCTGGTGGATGACGATACGCGCAATATTTTCGCGCTGAGCAGCGTGCTCGAGCGGCGCGGCATGGAAGTGCTCACGGCTACGACCGGCCGCGAGGCGCTCGCCGTGTTGAACTCACGCTCGGATGTGGCGATCGTGCTGATGGACATCATGATGCCGGGCATGGATGGCTATGAAACCATCCACGCGATTCGCGCAAAGGCGGGATTTCGGCGCCTGCCCATTTTGGCGCTGACCGCAAAGGCCATGAAGGGAGATCGGGAAAAGTGCCTGGAGGCGGGCGCGTCCGACTACCTTGCCAAGCCGGTGAACGTCGAACAACTCCTGTCGGCGCTGCGCATGTGGCTGCACCGCTGAGGCGACAATCGCATGAATACGACCGAACGAGTGAACATTCTGCTGGTTGACGATCAGCAGGCCAAGTTGCTCAGCCACGAAGCGATTTTGGCGGAGATCGGCGAGAACCTTCTGAAGGCGTCTTCGGCGAGTCAAGCGTTCGAATGTCTGCTCAAGAACGAAATCGCACTGGTGCTCATCGACGTGTGCATGCCGGACCTCGACGGTTTCGAGCTCGCGGCCATGATTCGAGAACATCCTCGCTTCGAGACCACGGCCATCATATTCGTCTCCGCAATCATGATGACTTACCCGGATCAGCTGCGGGGCTATCAGCTCGGCTGCGTTGACTACGTGCCGGTACCGGTGGTTCCCGAGTTGCTGCGGGCCAAGGTCAAGGTGTTCCTGGATTTGTACCGCAAGACCCGTCAGCTCGCACGCTTCAATGCGGAGCTCGAGCAGCGCGTCGCCGAACGAACCTCCGAGTTGCAGCGGTTCAACGATCAACTGGAGCTGCGGATCAAGGAACGGACGCGCGAGCGAGAAACGGCGCTCGCGCAACTGTTCGAAGCGCAGAAGATGGACACCATCGGGCAATTGACAGGCGGCGTGGCGCATGACTTCAACAATCTGTTGATGGCGGTCCTGGGCAGCCTCAGCTTGCTCGAGAAGCGGCTGCCGGAAGATCCGCGCAGCCACCGCCTGTTGCAAAACGCCGTACAAGGGGCCCACAGGGGCGCCGCGCTCACGCAGCGCCTGCTGGCCTTTTCTCGCCGGCAAGAGCTGAAACCGGAAGCCGTGGATGTGCTGCTGCTGGTGAGCGGAATGCGGGAATTGCTCGAGCGCGCGTTGGGGCACGGCGTCGAGTTGCGGACGCAGTTTGAGGGCACGCTGCCGGCGGCGCTCGTGGATGCCAACCAACTGGAGCTGGCACTGCTCAATGTGGCGCTGAACGCGCGCGACGCCATGCCGAACGGCGGCACCCTGACGATTTCGGCGAGCAAGGACTCGCAGTCGTTGGATGGCACGGATTCCTCACTCGCCCCCGGCGATTATGTGCGCATCAGGATTGCCGACAACGGGATCGGAATGGATGCGATGACGCTCGCGAAGGCAACCGAGCCGTTTTTCACCACCAAGGGACCCGGCAAGGGAACGGGACTCGGTTTGTCCATGGTACACGGACTCGCCGCGCAATCGGGGGGACAGCTGCGCATCCACAGTGAGCCCAATGTGGGTACGACGATCGAGTTGTGCCTGCCGATCGCAAAAACGGCGACACAGACCGCCGGCGGCGAGGTTCCGCCGTCCGTCCCGGCGTCCTACATCGGGCCATGTACCGTGCTCATTGTCGACGATGACTTGTTGGTGATGACGGGAATGTCGGCCATGATCGAGGATCTTGGACACACCCCGATCGAGGCGCATTCGGGTGCGGAGGCGATTGCCAAGCTCGCCTCAGGTCTGGAGATCGACGTGGTCATTACGGACCATGCCATGCCGGCAATGACGGGGCTGCAACTCGCAAGGAACCTTCAAGAAAGGTATCCCGATCTTCCCGTCATCCTGGCGACCGGCTACGCGGAGCTTCCCGCGGATGCCGGGTCGCTTGGAGTACTCAGGCTGGCGAAGCCCTGCAATCAATATGAAATCGCCATGGCGATTCAGTCGGCGTTGGGGCCGCGCAGCCAGGTTCGCTGCCGGCTCGTCGGCTGCGCCGACTAAGGCGGCCGGCGCGCCCGCTCGGCGTTCGATACCGCATCTCAAGGATCCGGTAAGCTTGCGGCATAATGAAGCTGAGAACCGTTACCGCCAGCCGCTACGTGACGCCGCTGCGCGAGGGAGGGTCCCTGCCGGCAATCATCGAAGCCGACGACGACGGTCTGTACGTGCTCAAGTTTCGGGGCGCGGGGCAGGGGCCCAAGGCCCTGATCGCAGAACTGCTTGCGGGCGAAATCGGACGCGCGGCGGGTCTGCCGGTGCCGGAAATCGTCTTCGTCGAACTCCCGGCGGAGCTGGCGCGCACCGAACCCGATGACGAGATCCATAGTCTCATCGACGCGAGCGCGGGCTTGAATATTGCCTTGGATTATCTACCCGGCTCCGTCACCTTCGATCCGCTGGTTCTCCAGCCCGACGCGGAGCTGGCGTCGGCCATCGTCTGGTTCGATGCTTTCGTGTGCAACGTGGACCGGACGGTGCGCAACGTCAATATGCTGATCTGGCACCGGCGGCTTTGGCTCATCGACCACGGGGCGTCCCTCTATTTTCATCACGCGTGGAACAGCGCCGATCAGCACGCGACGACGCCGTTCGCGTTGATCAAGGATCATGTATTGCTGAAGTTCGCAAGCACGCTGGCGCAAACCGACGCGCAGATGGCCTCGCTATTCACGGCGGACAAGTTCGCGAGCATAGTTCGGTTGATCCCCGACTCCTGGCTGGCCGAGGATCCGGGATTTGCAGGCATACACGCGCAGCGAGAGGCATATCTGAATTATTTCACCCTCCGGATGCAGTCTACCGATGTCTTCGTACAGGAGGCGATTAGTGCACGATCTTCGTACCTATGACTATGCGATCGTGCGAGTGGTCCCGCGCGTCGAGCGCGGCGAGTTCGTCAATGCCGGAATCATTTTGTCCTGCGACATCGAGCGCGTCCTGGAGGCAGGTATCGAGCTTGACGAAGCGGCGCTGCTGGCCTTGGACGCCGGCGTGGACCTCGAACTCGTCCGGAGCACTTTAGCGGCCATTCCCGCGATCTGCTCGGGCGGGGCGGACGCCGGACCGATCGGCAAGCTGTCCACGCGCGAGCGATTTCATTGGTTGGTCTCTCCCAAAAGCACCATCGTGCAGACATCGCCGGTGCACACGGGTCAATGCAGCGACCTGCGTGCGGCGCTCGAGCATCTCATGAACCGCATGATTCGGAGGTAACTCTCACATGAAATCATTCTCCCGGGCTCTCAAGCTGGCACCCGCACTATTGGTGATTGCGGGCATGGCTCACGCCAGTGACTATTCCGATACCATCAATCTATTCAGAAATGCGGGCGAAAGTTCCTCGTTCTTCCACAAGAGCTACGGGTATGCCGTATTTCCGACGGTGGGTGAGGGTGGTTTCCTCGTGGGTGGCGCATTGGGCAAAGGTCATGTATACGCGCATGGACGCTACGTCGGCGATACCACGATGGGTCAGGTCAGCGTCGGATTCCAGGCCGGCGGCAAAGCCTACAGCCAGATCATCTTCTTCGAGGACAAGCGCGCTCTGGATGAATTCGAATCGGGTTCCTTCGCGTTTGCGGCCGGCGCAAGCGCGGTCGCGATCACCGCAGGCGCATCCGCGAGCGCGGGCACCAACGGCACTTCTGCCGAAGCTAGCGGCGGCGAGAAGAATGCGAGAGCGACCGGCCACTATGAGAACGGCATGGCGGTATTCACCATCGCGAAGGGTGGACTCATGTATGCAGCCACCATCGCCGGGCAGAAGTTCTCTTACACGCCGCGTGGTTCCAAATGACCCTATATTAATGTGTTTAAACAATGGCATACCGCTGCTAAGAGACGTGATACTTTAACTTGCCCGGTTCCTAAATGCTCATCGACTACTTGGGGTAGCATTTTGCAATGCGTCCCCGCGCCCTGATCGTCCTGCTTGCCATCGCCAGCCTCTGCATTGGAGGGGTCGAGGCGGCGGAACCGAACGACCCCTCCGCCGGCGGTGCGTCAACCCCCCGCGTATCGGTATTGACCGGCGAACAAGTCATCCAAATTTTGGACGAAACGGTCGACTGGTATCGAACGCTGGGAACTCAACAGCTACATGCCACACAGCCGAGTGATCTCTTGATCTTGTTTGCCAATCGACAGACGGCGGACAAGGTGGTCGGGTTGGCCTTCGATATCGCTCGGGCGAATGCGGAGCTCCTGAGCAGCGAGGCGGGCGCGGGGCAGAGCGGCGCCGATGCCTCATCGCCGCAGTCGCTCACTCAACGGCAGAATCAATTGGACGCACAGCGCCAGTCGATTCAGCAGGAGATCGATGCCGCCCGGCACAAGCTAGCCTCTCCCGGGAAGGACAAGCAGAACATCGAAGCGACACTGACCGAGCTGCAGGGCGAGCTCGCGATGGTCAATGCGAGGAAGAATCTTCTCGACACGATGACCGAGTTCGTCAATAGCAATGACCCCAAAGCGGCGGGCGCCAATGCCCTGAAGGCACAGATCGACGCAATCGCAGCGACCATCCCGAGCTCGAGCATCAATGCCGCGGCCGCGACCGCGGTCACCGCATCATCACCCGCCACGAGTTCGAGCGCGGCGCCTCCGGCCGGCAGCGGCAGCAACAAGCCGGCACCGGAGCGTTACGGGATATGGGATCTCGGTACCGAGGTATTACGGCAGCGGAACAAGATCAGCACCATCGATCTCATCGGCCGGCATACGGCTGCGCTGGCGGAGACTTTCGACAAAATCGGCGCGCAGCCTCTCAAGCAATTGAAGGCGTACGCGGCCCGCGGCGATGCGCTCGCGGCCCAGGCGGACAACGCCGGCAGCGGAACACTGAAAGATCTGCGCACTGAATTCGATACCCTGGCGTGGCTGTTCAAGCAAACGTCCGACATTCTGATCCCGTTGACCAAGGAACGGGTGCTGCTGCAGCAGTACCAGCATAACCTCGGCAATTGGCGGGATTCCGCTGAACGGCAATATCACGACGCCTTGAGTGCGCTGGCGGTTCGATTGGGAATCGTAGCCGGCATCTTGGGCGTAGTGTTCGTGCTTGGGGAGATTTGGAAGCGCGCAGTCCTTCGCTATGCGCGGGAGCCGCGCCGCCGCTATCAATTGCTGCTGGTGCGGACCATCGTTCTCTGGACCATTGTCATCGCGGTCGTGGGCTTAAGTTTCGTCAGCGAAATCAGCAGTTTTGCCACGTTTGCTGGGCTGATCACCGCCGGCCTCGCCGTTGCCATGCAAAGCGTGCTCGTATCCATCGTCGGATATTTCTTCCTGATCGGAAAGTATGGAATTCGGGTCGGAGACCGAATCCAGATCGGCACCGTTGTCGGCGAAGTGATCGACTTAGGGTTGGTCCGAATGCATCTCATGGAACTCAATCAACAGGGACCCTTGGGACCCACTGGGAGGGTCGTGGCGTTTGCCAATCTGATCGTGTTCCAGGCTTCAGGCGGACTGTTCAAGCAAATCCCAGGCGTGAATTTGTCCTGGCACGAGACGACACTGACCCTGCCCACCGTCAAAGACTACGCCGCATTGAAGGATAAATTGCTGGCCGCGATCAGCGCCGTCTTGAGCAATTACACGGAAGAAATCGTGCGGCAGACAAAGGAGATCGAGCGAAGCACGTCATCGAGCTCGGTGAGCGACGCCGCGCCTCAGGTTCAGATGCACCTGGCTGACGGCAAGATGCAGGCCTTGATCCGCTACCCCGTGCATCTCCAGCATGCAGCCGAGATCGATGAGCGCGTGGCGCAGGTCGTGTTGAAGGTCATCGGGGATAGCACCTGAACGAGATCAACGTCCGTGCACGGCCCGAGGACGGATTAGCAACAGCGCGGAGCCGGCCGCCAACGCGGCAGAGGCGGCGCCGATCAGCGCTGCCGCGCGAAATCCGAGCATGAAGGACTCGTTGGATTCCTGCCGCGCGAACACGAATCCCAGCAGCGCGGTCGCGATCAGCCCCGCAATGCGGGCGACGGCGCTGTTGAACCCCGAGGCCAGCCCCACGTGATTCGCGTCCACCGACGTCATGACGGCGGTTGTCAGAGGCGCGACGCATGCGCCCATTCCAAGGGCAACCAGAAGAGTGGGCGGAAAGACGTCCAGCCAATAGTTGCCACTGTGAGTTCCGATCCTGCCGTAGAGGGCAAGTCCAATCGCAACGAGGCTGGAGCCGATGGTCAGGGGCAGTCGTTCCCCATAGCGCGCCGCCACTCGGCCCATCAACCGCGACCCGACGCCAATCAGGACCGGTAGCGGCAGCAGGGCCGCGCCGGCGGCGATCGCCGGCCATCCTTCGATCTTGATCAGGAAGAACGGCAATAAAACCACCAGACCGCCCAGGCTGCCGTAGAGAAAGAACGTGAGCAGCGTGAGCCCGACAAATGAGGGTGCGGCAAACATCGCCAGCGGCATGATCGCGCGGTCCCCTAGTTTGCCCTCACGCCACACGAATGCGCCGAGCAGAAGCATCCCGCCAACCGCCGCCCCCGATGACGAATACGCCTCGCGGGACTCCGACGCCTTCGTCAGCGCCCAGGTGAGCAACCCCAGCGCGACGGTTGCGAGACCGGCGCCGGCGGCATCGAGCGGCGCGCCGCCGTTGGATTCCCTGCGCTCTTCGACATACTTCCAAGCCAAATACCCTGCACCTGCCGCGATCGGTAGATTGAGAAGAAAAATCGTCCGCCATCCCACCGTATCGATAACCCATCCGCCAATAATGGGTCCCAAGGCGCCGGCCAGAGCGCCGGCCGCAGCCCAGGTGCCGATTGCGCGACCCCGCGCCTCGCCGGTGAATGCGCTGCCGAGTATGGCAAGGCTGTTCGGCATCAGCAGCGCGGCTCCCAGTCCCTGCAGGCCACGGGCGGCCAGGAGCCAGGCAAGGGAAGGGGCCGCGGCACAAGCCAGCGAGCCCACAGCAAAAATCGAGAGCCCAATTTGAAACAAGCGGCGCCGGCCCAAACGATCGCCCAACGCGCCGCCGATCAAGATCAACACGCCGAGCGGCAACAAGTAAGCATTGATCGTCCATGACAAATTGGCAGGGTCGACCTTGAGATCGTGTGCCAGCGCGGGTAGGGCGACGTTGACGACTGAGCCGTCGATGAAAGCGAGGCTCGATGCGAGGATCGTGGCCGCCAGTGTCGCGCGCGGGTGCATGTACCGAAGGATACCCGGGTTGATCGGTCAGCGGGACGACCGGAAATACATGTCACCACGGAACGGAATTCTTCCGCAGCTGCTGGATCTAGATGGGCTTAAGTTCGACGTGCTTTTGCCCCGGACGTCCCGGTGACCGAACGAATAGCATCCGCAAGCGACCGCGCCGCTTCCGCATATCCCTCCCAAGGCTCTGCCTTGCGGAGCAATGCGGGGGCGCTCCTCAACGTAAATTTCTTCGGATCCAAGCCACGGCGAACGTCCTTCCACAGAACCGGCATCGAAACAGGCGCGCCGTCGCGCGCCCGCGGCGACAGCACCGCCACCGCCGTGGACAGCCGGTCGTTGCGCAGATAGTCCAGGAAGATCTTGCCGACGCGCTGGCTCTTCGACATGTTGTCGAGATATTTCGTTGGACTATCGTGAGCCATTTGCGCGCAAATGATGTGCGCAAAATTCTTGGCCACGGGCCACTGAACGGCAGTCTTACCTGCAGTCAGCGGGGTCACGACATGCAGACCCTTGCCCCCGGTGGTCTTGCAGAGGGATTCAAGGCCGGTCGCTTTGAGCCGATCGCGGATTTCGATCGCGGCCGCGATGACCGCGTCGAAATTCACATCCGGTGCGGGGTCCAAATCGAAGACCAACCGACCGGCGACCTCTGGATTGCCGGGCGCGCAATTCCAGGGATGGATTTCCAGCGTGGCAACCTGCGCGGCCGCGATCAAGGCCTCGACCCGATCGATTTGCACGTACGGCGCCTTGTCGCCTCTGACTTTCACGGATGTCAGAAGATCCGACATTCCGGCCGTCGCATGACGCTGAAAGAATTGCTCGGCGCCCACTCCGTCCGGCACTCGGACGAGAGAGCAGGGGCGGCCCTTGAGGTGAGGCAGCATCCAGTCACCGACAACTTCGTAGTATCGGGCGAGGTCGGCTTTGGTCACGGGCACACCGTCGCCGGCGTCCGCCCAGAGCGCCTTATCGGGTTTTGAAATCGTCACCCCCATGACGAGGAGCGGGCCAGGACCCTTCGCGGAGCTCGCGTTCGACGGGTCGGTGCGTTCTTTCCCGCTGGATCGTTTCTTGGCCATCGGTTTGCGCTCCTCGTTTGACGGAGTGTCGGCGGCTGCTGTGAGTGCTGGGATTTCTGCAACGACGTCGCGTGCCGCCTTATCTTCACGTAGACCCTTGAAGGAGGCCTGACGAATGTTGCCCGTGTCGGTCCAACCGGCAAATTCGATTTCAGCGACCAGCCTAGGTTCGACCCAGCGGACGTTCTTCTCCTCGGGCGGTGCGCTGTCGCCTTGGAATGGGCTCTTCGCCCGCGTCAATTTCTTGAGGTGCAGTAGGAGTGACTTCGCGACCTCGCGTCCGTATCCCGTACCGATGCGGCCGACGTAAACGAACTGGCGGCCACGGTAGACTCCTGCGAGTAACGAGCGGACGGTTCCGGCTTCCGTGGTCCACCCGCCGATCACCACTTCCTGTCCGGCGCGGCACTTGGTCTTGAGCCAACTTCCCGAGCGGCCTGAACGATAGGGCGCAGCCAATTGTTTCGAAACGATGCCTTCGAGACCCATTTTGCAGGCGGATTCATACACGGCCTGCGCGCTCGATACTATATGCGCGACGAAGTGCAGCCGATGGCTGATGCCGCGCGCCTTCAATAGAGTCTCCAGGCGAGCCTTTCGATCTGCCAGCGGCAGCGTGCGCAAGTCCTCGCGCCCCTCGAACAGCAGATCAAAGGCAAAGAGGACAAGATCTTCAGATCTGTCCTCGGACAGAGCGCTCTGTAGCGCGCCAAAACTGGGCAGGCGTCGTTCATCGAGCGCCACGATCTCTCCGTCAATCAAGCAGTCGGGAAGCGCCTGGGCGTCTTGGGCGATGGCGGCGAAACGATCAGTCCAATCAAGACCGGTACGGGTGCGGACCTTGCTCTCGCCGTTGGACACTCGCACCTGCGCGCGATACCCATCAAGCTTCACTTCGTGCGCCCAACCCAATCCCTCAGGCGGCCGATCGACGAGTTTGGCAAGCTGAGGCTCCACGAAGTTTGGAATCTTACCGGCGATCACGGGCTCGCGACGGACGGGCGGGGAGGGTTTGGCAGGCGGCTTGGTGGTCCACACGGCATCGGCCCGCGCCGCCTTTGACGTTGCCAGCATGAAGGGTTTTGGGCGTTTACCGATGCCGTCCGCAATTTCCTTGAGCGTTCGCCCCGATGCGACGGAGCGATCCTCCTTGAGCAACTCATCGGCATCGCCGGGTTTTGCATAGGCATCCCGGTGTTTGATCAATAGCCAATTGGTTCTCTTGCCGCCGTAGCGATCCCCGCGCATCCGCACCAAGACCCAACTACCCTGCAGCCGTGTTCCATCCACGGTGAATTTCAAATCGCCGCCGTCGAACGCTTCTTGCGGCGATTTAGCGCCTTCCGGACTCCAATAGCCGCGGTCCCAGAGCTGCACCGTGCCGCCGCCGTACTCACCTTTGGGAATCGTGCCCTCGAAGTCTCCGTAGTCCAGCGGATGATCTTCGACTTCCACCGCCAGGCGCTTGTCCTTCGGATCGAGGGAAGGGCCTCGAGCCACCGCCCAGGATTTGAACACCCCGTCGAACTCCAGGCGAAGGTCATAGTGCAATTGGCGCGCCGCATGCCTTTGTACGACGAACCGCAAGCGCCGCGAGGGCGCCACCTTAGCTTGACCCGAGGGCTCATCGGTCTTGGAAAAGTCGCGCTTCGCGCGATAGACAGAGAGTGGCGGCTTCGCCAAGGTCAGGTGCCTTGTCGATCCATCATGCGCCGGTAAGCGAGCAGATGCCGCAGCGATGCCTTGGGGTCTCGAGCGCGCTCGTAGAGCCGCGCCAGATTGAAATGCGCGTCTGCCAATTGCGGATCGAGCGCCAAGGCCTCGCGGTAGGCAACGATGGCGTCGCGCTCTCGATCCAAATCTTCCAGAAGCACCGCGAGGTTGAACACCAGCATGGGTTCGGGCTTATCGGCGGATCGGTAGACTTGTTCCGCCTCATCGAGCCGGCCGGCGATGTGCAGCAGCCGGCCTAGATTGATCCTCGCCTCGACGTGATGCGGGTCAGCCTTGAGGCAGGCCTCGTATGCGGCTCGCGCTCCGTCCGGATCCGTGTCCTCCAGCGCAAAGGCCCGGGTGTAGTGATCGTCGGCGGAACCGGCCGACTGCGGCGGGGACCCAGGGCGTGGGATCACATGCAAACCGCCTTTCTCCTCGCCGATATCCAGCTCCAACACATACTGGCCCGAGTCGGATTCCCAGAGCATCTTGCCTTCGCGGATGGCAATCTGATTGCCCAGCGCGGTGAGCGAGCGTTGGTTCATGGCGGCGCCGGCGGGCAGGGTGGCGCGCAGCGTTTGCAGCGTGCGATTGATTCGATTCGCGGAGATCTTCGCCGTGCGCAGCGCACTCGCCGTGCGCAGCATGAGCAGATCTTGAAACGAGTAGTGGAGCCGCCGGCCGCGTCGGATCGGGGTGATGTGTCCGGCGCGCGTCAGCGAACGAACGGCGGACGCGGGCAATCCGAAAAGCCGCTCGAGATCCTTCGTGTTGTAGGCATGCATCTCATCGTCGAGCGGTTTTGCGCGAAGATGCTTGGGCTGCTGCACGTTTAGGCGCCTTCCGTTCCTTAAGATCAGGGGCCTTCGATCCTCGGGCATCGATGCTCGCGCGTAAAGCCTCCATCAAATCGATGACGTTGCCGCCCTTGGTCGACACGGGGCCCTCGGCGAGCGACACCTCCTTGCCGTCGACCTTCCGCTGAATCGCAGCTTCCACCCTGGCGCGATGCTCGTCAGTATATTCGTTCGGATCGAAGCGCTTTGCGCCCAACTGGTCGATGAGCTGCCGCGCGAGTTTGAGTTCGGGCTCCGACACCGGTGCCGCCTCGATCCCGAGGTCCTTCAGGCTGCGAACTTCCGCCTGGAAATGCAGCTGATGCATCGCCAGCCCGTCCTCCAATGCCCTGATGATGACGATATGTTCCTTGCCGCGGGAAATCCAGCGGCCCACGGCGCACTGCTGAGCTTTGCGGAGCGCCGTGGTGAGCAAGGTGTAGGGCTTGGCGCCGCCCTTGTCCGGCGCCAGATAATACGTGCCGTCAAAATAAAGCGGATCCACGGAATCGAGCGGCACGAACTGGCCAATATCGATCGCGTGTGTCGTCGCGTCTTCGAGCGCTTTTAGCTCCTCGGGACTGAACATGACGTATTGGTCCTTGGCGAACTCATAGCCCTTGACCATCTCCGATCGCTCAACCGGCTTTCCGTCATTGACTGCGATGTACTGCTGCTTCACCCGCGAGCCGTCTTTTTGACGCAGCAGGTTGAAGGAAATTCTTTCCGAGGAAACCGTCGCCGAGTAGAGCTTGACCGGGATCGCCACCAGCCCGAAGGAGATAGTCAGTGAGGCAATCGATCGAGCTTGTGTAGCCATGGTGCCAACATCCCTAAAAACCGAATTATGGTCAAACTCTAATTCATGTGATGAAAAGAGGGCAAGGCCTTATATTGCCAGGATTTACGGCTCTAGAGTAAGAAGTTGCTCACGGCGTCTCAAGCCAATCTCTCAGCACGGAATTCAGGCGCAAATTTAGCAGGGATTGCCAGACGTTGATGTAATAACTATATTAAATTCACGCTATTACGATAGATAGGTAATGTTATTTATTGCTCATCGATGCGCCAAGGCCAGGCCAGCGCGGACGATGCAGGCGGCAAATACAGAGGTGTTCAATGCCGATGCGGAGGTGTTCTTGTGAATATCACGCCGTTCAGACCGACGCCGTTGCGACGTGGACACCACTTGCGGGAACTCTCGGAGTCAGCGCGATGGTAGTGGAAGTGTCTTAAGCCCTGCGCACAAAATAAATTATGAGAGCGATGATGAGTAGCGTTCCGAGACCGATGTACATAAGCATCTCCGATGGTACTTCCGACTCCTCATTGCAGCACAAGCGCGTCTGCTTGTCGGGACGCTGCCGCACTTAGCACGAGGTCGTTCAATGTGTCCGAGCGTACATACGCGCGGGAGTATTTGACATAAAGTGAGGCGCGCTACAGGACTTCCTCACGACGAACCGCACGCTCCCTCGCCTGATCTGGCCGCTCTGTCGCACATAGTTTCGCAACGTGCGGTTGCGCGGGCCGCAAGTAGAGGTGAACCATGGATATCGTGATTATTCTAATTGTTCGAGGTCCGCGCCTCTGATATTGGCGCCCGCGGAACGCTTCGCATGATTCGTCGCCGCAGGCTTAGTGTTCTGTGGAGTATCAAGGATATCGTTGCTCAGGCGGCCCTCGCCTGGATGGAACACGATGCGTCGACCATGGGGGCTGCGCTGGCGTTCTACACTGTCTTTTCGGTTGCACCTATTTTAATAATTTCGATCGGCGTCATCGGGCTCGTTGTCGGCGCGGACACGGTTCGCGCGGATCTGCTGCCCCAAATGCAAAGTCTGTTTGGCGATGCGGGTGCATCCGCCGTGCAAACGTTGCTTTCTAGCGCGACGTATATGGGAAAGAGCTGGGTCGCAACGGTTATCGGCGTTGTAACTTTGCTCATCGGCGCGTCCACCGTATTTGTCGAACTGCAATACTCGCTCGATCGCATTTGGGGGATACCGAAGCGCAACCGAAGCCGTGGGCTTTGGCGAATCCTGCGTTCAAGATTTCTCTCGCTTGGATTGGTCTTCGGCGTGGGCTTTTTGCTCATGGTTTCGCTACTCGTAAGCACTGCGCTCGCCGCCTTTGGCGCGTGGCTCGCCTTCTATTTGGGGGAATGGCGAACATTGTTACTAGTCGTCGATGTGGCCCTAAGCGTGGTCATCTCGACCGTGTTGTTCGCGCTGGTATATAAATACGTTCCGCTAGAACGATTGGCCTGGGGCGATGTGTGGGTCGGCGGTCTCGTGACAGCCATACTGTTCAATATCGGGAAGTTCGCCATTGGCTACTATCTAGGCAAGAGCGCATTTTCATCCGTGTACGGCGCCGCGGGATCGCTGCTCGTACTCCTGCTCTGGACTTATTACTCTGCCCAAATCTTTCTATTTGGAGCCGAATTTACCAAAAGCTATTCTTATGTCCTAGGGACGCGCGTTCCGAAGACCGGGCAACGGCCGGCAGAAGTAGCGGCTCGGCAGTAATCGAGCAAACTCACGATGGCCTACCAACCAGAATCTCAGCGCATGGAACTGGACTTGCGAGAGAGCGAGGAGCGCTTTCGCGGTGCATTCGAATCCGCGGCCATCGGCATGGCGCTGGTCGCTCCGGAGGGTCGCTGGCTGCGCGTTAACCGCTCACTGTGCAGAATTGTCGGTTACACGGCCGACGAACTGCTCGCCAGCGACTTTCAATCCATCACTTACGAGGAAGATCTTGAGACGGATGTCGACCACGTGCGTCGGATGCTCGATGGATCTTTGTCACATTACGACATGGCCAAGCGTTACCTTCACAAGGACGGGCACATCGTGTGGGTACTGCTCTCCGTCTCGCTGGTACGTGACGCCAAGGGTCAACCCATGTATTTCGTATCGCAAATCCAAGACATCACGGAGCGCAAGCGCCTTGAACACGCGCTGCGTGAAGCGACTCACCAGGAGCATCAGCGGCTCGGGCAGGAGATTCACGACGGTCTCGGGCAAGAGTTGACGGGGCTCGCCTATCTGGCGAGTTCCCTCGCAACTGAGGCCAAGCGCGCAAGTTCGCCGCTCGCGGATGATTTGACCAAACTGGCTGAGGTGGCGCGTCACACGATCGAAACGTGCCGCGACATCGCCCGCGGCGTATCACCTCTCACCGAGAGCCGCGGTTCACTGATTCAGAGCCTGCGCCAAATTACCGAACTCGCCGCCACCGGTGGACACGCAAGCGTTTCCTTCGAGGCGATCGAGAACGCGCCGCTTACGCTCCCGCACGAATCCCGAGAACAACTCCATCGAATCACCCAAGAGGCGGTCAACAATGCACTCAAGCACTCGGATGCAGACAATATCGAGGTCACGATCCAAGTGGATCCGGCCCTAGTGAGAATCGAAGTGGCCGACGATGGGCGGGGACTTCGCGAATCGGGAGAGACCGAAACCGGACTCGGCATCGATGGCATGCGCCAGAGAGCGGCAACAATCGGCGCCCGGTTATGGCTTGAAACTAGGAGTCGCGGTGGTACTGGGGTAGTGTGCGAGTGCCCGCAACGGGCCCGGCGCGAAGCCCTGACGTGACCGAGTCCATCCTGCGCGCAGCGAGTAACCCCGCGCGTGGACGGGCTTTCCTGCAGGGCGCGAAAGCTAATGAACTTTCTGAGTGAGCCACAGTCCCGGCTTACCCTTCTGATTCAGCCCAATGCTGAGCAAGGCCGAGTTAGATTCCCATAGGCGCGCGACGGGTAATCCCTCCCGATGTACGCGGCGTGCAAAAATTTCCGCTTGACTCATCGTTCGAAAACTCAGCTCGCCGGCGCCCAAGGCGGGTCGCCGAATGCGATCATCTGTGCCGGAATCCGTCTTGCCAAGATACAAATGGTGGATCGCGGTGGGAAAAGGCGTAGAGGCGAATGCCGCGGCGCCGCCCCGCACGGTCGCCGGGGGCGGATCCATCAGTGGCCGTAAATCCAGATGGTTGGACGACGTGTTTTCTGGGTGCGCGAACGACCGACTGGCCACCAATATGGACCGTACAGAATCTATTGTGGAGGGAGAAGTCCTTCCACGGCTGATCGGAGGCGAGGCAATAGCGGAATTCATCAAACCAAGGCCGCACAACCCACCCGCCGCTACACACATCAGCCGGCTTTTCCCTTCCTGGTTCATGCGTTAATTGAAGCATAAAGGAGTCAGCCGGTCGGGACGCTAGCGCACATTAGTGCGATCGCACCTATTGAGTCGTTGGAAACGGTGCTCCACGGCGCCGCAGCATGCGACCGCCACCGCACGACGGCATGGCACTCGCGGGCGCGCTGCGTGCGGCCGCGTACAGACGCGCGCGCGGGCGGGGCGCAGCATGCCGCAGGATATCCTTCAGCGAGAAATCAAGTTTATGGAATCAACAACGAATCTACCGGGCGACCCGGCTCAGTCCGTCGCCGGCCGCCTTAAGAGCGACCTGGTCCATGGCGCGAAAGACCTCAAGGACACCGCGAGTAGCGAAATCAGGAATCTGATGGCCGATGTCGAAGACCTGATGACTCGCGTCGCGGGAGTCAAGGATCCGGACATTAGGGCAGTGCGCAGTAAGGTGCTCAAGACACTGGATGCCGCGCGTACGTCGATGTCGGCCAGCGCGGATAGGGTGCGCGAGCACGCGGTCAAGATGGCCGGGACCACGAACGACTTTGTCCGTGAGAACCCCTGGCAGTCGTTAGGAATCGCTGCGCTGCTTGGCGCCGCGGTCGGCTACCTCGCCAGACGACGCGCCTAGCGGTTTCACGTGCGTACGCTACGCTCGGTGTCTCAATTGGCACTCGTGCTGCTCCGGCATTTGGACGCCTACGCTGAGTTGGCCGGAGAAGACTTGGCGCGGAGCCGCGCTCAAATTGGGCTTGCGGCGGGCGGTGTATTGATGCTCCTGGCTAGTCTGCTGTTTGCCCTGCAGATGTTGTGCCTTGCAGCCGTGGCAGCTGCCTGGGATACGCCCGCCCGGATGCCAGTGATTTTTGGCCTGCTAGGCCTTTTCACGATCCTCACAGTCGGAGCCGTGATCCACCTGCGGCGGCTGCTACGTGCGCGCGCGCCAGTCTTGGGGGCGGTGCGCCGTGAGTGGGAACTAGATCGGCGGATCCTGTTGCGCCTCCTTTCAGGCGAAAGAGATCCTGAGATCACTACTGTCCAACAGGGCGTCACTGATGAAGCAGTCGCCTGAGATTTCAGGCACCGTCGCGCGCCTGGCGCAAAGCCGCGCGCAGTTGGCGCGCCTGCTGCTGCCTGACACCAATGCCCGGCGCCCGGGAATGTTCGCCGGTAGTGCAGGCGCCGGCGGTGCGTTTCCACGCAGCGCCACCATGCGATTCCTGTGCAGTGGGCGAGCCCGGGAGGCCGCAGGCTTCCTGGTGCTGCGCCTACTGACCCGCCAGCCCGCCTGGACGCTGCGCTGGCTGGGATTCCTTCCCGTGACGGCCTTGACCCGATTCCTTATCCGCCGGTTCGCCAACTAGAGGGGGCGCCGGCAGGCCTCAGCCTGCCGGCGCCGAAGGCTTAGTCGCGACGGTGATCGAAGTCGAAGAGATCGAACAGGTCGCCTATCGCCGGCATATTGCGCGGTACGTAGTCGTTGTCGCCATCCTGAACAGGATTGGGCAAGTTGTCACGGCTGCGTTCGCTCAGCGTGCCTCGGAGTTTCCAGTTCCGTTCGACGAACTTCACGAAGGAGGAATGCTCGTTGTAGACATGGCTGACATGGCCTCCCCGTGAGAAGGGCGACACGGCAATCATCGGAATGCGCGGACCTGTGCCGAAGAAATCAACCGGCTGGATGAATCCCGAATCGTAGTAGCCGCCGCCCTCGTCCACAGTGACGAAAATCGCGGTCTCGGCCCATTGTTCCGGATTGCTCTTGGCGAGGTCGACGATGTTCTTCACGAAGGCCTCGAACAGAGTCCATTTCGAGGAGGCCGGGTGCCCGTCCATGGTGCCGTCAGGCTTCACATAGGACACGGCCGGCAGAGTGCCGTTCGCAATATCCGTAAACAGATCGGTGACGTCCCTCATGTGATCGGCGACCACCGTGGGATAGTTCGACTCGTATTCAAAGGGGTTGCAGATGTTGCAGTAGCTCCCGTTGAGCGGACTGGCCGTGCCGTCGGCATTGAACCCGCCGCCATAATACTTCCAAGGAATATTGTGCGCGCTGAGGACATCGCCGATGCTCCGCTGCATCGTCGGCGGGACGACGAGCCCGCTCTGCACCACGCCCTTCGGCGTGAAGGCCGGGTTCACGTTGACCGCCTGCCAATATTCTCCCGCGCCGCACTTGGTCTGCACGGAGTAGGGCAGCGCCTTCAGGTAGTTCGTGATCGCGCCGATTCCGGGTTGAGTCTCGTCGGAACAATTGAACCACTGCGCACGCTGGGTATAGAGATTGAGGGTTCCCGCCTGCGGGTCGGGGTTATAGATATGGGCCGCGGCGGGCGTCGCAGGGTTTCCATTCCCGTCGCTGAAGAACACCTGGTCCGCGAAGCCCAGCGGCTGGCTGTCCGGGCCCGTGCCGCCCAATACCGGCTGGTGATAATTGTCGCTCATCGTGTACTCGTCGGCGAGGGACTTCAAGAGCGGCGCATCGCCCTGCTGCATATTGAAGAACGCCATGGTCTGTCCGGTGTCGTGCGGCGTGCCCGTCGGCGGCGTGCTGTAGGTCGTAGTCACAGCAGATTGGAGGTCGTGCAGACAGCCGGTCGGGTTCTCCTTGGAAACATGTTCCTTGTCGATGGCGCAATCCATTTGCTGCACCATCTGGAAGTATTGATGGATGGTGTCGCCGGTGAAGGCATCGAAGGGCATCTTCGGTCCTGTCATCTGGAACGGTCCGGGTAGCAGATTATTGACATTCGTGATGCGCGTGTCCGGACCCAGTGTAAAGGAAAGCCCGGTGCCTCCCTTGCCGAAGAGAAATTGCTCCTGAGCCGGCAAACCGGGGTCGCCGCCCGGAAGGCTCAGAATGCCCACATAGGGAGAGACCGCTCCAACGCCGCCGACGTCCGGCGCAGGCAGCGTGGCGTACAGCGTCTTGTTCTTCAGATCCGCACTGCTGAAGTACTTGCCACCATTAGGTGCGGAGGTGATCTGGAACTGATGCCCTTGGGCGAAATTCGGGCCGGGTGAACCGTCGGCGTAAATGATTTTCTCGGACAGGAGGTTGCGTACTTTGTCCTCTTTGTTCTTCGGCAAATACGTCGCGAACAGGTGATCGAAGCTGCGGTTCTCTCCAACGATGATTATGACGTGCTTGATCGGTGTGGCGGTTCTGATTTCGTGAACTGACGTGTCGGCGTCGGCGGGCACGGATGCCGCTAAACCAAAGGCCGACAAAATGGTCGCGGAAACGCTCGCGCCAATTTTTGTCCGACAACTATTCGTGATGTGTGGAAACATTTTTCCCTCCAAGTGTGATGAGCCGGAGGCAAGCTAGGCGTACACCGTGACAAGAGCGTTGCAGTGTTCCTTCAGTTTGTTCACTGTGTCCGGTGCGTGAACATCTGCGACGGCGAGATGCCTTACTAACGAGTTGACGCGTGGATTGTGCAAGCCGAACCCAGCGCGAGCTGCGATCAGTCCGATGCGCTGGCGTGTAATTGTAATTTATTCAATGGACTGTCTTTTCCATGACCGCAAGACCATGGATTTCGGCGCGTCCAACCCTACAATATTCCCGATCCTGAAACGTCATCACCTATATGAGGCAGCAGCCGCAAGATGCGAAGACGCGTGGTTATGTGCCAGAGGACGTATTCAAGAAGGGTAGGGGCCGGCTGGCTTTCGACATGAAATAGTCGGCTTTAACCGTGTCAAATGGAATCGCCACTGCCCCGATCATGATTGAGAGAAACAGCGAGATCACCGCCGCCGTGGTGCGCGAGCGCTCGAGGCTTGGGTCTTTCATCCGACGCCGAGTTCGGGACCCGAGCGACGCCGAGGACATATTGCAGGACGTGTTGCAAGAGTTTGTGGAGGCTTATCGCCTTCCCGAGCCGATCGAGCAAGTCAGCGCTTGGCTGTTCCGTGTCGCACGCAATCGCATCGTCGACCGATTTCGCAAAAAGAGAGATCCGTCGACAATTGAAATGATCGAAGAGACGGAGGAGGGGGCGAGCGAGTACCAGCTAGATCTCGCGCTGCCGGCGCTCGATGCAGGTCCTGAGGCGGTGTACGCGAGATCGGTAATCCTGGAGAAGTTGCAACAAGCGCTTGACGAACTGCCGACAGATCAGCGCGAGGTCTTTGTCGCGCATGAGCTCGAGGGCCGCCGCTTCAAGGATATGGCGTTGCAGAGTGGCGTGGGAATCAACACCTTGCTGGCCCGAAAGCGCTACGCGGTCTTGTATCTGCGCAAGCGCTTGCAAACGGTATACGACGAATTGGATCTTTGAAGGAGAAGGACAGATGAGGTACGGAGCGAGATATTGGGGTAAGCCGCTTTTGATGGTGCTCGCGGCGGCCTTTCTCGGTTTGATGGTCATGCTGCTTTGGAACGCGGTCATGCCGGCCGCATTCGTCGGCAGCCGCTCGATGGATTATCCGCATGCGTTGGGGCTGCTGGTTCTGAGCCGCATCTTGTTCGGCGGATTCCGGGGACGCGGCGGCTGGCATCAACGCCGTCACTGGCGCAGATGGGAAGCGATGACGCCGGAAGAGCGCGAACAATTCAAGCAAACCGCGGGATTGGGCGGCTGCAACCGCAGGGGCGAGCGCACATGAGTAGCCCGTCCCCATCCAACTGCACGCTGGAATCAGGAACGGTCCTGCCCATAGTCAATCTGAAGCGATGCGAGGGCAAGGGCGATTGCGAGCGGGTCTGCCCCGAGAATGTCTTTGAGCTGCGACGAATCGATGATGCCGATTACGGTTCGCTCGGCGCGTTGCAGAAATTCAAGCTGCGCGTACATGGCATGAAGGTCGCGTACACGCCGAACGCCGACGCTTGCCGTTCATGCGGGCTATGCGTGGCGGCATGTCCAGAACGAGCCATCACACTTGCAAAGTCGGCGTGATGGCGAAAAATTCCAGTGGAGCTGGGAAAAAGCTCCCCGGCATCTTCTCGCGCTATCAGAAGTTCGTCGTGGCGGTTCTGGCCTTCTTGCAGTTCACCATCGTACTCGATTTCATGCTGATGGCGCCTTTGGGCGCGTTGGTCATACCACAATTGCAAATCACCCCGTCCCAGTTCGGACTAGTCGTTTCTGCTTACGCCTTCAGCGCCGGTCTGTCCGGATTTCTCACGGCAGGCTTTGCCGACCGCTTCGATCGCAAGAAACTGCTGCTGTTTTTTTACTCGGGCTTCGTGGCGGGAACCTTGCTTTGCGGGCTGGCCTCGAGCTATCACTTGCTGCTGCTCACCAGGATGGTCACGAGTCTGTTTGCGGGCGTGGTCGGGTCAGTCTCTTTGGCGATCGTTACGGACGTCTTTGCGCTGGAGATGCGTGGTCGTGTGATGGGAGTGATTCAGACGGCATTCGCTGCCAGCAGCGTGCTGGGTATGCCTCTGGCCTTGTTGTTGTCCACCCGCTGGGGATGGAACACACCCTTCTTCATGATCGTCGCCGTCGGGGCCTTGGTCGGCGGATTGATTCAGTTTTTCATGCATCCTGTCGATGAGCACTTGAAGCGTCATCCCGACCGCAGCCCCCTGCATCACCTGGTCCAGACCATGTCGAACCGCCTTTACCTGCAGGGATTTGCCACGACAGGATTACTCAGCGTGGGCGGTTTCATGCTGATGCCCTTCATGAGCGTATTCATGGTGCACAACGTCGGGTTGCCGATCGAGAAGCTACCACTGGTGTACGTGATCACGGGCGCGTTCTCCATCGTATCCGGGCCGCTCATAGGACGCGCCAGCGATGCTTTGGGTAAATTCAAGGTGTTCGCCTTTGGCTGCGCGGTGACCATCGTGATGGTGGTGATCTACACGCACCTGCGCGTCAGCCCGTTGTGGGTGCTCACCGCGGTCATCGTGGGGCTGCAGATCGGAATATTTTCGCGCATGATTTCGGCTTCCGCACTCATGTCTGCCTTGCCGAAGCCGTCCGATCGGGGCGCATACATGTCCATCAGCGCTTCGTTGCAGCAAGTGTCCGGCGGCGTCGCTGCCGTGGTCGCCAGCCTGATCGTCGTACAGGCACCAGGGGGCTATGTGTTGCATTTCGATACTCTAGGCTACGTTCTGGTGTGCACGACTTTGGTTTCCCTGACCTTTATGTATGTCATTGATCGCGCGATCAGAGGCGCACCGTCCGCTTCCGTCCGTAGCTGAAAGTAGCCCGCCGCCGTGGGTTCGTCGGAAAGTAATTTGCCTCCGGCACGAGTCCTTTTATATCGGTATTGATCTAATATTGGGCCAAGTTCGGCCCAAGATTTAACGACCGGTGCTCTCTATCTGCTGGGTTTCCCAAGATTTCGGGCCATCAATAATAAACGACGACGACTCGATGCGCGCACATTCAGATCATCACAGCATCTGCTCCTGGAAGGCGACATGAGCGCAGCATCGGAGCGCTCACGCGCCCCAGCATACCGCCCCGACATCGATGGTCTACGGGCGCTCGCCGTTATTGCCGTCATCCTTTTTCACAGCGGCATTCCGGGATTCGACGGGGGATATGTCGGAGTCGATGTCTTTTTCGTGATTTCCGGTTATCTGATCACCCAGCTGTTGGAGGAATCGCGCGACGAGCCTGCGCGTCGCAGGCTCGCCACGTTCTACGTGCGGCGTATGAGGCGCATCCTGCCAGCCTTGTTGGCCACCTGCCTCGTGACGGCGATCGTCGCTGTCGCGTTATTTACTCCTGACGAGTTGGTGAACGTCGGAAAATACCTCGCGGCGACGCCGGTACTGCTGAGCAACGTCGCAACCTGGTCGGAGAGGAGCGGGTACTTCGAGCCGAACGTCCGGCAACTTCCACTCAGCCATCTGTGGTCGATTTCAGTCGAAGAGCAGTTCTATTTGATCTATCCGCTGCTGTTGATTGCCATCACGCGGTACCGACTGCCGTATCGGCGCCTGACGCTGGTCGTTCTGGCTTTGGTTTCTCTGGCGTTATGCATCTGGGCTTCGCGTTATAAGCCAGTGACGAACTACTTTTTGGCGCCGACGCGCGCCTGGGAACTGCTGCTCGGCGCAACGCTGGCAATTGGCGGGACGCCGCGA